>Ga0315279_10000481_pt1 | contig 79175 bp, 89 predicted proteins | sample YL17G06_20_MG_FD_203694 | JGI IMG/M metagenome (GOLD analysis project Ga0315279, IMG submission 203694) | Sediment microbial communities from Yellowstone Lake, YNP, Wyoming, USA - YL17G06_20 | ecosystem: Environmental > Aquatic > Freshwater > Lake > Sediment | place: USA: Wyoming | collected...
GGCCTGAAAAGAAAGCATGCATATCTTTTTCGGAAAGACCAAAATCCTTCAGCAACATATCTAGAAGTTTAACAGTCTCATCTTTCGCGGATTTCAGGCAGTCTTCGCAGGACCAGGTCTTCACGTCAAATTTTTGTCCATCGCATATTGGACACTCTTTGGGCACGAGACCTTTCCCATCAAAGCCACATCCGCCGCAAGTCCAAGCGTCATGAACCTTACCGCAAGACGTTGTGATATGATCAGCGTCAATGTCAAAAATCAAATCTGCGCCCAGCCAACCCTTCCTATCCATCTCGGCCCCGGGGCTTTCGTAATATGCACATGAAAAATAGGCATCAGAAGGAATGCGAGTCCGCAGAAATGCCTTCAATTCCTCCCCTTTGCCAAAGCAATTATGCCGCAGCATTTGCCCTTCAAACAGGGCGAAGCCGAATTCACGTCTTTCCATAAACGAAGGCAATAAGACGGAAAACTGGTTTTCTTGGTAATACTGCGCAAATTTTTCTTTGATGAACGTTAACGAAGGTAGAATCACTCAGTTCAACCTTCAAAGAGGAATATTCAAAGAATCTAATAAGACTTGATCACCTATGGTAATAACCCCTGACTGTAGTCAATTTGGCAGAATTGGCGCGAGAAAAATCGATTGTAAGGAGATTTTGAGAACACCACGATCATTACGCCTGTCATGTTCTGGCCTTGTGGCAGAGGCACGTCTAGACTCGCCTCCTTGACTTCATTCCTCTCCAGTTCATGGAGATTGTACGTTACAATCCCTGACGAGAACGAGAAACTAGAACACAGAATCTGAGCGATGTCATGGGCTATCACATCTTCTCCGGTCGCTGTGAATACTCTTCCAATGCCACCTCCAAACAATATCAGGTGGCCGCTACCCACAGGGACATCGGCGATTGATGTCCTTTCATTCTCTGAAGAAGTAATCTTTCCTAGCGCCTGGCCCCCGTGTTTCAGAACTTCAGAGAGATAAGCTCCCATTTCCGCGTCTGGATATCGTAAATCTAGCGCATTTGAGAAGTTGGATGAAACAGCAGCGAATCTTTCGCTTTCCTCCGAAGCTCTGTCGAACAGGGTGAATCCTAGTATCTGGCTCTGAACTTGGCTGAAGCTGTCCTCAGAGAACAATTGAATACTCTTTCCTTTGAAACCTGAAAAGTAGGCGAATGCGTCTCCTACCCAAATCAATGTGCCGCCAGATCGAAGCCAACTTCCAATCAAACTCTCATTGTTTGCATGCACGGTGGCAGGAAGAACCCCTGAGGGAATTATGATTACACAACCTTGATTCGTTTGTACGTCTTTTCTCAGTTCATTTGCATCCACAATTCTTATGGAACCATCGTAACCCCGAAGATTAAGCTCAACAGGTATATGATCAAGAAGACCGACCCAACTTGCGTCGCCGACTAATGAAGATGGATATTCCTTGTCATAATAAATGAGAATTGTTTTATTCAGAGTTTCATTAGGTATGGAAGTTAATGGAGTTGCGCAAACCTGAATGTCTACAGGATATCCATCGGATTTTATTGCATAATCTATTTTGACGCGGTTTTCATTTTCAAAACTGAGATTTTGAACTTGGAAATCAACATTTTTCTGCAACATAGGAAGCGTGAAAACCAGTAACTGGGCAATCATCAATAGTGCAAATGCCAGTGTTAGTACTCTCAAGGGACTGGCTTTATGCCAACGGATTTTCAGTGACAAATTGTTGTCATTTCTTGGCTTTTGCCGGCGATAATCATCCAACACTCCGGATTTCTTTTCCTTTTGTAGAAGAAACCTCGATGTATCCTCCAGACAAAGGATAATGGCAATTACTCCCAAGATTCCAGATATAAGAAGAATGACCCAGCCTAGGTAATTCTCAAAAGAGTATATGGTGGAGTAAACGACTTCAACACTGAGGAACGGCGTAAATACGGCCATTGGATAGAGAAAGAAGAGAGGCCCCCCTAAACCGATTAGAAACGTTGAAGCAGATATTGAGAGCACTTTTATTTTATTCAGATTGTGCTGATAAAGGCCATAACTCAAAATCAGGAAAGGAAGTATCCATATTATATGCTGTGGATTTACTATCAAAGAAGTAATATATATCGTTAACAAGATGGCAATATGTCCCAAAAGAAAACTTTCCAGAAAATCTTTCTGTCTTGAAAAGCAAGCATAGCTGATAAATGCTATCATTGCAAAGGAGATAACTGTCAGGATTGTTGAAACCAATCCAGAGTTGCTAGAAATGAATTGCAGCAACCACCCCATTCCGGGAAACTGGACAATACTGAAGATTGTCAAGCCACCAGCAGACGTTACGATTTCCGTTCTAGCGAAAACATTATGGATCAGATTGCTGTTAATAAGAGGGAGCAAAAAAACAGACGATGAAATCAGAATTCCTGCAACGAACCTTGAACACTCCGCAAGAATCTTTGGAAAATTTCGGGACTGTTTTGGCGATTCAGCTGTGACCAGTTTGCCAATTGAGAAGAGATACAGTGGTGCGAGAAGAATAGGGAAAATCTTGAGCATTGTTCCAATTCCAATCGCAATTCCAGATGCAAGGCATTTGTGGTCACATAATAAACAAAAAGCCAGCACTATCATTAAAGTTGGAAGAACATCAAATTGCCCATGAACTGAATCGATCAGTATAACTAGCGGATTGAAAAACCACAGGATGAAGCACATCTTTGCTTGTTTCTCATCTCTCATCCCTTTTAATATGTCGTAGAGAATGATGCCTATTAGCGCATCAGCAACTATCAACGGAAGTTTAGAAAGTACATTAAAAAGAGGAGATGTGACTATTGGGGGAAGTTTCCAAGTCTCTACGGGGAGGCTTAGGGTATCGACTCGAACTCCTAACATTTTAGGACTTAAGAAAAGGCCGGCCAATCCTAGAGCAGGATGCATAAAATATGCCCACAGCGGAGGATAGCTGAAGGAATTGGTTGTATAAACATTAAGACCAGCCAACAAGTCATTAGTCACTATGTAGAAGACGCCAACATCGTTGGGATCAGATGAGAATGGTGCAAAAACAAATCTCAGTGCAAGCCCTATCAAGAGCAGTCTTAGCAATGTATGATTCCGCAAATTCAAATAACGGTCAAGTCTTCTACCTTTGAACAGCGAAGATAAGCTCATCCTATGTCTCCACGTTTGATATGCTTGATAAACTCTTCCTTCTCTACTGTTCCTTCTGCACAAGCGCAAAGTTTGATATCATTGCTTGTTGGAAATGTTGATAAAGCTTTTCGGTGAACGTGGTCCCGCCGACTTTTTCTAATGATCTCCAACCATGAAAACTATTAAGTAGATCTTCTTTTTTCTAGGTTTACACCCTATATCAACCGTAAGCTGGGATGTATCGAAGGAATGCTGAAAAACCTTCCATTGGTATCGATTCTTGTATTGAATTGGAACGGAGAAAAAGTGATAAGGCGAGGACTAGAGGCGATAACGAAATTAACATATCCACACACTGAAGTCATCGTCATTGACAACAATTCAACCGATGCATCACTGGAAATCGTTCGTGAAGAATTTCCTCAATTTGAAGTCATAAGGAATAGCAGGAATCTCGGATTTGCAGCAGGAATGAATGAAGGCATCAAAAGAGCGAAAGGAGATTTAATCCTTCTGTATAACAACGACGCTGTTGCGCACCCAGCAAGTCTCTCGATACTCGTAGAGAGGCTTTTGTCACACAGTTCAATAGGCTTGGCAGGTGGACTCATTCTTTATTATGAGCCAAACAATGTCATATGGTCAAAAGGCTGCATGTTCGACTTAGTCACCGGAACAATATGGTCAGAAGGGCTTGGGGAAACGCTTCCAAAAAATACGGCTGATGCTAGGGCTATCGTAGATTTCGATTACTTAACAGGATGCGTACTCTTAATAAAAAGAGAAGTGATTGAAAGGATAGGGTTACTGGACGAAGGTTATTTTGTGGCAGACGAAGATCTAGATTTCTGCCTGCGAGCTCAGAGGGCTGGTTATAGATGCATCTTGGATTCATCTGCCATGATCTGGCACATAGGTTCATATTCATTGAGACAGTTACCATTATCTAGTTACACTGAAAGGCAAAAATCAGATTTTCGAACTATTCTACTGCATGTGCCCGTTCCGCTTCTGTTTTCTGCAGTATTCTTCCAACTCACTGTTATGCCTCTTGCTGAATTGCTTCTTTTTAGAGACACTGACATCAACATGAGTGCTAGACTAAGTGCTCGCATTCTGGCTTTTAGCTTGAACTTGAAAATTCTTGGAAGGACCTTGCGAAAAAGAAAACAGATTCGCAAGTTTGGCTTGCTTAAACCCAGAATCAGAACTCTAGACCTGATGAGGTTTAGTCTGACTCGTATGAAGTCTAAGGAATTCTTCATGGGCAAACTACTTCAAAAAATGTGACTTAAATGCCTATCAATCGGTTCCACATGTCATTACCGCAATACACACGCTGTCAATTTGACAGTATTAATCCAATGTGTTTTTCGTGCTTTTGAGACTGTAGCCTACCAATCCTTTTGGAACTTTGCCTCTTGCATAATCAAGTCTCCCATGTGCATTTGCAAGCAGCTCAATGGACATTAACAGCATACTTCTTAATCGCATTTTGTCCGGCGGTAATTCCCCGAATTCTTCAATGATTTGTAGATTGCCAACAACATTTTTTTTACGTTGCAAGTAGAATTCTCTTAATGTTTCTGGGACCTTGTTCAGCACAATAGCCCTTGGTTCATATATCACAGTGTAGCCTTTCATTGATATCAGTTTATGAATGTAGGTATCATCGTGAATCACCTCATTCGGTATTGCGTCTACTAGATCTCTTCTCAGTGCAAACAGCTCTCCGCTAATTTTTGGTTGCACAAAATGATGGCACTTCCAAACTATACGAGGCAGACGCATGAACCCATCATTTACAGGTTCGGGTCGTGACGTTACCGCTCCAACGGTTGAATCTTTAAGAGGAGATAGAAGGTAATAGAACGTGTATTCTGATGCGGGTATAGTGTCAGCTGACTCCTGCACTAATATTTCCGATTCAGATGCTTCTATCAATCTATTCAATGCATCTGGCTTTCCAAGCCTCGAGGGCTGCTCTATGAAAGTCACAACACAGTAATCTTCAAACTTCCTCTTGACGTTCTCATCATCAGAACAGAGAAGGATTCTTCTAAGTTTGAAAACCTTCGTTTTCTGGAGAATTATCGAGGAAATCAGAGTCTCAAGCTGCTCTATGCTTTCTCCATGAGAGCATATTAATACATCAAATTCCATTCCGAGAGCCGACCTCAAATACCTTTTGGACATTAGTTAACGCGTTCCATGCAATTTCGTGATACAAGTTTCAAATATACAGGGCAATCGCTATTCTATCAGGCCTTCAGCCATATAATATTTCTGTCAATCTATTCACAAGCTGTCCTAAACACTCAGTCCGGCAAGCAAGCAAATCTGATGGGAGAGTATCGCGTGAGACTTTTCATCCGGTCGAACTGAAAGAAGGATTGAGCTATGCCGCCCATCGAAGAAAACACTCATGCGACTTGAACGCCGATTCATGACTCATTTTGTATTCACAAACTTACGGCTGAAGAGGATGCCCTCGCTTTCTCTGGAAGTATATTCGTAAACAACGAAGCCAACAATGCCCGAACCCGCCAAGAAGCTGGAAACGTCAGTCGTTGTCTTCCCTTCTGACAGATGATAGCTTTGAAACCATGGTGCAGAGTCAGGGTCCATCTGTAGAACACCTGAGCATATAATTTGAGCCATATCCCAAGCGACAAGTTCTGGGCCGTTCCAAGCGAGACCTGGCATCAAGAAGAATCCGAAGATTATGATTTTTCCTTTGCCCATGGGAACCATTGAAATAGAAGATCTAACCTCAGTCGGACTTTCTCCTCCAATCATCCCCAAAGCGATACCACCATCACCCATCACCATGTGAAGAAGAGGTGCTTGCTGGATGAGAGCATAAGTTGTATCAATGGCCCTTGAAACATCCGAAGAGTATTCCGCCACTTTCGGATTGTCTTCTAGGGCGTAGTATCCAAAAAAATTCTTAAGACCCAACTGAGTTGAACCATTCTCCCGCAAGTTCTGACTCATATTATACGTGACCTGTTCCCCTTTCATTCCTTTCTCTACCACATAATATCCTATGTAATAGCCTAGCCAAACCAGTATCCCGCCTGACTCTATCCAAGGCAGAACCAAGTTTTTTTCTTTGGAAAATATGCAAGATGGAAATGCCCCTGAAGCCATAATTACGATGGCTGATTTGTTCATTGACATAAGACCCTCGAGTTCTTCCGCGTTTGCAAGCTTCACGTCGTCTGAGTATTCTCTCAGATAGAGTTCAGCTTTCAAGTGTCCCTGCAGCATGGCGCTCAGTATCCAATCTGTTCCCACCGTGGGGTAATCAGTATCATAAAACACGTAAATCGGTAGATCTTGACGATCTTCCTTTACGGGCGTTATCACCACTGTAGCGTTCATTGGAAAGCTAGCGTTAAGTTGATATGCTATGCTCACATCAGTCATCTCTCCCTGCGACTGTGAAACCACGTGCAGAATGGCAAAAGATCCTTTTCCTGAAGTACCGTATGGCGAATACCAAACAATCTCGGCCACAAGTAACGATATAAGAATCGCTGCTACTAGGCATTGCCACTTATTCTTCATCTTTTGCCACCCATAAACTCTTAATCAGCAATATTGCCGTCAACAATTGCCCTAGAAAACCAAGTCCTCCAGAAACGGTACATAAGTCTTGCCTCAAATTCTGCGAAAACAGTCCAGGCAAGTTCACGTAGCTCGCCACACTTGTGACCAATTGATCTAGAGGGTATAGGTGAGTGTACGTTGCTAGGGGATACAGGAAAATTTGAGGACCTTGTAGGGAAAAATAGAAGATGAGTCCAGCAACTGAATATATGATTAAGGGCCAAAGGAAACGATTTGATAATGATAAGAAGACTACAAAGAGCGGTAAGATCCATAACAAATACTGTGGTTGAAGTGTTATCGGTAGAAAAAAGTAGATCAGATTGGTGAAGAAAGCCGTCAATAGCAGAAGTTTCTTCCGTCCCGACTTCAAGAATATGGAAAAAAGGACGGCGATCGCCAAGACAATTGCAGGGTAATATGAAAATACTGCCTGGATCGTTCCTATGTGCAGATTAATCCAATCGACCCTATGCGGGTCGGCTGCAAAAAACCATTGGTTCATACCTCCCGTTATTGCTATTTCCTTCGAAATTCCAGACGTCATCAAGTTCATGTATTCAACGATTAATGGAGCGAAGCATGCAAGAGGCACAATACACCCAAGAGAGAATCGCAAGAAGGTTCGGATATTGGTTTTTGGCCACAGTATACGAGAGGAACCCATGACTCTCTTGAAGAGTAAGACCGCAGCCAAAGGAAGAGCCACGTAGATTGGAGATGTTTTGGCAAGAGTTCCTAATCCGAAAGCAAGACCTGCAGACAAGAAACTGTTTTTGTAGAGGAAAAATGCGCCCAGAAGAATGAAAAACGCAACGGCAACGTCGTATGAACCATGCAGATAAGATAAGATCAACGTAAACGGATTGAAGAACCAGATCAGGAAGCAACGTTTAGGCATCCTTGTATCGGAAACCAGTTCTTTGACGAAACAATAAATCAAAATTCCTGTTAGAAGATCAAAGCACAGAATAGGCATTTTCCAAAGAACGAGAAATAGCGGACTGATTTGGCAAAATGCAACTGGTCCTTCAACGTTGATCCTAGACAAGGCCTCTAAGATTGTATGAAAATCGAATGAGAGCCCAAGTTGATATGCTAGTCTAAACAGAGGAAATGTAATGAAGTGCATGAGGGGCGGGTAAATCGAAGCGTGAAGGGCATACGGATCGTACCCGTTCATGAAATAGGTCAAGCTCGTTTGATATGCACTTGCGTCATAGGGCCATATGAAATATGGCATTAGAACGATTCGCAGCAATGTACCTATGATTATGAAGCCAGCAAGCTCGTGGTTAAGGTAGCTGCGAATGAGTGAAATAACCCTTTTCATCTTGTAGACCTTGTGATGTCTTCCCCATTCAGGATTTTAGTTGTTTGGGCGACGCTCCAAATACGGTAGTGCCTTTTTTTGAAGTAAAAATCCCATACTCCTAGAAGTCTGCCGGTTGCCTCTAGAAGCACGTATCCAACTATGTGAATAACCCGCTTTGGGTTGTCGCGTATATATTGGAGGAGTTCTTTAGCGATTTTTGTCATGCCCTTGATTGTCATCGAGGAAACTGCATACGAAAAATTGTTCTTAATGAAAAGATGACCAGCATAGTGCCGCCTGATTTGACTGAGAAATTCTGCAACATTTTCTGAGCCTTTGTTGAATATTAAAGAGTCGCTTGGTTGAACAGCTTTGAAAGCCTTTTGGCCCACGATCGCCTCAACGTAAGCCTCATCGGCCGAGACTTCATTCGGTATGTGATCTACCAAGCTCTTCCTGAATGCTATGGTCTCCCCATGTCTCTCCAGCAGACGGTGCAGCCTCCAATGCATGTTGGCTACGGTCCCCATGAAACTATGAACATCATTGATTGGAATCGGTTTTGCGCTACTCAACCCAATCTTTTCATCTTTGATAAGCGGAGAAATCAGGTTCTGCAGGGTTTTCTCGTTGAAAATTATGTCGCCGCTGGATATCACCACGATGTCATTCTTGCTTATTTTCAGGAACTCGTTGATGGCAGAAGCTTTGCCTTCCGCTCCCTTCTGGACAATAAGGCGAACCTTGCCGTCTTTCTCCATGTATTTCAACACGAGTTTGTTAGTCCTATCTTCTGAACCAGAAGAAACAACAATGACCTCGTCAATCACCAAGCCTTTTAGTTTTTGTTCAGACACACTCTGCAACAGGTTAAGGATGTTTTTCTCCTCATTGCGAACAATTATACCCACACTCGCACTCAAAAGCGAAAGCACTGGTGGCTCAACCATATTTTGCCTACTGGAAGATTGCCCTAAAATGTGTCGGAAGCTAATCTTGTATTCTGTTGCATCTTCTGCTCTCAATAGAATCTCCTTTGCGCCAGAATGTCAGGGCAACGTATAGTCGGCCAGCACTGAACATAAAGTTTGTGATTTTCAACCAATAGCACGCGTGGAAGCGGGACCGCTTCTTTTCAACGATTGCTTTGGTGGTGGAGAATACTAGGAATTGATCTCCGACCAGTTTAGATGAGCGGTATTTGCTGAGAAATCAGGTCCACATTACTACATATGAAGATGTCAGTTTCTCTTAATGATAACTTTCAGCAAGATGTACCGTATGAACTCTTTTATTTCGTTTATGGTAAGCTTTGACTTACCCCTCTTTCGGTTCACAAAAGTTATGGGCGTTTCTCTTATCTTGAACTTGCGCCTGTAAGACTGCCTTATTGTTTCTATTTGAATTTCATAAGTCTGGCTGTGCAGGTCGTTGACTATCTGCCTGACTAGATCAGTTGAATAGCACCGCAAGCCGCTCGTGTAGTCGTGTATTGTTGCACCTACTAGAAAGGAGGACAGCAGATTAGCCACGCGGCTTATCACCCACCTGACCATGCTCCAGTTTGCCACTCCGCCGCCCATGCAGTATCGGCTTCCTATCGCAAGCCCCTTTACTTCCTTAGCCGCTGAGACCACTGACGGAACATCTGCAGGATTATGCGAGTAGTCCGCGTCCATGGTAACTACGTATTCAGGAGGGTTATCAAGTGACAAGAACGTTCTGAAACCGTCTGTTATTGCTGTTCCAAGTCCTGATTTCTTGGGCCTTACAAGAAGAAGTATATTCTTATATTTTCCCTGAAGCCCTCTTACGATATCTGCCGTGTGATCTGGACTTGAGTCGTCTATGACTAATATGGAAAGGTTAAAGTTTAAGCCTTCAATTTCATGAACCAGCCTTTCAATGCTTGCCGCTTCACAGTATGTCGGAAGAATGACCCCGACATCGGAACTCACGTCAGTGTTGCCTTCGACCAGCGAAAACTCCATTGTTGGCTGTTCACCTTTGATGATAGCGTTCACTTAAGGGCACTTGATATATAAAAGCTACTACAATGCAAACTTCTTCTATAGGCTTCAACCAGATGTTTTTAGTTTCCTTCTGTAGTAAGCCAATGGATGTCGTACTCTTTGGCACAATTCGTTAGGTCCTGGGCATACTCCATGCGTTTTCAGTGTGTCACACTGTGGAGGAACGTAGCGGGTTCTTGAGCCCTTTTCTCCTGCAATGTGTTCGACTTGGTAGCGTGTCATTCTCTCGTTGAAGTCAGAAAAATTCCTGAACAGCTCAATCACCTTCTCAGGCGACATTCCCACGTTTATCAAGAATGAAGTCAGCGTGAACCGCCCCACATGGGACAGATGTCGACCAGAAGTGAACGCTTGGTAGAGAACGTCTACGCACGGCGGAAAAGCCTCTTGCACCATGATTCTCGGTAAACCTTCCATCTCAGCTTCTCCAATCTTTTCAATTGCAAGCTTCTTAATTTTGTCAGCCATCTCATTTATCGCAGCTGGAAAATTAGGCGGCTTTTTCACATCCAATCGTTTCTCTATGTGCTTCCGGACTTCCTCACTAAGCAACCTTGTTGTTTCATTTCGTGTCAGGTAAACGTTGCCGCCGCGCAAGAGACGGTTAACGAGTTTCCATTTCTTATCGCGCAAATGCGTAGTGTTGCTTATGTAATCTACGAAGCTCAGCGAAAATTCGCATGGAATCTCGGCGCGATCGTTTGCCTTAAGATTCCATTCGAAATTTTCTGCAATTGCCATGATCTTTTCCTTGGATTCAAGCCTCATTTCCTCATGTGCCTGCTTTGCCTCAGCCAAAGCATATCGTTTCTTTATGAAACTGTTTTCGGTCGCAATCACTAATAGGATTGCAGCGGGAAAAGACAGTATTTCAATTTCAGCGTTCCGCAGCTTCTTGCCCGTCAACGTGTACAAGATTGCTTCTTCAACCCTCTCTTCAGCGCGTTGAAGAACGCTCGAAAAATCTGGCGTGGCCAAGTCTTCGACTTTCAGATCGAGCTCCTTAACGTATTCTGTGGTTTCTCTGAGAAAAGGGTACTTTGCTAAATCGTTCCTTGTGAACCTAGCAGCTGCGCGTTGCATCTTGTTTTTCTCGTCACTCTGTCTCGATTCTTGGCGCTAGGTAGAAAGTCAGCTTTCCACCTTTTACCTGCTGAAAGTCAAGCTTCACCGGCATGTCTGACGAAAACTCCAACGTTGCAATGTCAGAGGTAGCAGATGCTGCCTTGATGATCTCCGTCAAGTAGCTCAAGCTGAACGTCGCCTTCGAAGGCTGAGTTGCCTCCAAGTCCAGCAGAGTGTCGCTTCCTTTCTGAATCGTTATAATCGCACCCATAAGGTCGCCTGCCGCGTTGAAAACCAGTTTCTCAGGATCAGCCTCAAGCCTGACGTGGTCACTTACGAGTTGAGCATCCTCAATTGCCTGACTCAACCCGTCAGTGGTGGCTTTGACCTTAACGTTGAAAGTGAGTTTCGGCGTCGGCACTTCCTCCTCTGATGCTTCAAGAGTAGGCATCGTAAAGTTCCTCGAGTACTTACCAGCTATAGCCACCTGCAGACGCCCAGTCTTCTCATCAAGAGACAACTCCACGACTTCGTCCTTGCCAGCTCGTTTCAACAGCTTCAGCAACTCAGTTATGTTTACGCACATTTTGGCAGGAGCATCACACACGTACTCCTCAAAAATAGTCTTTGGCCATTCAAAGTCGACCATCGCAACTCTGGATGGATCCATAGCACGCAGTTTCATGCCTTCAGAATCAAGTTTAAACGTGGCCTCATCAACAAGGATCGAGATAGACGTAATCATGTCCCGCAGAAACTTGGCATCCGCGACCTTAAGCTTAAACATCGAAGTCACCAGTCTTATTCGATATGCCTAGTTTCTAATAAAAGACTTTACATATTAACCTTCAGCCATCAAATCGACTAGTTCTCAATCATGCACACCAACCCAGCCCCTTTTAGAGAAAGAGTATCTTTTTCACCAAGACTGCCGCCGAAGCAACGTTTAGTGCATAGGTGCTTGCGATGAGGGTTCCATGGAAAGTGACTGAACGGCCAACATAGCCACTCATTGCTGAGGGCACTCGTAAGATCTCAGGACAGACCTTTTTTGGAAAGTGACACTATTACGGAAAAAGTCTCGAGATCTACACTACGGCCTACCCATACATAGAGCCGTCGCCATCTCATGTATGCCGACGACTTGAAGCCAGAAAAGCCTGGATCATGATTCAAACGAACGGCACATCAGAACTCAAAGTCTACGAGTATTCCCTGAAGGTGTACTCGCATTTTGTACAGCGCAAGAATTGTGTCGAGGATTCATCTGCGCCTCTGGTCTGCACCTGCCAGACGTACGCCAGATTGTTGCCACATTTTGGACATTCGATTCTTACAGTTGGCAAAGTTCGAAGCTTCTGCTCTTCCTTGCCGATCACCGCCACAAGCTGCCGAGGGTTAGGCTGAATGACTTTCGCAGCTTTCGGCTCAATCTTCTTCTCAGTTGCCCTCTTCTTGTAGCCACACTTCGGACAAGTCATCACTAACGCCGCTTCTTTCCCAGCTTTTCCCTTCTTAGGCACGAGACGAGATCCACACTTGGGGCAAAATTCCATGCTGGTATACTCCATTGTCCGTTTGTTTTCCCTTAGCATAGTGTCTTTTAAACCTTTTCTTGTCTCAATAATGATTGTCGCTAAGCGTGACCTATGCTGATCCCAGAAGCAATCAGGTGTGCCACTCGCAAAGCTTCGGGAACATTGCTCCTAGTAGAAGTTATCTGCAAGATCCTCCTCGCGTCCTCCTCACATATGCCTGCTATCTGCATGTAAACCCTTGCGCTCTTGCTTCTTGTGCACACTTCAAACAGTTCTCCTGTCCCTCGTATGGCATTCCAACGTTTTTCACTGTGAGGCAGATTCTCTAGAGCATGCCGAATTTCCGCGAAGTTTGGTTTCTCCCGAGTTACTGCTATGACAGGAAGCCTTGTTTCCGCGTTAAGCTTCTTGATGTCGATGACATTGAAGCCGGCACATGTTACTCCGTTAAGCATTATTACCCTCAGTTGCTTGCGATGAGGCGAGTTGATTATCATGGAGGCTATCTTGCGAGTGGCGTCCAACCCGTCAACTCTCACTTTGGTATGCATGACGCCGTCAAGCCAGTATCCGCCGCGAAAGACTACGCCGACAATTAGGGCAAAACCCTTCACGTGAGGGGTGAATACCCCATCGTCAACTCCCAAGACTCGAATTTCAGGCTTGACAATTCGAAACCTTTTGCATGACAAGAACAATGCCCCAACGTCGCCAGAAAATATGAAGGCGCATAGATTTATAAGCTGATACTTTGGTCAACTAACACCATGCTGATGGAAACGATCACAGCATGTTTCCTTCTAATCTGCTCTGGATTGTTCTTCTCGATTAACCTTCACAACATTCTTGTAATGCACAGATCTGATGACAGCGTGAGATCACATGCAGAGATTGACACACCCTCAGGCTTCGTTGTAAGCGTCGCTGCCTTGGGCACTTTTGCGTACTTCTTCGAAGCTTTGTCGTACCCTTTTCTCGTCTTGGCTAATCTTCTATCATTGCCAAGTGTTTTAGCTTTCAGCCTCCCAACCACGCTGGCTTTCTCGACGCAGGTCTTGGGTCTTCTTTTGACGGCGATTGGATATTTCCTATTCCTGTGGAGTATAATCGTGCGCGGAAAATATGCAGCTTCATGGGCGATGCGGAACAACCACAAACTTGTCACTTGGGGCCCATACAGGTACGTGCGCCATCCATCCTATCTCGCCTATTTCCTCATGTTCATCGGCCTATTCGCCATCTGGCCAAGCTGGCCCGCAATAGTTCCTCTGATCGCAATTCCGGGCTACTTCCGAGTCACCCTTCGAGAAGAAAGACTACTTGAACAGCGCTTCGGCAGCCAATATCTGGACTATCAAAGGAGGACAGGACGCTTTATCCCCAAACCCTGACAGAAAACCCGCAGTGAAGAAAAGCAAAACCGTTGAAGTGTTCAACATTGAAGAAACATGACAGAAGGTTCCCCTTCGTACAGACACATAACAGCTTGACTAAAGTCCTCACAGACCACAAACTTGCATCCCTAGGCGACGCATTCGTCAATCTTGTTTACTCTCTAGCCTTGTCGAACAGGAAGAACAAACCTTTTGGTGGAAAAGTGAAGGGCGGCTTACTTGCTGAAGGGCTTAGAAGAGCTGGATTAAGGCCATATGTTCCATCAAGCGTGTCCAGCCACACGCTAGCTGATGCTGCAGAAGCGCTCATAGTCTATGCATGGCTGCACAGCTCCATTACTCTGGAAGAAAGTGTGGGACTGCTGGAAAAAAGCGATGATCTGGCCGATGGCTTAGGCGATCTTCTTAGAAAGATAGTGAACAGGGTCAAGCTTTCTTAAGGGCTTTCTGAAATTCTTTGCCGAACTCGTTGTTCAGTTCACGCGCTTTTGCCGCAGCATGCTTCAGAACTTCTTCAGGTTTGGCCTTGCCCTTCGTTCGGACATATACTATTGCGCTTGCTGTCATAGGATGAGGAATGTCGTAACCAGCCAAGTCTACATTCTCCTCTTCCAGAATCATTTTTTGGAGCAAATTGCAAAGAGTGTGCCCGACACCTTCAACTTCCAACTTCAGCTCGTCTGACTTCTTGCTCAAAACTTTGACCTTCATCCACATGGTCTCCTGTTCTCAGATCAAATCTTTCCCATAATCAAAGGCAGTCTTCCTCGTCTCAATTCGCCCACACTTGGGACAATGCATGTTCTGCCTCCTGGATTCCAACGTCGCCCCGCAGGCTGAACAAAAAGCGTAGATAACGCCTAACTCCTTGTCCTTAGTCGACAAGTGATAAACCTGATTCTTCTCGCTGATAACCTTGGCCCTTACAATGTCGCAGGCCTTGCAGACTTCAAACATGGAATCAACATACCTCAAATGCACATCAGAAATGTGCAGAACTCCCATGAAGATGCCTGAAAGCGCCTTGTCTCCCACTTGAAAGATACGCACATTAGCATTCTCAGGCTGAGCTCCCACAACTTGACCGACTACGATGCTCCCGACTTTGGGAATCACTACGCCGCGACCAACCGGATGAACTGAAACATGCCTAGTCGCAAGGTCATGCAGGGCCCGGCCCACAACCTCAGAATAGATAACTCCATCCTTCACAAAGGTTCCTGCATCCGGAACAAACTCTTCAATCACGCCTAAGCGTTCGCCTGGGAGCACAAGCTGCCCACTTTTCTGTTCAGCTGGTTTTGAACTCATTCAAATTCCCTTTTCTCAGTCTCGCATACATTCAAGCAGTATCAATTTTCAAGCATACGCTTTAATCATTTGCTTGATGGCATACAGTAGTTTTCTATGCCTCTCAATAAACCTTTTGATTCATTGACTCGCCAAGCGACTCTCACCTTCGCGACACACGATCCAGAGGCTACAAACGGCGTTCTGTAAACAGGCTGCGGCTATTCTCCCAACAGGGTCAGCCGTCTATGACGTACAAGTCAACTATGAACTCATGTTTCTTCTTCGTGTGGAAACTGAACATGTACGGAATCGACATAACCATAGCGTAGACAGCTCTAATTTTTCGACCTCGTTCTTCAACGAACTCCTTGAAGAAAGAAGCAGGAGCAACCTGCACTATTCCATCGGAGCCAGCCTTCAACATGCTATAGAAAGCCTCACTCTTCCGCGGACTTTTATGAAGCGAATACACCGTTTTGCCCACCTCCAAAGCCTTTTCAAGAAACTTCCTATCAGCCCTGAGAACCTGTACGCCATACGGCGGGTTTTGCAGAACCGTATCAAACTCTCCACAGACAGCGTCTACGTCAGCGACAAGCCAGTCCACCTTCTCTTTCAAACCGGTTCTCAACGAATTTTCGACCGCCACGTTTATGGCAGTTCTGTCCACATCCAACCCTAGCACGCTTTTTGCGCCTAGAAAAGCGGCACCTATAGCCAGTCTCCCTGTGCCGCACCCTAGATCCAAAACTGATTTGCCAGCAATACTGTCGTTTGCGTAAGCAGCAATGTAAAGCATTGTTGCAGCAACGCCGGCGGGGATAGTGTACTGTTCAATGTCAGGTCTAGGTGCAGGATGTGGTTCAACACGAGAAAGCAGCCGTTCCAACTCTAGTTTTCGAACAATCCTTTTCTGCATAATTCTTCCCAAGACATTTCGCCAATAACCACTAGAGCTTCATTCTTTGAGAGCATGGGCACCTTGAATCTCTGAGCATCTTCAACTGACAGCCTGGGACAGGCAGTGTTCACGTACGCTTCTATCGTTGGGAACTCGATAAGCGCTTCTGGCGTGATTTCATTGATGGCAAAAAGATATGCAACCTTCGCTTTCTCTTCAAGCTGCCGTTTTATCTCATAAGCTTGCTCGAGGCTTTTCTGCCCTGGTTTTAATCCAACTAGGATTCCGAAAGTCTTCGCTTTTTGGGCTTCTTCTATGCCTCTCCATCGCTGCCTGATAATTCTTTCAGCCTCTTCGTCAATGGAGGAAGCTTCGTTATTGTATGGGTCAGCAATTATCGTGGGTCTTGAGGTTGACAAGGCTACTCCTAGGGCATGGAATCGGCCGCCGCCGATGAAAAGAAAGGCTTCAACATCCTTCGCTATTGATCTAGCATTGCTGTAATCGCATCCGATAACTTGTCCAGGATAGCCCATTCTTCCAGCGTCGCCTATCATGACGGTTTTTCCTGCTCGGACCAGAATTTCTCTGGCTGCATCAAGAGTTTGCACATGTTGCACTGTCGTGGTCAGACCGATCCTACGCCATTTCTCAAGCATTGGCAGAGCTTTTTGAACGGCTTCATTAACGTCTACGGTTGCTCTTGCCTCAATGTACACTGTTGGGACAGGCTCATGCTTCAGAGACTTGGCATGTCCGTAGTGAACTATTAGATCTGCCCCCAAACTCTCAGCTGCTTCAGTCGCTAGATCGCATGCACCGTAACACGGATCTGCAGAAACTATAGGCAAGGCGCCTGTCCTTTCAATGGTCTTTGCCAAACGTGGCGCTTCAGGCTTCAAGCCTTCAGGAAGCTGTAGCAGAACGCGCTTGGCTCCGAGTCTAAGTATTTCCTGTTTCACTCTTTCCTCTTCAAAATCGAAGTTTTTCATTTGGACACTCTCAAGACTCGAATTTGGCCAGAACACAAATCATGGAAAACGGAACGGGTGGCGACTGCTATTCAAGTGCCCATTCCAAGTCCTGCTTTGCCCTTTGGGTTGGACGACGAAGGGCCCTTTCATGCTGTTCAGCGAGTTCCTCAAGCATGATCTTGCGTTCTATACTCGCCACGAGCCTTTTTGTTGCAATAACCGCGTCGTTGTTCACTGAGATGCTGTCTATCCCAACTCTAACAAGGAACTCTGCAAAGTCTGGCAGATTTGACGGACCTTCACCGCATATGGACACTGTTGTCCCATTCTGATGCGCCACCTTGATCAAGTGAGCAATTATCCTCTCCACTGCTTGGTCCCTTTCATCGAAGTAGCCCATTTGGCCCAGGCGTTCTGAGTCTCTGTCAATCATTAGAATGCCCTGCGTCATATCGTTTGAGCCTATCGAGAATCCGTCGCAGAGCTTCGAGAATTCGTCGGCAAGTATGGCGATCGAGGGGGTTTCAGCCATGAACCAAACCTTGAAGTCCCTTGATCTTTCCAATCCTTCTTCCCGCATGATTTCCAGCACTTTCTTTGCTTCCCACACTGTGCGGACGACTGGAAGCATGACCCACACGTTCTTGAGCCCCCATTCTCTGCGGCACTTCCGGATCGCTTGGCATTCGAGCCTATAGGCTCTCTCGTACCATTCACTTATGTATCGGCTGCATCCACGCCATCCAAGCATCGGGTTGGCCTCCACAATTTCGTATTTGTCGCCTCCCTTCAGCTCGCGGTACTCGTTGGTCTTGAAATCGCTGAAACGCACCACAACGGGGCGTGGCTGTATCGCCCTTGCCACGGTGGCTATTCCTTCAGCCAGCTTATCCACGAAAACTTGTGACCGACCAGTGTCCACAAAGGACATGGGGTGCTCACCTATGTAACTGGCTAGAATGAACTCCATTCGCATCAGCCCAATGCCTTCAAACGGCAAGTCTTTGTAATCTTCAACTTTCTCTGGAACACCCAAGTTCATGTATATCTTCGTCGCGGTTACAGGCACAGACTGGAACACGCCTCCGGAAACCGCGGAGCTGGAAACGGTTGCTCCACTGGCTGATGAAAGCTGCGCAGTTAATGCTTGCAGCACGCCTTCATACACGATGCCGCTTTTTGAATCAACGGTGTATTCTTTTCCCGTGACCATGAGCTTCGTAGCGTTCTCAGTTCCGACTACGCATGGAATGCCAAGTTCACGGCTCACGATGGCCGCATGGCAGGTTACTCCACCTTTATCAGTGACTATGGCTCCCGCCATCTTCATGAAAGGCACGTAATCAGGATTGGTCATGTCCGTGACAAGTACGTCGCCTTTCCGCATGACTTTTGAGGCTTCTTCTGGGTTCGTGACTACCTTAGCGACGCCTATGCCAAAGCTTCTTTTCCCAGCTGCAATCCCCCTCACAACAACGTTCAACATTTCTGTCGGCTTGATTTTCTCTGTCTCAGCGTTGACCGGTGCTTCTGCGATCTTCTGAGTCCAAACCGTTTCAGGCCTTGACTGCACTATGAACATGTTAGCTGGAAACGATATGTCCCTGTCAATTGCCCACTCAATATCTTGAGGCTTCCCGTAATGCTGCTCAATATGCTTTGCAAGGTCTGCTAGTCTCAGGATCTCCTCGTCACTAATGCACGGCTGCTCTTGCTTCTCAAAGGGTACTTCCAAATGGACTGTCTTGCCTGTGTTCGGATCACGAATGTACTGGATAGTCTTCTTGGCCAAACGTCGCTCCACTATTTTCAGAGTCTTCTTATCAACTACGAAATCATCAGGTGTGACAGAACCTGAGACAACTGCTTCGCCCAGGCCATAGTTGCCCTCGATTACTATTTGGCTCAGATCTCCGGTGACAGGGTTTATCGTAAAAGTAACCCCTGCCGCTCTGGAATTCACCATTTCTTGGACTCCGACGCTTATGAAAACCTTCTCATGTGCGAAGCCTTTCTCGGTGCGATAGAATATTGCACGCGGGGTGAAGAGGCTTGACCAGCATTTAACGGTGTACTTGATAACCTCTGGGGCACCTCGTACATTCAGAAAAGTCTCTTGTTGCCCAGCGAAGGAGGCATCAGCCAAATCCTCGGCTGTTGCGCTCGATCTTACGGCTACAAAGACTTCTGTATTCAGTTTCTTGCATAACTGCTCATATGCTAACTTGATGGCGTTTTCGATGTCTTTAGGCATTGGTGTTGCTTCTATTAGTTCCCTAATCTTCTTAGAAGCAATTTCGTACAATTTCGGGTCGTTCGGATTTGTCACCGTTTCCTTTATGATCTCGTAGATTTTCGAAGATATCCCCGTCTCTTCGATGAATTTCTTGTATGAATACGCGGTTATGGCGAAACCAGGCGGAACAGGCATACCCGCGCTAATCATCTCGCCAAGATTCGCGTTCTTCCCACCTACGGAGGGAATATCAGTTTTCCTTAATCCTTCGAACCAAATTACCAGATCTTTTCGCATTTCACTCAACTATTTTCGCCTCTTCCTTTTGCACTTTCTCAATGGTGATGCGACATGGTATTGGAAGTTTGGCACTTCCACGTTTCAAAGCGGTTTTCGCTGTTTCAACGCCTTCTGCATTGACGCCAACGTTGATTATGGTTTGGTTGGCTCTCACTCGCGCGGCAGTTCCGATTGGCCTTCCAAAGGACGCTCGCATGCCCTGCTGCAAACGGTCAGCATGAGCACCGAAAATCATCTTGTTCTCCCTGAGAATATTGTGCGGGTAGGGCAGAACATCCAGACGATAATTGTTGACGAGTTTTTCCATAAGAATACGGTTAGAAGCCACACGTGTCGCTTCCAACGCGTTGTGGCGGATCTGAGCCTGTTCCAACGCGATCAGTTTTGCTTCGTATTCAAAATGCGCTTTGGTGTCTCCCATCGTAAACTTGGTTATTTTCGGCGGGGGAAAACCCTTCGCATATTCTTTTCTCGTGTTTGGTTGTCCCTTAACAGGTCGATAGTTCTTCGCATGCATTTCAGATTCCCCTTCAGCATACCATAATCGTCGTATTTAAACGTATATTCAAGCCAGCTTAGACATACTTTCAGAATTCCTGATTTACTTTCTGGTTTAACAATACATATTCAGCATTCACAAGTGCTAATCTCAAGCTGTGCCCCACTTGTTAGCAACATGAAATTCCTGAACTGCAAGCTAAAATATCGGCATCATAGTATTTACAATCGCTGTATCCAAAATATGTCTGGGAAAATCATCAAAACGTGAAGATTTTGCGTCTCGAAGAAACGGTCTACGTGTTCATCCCGGGAAAAAACTGGAGACTCTCCTTAGCCGAGCTTGTCACATTTTTTAAAGCCAGAAACTTCAAGTTCAAGGTCGCTGATTTTTCGAAATCCTTCTTCGTTGTCGCTGTGGATGGCGTTTTGGACCCAGCGCTTGCTGATTGCCTCGGAGGCACAATTAAAGTTGGCAGAATCCTATCTCAAGTATCCTCCGAAACCCTCGAAGATGCCTTCGTTCACAGAAGAGAGAAGGCACTTTTGGAGATTAAGGCAGATCTCTTGTCGGATTACGTCTTTGATGGACTATTCGAGACTCCTATGATTAAGCATGTCTTTGGTGTCAGCGTTTACTCTGAAAACCCTCGCCTTTTCCGTCTTTCCAAGAAGATACAGAGATTTGTGGGAAGCTGCTTCAAGAAAAGATTAGCCTCGCAAGGGACAAAAGCAAGGTTCATGGGATTTCCTAAGAACAGACAGTTACCACAGTTAACCCATGTTGAAGTGCTGAAGAAAGATCTGATCGAAAGAGGGACCGAGATATTACTTTGCCTTGGAAGAGAACATGTTTTTATATCAAAAACTGTAGCTGTGCACAACCCGTTTGAGTTTCAAAAAAGAGACGTGAGTAGGCCTGTGCAACGAAAGATCTTCTCAATCCCCCCGAGACTGGCTAAAATTATGGTAAACTTGTCCCTGTGCTTGCCAGGAAAGGTTCTGCTAGATCCTTTTTGCGGGGTAGGCACGATTCTTCAAGAAGCTTTGATGGCCGAGGCACAGGTAATAGGGATGGACATAAACCCGTGGTGCGTTGAAGCCTCTTGCAGGAACCTTGATTGGCTAAGAAGCGAATACAATCTGAAAGACGCAAAGTACACGGTACAGCGGGGAGACTCGCGCCATCTGACGGACAAAATTGATGAGAAAACAGTTGACTGCATAGTGACAGAACCCGATCTTGGACCAGCCTTGCGGCATCTGCCCACAGAATCATACGCAAGAAGAATCACAGACAATTTGGAACCCCTATACTGTGATTTCCTTGAAGGAGCCTACAGGGCACTAAGAGCCGAAGGAAGATTAGTATGCGTTAATCCTTACGTCAAGACACGTTCTGGAAACTTCATCAGTCTGAAACTTGAAGAAAAGGCCAAAGCCATAGGCTTCAACATAGTCCACCCGTTTGAAATGGAAGCATTTGCCAATGATACACGCGTCGAAGAATTGACAAGAACGCCATCTTTTATTGACATGGAAAAAAGGCACAAAATAGGTCGCGAAATCAATATCCTCCAAAAATAGAAGTAATCATCAAGAGACAAAGTGACGTTCAGGCCGCAGAATAATCATTTTCCAAGGCCGTACCAGCGTTTTTCCATCAACTAATAGCAGACAGCCCCTTCCCTCTCATGGCGACAATCGTTTGTTTCTGAACCAAACTTTCGCGAGTTCATCATAATTCGGAAATACCTTCTTCATGATCGGTATGTACATCTGCATTTCGTCGTCGGTCAAGTATTGGAATTGGTATTCCCCGTTGTAAGGTGCCGGTTGGCCTTCTCTGGTCACGAATTCTATGTGCATGAACGGGTCTCCACGCTTAATCGTGATCGGATGTCTATCATTGCTCAGGTTCACAAGCTCCAGGGCCAGCCTTCCCACGAACCCGCTGTGAACCTTCGCAGCATTAAGGAAGGATAACCCCATCCTGCCGTACTTGCTCTTTGCGGTCAGATGGGCCACAAAGTTCGGCAGAACAAAAACTACTTCGTATGATATTAGGTTCTTGTGCTCCAGATAATGCAGGGTTGTTTCTTCTTTGACGGTTAGGATGTACCCGTCTCCGTCAAGCAGGTTATAGTCATGCGGGTATATGCACTTGTAGTTTTCAATAAGCTCTTTTAGCTTGTCTTTGCCTAAGATGCACATTCAGCTAGACCCCCAGAGCTTTTCTACAATACTGAACCTTTCACGTTATATAGTTTTTCAACAGTACAGACGGAGAGAAGGGAAGGCAAGTGAACTGCAAATATTGCGGAAATGCGGCAATCTACAAGTGCAGTGTTTGCGGCACTCTCGTATGTGAATCCCATGCAAATCAGCTGACCGTATGCCCCTCGTGCGTAAGGACAAGCAAAGCAAAATATGCTGTTGAGAGAGCTTCATCAAAAGAAGAAAAAGCCGATATCCGAAAGCTTGTCAGGCAGTTCTGGGGAGAAGAGGAGCAGCTGACTTTTGATAGGAATTTCAGCGTTTCAGAACAGCCTGCTTACGTTGCAAACGTGGGCAAGAAGACGGTTGGGTTTGTTTCCTTTGTTGAAGATGAAGATAATTTGATAATTGTGGCTTTGGCAGTGCAAGCTGAACATCAAGGCTTGGGAATTGGCCATGCTTTGATCGAGAAGGTTGAATCAGAAGCCAGACGGCAGCAAAAGAAAAAGCTGTTAGTTTCAACCTCAAATGACAATTTGCCAGCCTTAGGGTTCTACCAGTCTCTTGGCTTTCAGATTTTTGAAGTGAAACCAAATGTTATCGCGGAAAAGCACGGCCAGATTCTAGCAGGCATTGGTGGATTGCCAATGAGAGACGAGCTAAGGCTGCAGAAAATCCTTCGCCAGCAGGGTGCCCTTTCAAATCGAGCTTCAAGTAATTCACAGCCGTTGTCTTGCCTCGATCAGGACGATTGACTCAAAGAAGGGCAAATCCCGTGTGGCGATAATTTGAGTCCTCAAACCTTTCTCCTCAAAATTCTTCAAGGTCCTGTCAAGATCACCCAGTGTTGACTGCAAGAGGAGAATTCGCCCGCCAGATGTTAGGCGATCTGACGATTGACAAATGAACCTGTCTATGATCTGCCTGCCAGTCACCCCGCCATCCCAAGCTCGTTCGAGCCAAGTTACATCTTCACCGCTGCCTGTCGGAAGGTATGGAGCATTGAATAGAATTAAATCGAATCTTTCCCCTGTTCTCAGCGGTGCAAGTAAGTCCCCTTGTACGAAGAGCAACTTGTCAATTACGCGATTGAGTTTCGCATTTTCTTTCGCACATTGAACCGCGCAAGGGCTGATGTCGACCACAACAACTTTGGCCGCATTGGTTGCTGCAATTATGCCCAGGATTCCGCATCCGGTGCCGACGTCAAGAACGCTGTCGCCTCGTTCAACTACCAAATTTTCAGCAAACATGAACGTGTCTTCAGCGGGCTCGTAAACATCCTCAGAAACATTGAAGACATAGTCTGCAAAAAACACCTGCTTAGCTGGAGAGGGCATTCAGCAATTCTCCAAAATCTTCAGGTGCCAACTGCCTCACCCGCTCATCGCGAAAAGGAAGACTTCGAGTGGCCTTTTCGGCATCTTCAGCAGTTTTTGCAAGCACATTTCTCAGAAACTGATGAACGGCATTTCTGACCTTCCTGTTGCGCTGAGTGAAAATGCTCCGCACCAGCCGAGTGAACAGCTCCTCGTTATTCACTGTGAAAGGCGACGGTTTCTTGGGTTTCAAGCGCACGATAATCGAATCCACTTCGGGCTGTGGATAGAACATCCATTTTGGCACATTTGCTAAACGCTCGCACTCTGCGTGATAATAGGTGAGAACCGTCAGCCATCCGTAGTCTTCGCTTCCGACTAGGGCCGTTAAGCGGTTCGCAAACTCCTTCTGAAAGATTAAAACTGAAGCGTCAAAATTTCTCTTGAAACACAATAGAAGGAGCCGCGAAGAAATCTGGTAGGGTGGAATCGACACAACTTTGGTGAACTCTGGAATCTGAATTTTGAGCACGTTGCCCTCAAGCACTGTGACGCTGGGTAAATCCCCAAGTTGTTCACGTAGAACCTGCACAAGTCTGTCGTCCGCCTCAACTGCCAAAACACCTTTGCACTTTTCGGCGAGAAAGCGCGTCAGGAAGCCGAGGCCGGCGCCGACATCCAGCGCCACATCGTCTTGGTTGAGCGAAGCATAATCACTCATGCTTTCGAAAATTGAAGGCTCAATCATGAAGTTTTGGCTTAAGAGCTTGTTCGGAGAGATTCGATATCTTCGAAGCAGGAGCTTCGTTCTTTCTAGGAGGCTCATATTACTGGCGGACAAGTTCAGCTGCACTATTGGGCTCTTGTGAAGAGTCTGTATTTGCTGTCGCCTGACAGCTCCTCAAGGACTCTCTTGGTTACCAACTTAACTGGGTTAGGCAGTTCTGTGCGTTTCTGCAGGTCATCATAGCTCTCAAAAGGTCTTCTTTCACGTTCATTTATGACCTGCCACATGTACTTCTTCCCTATTCCTGGAATTAATTCCAGCGCATGCATTCTAGGTGTCATCGCTCTTGCGCTGTTGAAGAAATTTATGAACCAGCTTTCGCGGCTCAACACTATTCTGCTTATGACTGCGGACAGTTCCATCTTTGCCGCGGCTGTTAGCTCGTCGTATCCGATTCTGCCAATGATGTAAGTTATTTCTTCGCGTGGTTCCTTTCCGACGTAGACGCGGTCGTGGGCCTTTAGAGATACGCCGTCCTTGATCAGCGCTTCTAGCAGCGTGAAGAATTCTTCACCCATCATCTGAACTAGAGCTCCCGCTCGGTATCCGGCTCTTCCAGTTGGGCGTACCCCAGGGCGGCCGTGCGCCAGGAAATCTAGAATGTAAGCGTACTCCTCGTACCGCTTCTCCATCATGGTCATATTAGCCTCTATCTTACGCTTTTATTGCTTAAAAATAGTTGCTAAGTCGCTCTCTGTCTACTTCACTTTTTGATGTTCACTGAGAAGGCTAGCAATGGTTTTCAACATTGAAACATCAATAAGCTTACGGCCGCCAGCAAGGAAAACCCTCAGCTCATCGACGGTTTTCGGCAAGCAATTAACTATCTCAATTGCCTCTTCTTCTTCCAAACCGAATTCTTTCACGAGTCTTTCCACAAGTTTTTCAGCTACTTCAGCGTCTACTTTTGAAAATTTGGAAACGTAATCAAACGTTCGACGCTGCAGCTGGTCCAGATTTTCTTCACCGACAGATTCTAGCAGCTTCTTGACTTGGGGAAGTGTGAGCTTCTTTTCCCCAACGCTTTCTTTTGACATCTAATCACCCTTGAATGGTTCCAAATGCTCAGGCCTAACAATAATCTCCTTGACCGCGTCTCCTTGTGAAACAGTCACAACGTAGCTTCGCCCACGCTTCTCGGTCACGGTGCCGACTTTGCCGTGAAAGCGTCTGTGCGGCATTCCTTTCTGAACGCTTGAATCTATTCTGACCACGACACGGCTTCCAGGCTGATATTCATGGAGCAACTTGCTCAGCTTGATCTTTCCCCGTTCTCTAGGTTCCTTCGTTAATAGTCGCCGCGCACCTGAACGATAACCCTTTGACCCTCTCATCCCTTTTACCTCCCTACTCGTTCATAATCACGTCTAAAACGTCAAGGTTCACTGGTTTGCCCTTGTTTTTGAGAATCTCTGAAACGCTGGGCGTTGTTCTTCCTTCATCTCCAGTCACTAGCTCCTTAACATAAAGCCCTCCTTGACAACGTAGCTTCATCTCAACCTTTTTTGGCGTCAACTTCTTTATATCCACGTCGTATATGTACTTTTCCCGCATCAGATCCGCACGTCTATGCAGAACACGAACTGGAGTCTTCTGAGCAATCGCAGCGTTTGTTAGCCTCTCTTTCAACAAATCCAAATCCTTAACCGTGATACTATTTTCAAACTCGACAACCACACGATATTCCTTCTGCGCTGACTCAGCCTTCTTCAGTTTCCTCACAACATCTCTGTTCGCAAACCTCAAATTCAAAACTTCAACTTTCCCCTTCCCATAAACGTTTATGGCCTTCTCAAGTTTCTTCAGATCCATGAATCGTGTTTTAGGCCTTGCTATCTCGATGACGAATGGCCGTCCTGGCCCCAGCATGCGAGCATCGATATCCTCCCTTCCCGCCGCATGGAATGATGAACCGCCACCTCCAGTTGCATCCAAAAAGGGTTTTCCAATGATTTCCTCCACCGACTCAGGGTACATCTTTCCTGTCCAGTTGCATTTTTCACAACCTCTCCCTCGACAATCCGAGCAGAACCATTTTGACTGCGGGATGTCTCTGACGAGTTTTCGATATCTCCCAGCAACGAACAGTGGATTCACCTGAAGCCTAACCGCCTCAGCATACGGATCGGCAAGCACAACCACCTCTGGCTTCATAAATTCTACGGCCTTTCCGCTTTCTTCAGCAACTCTCTTCCCTATCAGTCTCCCAAACTCGTTCCGCATGCTCTCTCCGTCCTCGACTGAGAACTCTGCCTTGAACTCGTCTTCACGCTCCGCCGCAGCCAACGGCAATTCTATTCCAACCAAGAAGTTGTGGCATTCATATGACTCAAGGAGTTTTAGAGCCTTCTTCGCCAAGGATTCAATGCTCTTGAATTTGTCTTCGCAGAGAAAACACTTCTTCGGGCAGCTTCTGCTTGGCAGACGTTTTTTCGTTTTCTGCAGTATTTCTTGTGCTGTCTTGGAGAAACCGTTAGTCGCGAGGGTTTTGAGAGTCTTCACGCCCTCTTTGCTAGTTAGCGACGCTTTGTGCGCCTCTAATGCCAAGATTAGCTTTATCGATTTTCCCCGTTCGTCATTTTCAACGCCGTGGCCGAGCATGGCGAATTGTCTTCCTAGGCAGTGATCACACAAAGGATATTTCTCAATTATTCTCAGCGACTTCTCCAAAGTACTCATGGAACAGCCTTCTAGACTTCCCGACCTATTTCAAGTCAAGGGGCAGGCCTTTCCCAAAGAAAGGCATCTTCTTTCTTCTGAGAGTCTTAAGCATACGCCGCATCATCACGTATTGCTTCAAAAGTTCCTTCACTTCTTTTTCGCTCGTTCCTGAACCCTTGGCAACCCTCTTCATTCTCGAAGCGTTGAAGACCTTTGGGTTTTCCTTCTCTTGAGGAGTCATGGACTGAATCATTACACGCCATTTCTCCAGCCTATCCTCGGCCGTGTTTAACATTTCTTCAGGTATGTCATATGACATGCCTGGGAGCATTTTCAGAAGTTTTCGGAAGGTACCCATCCCCTTCATGGCTTCAAACTGTTCATACATGTCTGTCAGCGTGAACTTGCCGCTGAGAATTGCCTTCGCCTTCTTTTCAGGGACCTTGACCTCTGCTTCACGCACCTTTTCAAGCAGGGTTTCTAAGTCGCCCATACCCAGAAGGCGTCCAACAAATCGAGAAGGCATGAAAGGTTCAATATCTTCAACTTTCTCTCCTGTTCCGATGAACTTTATAGGAGCCCCAGTTCCCGCAACTGCCGATAGGGCCCCGCCTCCTCTTGCCGAGCCATCCAGCTTTGTCACCAGAATTGAGCCTATTGGTGTTGCTTCGTTGAAGGCTTTGGCTTGCGCCAGTGCCTGCTGACCGATTGTTCCGTCGATCACCAGCATGACTTCGTCGGGTTTGATGTGGTTTTCAAGCATCTTCATTTCTTTGATTAATTCTTGTTCTTCTTTGTGCCGGCCGGAAGTGTCTATGATTATGACGTCCTTGTCTGCGAATTGCTTCAGTCCCTCGTTAACTACTTTGAGGGGGTCTTTGGCTTTCACGTCGCCGTATATGGGCACGTTTATTCTGTTGGCTAGTTGTTGAAGCTGTGCGTAGGCGCCAGGCCTGAATGTATCTGCACATAGCAATGCTGACTTGAGACCTCTCTTTTGGAAATATCTGGCGAGTTTGGCAGCATTGGTTGTTTTCCCGCTGCCTTGGATACCAACGAGCATGATTGTCTTCCTTTTCCCCGGCTCGAGCGTTACTGTGATGGCTCTTTCGCCTAGGAATCGTGTTAGCTCTTCATAAACGACTTTTATTACGTGTTCACGTCTGGAAATTCCAGGTGGAACTCTTTCCTTCAGAGCCCTTTCTTCTATTCGCTTGGAAATGTCAAGCACAAGCTTAACGTTGACGTCAGCTTGTAGCAGAGCCCTCTGTATATCACGCATAAGTTCCTTGACAGCAGCCTCATCTACAACAGATGCTTTGAAAAGCTTCTTTATCGCATCGTAAAGCGAAGAACCCAAATGATCTAGTGCCATGATTTTCTCCAGACTTACAAATCGTCAGGTGTCTAAATAGGTATTCTGCCCTTTAAGGTTGTTCTCCATAAACTTTTTACAGTCAACGCATTTCTAAGTATTTGAGGAATCACGTTTGAGTGAAATCAACATCGTAGAAAAGAAGCAAATTCCCCAAGGTGCCACTATGCTCTTCGGTTTTCCAGACGTCGGATTGGTCGGCGTGATAGCAGCCTCGCATTTAATAGAAGAACTCAACCTAGCCGAAGTAGCCTACATGGATTCGACACTACTGCCGCCGCTCATCGTTCTCCACGACGGCCTGCCACACTCTACCATAAGAATTTTTGGGAACCACAACATTCTCCTGACTGTTTCCGAAACGCCAGTAGTCGCAGACGCCATCTATCCAGTGATTGACGCCTTGATCAATTGGGGAAAGGGAAAGAAGGTCAAGATGATGGTTTCGCTAAGTGGCATGCCCATCCAAGACAGGCAGGATGCGAAAGAATTGAAAGTGTTTGCAGCTGCGTCAAGCCCAGAAATGCTGAAAATGGTTCAAGACAAGGGCATCGAAGCGTTGATGGAAGGCTACATGGTTGGTCCTCAGGCAATCATGCTCATGCGTTGCGCTCAGATGGGCCTACCAGCAACAACATTGCTTGCACAATGCTTCCTCAACTATCCAGACCCGGAGGCAGCAGCAGAGGTACTGAAGAGTCTGGCGAAAGTAACTGGAATAAAAGTGGACATTGCAAAGCTCCTGGAAAAAGGCGAAGAAATCCGCCTAAAGGCCAGAGACGTGATGAAGCGAACTCAGGAAGAGATGTCCAAGATGAAGAAGACCCAAGAGTACGACATACCAATGTACGTGTCATAGGGAGGAAGATGACGATGGCAATTAAGAAAAGACGCACGATCATGGACATTTTTGACGATTATTTTGAAGATTTCGAGAGAGAGTTCGAGAGACGGAGAGAGATGCTACTGGAAAGGCCGAGCTGGAACCAGAAGAACTCCACAATTGAACCACTTCGCAACATGATAGTGACTCCGACTGAAGTCATAGTGACCGTTGACCTGCCTCTTACGGAGGAAAAAGCGGTTCAAGTCAAACCGCTTGATGAAAATACACTTGAAATATCGGCAAAAATGAAAAGAAAAATGACCTTCAGAGAAATGGGCATGACCCATCAGGAAGGAGAATTCCAGAAGTTCCATTTCCATTCTCGTGTTCCAGTACCCGTGCAAATGGACGAGATGAAAATCCGCTTCAAGAAGGGAATACTGGAACTCCACCTACCACGCAGGTGGGGACGTCGAAAGCCAAAAACCTGAGGTTTCGTGAACGATATCACACAATTAACGCGTCAGTTTGAACACGTTGGAATCCGATGTCCCCACGGACCAATATAGTGAAGCCTCAGCTCAATATGATTATCGTCACAAGTCAGACGGCTCTTCTTGCATCATCGGCTCTAGAGTATGCTATGCGACGCAGCGAGATAAACCTTGACGGCAAATCTTTTAACACGACAAAGCCTAAACTCTAAGACTGTCTAATGAGTGAGAATTAATGCCGGGAGAACGAGCCATCCACGTAGGCATGTTCATTCTATTACTGATAGGTCTATGTTCACTGACCGCTTGGGTCAGCCATGCATATTTGACGGAATTGATTCTGCAGGTGGCAGCTATTGCTTTAAGCTGGGGAGTAATTCTTCTGGTCCTTTACGTGGGCTTCAGAGCGCTCGGCTGGGATTGGTGGGCTGAACGTACTTCGGAAAAGCAGAGCAAACCTGATCAATCAGAGAATTAGCCCCATTGCCAGCTCCTCAGTATATTTTCCATTTTCTCCAAACTATGAGTCTTTCATTGTTCCTCCAATGTTGAAGCCAAGTTTCTCGTAAAGGTGCACTTGCCCACTTGTTGTCAGCTATGACGTGCAGGCCTATTCTGTGCATTCCTTCGTCCTTCCAAGTTTTATGAGTTCAGTGAGAATGGCTGTGCCCAATCTAACATTATGAAAGCTCTGATGAAGATAAATGACCAAGTCGCCTGATCCTTTCCTTCGAGGATGAATGAATTTCATGATTTGCTCATGTCCAACGATTTATCATCGTGCATGGCCACGATAGCAATCACGTTTTGCAGACCGCTGAACCAGCCTCCCTCAATTCTCTCCCTCGTACAAGCGACAGAGCCCAACGTACTGCCTCATCAGAAGGCGACTCGTGCATCTGGAAAAGCCTCGCCTTATCGTCTGTCTCGAATCGACCTACAAGAACAGTCCTATCATCCTTTAAGGTGACAGTTTTCAAAGAGCAAGGTCCCAGAAAAGGCAAGAAAGGTCAGCAGGCAAGCTTTGATTGTCTTCCCATTTCTTACTTAGCTCTCATGATTTTCATTCTGCCCATTATCTTCCAGTACTCAATCTCAACGCCGGGCACGAGCTTCGCCTTCAACTCTGCGTCTTCTGGGTAAGGAGCGTCCAAATACTCGTAGGTCTCAAGGTCCATTATCTGAATGCCTGAAGGGTTAACTGCGTAGACTTGCCCCATTCTCTTGTCAATTATTGGAACCTCAGTGTTCAAGTCCACGGGCTTAACAAACTGCCTCTTTGCACCGTCAAAAACGCCTATGGCTACAATTCTTGCTTTGGCTGAACCGTGTTTTCCGGGTTTCGACTTCGTTATGTCCACTATCTGGCAAGGCTCTCCATCGATAATCATGTATCCCCCAACACGGAGACTGCCAACGTCAATTGGTCGAGTCATATTAACACCAATTTCCGCAGCCCTTTACTCAGAGCAATTCTTAACAACACCCATATATAGATTAAGGTGCCGCTAATAGGTCGATGGTGAAAAAGCGTGTTCAAGAGCGTCGGTTTGGTCGCACGCTTCGACAGGAAGAGAGCAACAAAACTTGTGGAAGACCTAGCTGAACACATGAGCAAGAGAGGGTTGGAGGTATTTCTGGAAGCCACACTAACCAAAAAGGTAAGGGCAAAATGGAAGACTCTTCCTCTGGAAAGTATGAGAACCGACTTTATCATAACTGTCGGCGGCGACGGTACGATCCTCAGAGCTTGCCTCGCACTCCCAAAACCTGAGCCGCCAATCCTCGCAGTAAACATGGGAATTCGAGGCTTTCTTACCGAAGTGGAACCAAACCTAGCTTTCGATGCTGCGGACAGATGCCTTCAGGGCGAATATACGACCGAAAAGTGCATGAAACTCTCCGTCAACGCGGACAGCGTCATATTCCCAAACGCATTGAACGAGGTTGTAATTACTCACGACGAGCCCGCAAAACTGCTGTACATGCGAATTCTTAAAGCTGGAGAACCCATTCTGAACTGCCAAGCTGACTCTTTGTTGATATCCACACAAACTGGGTCTACAGGCTATTCGCTTTCAGCAGGCGGACCCGTTTTAGACCCCGGCGTAGATGCATTCGTCCTGACGCCTATATGCCCATTGACCGATTTTCGGCCAATCGTCTTTCCTGCCAGCTCGCGCCTGACGGTTGAAGCTCGCAAACCTAGAAGAATACTCATCTTGATCGATGGCCAATACACTCAAATAATAAGGTCTAGACTTCCAAGCGTAACTATTACACGTTCGAAGCATAAAACATCTTTCATAAGGTTCAGAGAGGACTTCTACCACCGACTAAAGAGTAGGCTGCTTTTCAAGGGAACAGGTGAATAATCCATTGGGCACCGTCAAAAATAGGATTGCAGTCTTGGACACGTCTGCATTCATAGCTGGTTTCGACCCATTTTCTTTAGATGGAGAGGAATACACGGTTCCAATGGTCAAAGAGGAAATGGCAGAAAGCTCCATGTCTGAGGTGAGGTTTGAAACGGCAGTAGCGAATGGCAAGTTGAAAGTCAAGGTGCCGAGCGAGGAATTTCTTGATAAGGTTAAGGCTTCTGCAACTTTGGTTGGCGACAAGTTTTTCCTGTCGGAAACCGACCTTCAACTCTTGGCGCTGGCGCTGCAGCTTAAAGCAGAGGGTTATTCTCCATTGATTGTCACCGACGATTACTCGATACAAAACGTTGCAGATCAAATGTGTATAGAGTTTTCCTCCTTGGCAACTTTCGGTATCCGTCTTCGTCTGACGTGGATAAGATATTGCCCAGCTTGCCACAGAAAATATCCTGCAGATAGTAAAGCCAAAACATGCGAAGTATGCGGCACCAGACTGAAAAGAAAACCGCTAAAAAGAAGTCAGTTGAGCCAAGACGTTCCAAGAACATAAATGAGAAAGAGGCTTTCAAGATGAGCCCAGGAAAACGACAACCTATAGAGTTGGACGAGAAGAAGACAACCTATTTCGCAGAAACTGGCAAGCTAAACACAGATGCCTTGCTTGAGCTTGTCAACAAGTACGTCGATAAAGAGGACATTGGAGACATCGTGATCGCTTCAACAAGTGGTGAGACAGGAGCCAAGGCTTCTAAGATGCTTAAAGGCCACAACGTTGTTGTCGTTACGCATTTCTCTGGTTTTCAAGAAAAGGGGAAAACGGAGCTGCAGGAAGAACATAAGCGCGAGATCCTCAAGAATGGAGCAAAGATTTTCACGGGCACTCATGCCTTAAGTAGTGCTGAACGGGCAATACGCAAGGATTTCGGCACGCTACAGTCGTTGGAATTGATTGCAAATGTGCTTAGACTTATGGGAGAAGGAACAAAAGTATGCGTAGAAATCACATTAATGGCTGCGGACGCAGGACTTATTCCAATGGACAAGGACATCGTTGCCATTGCCGGAACGGGCAGAGGAGCTGACACTGCACTTCGTATTCTCCCAGCAAACGCATCAAGATTCTTTGAACTGCGAATAAAAGAAGTGATAGCAAAGCCCAGCAACTTCTGAGCCTGCGTTAGACATCCTCATTATCGCGCTTACTGAAGTACGTTATATCGTGATGTTCAACATAGCCGCATTTTTCGAAAAGTTCTTTCGACGACATGTTGTCAGCATCTATAAAGGCACAGAAAAGTCTAATCCCGCGTGTTCTAAGTACTCTTTCAGATTCTGCGATCAAGGCCTTGGCAACACCGAGGTGTCTATGTCTTGGATCGACGGCTAATCTGTTTATCCAACCTTTTCTCATGTCACAACTAATGATGACTACGCCGATCAGACAATCTTCTTCAAAGGCTCCTAGAAAGAACTCGGGATTTGCCGCCATTTCTTTGGACATTGCGTCTCTGCTATCTCGGCCTTTGGGTCTGAAGGATAGTCTTGCTCTCTCCCAAAGGTCGGTTATGGCTCCGTAATCGTTTGAGGTCAGTCTTCGGATCTGCATTCAGATACGCAGGCTAGCCTTCTTTCTCAACTTCTTTCATCGAATCCTCTATAATGTCCAAAGCCGCATCAACTAGGTCTCGGGTGATGACAAGTGGCGGGGCGACCCTGATCGTTGATGCTCCACAAGTAATGACGTTGACACCGCGCTTCCATGAACGTATCATGATCTCGCTGGCTTTCTGGGGGGCTGGTTTCTTGCTTTCTTTGCTTTCAACGATTTCCACCCCTATCATTAATCCCTTGCCTCTCACGTCGCCTACGATTTCACTCTTCTCTTGCAGTTCTCCAATTCTTTTCATGATGTAATTGCCCTGCTTGTTGGCATTCTCCAAGAGCTTCTCCTCCTGTATAGCATCTATGACAGCGCTCGCTGCAACACATGAGAGCGGGTTGCCTCCAAACGTGCTCGCGTGTGATCCTGGAACCCAATCCATCACTTTTGATTTTGCGATGGTTGCGCCCAGCGGCAAGCCTGATGCCAGTCCCTTCGCGCTACAAACGATGTCGGGTTCAACGCCCCAGTGCTCAATTGCAAACCATTTCCCAGTTCGGCCAATGCCAGCCTGCACTTCATCATCTATGAGCAATATGCCGTATTTGTCTGCAAGCTTCTTTATCCGCGGGAAGTATTCGGGGGGTGGAACGACGTATCCGCCTTCTCCCTGAATGGGCTCGAACAAAATTGCCGCAGTGTCTTCAGAAGGAACATATTTCTGTAGAACATACTCGTCGATGAAATCCACGCACCAGTAGTGACATTCAGGATAGGTTAACTTGAAGGGGCAACGGTAGCAGTAGGCATATGGAACGTGGGCTACGCCAGGCATCAATGGGAAGAAATAGCGTCTCTGAGCTGGCTTGCTGGCAGTGAAGGACAAAGCACCTACTGTGCGTCCGTGAAAAGCACCTATGAAGCTTATGAATAGTTGCCTGCGACTGTGCCACTTTGCAACTTTGATTGCGGCTTCAATGGCTTCGGCTCCACTGTTGCCGAAATAGACTTTTTTGTCAGGCGTTCCAGGCGTGATTTTCGCAAGTTTTTCCGCCAGATTGACGACTTCCTTGTAGTAAAAGTCAGTGTTGGAATAATGCAGAAAGCGGTCACATTGATTCTTTATGGCCGTTACCACTTTAGGATGATTGTGCCCAACGTTCATGCATACTAAGCCAGAGTTGAAGTCAATGAATTCGTTTCCGTCAACATCCTTGATTATGCAGCCGTTTCCTGACTCAACGACAAGCGGATAGAACCGTCCGTAAGAAGGAGAAATCAGGCTTTCGTCTTTCTTGACAAGTTCTCTCGCCTTGGGCCCAGGCGGGCTAACAACAATCTTTGGGTAACCACTCATTCTACATCGCCGACCGGAAACTACCGTTAGAAAAGATGGCTTATATAGCTAACGATGCCTCTTCACAGAAAACTACGATAGATGATTAGTTGATGCCTTGCGAAACCTGCGAAATTGTGACAAGCACTATAACAAAAAAGCCGAACTGCTACGCCTTGGTTAGGGTGATTTCAATAGCGGAGACGTTTGCCTTTCTGTCTCCCTCTCTGGCCACCTGCTCCGTGCAGATGCTGATGCCTTGAAGCTGTGCATCTTTCATGAAGGTCCGTCTGAGCAACTCAACCGTGTCCACAGCTTTGCAGATCGCCCGCCCTCTGGCTTTCAGAACGATCTTGTTCGAGCCTGTACCAAAGGACGTTAGACAAGCAATCACGTAGTTCTTCACTGGCTTCTGACCGACATAAACAACCTTCTCGTTAACCTCTGCCTTTGGCTCAGCTTTTGCCTCTGCCTTTGGCTCAGCTTTTGCCTCTGCCTTTGCCTCTGCCTTTGCCTCTGCTTCCGGTTCAGGCTTTGGCGATTTTGCTGGTTTCGGTGACTTTTGCTTCCTTTCAGTTGCTTTCTTCTGTCTCGGTTTCGCCATAATATACCTCCATTCTTCGCTGATTGACAGTGGTTTACCCGCGTAGGGCAGTTATATCATGGTTTTTGGCTTCTTATATCTTTTCATGCACTGCAAGGCCCGCAACGTTGGCCTAATACTTTAGCGCCGAAAGTATTCTCTGCTAGGCGACTCGTTTCGCACACTGCTTGTCTGCAAACTTCATTCCCTCCTCAAATGCACGTACATTGGCTTCGAAGAGGTCGATTTTCTTCCCAAATAATTCCTTAAGACCCTCAACAATGCTTTCTTTAGCAACAATTCTCGTTAGGGCAACGTAGGCGCCGAGCATAACCATATTCGCTGACCTCTCAGCACCAGTCGATGTCGCGATTTCGCTTGCTGGCATGGCTATGATCTTTACGTCTCTTCTTGTTGCCGGTCTATTCACAAGTGAGGTGCTAAGAAGCAGTAGGCCATTGCTCTGCAACTTTGGTTCAAAGGCTTCCAACGAAGGATTGTTCATGACAATGATTGCATGAGGATGAGGCGTCACTGGCGACCCGATCTCTTCGCTTGAAACAACCACCGTGCAGTTGGCCGTTCCCCCGCGCATCTCAGGCCCGTAGGATGGGATCCAAGTAACGTGTTTCCCCTCCTTCATGGCGCTGTAAGCTAAGAGTTTCCCGATGAACATGAGTCCCTGGCCGCCGAAGCCGGCCATTACAACGTCTTCGTAGAAGGCTTTCTTCCCCACTTTTGCGATCTCTACCCCTCCTTCGGCGACTTAAACTCTCCAAGCGGGAAATAGGAAGCCATTTTCTCGTCAATCCATTTCACCGATTCGGTGGATGTCATGTGCCAGTTTGTAGGGCATTGGGACAGAACTTCTACGATAGAATAGCCTGAGCCTTTGATTTGAGTTTCAAACGCTTTCTTGATGGCTCTCTTGGCTTGAACCACGTTTTTTGGGCTGCTTACGCTGACTCTTGCAACATATGCTGCACCTTCAAGTGTTGCTAGCATCTCGCATACGCGAATGGGGTAACCGGCCCTCTCAGGCATTCTGCCTTCTGGGGTGGTTGTGGTTTTCTGTCCGATGAGTGTTGTCGGCGCCATTTGGCCGGCTGTCATTCCGTAGATTGCGTTGTTGACGAAGATGGTCGTGATTTTCTCCCCTCGCGCTGCTGCGTGCACCATCTCTGCCGTTCCTATTGCGGCAAGGTCGCCGTCTCCTTGGTAGGTGAAAACAACTAGCTCAGGGTGGACACGTTTGCATCCAGTTGCAATGGCAGGGGCTCGGCCGTGGGCAGCTTCGTATGCGTCTAGGTCGAAGTAATCGTATAATAGTACGGCACAGCCTACTGGGGCTACAACCACTGTCTTCTCGCGGATTCCAAGCTCGTCTATCACTTCCGCGATTAACCTATGGATAATCCCGTGACCGCATCCTGGGCAATAGTGTGTGCTTGCCGCAGTTAGAGTCTTAGGTCTTTCATAAACGGTTTCCATTTTTACTTTGCCCCCTTAGCAATTTTCTCTACTTCTCCCACGATTTCGTCGTAGCTCGGCACAATTCCGCCGACCCTGCCATAGAAGTGTGGTTGACTCTTGCCGCAGAGAGCAAGTTTTACGTCTTCAAGCATTTGCCCCATGCTCATTTCAACAACCAGGAAGCTCTTTACTCGTTCGGCTATCTGAGCGAATGCTTGATACGGAAACGGGTACAGCGATATTGGCCTTAATAAACCGACTTTCAGGCCTTTTACGCGGAGAATCTTGATGGCTGTTTTTGCGATCCGAGCAACCGTTCCATATGCTGCGATCACTATTTCCGCGTCTTCTGTCATGTAGGATTCGAAGCGCACCTCGTTCACAACTGCTTCTCGAAGCTTCTGAGCAATGGCCAAGTTGCGTTCTTCCAAGATTACTGGATCAAGATAGAGGGTCTTGATCAGTTTCCGACGTTCGCTTGAAAGCCCAGTGATGGCCCAGTCTTTCCTTATGGGCGCAAACGCCTTGCCTAATGGCTTAAATTCAATGGTCTCCATCATCTGGCCAATATTTCCATCTCCCAAGATCATCACGGGGTTGCGGTACTTGTCAGCCAAGTCGAATGCTAGCATCGTAAGGTCTGCTGCCTCTTGACCTGTTGATGGGGCCAATACGAGCAGGTGATAATCACCATGGCCGCCTCCTTTGGTCGCTTGGAAATAGTCTGATTGTGAAGGTGCGATCCCGCCGAGTCCTGGCCCGCCTCGCATCATGTTCACTATCACGCATGGAAGCTCGGCTGCGGCGATGTAGGAAATTCCCTCTTGCATCAAGCTGATTCCTGGGCTTGAAGAAGAAGTCATGGTTCTTGCACCTGCACCAGCAGCGCCAAACACCATGTATATAGCAGCTATTTCGCTTTCTGCCTGAAGAAAGGTTCCGACGACTTCTGGCATCCTCCATGCCATGTATTCGCCGATCTCGTTCTGCGGCGTTATTGGATAAGCAAAGTAATATCTGCACCCTGCTTGGACTGCAGCCTCAGCTATCGCTTCGTTTCCTGCCATGAATCTTTTCTCGGTCACTTTTTGTCACCAACCATCTTCTTCTCTCTATAAACTGTGACGGCAGCATCCGGGCACATCATAGCACACAAAGTGCATCCTGTGCATTTCCCCTCAGGATCTGAGAATTCCGCTGGGTGATAGCCTTTCTTGCTGACGGAATGGGAAGTTCGAATAATCTTTTGGGGACAAAAGCTGATGCAAAGTGTGCAACCCTTACAGTATTCTTCATTTATGAAGATCTTAGCCATCGTCAATTCAACTCGTTTTGGGTTGTGACTGCAAGCTCTGCCTATTTCAGGCAGATTTGTTGCCGATTTAACTCTCGGGATATTCAGAAAGTCCGGCCATATTAATATTGAGCTAAATAAACAGCAAAAACAACATCAATAGAAGACCGCTGACAAGAGAGATAGGCACAATGGTTTTCTTTGCCCTTTGAAGACCCTTGTCTGTCAAAAGAGAAAGGCTTTCCAGCCGCTCCCTACCAATGACTTTAACGTTAGAAACTGATATGGTCCTACAGCCAGCCCGCGCACGTCTTAAATCAGTCAAAGCGCCAAGAGTTGCTTGCCTGATGTAGCCAATCAGCTTCGCATGGTCCATGACCTCACCGATTGGATGATAGCCTCGTCTCCCCAAAACTACACCATTGACAGAATGCGTGTCCGTAGTGAAGACTTCGCCAGTGTCAATACCCATGGAACCAAAAACAGAAAGTATCTTTTCTCGCATTCCAGAGACAACATTATTGCCATCGATTACCACATAAGCAGCTTTTTGGTGCCCAGCTCCAGACACGACCACTGTAATGCCTCCATGACCCATGCCGTCTTTGACGCTAAATTCCTTTGGAAAAACCGTGTTTGCGCCGATGTCAAACGGTAAGCGAGGCGCCGAAGCAGCCTTGTCTAAACAAGAAGTAGCGACTGCCCTCAAGGAAGAGAGAGCTTCAGGCATACCATTCATTCCATCGATACTGTTGTGAGCGTTGACCACTGCGCAACAAACCAACCCAAGCTGTTCTGCCTTCTGCCGAATGAACAAACCCAATTCCTGCGGTATGTCTTCGGTTGTCCGAGGTGCCAAGGTGACAGAGAGGAATGCAACATTACCGAAAATCTGACAACACGCAGATGCCAGATCGTCACTCGCCGTAACAAATGGTGAAGCCACTGCCCAAGAGGCTTGAAAATCCATGGCATCAACAACATTGCTTACCACTTTCTGATTTTGCGTCTGTGAAGCCAAATCAAGTTCATGGCCAAAGAGACCATGGGGCACGCATGCCACGCATCCAGATTTCTTTTCCAAAGCGTCCTTCAGCAAAGATGGCAAAATGCTGCTTCCAATATTCTTGAAGGGCCCAGGATGCACAGAAGGAATGACCACATACACCTTTCTGTCAGACGAATCAAACTTGAACAAGGTAAGCTCGACATTCCGTTGTTCGCCAAGCCTCTCCAAGAACTCCTCAAAAGGAGCATTGAAGTCAACTATCCAGCTGAGCAGAAACGCCTTGAAAAGGGATAAGGCAGGAACACCGAGAGTCTCGTCGGCCACTTTGTCTATGAGATAGAGGAAAAGGTAGCTTGCAATTACGCTCAGAACTGGAGAGAAAATGAAAAACAACAGCATACCTTGGAATGGAATCATATACCCTATCGTTGGGCCCATCGTCGCCCACACTGCAATGAATGGAATAATGTTTAAGCACGGCGAAAGCAGAGAAACTAGAGCAAGGCGTTTGCGGTCCACAAAAGATGTTGAGTTGAACACTATTAGGCGAAAAATCAGCACAGCTGAAAACCCTAAAAGACAAAGTCTGACCCACCATGACGCGCCGTAGAATATGCCGGCCACTGTGCCTATCAATATGAAGAAGAACCAGATTATCCAGCAGAAGAGGGAAAGCGTTGCAGTCCGTCTGGAATTGTAGATTGGGTCTCGCTTCAAAGCTACCCTGCTCATCGCATAGTCAACGACAAAGGCCGTCAGGAATAAGGAAAGGCCCAGGAAAACTCCATAAGCCACGCTCTCATATGAGCGAAACAGAAGAGTTACGGAGAGCAGCGCGCCACCTGCGCAAATCAAGGCCAGAAGCAAGATGACCTTCTTGTAGGACGGAAGCTTGAACAATGATGCATAATGCTTAACTGCAGCGTCCATAGACTGAGCCAACGAATCGTGAGACCCCACTTCCATTCCCTCAAGCGAATTTCCTAGAAGGTAATTTCAACCATATTAAAATGTTGTTAAACTCGCCCAACATAAGCGGTCATCACATCTTAAGGATAATCGACTCATGAGGCGGTTCCTGCCTTTTAAGATGAATGTTGAGAAAACTAAGTTTCCAACAGAACTGGTTGCCTTCAAGGTAACATCGGCTCCGAAGGCCTTAAGAGGAGCAACTGTTTTATTCTTAAATAGTTGACCATTAAGGTTTTGTGGACTCCATGCCAGAGCAGAATGTTCCTCCGTCGATATTTCACATGTTGGAGAAGAATGTGGGAAATCAGATACGGGTAATTCTGGATCCAGCCTATGGTTATGAAGGAACTCTAGTTGCAGTAACCCGTGAACCTCCGGGAATATGGCTTTCAGATGCGGAGGCCATCATCCTACGTGCTACAATCGCCCAACCCATACCGCAAGTCACGAGCAGGGAAGAGAGAAGTGAAATATTCGCCCACCTTAATTCTGTCCAAAGAATAGAAGTTCTGCATGCACCTGCTAGGCGCTAGCATTCAATCTTTAGAAGAACACGTGCGCCAGAGCACATACAATTATCAAAGCCACGGAAAAGACCACAAGCATCTCTGGTCTGACTTTGATGCCCTCAGTCTCTTCTTCAAAGAACCTTAACAGTCCAGCACTCGCTGCGGGCATTGGTCCAGACTTTTCTTTCTTCTTTTTGCTCATCTTCGAAACTCCTGAAATCTGGCACTTAACTTCTACCATTTTCTCTATTATTAAGGTTATGTTGTTTCGAAAGGTTTTTAATTTTTGAACAACGATAATCTGATGCAAAGGTGCTTGTAATGAGTACACCCAGAGACGAGTATAATCACGTTTTTGATCTTCTGCAACAGCATCACAAATGGTTTCAAGAGAGCATCCCACTCATAGCAAGCGAAAACGTCCCAAGCCCAGCTGTACGCGAGGCGCTCATTACAGATTTTGGAAATCGTTACGCCGAAGGGTGGCCTGGAGAACGTGTCTATGCTGGCTGCCGTTTCATAGACCAGGTTGAGTTCAAATGCATCGAGCTCATGAAGAAGCTGTTCAACGCTGAATTCGTGGATGTCAGACCTATATCAGGGGTTGTTGCCAACCTCGCTGTTTACACGGCGTTCACGGAGCCAGGCGACAGTTTGCTCGCGCTGTCCATTCCATGCGGCGGGCACATTACCTCAGGAAAGAAAGAACTCGGTGGGACAGCCGGCGCAGTTAAGGGCCTAATCGTTGAGTACCTACCCTTAGACTATAAGGAACTGAACATAGACGTGGACAAGGCCAAAAGCAAGATCCAAGAACTAGCCGCAAAGGGCAAACCGCCCAAATTCGTCATGTTCGGCGCAAGTGTTTTCCCATTCCCACACCCCGTCAAAGAGCTGGTTGAAACCATCCACTCGGTGAGCGCAACCGCGGGATACGACGCGGCGCACGTGGCAGGATTGATTGCAGGAGGGCAATTTCAAGATCCACTCAAAGAAGGCGCGGACGTCGTAAGCTTGAGTACGCATAAGACATTTTTCGGGCCTCAGCATGGCGGGATCTTGTCTTGGGAGAGGAATGCGGAAAAGATAAAGAAGGCGACCTTTCCAGGAATGGTGAGCAACCATCACCTTCACGCGGTTGCAGGCCTCACCATTGCATGTGCTGAGATGCTTCAATTTGGGAAGGAGTATGCGGCCCAGATAGTTAAAAACGCCAAGGCTCTGGCTCAGGCCCTTTACGAAAGAGGATTCAACGTGCTCGCTGAACACAAGGGCTTCACGCAATCTCACGTTATCTTGATAGACATAACAAAGCATGGAGACGGTGGCACAATCGAGGAAACCTTGGAAAAGGCAAACATAATCATAAACAGGAATTTGCTACCATGGGACATTAAGGAGGGGAGACACTTCATGCACCCTGGCGGCATAAGGATGGGCGTTTCAGAAGTCACAAGGCTTGGAATGAAGGAATCAGAAATGGCTGAAATGGCGGATTTCGTCAAACGTGCCATAATAGACAAACAACCACTGGAGAAGATACGAGCTGACGTTGCAGAGTTCAGAAAGGACTATCAAAAAGTACACTACTGTTTCGAGAACACCACGGAAGCCTACAAGTACGTGAAAATTCGCTAGAAACCCAACAATTTGAGAACATGCCCGTAAGATTCAGGGCGAGAAAGAGAGGATAGCCAACTGGAGAACAAGAAATCAGGAATAAACTGAACAACTTGAAATGGGTATTTATAGGTTGGGAAATCAAGCGATGAGGTTATTGGTAAGTAGTTAATCTGTTGAAGTGTGGATAATCATGCACATATGTGAGTTTCAGCAAATGATGCGTCGCTTATACTTCCATAGAGATTCTAGGCGAGGCGTTAAGGGGACATATGATTGGCTTGCAGAGGAGGTAGACGAACTTGGTGAAGCCTTGCAGGGTAGTGACAAGGAAGAACTGGAGAAGGAATTTGCAGATGTCGCTGCATGGTTAGCCTCGTTGGCGAATGTTGTCGACGTGGATCTTGAAACAGCCGCGCTGAATAAATACGCGAACGAATGTCCCAAATGTAAACGTTCACCTTGTCAATGTACCTTTTAAGGCTTATTCAGTAAGCGCTTCTGCCCGACACCAGTCAGAGTCCATGCGTGCGGCCGACTGCCTTTTCGCTCAACAATTCCCTCCGCCTCTAGAAGCTTCAAATGGTGCACAACAACTCCATAGTGCATTTCAGCTTCACCAGCTATGGTTCTGGCATCGACAGGATGTGTCTCCAGCACATTCAATATTCGTGTTCTAGCCCTCAAGCCAAGCTGGACGTTCTTTATTCCTGACAAATACGCTTTTGGATGCCAAGTCTCTTTGACCATTCTTATCTAGTAACAAGTAGGCTATTTATGTAGAAAAGCCTTGTTCAAGCAAAGTCTGCAAGAGTGATCTGTTTAGGCTTTTTGCCTTCAAACATGGCTCCAATCTCCTCTTTCATCAACAGTATCCTCTGGGCGTAGTACTGTGGCAGCCCATATTTTTCAATCAACTGCAACGCCACGTCTACGTATTTTTCGATCCCCCCACGATAGACAGTAAGAGATAATTGTCCTCCGCATACTGGGCACTTGCCCCGCAAAGGAATCCGCCGGTAACGTTTGTTGCAGGTCTTGCACCTGAACGCCTGCGTGGAGAAGGCCCGCAGATTTCCGGCAATATCTCGAATGAAGTGGGTGGTTAAGACTTTCAGCGCAACTTTCCTAGCATCTACAGCCTCAATCTTCTGGGACAATGCCAACTGACCGTCCAGTTTTTCAACCATCGTTTTTAACCGTTTGTAGGAGCTTTCAGCATTTCCCATATTGATGTTGGACACGGGCGTCGTGAAGTTGAACCCTTCAAATTGTGCTTCAGTTCCTAGACGTGATCCAATCACGTCTATTATTGAACTCACCCGCCTGGCTTCCGCCTTCTCGCACGTTTTACCATAGAACTCGAGAGGATAGGCAGCTGCAACATCAAAATCATGCGCCTGCCTTTGTACCTCCTCGGTGTTCACGACCGGAATTAGAAGAAGTGGCGCATCCATTATGCCACCTATTTGTGAGGGTAGATACGCACGTGAGAAGTTGATCAAAGTGTCCAACGCCAACATCAGGGAATCCTCGTCTCCGTCGCAGTCCCTGCGTTTAGCAGAGTGCCAAATTGGATGTGCATAACAGAGGTCCAGGCTTGTGAACCCAATTACGCGGCCAACAATCCCTGCACATGTGTGCGGAGCCAGCCCTACTATCAAATGTCCAACGAGGTCTTCCATACGCTTGATGTTGTAGTGTTGAGGAAGGCCATAGACTTTCGCCAGCATCTCATCTATGAAATTTGAAACCCTTATGAAGTAGCCAGCACTCTTCCTTGGGACAACAACATCCTGTAGTTTCAGTTCACATATTTGATTTGCATTCGTCAAACTCGCGCCATAAATGTCGCGAGTGTAGCCAAGCTCTCGTAGTCTTTCAACTGAGACTCCGATTTCAGCAGCCTTGAAGTGTGTCAACGGGGCGTTTGTAGCATCAAAACGGATTGTCCCATCCTTGTAGACCGACAAGTCGTATTTTGCGCGGAGCACGCCCTTTTCAATGGGCTCAGGAGTCTTCGTGTCATTCGTCAAGCCTTTAACTCCTTTCAAAACCTTCGGAACCGAAACACCTAAGCTCCTACACGAACTGTCAAGCAGTTCTTTGAAGTTGACAGCCTGCTTCTGATACTGCCTCGCAGGCACTCTGCAAACTGGGCATTCGTTCTCTTTTAGGTTCTTCCCGCATCTAGGACAGATATTCTCAGCGATTGTCTCGGAGCCGCATGACGGGCATTTGACTCTTGAAGTGAAGGCCTTGCAGCTTGGACACTTGCGTTTGACAGTCTCGACAAGTGTCGGCCCACGTCCCCCTGCCTCAACGATATCTCTGTGGGTGCCTCCGGCTAAGCCTACTGGGAAAAGCACGTGCACAAGAGGCTTCATCTCACGCCTTCTTGCCTTCTCAGGCCTCCCCATTCGTGCACCTACAAAAGTGGGCGCCTTCTCTCTTATTTGGACGTTGGAGATTAAAGATAGAGCATCCAGGATGGACTTGGAAGAAGAGAAGTCCGCAGGATCGACGCGGTTACAACCTAGGCAAAAAGCAAAAGCATGCGCTTCCTCGCCTTCGATGATGATCTTGCCATCTGAAACCCTGTGTGGCATACAGAGCTTTTCAACCGCCTGTTTGACACTGGTGTCAAAATTGCCCGTAACCTGAAGGACTAGGCCTTCCGAACGCTGCAATTTTGAATCGAGTAACCATTTCCTTAGCATCTGAAGCTCTTCAACTGAAGTGAGACTTGACCAGAAGAAATTGAAACGCGGATGTAGAGGTACATGCAACGTTAGCGACAAGGCTATAGCCTCCTCAACAGTGGGTTCGTTGGTGAATGGGCCCTCAAGGAAATCCTTCAGCCTTTCCAAGTGAATCTTAGCCACTTCTGCGGCGCTTTCAAGGCTTCCATTGAACTGCACTGCAATGGCATTCTGCAGGTCTTCCGCCCACCATTCTTCAACGTACCCGGAAGGCGCAAGAATTTTACTGTTGTATAAGAAGTCGCCGAAGCTGATCAAGATGTCGCCTAAGAACAGAATTCTCTCGATATCGGTTTTTAGTTTCTCGAAGTTGTCAAGCGAGACTGTAACGACTGATCCATCCTTCAATCGAACTACTGGCCGCTCCACTGTATCAACTGGCACCGCAATTCCACCTTTTCCTGGAAGCTCCAAGCGGAGCTGCGTGCCGCCAGCAAGAAAACCCTGAAGAACAAGCATGGTTGCTGGATGAACCCCTACTGAGGACAAGCCAGTGTTCCTGGCCCTCCCATATCTTAAGCGGAACCCCCCACGTCTGGAGGGAAAAGAGAAGATTGGCCGACCAGCGATGACTTCGTCCATAAACCCTGCAGATTTCTTTTCAGATTTTCTTCGAACGTCTCCCAGCCAATCCCACCCCTGGAAGCCAAGCCTCTCTATTATTGTCAGAATCTTTGGAGCACGTCCAACAATGCCGTCGTTCACGACCCTAAGCGCTCCCCCTCTCAGTCGGTTGGTCTCTACACGCGGGAGGTTCCGGAAGGATGAAACCTCAATCGGGTTAGACTCAGTACCCGTCACCTCTATTGGAATCCATTCAAGTGCCTTCCGAAGCTCCTCATCAGAAACGTGATATTGAAAACGTGTCACAGAACGCTCGTAAAGTCTTACTTCTTCAATGAATCGCGAGATTTCCTCTTCTGTAGGCTTATAGCGTTCAAGCCCGAGCAAACGGCGAACAAAATCTCCCACAACTAACGTCAAAGCCTGATCCGTTCCACCGGCAGAACGCATAGGGCCCGCAAAATAGATGGCAAGATAATGCGAGCGGTCATTATTTGTCTTGATTGCTACTTTGGCCACGCCCTGCAGTGGCGCTGCAGTAAGACCTTCCGTGAATATTGCAAGTGCCGTGCGTATAGCTTGGTTGGCAGCATCTTCACGCTCCATATGTCCGAACTTGCCATAGACGATTTCTTCAGCGACTTTGAAAGCCAACTCTTCCCTCGGAAGTTTCGTGCTCAATTCTCTAATGCTTGCAGCAACGCCAAGTGGTCCCACAAGTCCCTCCACGAGGTCAGCCAGATCTTTCGCCAACCTGCATTCCGTCTTCAGTGCCGGATCAAGGCCCTTTTCTCTTGCCTTATCACTCATCGCATACAATAGCCCAATCTTGTCCTCCAAGTCTTTAGTGTACCGTCGATATGCCTCGCTTATCTTAAGCCCCAAGCAACCCCCCTCTCGAATTCCAGTCATCTCCACAGCTTATTTCTATATTCTGACAAAAATAGATCAAAAGGCCACCTGAAAAGTGCCACTATTCCATCATATTCTACGCAAAAACGCTTGAATTATTATTCCTGGACCAGCGCGTCTTTGGCCTATGACCTCTCTTCTAGCTTTCACGCGTTTCCCACAACATACTAAGGATCTAGGTAAGTGCATAAGAGCTTTTAAGACGGCGAAGCGATTTTTATCCTCTTCGGCGTCTTATTCCCTCGATGATCTCAGAAACTTTGCGCTTCACTTCGCCATCTTCGACAACGTTGCCAGTGACTATTATGTCAGCACCCGAAGATGCCGCCGACAAAGCCTGTCCTCTCGTCCGTATGCCGCCTCCCACGATCAAAGGAACATCAATGTAGCGCTTAACAGCACGGATCATTTCCTGCGGCACAGGCATTCTGGCTCCTGAACCTGCTTCCAGATATATGAACCGCATGCCCAAATATTGTCCTGCCAAGGCATGAGCCGCCGCAAGTTCGGGTTTGTCGTATGGAACCGGGACTGCCTTGCCCACGACACTTGCTGTCCCACCTTCCCCGACAATTACGTAGCCAAGAGGCATGGGTTCCAAACCATATTTCTTGACAAGCGGTGCCCCCAATACTTGGGCACCAATCAAGAAGTATGGGTCAACCGAGTTCAGAAGAGACATGAACCAGATAGCGTCAGCGTAACGACTTATGCCTGTGACGTTGTTTGGGAAAAGAATTATAGGGATGTGCACCGTGCGCCTAACGATTTTGACAACGTCATCCAAATGGGCGGCTGAAACGAATGTTGACCCGCCGACCATGATGGCGGCCGTGCCACTTGCCTTAGCCTTCATGGCGATTCTGGAAGCCTGTGGAGGCGTCACCTTCTCCGGGTCTATCAGAGTTATGTGAATGGAACCCTCTAACGTTATACGTTCAAGCAAAGACTTCTCAACGGAGCCCGCCATAGAAACCAGCTCTTCATGTGCCTGTGATTTTAGCTACCGAAGGTTTCCTAGGACTTCCGTAGAACTTGTCAGTAAACATGCAGTACGCGTCAATCTCGCCTTGCACAGGCTTAATCAGAAATTCCTCCTTCACGCCGCAAGCACCGCAAGCCACGATAGCACGCTTCTGATCGCGATATATTTCAACCCTTACAGTTTCCTTACCACACTTCGGGCAAGAGAAAAGCTTAGGCAATCGCTTCTTAGGAATGTGAACGACCTTTCTCCTTCTCCGTCCCATTTCTCAATATCCTTCTATGTCTTAGAATCCACGACACTCCAGTATTTTATGTTTACCTTTAAAAATGTTGGGCTAGTGTCTTGTACTTCAGGGTGGTTGACCATTGATCGGTGTTTGATCTCTAGCCGAATTTTGGCAAAGTCACAACCCTCACAAATACACTTCAACCATCGAAGAATATCCTTCATTGTTCGACTCCAGTTTGAAATCTCGGCCTGATTTGATGTTGACGGGTTTGAACGTGTCTGTCTTATCTTGTCCTTAAATACCTCACCATAGGCATACAGCATTGAGGTCGCACTTCCGTGGAGTTGACACTTTCAACTCTAGACCTAGACTGGTCAGACGTAAAGACGAAAGTAGTACGATTCATAGCGGATTATGTGGAGAAGTGTGGTGCAAACGGTGCAGTTCTAGGTTTGTCCGGCGGAATTGACAGCTCCACTGTAGCGGCACTATCTGCTTTGGCATTGGGTGGAAAGAAGGTGTTTGGACTCATGTTGCCAGAGGACGAAACGTACAACACCGCAGATATTCGCCACGCTACGCTTGTAGCCAAGAAATTCAAGGTTGAAGCGGAGAAATGTGATATCACATCAACCTTGGAAGCCTTCTACCATTCAATCCCAGTCTTTGATCCTTCAGAAAAAGTCTGTAAAGGCAACATAAAGGCAAGGACACGAATGATCTACATTTACTATTACGCTAACAAATTTAACAGGATCGTTTGTGGAAGCTCAGATAAGTCAGAAACGATGATGGGCTACTTCACGAAATGGGGGGATGTCGCAGCGGATATATCGCCAATAATGGACTTGTACAAGACTCAAGTCCGTAAAATTGCGGAACACGTAGGCGTTCCGAAAGAAATCATAGCAAAACCGCCTTCGCCTGCTTTGTGGCCGGGTCAAACTGCAGAAGGAGAACTCGGGCTGAAATACGAGGTTCTTGATCTCATTCTTTATGGACTGGAACACTTCATGAAGGAGGAGGAAATAGCCAAACAGTTGAATATTGAAAAAGAAGTTGTTCTCAAAGTGAAACACCGATGGCTTGATACGGAGCACAAGAGACGAATGCTGTTAACTACCAAAATTGAATATCGTACAGTCGGAGCAGATTTCAGACTTAGGAGAGGATAAGCATGAAAGAAGAATTCAAGATATCTCTGGCACAAATATGCTGTAACGCAGCCAACAAAAGCGAGAATCTGCGGAAAATTCAGAAGACAGTGATCAAGGCCAAGAAGCAATCCGCAGACATGGTCATATTTCCGGAACTCTCATTGACAGGCTATGTTGTTAGAGATCAAATCTACGAACTCGCAGAAACGGTGCCAGGACCATCGACGAACGTTCTAGAAAACATAGCAAGGAAGGCAAAGCTGCACATAATATTCGGGATGCCAGAGCTAAGCGGCAAAACCCAAGCTACGATCTACAACACGGCCGTTCTCGTTGGCCCTAAAGGTTTTATCGGGAAGTATAGAAAAATGTATCTGCCAACCCACAGTGTATTCGAAGAGAAGAGATATTTCCGCCCCGGATACGAAGCAGCAGTTTTCGACACAGAACTCGGCAAAATAGGCCTAATCATATGCTACGACATCTTCTTCCCAGAAGTAAGCAGGCTGACACGGTTGAAAGGTGCCCAGCTTATCGTATGTATCTCCGCGTCCCCAGCAGTCAGGCGAACGTTCTTCGAGACGCTGACGACCGCAAGAGCCTTGGAAAACACTGCTTTCCTGGCGTTTGTGAACTTGGTAGGCATTGAGGACGGATTACAGTTTTGGGGAGGAAGCAGACTCATCGGCCCGCAAGGAAGAATCCTCGTGAAGGCCAAGTATGACGAAGAGGATCTAGTAACGGGCAAGGTTGACTATGCTGACATCAGGTCCGTTGAGACATTTGTCCCTGCACTGAAGGACCTGCGCCCGGAGTTGTTTGAAAAGTTGAAAGAAGGCGCGGAGAAACTTTAGAAGACTCGCCTGAGCCCCCTCACGGCCGTCTCAACACGATCCAACGCTTTTTCCAGTTGTTCATACGCCGCAGCATAGGAAATTCTGATATAACCCTCACCACCGCTTCCAAAAGCAGAGCCTGGCACCGTTATGACCCGCGCATTTCTCGCCAGAAATTCCGAGCATTCCTCCGAAGACATGCCGAAGGCTCCTATGTTCGGGAACGCATAGAACGCGCCCTTTGGAAGAGTGCAACAGAAACCCTCAATTGAATTAAGTCGCTCGCAAACAAGGCGTCGGCGTTTGTCAAACTCTCTCACCATCTCCTCAACAAAATCCTGCTGCCCTTCCAGTGCCGCCAAAGCAGCGTATTGTGATAAGCTGTTCACGCAGGAGACCATGTATTGATGCACAAGCCAGACTGCCGAGATTAACTCGCGAGGACCATAGACATATCCGACTCGCAGACCGGTCATAGCGTAAGTCTTGGAGAAAGAATTAACAACCAACGTTCGCTCACGCATTCCAGGAAAAGCTGCCAAGCAATGGTGCTTAGCATCATCATAAAGTATCTTTTCGTAGACCTCATCCGAAATCACAATCATATCACGCTCCACTGCAATCTTGGCCAAACCAGCAAGTTCATCGTACGTAAGAACACCACCGGTGGGATTGTTAGGTGAGTTCACGACAATCACACGTGATCTTTCCGTGATCAGTGACATCACATCATCAATCGATAACCTGAAATCACGCCCTTCCAGCAAGGGAACACAGATTGGAACACCACCCACCAACCTTACACAAGGTTCGTAAAGTACGAAGCCTGGATTCGGAACAAGGACTTCGTCGCCTGGGTTCACCAAACCAAACAATGTGGCGAAGATTGCTTCAGTCCCACCTACGGTAATTAGAATCTCATTGTTTGGGTCGTAATTCAGCTCATAGTCCCTACTAGCCTTTTCTGCAAGCGCTTTACGAAGTTCAGGTATCCCATTGGTTGGTTCATAGTGAGTTCTGCCCGCCATTGCAGCGCGCGCACCAGCCTCCAGTACGTGTTTTGGGGGACAGAAATCGGGCTCTCCAACGCTCAAATTGACACAATCAGGCATCTCCTTGGCCATACCGAAAACCCGGCGTATTCCAGACGTCTTTATGCACTTCAGGCGATCTGCGGGTTTAAAATCTCGCGCCAAAAAACATTCCCCATTACGCATTCACTTCCTTGGAATAAATGGTTTATGTCGACAAGACTGATTTGACAACTGAAAAACCCATCAACTTTAAAAGTAGAGCATGTATACGAAACTGTATCCATTTGAAGGAGCTGGTTGGAGCGAAACATGAAGCTGAAAGAGAACGTCCAGACATGGATAAATGGCTCCCTAAACGACCCTATCGTTGGCATACTGTCCAAAAACAGCCACTTAACTAAAACACAGCTCGAAACGTTGCTAATTGACCTTTTGGCTGAGGGCCTGTCGGGGAAACAGCTGAAATACGATGAAAAGGCCCAATTGAGGCTGACAAAGGCCAGGATAAGCCGCGGCGCCTTTAACAGAACCCTAGCGCAGGCGAAAGAAAACGTCATAAAATCCATATACACAGTACTGCTCCTAGGCTATCTCGGCATCTTTGAAGACACGACTCTTGACCCGTACCTCGAAATATCAAACAAGTTGCACACATACTTGGAAGCATACAAGCACATGCCTAACAAGGGCGAGGAGCTCGATAACCAACTAAAAGTCATAGAAATGGTCAGGCAGGAACTGGAAACGAGCCTAAAACAGCTTTCTAGTCCATCAGGAAGAGCTGTGTGACATCACAAGTCACAGACTGCCCCTAGCCAAAGCAGGACCCAAGGTACGGCCATAGATAAGAGCCGAAACAAACCGCAAAACCTAAAAGGACCACGAACACGCCGACTCCGGGAACGATGGACTATTCGTATGAAGAGCAGCATATTTCCAACCAAAGTGTGATGTGTGACGTCATGCTACCATGAACTGGATCGAAAAGACCATAAGGCTTAAATTTCGTACGGTGTGAGTGTGATCTGTGATGCAACGTGACGGAACTGTCTGCGATCACAGCTAGATCACGGAGGAGAGATCATTGATAGATCTATCGGTAATTCTCGCCAGTGCCTTGTTTGTTTTGACCGTAGGTGTTGCAGTCAGATATTATGGGATCCTTCGCAAAGCTCGGAAGGAATATGAAGAGGCAAGAGAAGCTGTAGAGGACATTGTGCTCAGTTTTAATAGACAATTGCAACGTGAAGCTGAGGAGTTGGAGGCCACAGCTTACAAAGTGGAGGGCCTCTCCTCCAAGTTGGATGGAGCCTTGAAGCACACGGGCGAAGTGCAGAAAGCCTTGCAATCAATGGATGTCAAGCTAGAGTCTACCCTGCAAGAGCGCGACAGCATCTTGCCAAGATTGGAGGAAGTTGAACAGAAGATGAACGAATTCGTCACGTCCCAATCAACACTTGCAACAAAAGTTTCGGGTCTGGATGAACAGGTCAGACAATTCTATGCCGCTCCTGAGTCCAACGTACAGGCTGTGATCCCAATAAAGAGAGAACGGGCCTTAGCACCTTTGACTGAGACTGAATTGTCCGTTCTGGAAATGTTGGCTTCTGAGGGCCCGAAGACGGCCCCTGAAATCAAATATCGTGTTAAACTCAGCCGCGAACACACAGCAAGATTGATGAAGAAACTATACGAAGGTGGCTACTTAGAAAGGGATACTGGCAAGATTCCCTTCAAGTACAGTGTTAAGAAAGAGATGGAGGCCCTGTTGAAGAAGACTGAAAACGAAGCAACCTAGATCAGATTATGCTTGCAATAACCGGACCTTACGCATATTTTGCCTCACAACCGAGTCAAATAAGCAAGGTGACGAGCAAGTTCCAGGCCTTGCTGGCGCTTGAGCCGAGCGCGTGCCGAAAATAGAGATTCTCAATTATGAAGCGTAGAAGGCCCCGTAAAATTCACGTTCCTCATCTTGGAAACGGTTGACCCGTGCGCCGCAATCAGGGAATTGATTGTTTAACTTGGGTCTGTGGGAGGCTTTGAACGAATTTGTACTTCAGGTTGTTAAGAGCCCCTGTCTTCACAAGTATCCCTTTCGCCACGAGCCTTGAAAGGTACGTAGCCACAGTGCTCAGTGCTATGGGCTCCTTAAGTTCCTGCTCGTACACGCTTCGAACTTCCTTTGAACAGAACCAGACAAGAGGAAAGCTTCTTTGGATCATCGTGCGAACCTTTTCGTACTTTGATAGCTCGACGCCCGCAATGCTGGTTTTTCGCCCCATGGCGCCCTCCTCGTTAGGCACCCCGCCCAGTAACTCGACCAGATCCAGCAGTCGAACAGCCTTGTCTCTAGTCACTTGTCCTTCAAATGCTATCGTGTACCGATTACCATCACTATCGAATAGCTCAACGCGCATTTTTCTTGCGGGCATCGACTAGACACGACTCGAAGTGTTCACAACTTTACAGTTCACAAGTTATACGTGTTATGGTGAATTCGAGCGAAAATAGAAAGCCTTGGCGAGGCAGATAATCCACGAAGAAGGAAGAATCAACGTTTTCTGGTCAATACATGCTTCACAGCCGTCAGAAACAAGGAAAAGGAAAAGGCGGAGGCCTATACGCGGATCTCCAGTAGAAATGTAGGGGTGGGTAGTTCACACAAAAGAGGCATAAAAAGGTAAATATTTGGAGAAAAGGGCTAGAAATCGATCAGTATCAAGTTAATTTCACAAGGTCTTCTCAAGCAGTGAATAAAACTCTCGGAAACAGCAGGCGGAGTGTACGATTCATGCCGTAAATTATACCAAGATCTTGACATTGATTTTGGAAACTGAGTGAATGTAAGAAGAGAGATGATCAAGTTTGTTAAGAGGGGCACCCCATAGCTTCCACTGGAGCACCTGAGCTCCATCAGTTTAGAGCGTATTAAAAGTGTGATTTTGTAGTACACATCTAAATTCTTTGACGATAAGTAATATACTCATTACATGTAGTTTACTATCTGGATGTGTTTTCTCCAGAAAGGAGAAGACAACATTACTTCTTGAAAGTACAAAAGGGTTCCACAGGAAATTCTGGGGTGTGGCCCCACATTCGACTAGAGCCTCTTCATGGTTGACCTGCGTTCCTTTTAGGATTCTTGAAGGGTACATCTATTTTTCTGTACGACAGGGCTTATGTTCGCACTAAGAAAGAGAGGCGTTAACTTCGAATGTGGATGAGAGGGAGAGTGTATGCCTGAAACTAACATTCTTGATGCTGTATTCGAGAAATTCATTAACAATACGAAGATATTCAAGGACAGAGAAGTCCTGCGACATGACTATCTGCCAAACAGGCTACCTCACCGAGAGGACCAAATCAGGCAGGTTGGCGAGACGGTAGCTCCAGCGTTGAAAGGGGCTAGAAGCTCTAACATCTTCGTCTACGGGAAAACAGGGACTGGCAAGACCGCGGTAACGAAATACGTGCTAAGCCACCTTGAGACAAAAGCAAAGGAGTTCAGCGCTCCTGTCAAGTTCTGTTATGTGAACTGCCGAATGGTTGCATCTGAATATAGAGTCTTTGCCAGCTTATGTCAGAGTGTAGGAGTTTCTGTACCCTTCACAGGACTGTCGGTCGGGGAGTTGTTCGATCGATTCCGGGCTGGTTTGGACGCGTTAAAAGTCATTTTTATTATAGCTTTAGACGAGGCGGACGCGCTAATAAAAAGCCGGGGCGACGGGCTTCTTTACGAGTTAACAAGGGTCAATGAGACCCTGTCTGGTAGCAAGGTCTCTTTAATCGGCATATCTAACGATCTTCGGCTGAAGGAGTTTCTGGATCCTCGCGTTCTCAGTTCGCTCAGTGAAGAAGAAATAGTTTTCAGGCCCTATGATGCTGGCGAGTTGAGAAACATTCTTTCGGAACGTGCAGCCTCGGCGTTCCACGAAGGTGCATTATCTGATGCGGCGCTTAGTCTTTGCTCAGCGTTGGCTGCTGCGGAGCATGGAGATGCCCGACGGGCTCTGGATCTGTTGCGGGTTGCGGGTGAGGTTGCGGAGCGGCTAGGCGTAAATGCTGTAGGTGAGGATCATGTCAGAGAGGCTGAAAGACACATTGAGCATAACCGCGTGACCGAGGCCTTGAAGAATCTGACCATGCATTCGAAGCTTGTGGTCTTAAGCCTCTATCACCTAAACAAGACCGATGCGTCTAGAGCTATCACTGGCGAAATCTACGAGGTATACAGTGAAATCTGCGGGGAGATGGGAGTCGGCCCCTTGACTCAGCGACGGCTAAGCTCACTCGTAAACGAGCTTGACTCGATGGGTCTGTTGAATGCTAAAATCATAAACATGGGAAGGTATGGCCGCACAAAAAAGATCAGACTTGAAATGGCCAGCAGTCTCATCACAAGTGTCTTTTCCAGTGACAGCAGACTTGGGCGCTTGGTTGACTATCAGCCAAAATGCCTTACAAAGCACAAGAGCAATCATGGTTGAAACAGGTCCCAAGCCTAAAGATCCTTACGTTTATTCTATTCAAAGTCGACCACTCTAGTTGAAAGGAACAACAGTGATTTCCAGCGTTTGGAGGTTAATAACGGGCACCTTGCCAGGGGTTGGGGTAAACCCGAGCCTTTGCATGTAGTCTGTCTGTTCTTGCCAGCCGCCTGAGTTAACGACTGAAACTCCGCGGTAATTGCAGTAGCCCAACGCGTGGATATGTCCCGCATGGAATATGTCTGGGACACGTTCTATGACCAGAAAGTCTCTGTTCTCAGCTGACAACGTGGTTTTGCCACCATAAATTGGCGCCAAATGTCGGCTCTGCAACAGCAAGCGCATCGCCTTCTCTGGGTTGTTGTTGTTCATGTTTGGGACTGTTGAAATCACGTCGTCTAGGCTGCGGCCGTGGTACATCAGGACTTCTACGCCGTGCAGGCTGAGATAGCATGGGTTGCCAAGAGAAAAAACATTCCTAGATTCTTGAAGAGTCTCCAAATACTCGTTTGATATCGCAGGCTGCGGCAGAGCTTTTCTGGGCACATCGTGGTTTCCGGGTATGATTGCTACTTGTACGTAGTCAGGAATCTGCTCAATATATTTCGCTGCGAGACGATATTGTCTGTAAACGTCTCTGATTGCTAATTCTCTTACTTGATTAGGATAAATTCCGACACCATCGACGACATCGCCGGCAATCAGGACATACTTCACGTGGCTTGCTATTTCCTTCATTTGTTCATTGCCGTATTTTCCGTTTAACCATAGAATGAAGCGGTTAAAGGCTTCCCTTTGGAATTTTGTGCTGCCTAAATGAATATCTGACGTTAGTACAGCGTAGACTGGTATTGGCGCCTTATGTTGCTGCCTTTGGCCTACTTCAGGCAGAATTATGTCTTCGGCAACTGCAAGGTTGCTTCTTGTCTTAACAACGCTCAGGCAAACGACTTGATCAAGCAAAAGCAGCTGTGCTCTCTTCTTAAGTTCTTCAGAGGCATTCTCAGGTACGAGCACGGTGATGTTTTCCTGCAGATCCTCAACTGATAGAATTGTTCGCTTTTTCGATTCTCTCTTCTCGGTTACCATGCCGATTATCTTCAACCTTGTTTTGGGCTGGGCCCTGAGGGCATCTGTGACTGACGATGCGCTTCGAACGTCTATCCTCTGTCGTAGCATCTTCTCAGTTCGCCTAAACCTGTCACGGAAGTAAGATAAGAAATCCTCAACTGTCCCGCTTGAGCTCAGCTTGGCACTTGGATCCTCAATAATGTCAATGCTTGCCTCAACTTCCTTTGCGTAAGGGCGGAAGTATGCCTTCCCTTCTGTTACCTGTGTTGCCTGCGGGGAAGGCTGTTCTTCAGTCGGTTCCTGGGCCAGATCCACTATCTCCTTTGCTGCCTCTGCGTTTCCTAGCAATTGTTCCAAAAAGCCCCTATCAATAAATTGCGGTTTTTCGTTCAAGCCATCCATCTTCTTTATCGCTTCACTCATTACTTCAGTCGGATCTGCCGAGGCCGCTATAAGGGTTAGGAAGCCGAATGCCTCTTGATCCAACGTGTACCCTGCCGCAATAGTTAACTCGACTGCTTTTCGCAGTTTCTCAGGTGTACTCACAGCTTAATGGCTCTCCAACATTTTCACTTGGGTATTTCTATTTGGCTTTCTCCCTCGTGTCCCAGTATTTCAGTTTGACTGTAGACATGAAAGCATGTGGTCAGAGCTGCTGCAATGTTCTATGTCATTTTTCTGATATTAACTTGTTCAGTCGAATGGCCCATACCGTGAGGAGTTTCATACTTGGAAGGCTTGGAGACAAGGCTTTCTTAATCCTTTGCTCATCATTTCCTTATCCGCGTCCAGGATATTTTTTTTGTAAAGCTGCAGGGTGTGTCAACTGCAATCAGCACCGGGTGGCTGCTCCCAGGCTTCCAGTATCTCAGTCTATGAAAACCTGACGTGTTCCTACCATTTTGCTTCTAGAAAGCGCTAAACCTGTCGGGCTTGACGGTTTTTGCTGCAAGACCTATTCCCATCAAGACTTTTCTATACTATTCTGACACGTCTATTCAAATCTATATTTTCAGGTCTTGTTTAGATGTGTTATTATCCAAGATCGCATGCTCATCTACTCGTGGTGTTGCATGTGAGTACTGTTCGCAAGGTTCAACGCACGCCAAGCGGTACTTTCTTTGTTTGTGTGCCTAAACCGTGGGCAAAACGTCATGGTTTGAACAGCGGGTCCATTGTAACTGTCAGCGAAACTGGAGATAACAAGCTGCTCATAGATCCTGAGTTCGGTGTTGCTCCTTCTCCTCGAGCTGTTACTCTGAGGTCTGGGCCGTTTTTAAGCCGTGAAATCATAGGCAAGTACCTGCTTGGCTTCGACATAATTCGCATCGAACCTGGGAATCGTGTCAGTTTTGACGTGCGAGACACAGTTAAGAGCGCTGTCGATCACTTGATCGGTTTGGAGATCGTCGAAGAAGATTATTCGAGCATTGTTTTGCAGTGTTTGCTGGAGCCATCAGGCTTTCCGCCTGAGAAGATTCTTCGACGAAGCTATGCAATTGCTGCTGGAATGCATCGTGACGTGGTTAACTCTTTCGTGGACGGAGATGTGCCGTTGGCGAAGAGTGTGGTGGCCCGTGATGACGAAGGTAACAGGCTTTACTTCCTTTTGGTTCGGATTTTGAGGACGATTGTTCAAAACCCTGGTTTGAGCGGGAAATTAGGTGTCACTCCTATTGAATGTCTTGATTACCGTCTGGTCGCAAGTTTGGTGGAAGCCATCGGGGACGAATGTGTCCGCGCGGCTCAAAAAATAATCGAGTTGAAAGGCACGAAGCTGGCCGATGATCTGAGAAAACTTTTCGTGGGCTTTCACGCGTCCTGCTTCGGGGCGCATGAGAACGCTATAAACGCTTTTTTGAATGGAGACATGACTCTAGCTGAAGGTGTGCGGGAGATGCAGGAAAGAATCGAAGAGACCTTTGCCAACATAGAGGAAATCGCAAGGGCGCAGTCGCTTGACGTGGTGCCGCTGGTTCTGGCGGTCGCTTCGTTCTTGAGACAGATCTTTGAGCACAGCGTGGACATTGCTGACTTGGTTGTGCCGAGGAAACCGTAGGTCGATCCATCTTCTCTCAGAAAGAGAGTTTGTCCACCCTCTTTGGCGCTCTAGGCAATAGCGCGCGTTCTTCCGCTCGTCTGACAAGAGCCAAATTCTCCAATGTGCACTATTATTAAGTTTCGAATGCCTAATCTTAATTGTGGTATGTAACGATGCGTCAGGTAAGCTCTAACGGAAAGCAATATCATATCGCCTGTGGAAAAGGTGATCTTGCCAACTATCTTCTTGTACCAGGAGACCCTGATCGTGTTACTAAGATCGTAAAGTTTTGGGATTCGGCGAAAGAGGTTTCCGGCCACCGCGAATTCCACAGCTTTACAGGCCGATATAGGGGTGTCCCAGTTTCTGTGCTTTCGAGCGGAATCGGCCCTGCCTGCATGGCTATAGCCTTCAACGAAGCTGCAAACGTGGGAGTAACTACTTTCATCCGTGTCGGCAGTACAGGCGCCATACAAAGAGGCATCAAGTGCAGCGACGTGATAATCTCATCTGCTGCTGTTCGCCTCGACTGCGCAAGCAACTGCTACATCATGCCAGAATATCCTGCTGCAGCCCACTATGAAGTCCTGCTTGCGCTTATCGAAGCAGCTGAATGTTTAGGCGTAAGCAAGTATCATGTTGGAGTAACCGCGACAACCGCAGATTTCTATGCTGGGCAAAGTCGACTTACGGCCAAAGGCTGCTCAAACCAGAGCGAGAACCTGCTTCCTACTTTGGAGAAGGCGGGCGTGCTCAATTTTGATATGGAAACTGCAACACTGTACACGCTTGCAAGCCTCCATGGCCTAAGAGCAGGCTCGGTGTGCGCTGTGGTGGCAAACCGCTGCACGAACGAGTTTGGAGATGATGGAGCCGAGGAAACGGCGATCAGAATTGCGAACGAAGCCCTCAAGATTCTGACTGAATGGGATAAACTAAAGGGGAAAGCGGGGAAACCCTTTCTTTTTCCGTCACTCGTGCGTTCCGCGCGGTAGTTGGTGTGCAATTGTGGTTAAGCCCGGCTTACCTATGTTCAACTTGTGTTTCGAGTCTTGAACGTTAGTGCCTGATTTCCCACGTTGCGACAGGTCATGGCGTAGTTGCAACGTTACTGCAGCAATAGTTTCGACTATGCAGTGATGCGCGATTTTGCGAACGAGTCCTGAGTACCAGCGCGCAAATTCTGTCACCCACGGATGGTTCAGGTTCCTTAGCAAATCGTCAAGATTTCACAGTCAACAGTAGCGAGCCCTTCAAAGTTTCTTCAGCTTTCTGTGTGCGTGTGCGCAGGTGCCCTCCGCCCGGTTCACTATATGATCCAAATATGGTACAAACATTATTTAAGAAAGAGTCAGACGCGACAATGGGCCTTCCTTCACAAGCGTGTGGTAGGCTTGAAGATTGAGTAATATAAAATGCCATTATGCCTTCGTTGGATAAAGCTAAAAGCTACCTCGCAAAACCTCTTAACCAGTGCCGGGGTGGCGGAGCGGTTATCGCGCTGGCCTCGAGATCGAAACCTACAAGAAGGGTCAGAACAAGCAAGCCAGTGGGCCTTTGGGCTCGCAGGGGTTCGAATCCCTTCCCCGGCGCTATCTAGAACTGATCCTGAAAACAAGTGTAACCCAACGCAGGCATATGCTGAATGTCCAATTCGTCTATGGACCGAGAACAACTAGAGGGAACTGGAAGTCTCCAGAACGGTTCCTATCTTGATCACGATAAACGCGGAGAACACAGGTGAGGATCAGTTTCGGCGAGAAAAAGAGTTCAGGGGTTCTTCTTAGGGCTTTTTTCTTCTCTCTGGTTTCCTCTCTTCTAGGGGCTGTTCGGGTGGTTTTACTTCCTTTTCTGGTTCTGGCGGTGGTGGCGGTGTCTCCTCTTTCTTCTCTTCGATTTCTGTGGTTATCTCTTCTATTGGTTTTGGCGGCGGTGTCGTTGCCATTGTCCATCCTATCCATGCGCCTATTCCCATTATGGCCACAAACGCTATGAACACTGGTACTGCTATGATCCAGAATCTGACAGCTCCGATGTCTGGTGCCCACATTTCAAGCCATTGCGGATAGAACAGTGTGACAACGTAGAAGATGGCGACGGCGAGGCATACTATGAAGATTAGTCCCCCTATCGATTGATCCTTACTCACCATTTTGGTTTCACCATGTAAGCCATGTTTACATCTTTATACCTTTTAAAGTTTACCATGGCCTCTGCTCTCTGTTAGATTGTGCCCATTTCCCAAGTTGTCAGATATTTCTTCTGCTCAACTGTCAGTTTGTCTATCTGAATACCCATTGCAACGAGCTTCAGCTTTGCTATTGTTTCGTCTATCTCCTTTGGAACTGAGTAAACCTTCGGCGCCATTTTCTCGGTCTTAGCTAGGTGTTCTACGCTGAGGGCTTGATTTGCGAATGACATGTCCATGACTTCGGAGGGGTGGCCTTCTGCCGCGGCAAGATTGACGAGTCTCCCTTCTGCCAGAAGATACAGCTTCCTACCATTTTTCAGGACGTATTCATCAAGGTTTGTTCTTACGTTTCGCTTTGAGGGTGTTAGGCCTTCCAGGTCTTTCAGGTTTATTTCAACGTTGAAATGGCCGCTGTTGGCGAGTATCGCACCGTCCTTCATTTTCTCCATGTGCTCTTTTCGTATCACGTTTATGTCGCCCGTTGCCGTGACGAAAATGTCGCCTATAACTGAGGCTTCGGCCATTTGCAATACGCGGAAACCGTCCATCGCAGCTTCAAGCGCTCTGAGCGGGTTGACCTCAGTGACTATTACGTTTGCGCCCATTCCTTGGGCTCTCATGGCTATTCCCCTAGCGCACCATCCGTAGCCGCATACCACGAAGTTCTTGCCTGCCAAAAGAATGCTTGTGGCCCTCAGGATTCCGTCTATGGTGCTTTGCCCCGTTCCATAGCGGTTGTCGAACAGATACTTCGTATAGGCGTCGTTCACTGCAACTATCGGGTATTTCAGGTCTCCAGTCTTCTCCATGGCTCTTAGGCGCAAAACGCCGGTCGTCGTCTCTTCAGTTCCGCCCTTTATGTGCGTCAAGAGTTCTTTTCTCTTCCTGTGGATTGTGCTTACGAGATCGGCTCCGTCATCGAGAGTTATCGTGGGGCCGTCATCTAATGTCTTCTCAATACACCAGTAGTATTCTTTTGTCGTTTGCTCACGCCACGCGAAAACGTGAACGCGTCTTTCCGCCAGCGCTGCTGCAACATCATCCTGCGTAGAAAGCGGATTAGAGCCACATAGCGCGATCTTGGCCCCGGCGGCAAGAAGAGTGTCCATAAGGACTGCAGTTTCCTTCGTTACGTGAAGGCATGCGCCTAACCTTATTCCTCTAAGAGGTTTCTCTTGGGCGAACCTCTTCTTGATTTGATTTAGTACGGGCATGTGTTTTGAAGCCCATTCTATTTGCAGATTGCCCTTAGCCGCTAATGTTATGTCTTTGACTTTGAAGTTCTCCAATATTGTCTTCCTCATCGTTGCTCATGCATAGCTTGGCTATTTAACGTTGGCGGCCAACTTTTCAGTAAGGCGACTTCTTGGTCTCTTGGCCCTCTCCATGACAGCCTCGGTGTTCAGCGTTGTCAGCTTCCTGTTTTCCATGACTGTTTTCCCATTTAGTATTACCGTTTCAACGTCTGCGGCCTTTGGCTTAAGGCTTAGAGCTTTTCATGCATCTTTACACATTGTCCTAGGGGAAGAATGCTTGGACGAGGTCGACAAAGCAGTTTGGGTCTTGCCCTTTCTTGCTTTGCTGGATGCAGTTTCAAGTTTCTACATCGGAAGCTTGGGCTATCCATCACAGTTTTATGAGCGCGGTTCCTTCGCAAGTCTTTTTCTTCAGTCTGGCCTGATGTACGTGTACCTTTATGCTGTGATTTACCTGTTCATTATGGTCGGTGTTGCATATGTCCTGTGGTATATCAAGAACAGGGAGCTCAAGCCTTCTCGCATGTTGGACAAAGTGTTTTTCCTTGTACTGATCGGCGTCGTGTTCCACATCTATCTCAAATTGACGGCAACACTTGCAGTGAACTTTTTGCTGCCCTCAATCCTTAATCGTAGGCCCAACATGTTCTGGCTCACTGTGACCATATATGTGAGTTCTGCTTTAGGTTTAGGCAGTTATAAGCGGCAAGCTGTTCTCAGTTGGGTGAAACCTCATGACAAAAAAGAAAAAAACCGAAGCTAAATTCACACTGTCAAAAGAAATTCTGCGTAGATATCTGTCGAGTCTCTATGATAAGGAAGTCAAGATTTGCGGTGCTTGGAGGCTTGGCGGCCAGAAATCCGAGGGTTATGAGGATTTGAAGGGTTTTGGGTATGGTTTTCCATATGTCATCGAGTTTGTCGTTGGCGGCGGGACGAAACGTGTTGTTTTGGAAACCATGCGACCTGAAGGTTTCGGACATGACGATTTTTCTGATCGAGCTCAGGTTCTTCTTTGGCAACATTCAACATTTGGCAAATTACCGCGGCATGTGCGTTCCCTCGACGTCGGCGCGTTTGTTCCTAGTTCCAAGCGTTTAGCATCGCTAGGCAAATGTAGCGAGTTCTTCATTCTCACCGAGTTTGTGAATGGAAAGCTTTACCATCTTGATTTAGATCGCATGAAAGAAACTGGGCAAATCAGCCAACTGGATGAACAGCGGTGCCTAGCCTTGTCTGACTATCTAGTTGAGATCCACCAGGTTAAGCATGAGGCTCCATGGCTCTATGTGAGACGGGCCCGTGAACTCATTGGACACGGGGAATGCATAATGGGACTGCTTGACAGTTATCTACCTGAGTCTGACTTCATAGGCGAGGCTGACTTGATCGATATCGAGAGGCACAGTGTGGTATGGCGTTGGCGTCTGAAGCGCAAGGCTCAGAGGCTTAGTCAAGTGCACGGGGACTTCCACCCCTGGAATATACTGTTCCGTGAAGGAGTTGACTTCACCGTGTTGGATCGCAGCAGAGGCGAATGGGGCGAACCCGCGGATGACGTGAGTGCGATGACGATTAACTATGTTTTCTATTCCTTGCAGAAATATGGAAAGCTGACTGGAATTTTCGAGAATCTGTTTAGACTTTTCTGGGAGAACTACTTGCAGAAGACTAATGACGTGGAGATTCTGGAGGTCGTCCAGCCTTTCTACGCTTGGCGGGGCTTGGTTGTGGCTTCACCTATATGGTACCCTCACCTTGAAGAGAAAGTGCGTATCAAACTGCTTAATTTCGTCAAGAACGTTCTGACCTGTGAGAAATTCGATCTGACTCGTTTGAACTATTACCTCAATAGTTCTTAGGCTCATGTCAAGTGGCATCTCAGGGAGTTGTATCGTAAATCGACATATTCCAGATTCGATATTAAAGAATAAATATCAATTTGACCACTTTAGTGTGTCTAGGGTGCTTAGTTTGGGGGCTGAATCAGTCGATGATCTGGCGAAGATGCTTAGGGAGATGGGCTACTCGACTAGGGCTGTTGACCAGATTCTGAAGTGGTATAAGAACAGCAATTCATGACTGGACTAGTGTGATGAAAGGCATCTATATTTTGATTATATCAGTGGACAAGGACACTGCTGCAAGCATTGGCGCTTTTCCTGAGATGAAGTTTGACAAAGGATTATATGCCTATGTGGGTTCTGCCCAAACCAACCTTGAAAAGAGAGTAGCAAGGCACCTGAACAGGATTAAGCGGAGATTTTGGCACATCGACTACTTGCTCGGCATGGACAGTGTGACTGTGCTGAAAGTTCTTCAAAAGAAGGGCCCGAGATCAGAAGAGTGCAAGTTTGCGAAGAAACTAGACAAAAGAGGCAGCGCGATAGTAGGATTCGGCTCATCTGACTGCAAATGTAAGAGCCACCTGTTCAAACTCAACGACTATGAGTTTTTAAGAGAATGGATGGATGAGTTAGTATCGTAGCGAAGGGGGCAGTCATCATTAGAGAAAGTAGCTGGTGTGTTTGGATCACTGGTTTGCCAGGCAGCGGCAAATCTGTGGTTTCTGAAGCTTTGTTTAAGCTTCTGAACAAGAGAGGCATCCGCGCTCAACTGCTATCTTCCGACGCCCTGCGTAAGGTTGTAACGCCAAGACCTACGTACTCCCTTCAGGAACGTGATATGGTCTATTCTGCACTCGTTTACATCGCAAGATTATTGACGCATAATGGCGTGAATGTTGTCATCGATGCAACAGGCAACCTTAGGCGGTACAGGGAAAACGCTAGAGAACATATTCCCCGGTTCATAGAGGTCTATCTGAAGTGTCCCTTGCGAGCTTGCATGGAACGTGAGGCCAAGAGAGGCAAAACCTATCGGGCGCCAAATCAAATCTACGCACGTGCCCTGAAGGGAGAAGCATCCACTGTACCAGGCGTTGGTCAACCTTACGAACCGCCGTTGGATCCTGAGATAACTCTAGACACGATGAAACTCACGCCTGAAGAATGCGCTCAGAGAATAATGCAGAAAATCCTACTCTTTGAGGCCGCGAAAAAGCAGGATTCTACGTGCTGAATCCCGGAAACCCAAATCCCATACTCTGCTGTATGCTTCCTCCGCCGGCTCCTATGTTGGCCTTCACATCCAACTTCTTCGCTGCGCTTGCATAACCGCGTGTCTTGACTGAGCAGTGCGTGCTGGAGATTGGGCCCTCAAAGTAGGCTTGATCAACCGTCAGTCCTCCAGTGTCAACTTCGGCTTCAAAGCTGACTCCGACTTGAGATGTGTCGATGCCAACGTCTGTCATAACCCCGCCCATGGTGACGTTGGTGTTTATCGCGCAGTTTCTTCCCAGATCATCAGCGTTGATGTTCAGCAGTAGTCCCCCGATGTCCATGCTGAGGTCAAGCTGCTCGAATGAAGCTCCACTTGTAACGTTCAATAACACACCGCCGGCGTATCGTATTCTTACGGCAAGCTTGCCTACGTCAGAATACTGCCCAAGCTCCATCAGCACTGCTCCGAATCTTAAGCCCAAATCTCCATCATATCGGTAGTCTTTTCCAAGGGTCAAGTTCAGTCTTCCTGACTCGCCGCTGAGGTTGACTTGGAAGCTATTATTGCCGTCAAAGGTGTAGTTTGTCTCAAGCTCGGGAGCGTTGGTTCCGTGTTCAAAAGAGGCTTGCAACGCGAGGTTTGGTTTATTGGAGAACACGACAAATATGGCGCCGAACTTTACTGTGACATTAAGGTCTATGAATTTGACCGCGTCAGAGACATTTGTCCCTTTGACCAAATCATATTGTTCGATTATTCCTGTTCCGCCCGTGAACCAGGGCACCTGAACACGTGGTAGCATTATTGGCTGAAGCAAAGGAGCGAATGCAGCGTAGAGTGTGCCCAGGAATAGAATTGCAACGAAGATTCCGCCCATGACAGTTCTTGCGGCCATGCTAGATGACTCCTCCTGCGAATGAGTTCATGAGAAGCAATATCCAAAGCCAGAAGATTCCAACTATTATCAGCCAAACCAACATGGGGCCAACAAAAGATGAGATGAAGGCTTTTCCGGTGTCGATGTCATAATTATGCTTCACCGCGCTGGTCATGAGAACAACAACCCAGAAAGTTGCGGCGATGTTGAGGAAAACTGCGAGAGGCCAAGTAATCCAGCTTATCCCAACAAAAACGGTGCCTAGGATGGCTAGGCTGTAGGGGGCAAATGAATATCCATAGAGCTTCAGTAGCTGGACAAAAGAGCCTCTTCCTCCGAAGACAAACCGTGCAATCAGGTGTGCAATTCCAGCAACGATGATCCACAAAATGAGAAAGCTGGCAATCATCATAATAATCATCATTGCGGGAAGGACGGTAAGAAAACCCAGTGATGTACTGGAAGCAACAGGGCCAAGAGAGCCCATAATTGCTGATAGCACTCTGATGGCAAACGATGCCAGCACGGCTCCTTCGATTCCAATCAGCAGGAGAATGAGAATGAGTGGTTCCCAGAAGCCGATTCTGCTGGAAATTATCTGATTAAAAGTGGTGTCCGGAGTCAAGAAGACTCCTCCGATTCTGTTCAAAAACGAGGCAAAAACCGAACCAGATCCCTTCGCAGCGGTTTGACTCTGAGTTTTTTCCATCTAGAAACTCTCCATGCTTCAAACAGTCTTTCACGTTTCTCCATGCTTCTTATATTTAAGGCTTGTTTGGATTCGACAACGTGTGCTGCGAATCTGCTCATAAATCAAAGTGTGTTCATTGGAAACTACTGCAGTGTTTGTCTATGCAATTGTGGCTTTGCAGAGTATCTAGAATCTTTTAATATGATCTAGTACAGCGTCAGCCTGTGTCTTTGATACTTGACCATGTTCAAGGAGGCGATTGACCAATTCCGAAATCTTTGCCAGGGCATGAACCTTGTAGCCCGATTTTTCAAGGTTTTCTCTGCCGCCTTGTTCTCTGTCGACCACAATCATCAGATGTTTGACCTTTGCGCCGAGCTCTTCCAAAGGCTTTATGCCTTCGACTTTGGACAGGCCCTCGCTGATGACATCGTCAAAAAACAGTATATGATCGCCTTTGGCAACCTCTGCGCCGGCTATTCTGCCAGTTACACCATAGGCCTTCTCCTCTTTTCTCACCACAACACACGGCAGATCCAATTGACAACCTATGCTGGGCAAGATCAATGCGCCCTTCAGCTCAATTGAAGCCAGCTTATCTATTCTGTCAATGGCCATAAGGTTCCTTATCTCGCAAGCAGCAACCTCAGCTACAGCGCATAGCTCTCTCGGGGAAGAAATGAGGCATGCAAGATCAATGTAGTAAGGGCTTAAGGCTCCTGATTTAATTCTGAAACTGCCGAACTTTAGACATCCAGAACGGTAAAGAGCATTTGCGACGCGCGATGTGGTATCGGACATTCGAATTCGCAGAATGATTACTTTGTGCTGGATTTAACATTTGCCAAGATGCACGAAAAGGCTGATTGAGTGTTTGGTTGAAGAGTGCCTGAGTTGCAGCTTGAGGCTTGATGAGCCATGCTGTTGGACATTGCAGGGTTTGGCTTCTCTTTGAGATATATTCCGGGCATGGAAATAAAGTATTATATATTAAGATACCACATATCTCACGTTGAGCTGTACGGGATGGAAATATGCTCAGAAGGACGGAAGCCGAGGAACAGCTGTGTAATCATGAGCAGCTGAGAATGAGGGAGGAGGTACAGATTACTCTGCGCAAACTGCAGATGTTGAAGAGTAAAATTGCAGAGTTGCGAGATCAGTGTGAAGAGCTTAGAGAGTTGAGCTCGCACGCACATACGCCACGTTCTGAAATCACAGACACGGCATTGCAGTGCAGTAAATGCGGAAGGACAGTGGAACCGGGCCAGGAAATCGTCATCAAGGACTCTGATGGGACGGAGACAGGCCGCTATCACAGAGAATGTTTCAAGTTGCTTTGGGTCTAGGTTCATGCAATTTGAAAGTCGCACTGAGCTGCGCTAGGCACTATTCGTCTTCGATTAGATTCAACGTCCAGAGTTTAGGTTGTATGTTTTCTCAGTATCTGGCGTGGCCGGAATTTCTGGCCGATAAGGCGCGCGCCATGGACTTTTGTGGTTCCCATTCTAGCATTCAGTTGGGTCTCGCTTAGTGGAGACAACTGAGTTCGGAGTGCTGCGACGACCAAAATGTTAATAACCCGATGTTTTCATGTCTAGAAGACACGAAGCGGAAAAACGATGGGACATCGGAAAACTCATGCGCCGAGACATGGTTCACTTGCGTATCTGCCTAGGAAACGTGCTAGACACATTTTGGGGCGAATTCGGTTTTGGCCAGAAATAGAAGCAGACGCGCCTAGGCTTCTCGGTTTTACGGGTTACAAAGCAGGAATGACGCATGTATTCAAGATAGAGGATCGCAAGCGTTCGCCGAGCTTCGGGAAGGAAGTGATGAGTCCGGCAACGATATTGGAAACGCCTCCCATACTCGTATGTGCCGTGAGAGTCTTCACGAAGGATCTTTATGGTTTGCGGACCTTTTCAGAAGCTTGGATGAAGAATCCGCCAGATGATCTTGAGAAGATATTCACGCTTCCTGAGGATTTCAAGACGGAGGAGAATCTTAAGAAGATTGAAGATAGCTTGGCGAAAGTGGCGAAGATACGAGTTGTCACCGTGACACAGCCCAAGCAAACTAGCCTATCAAAGAAGAAACCCGACATCTCAGAGATAGAAGTCGGTGGGGGAACGATTCAACAACAATTTGAATATGCAAAGGCCCTCCTTGGGAAAGCAATTGCGCCTGCAGAGCTTTTCAAAGATGGAGAGTACGTCGACACTGTAGCGATTTCTACTGGAAAGGGCTGGCAAGGACCTGTAAAGCGCTACGGCGTGACTATACTGCAGGCTAAGGGGCGGAAGACAAAAAGGGGCGTAGCCACGCTGGGACCTTGGAATCCGCATCACGTGAGGTATAGCGTTCCGCGAGCCGGGCAGATGGGGTTCCATCAAAGGACGGAATATAACAGGCGTATCCTCAAAATTGGGGCGGATGGTAAAGAGGTAACGCCAAAGGGGGGCTTCCTCAGATATGGTCTGGTCCGCGGTCCCTACATGCTGCTGGAGGGAAGCATCGCAGGGACGGAGAAGCGTGCAATAAGGCTGCGTTGCCCAGCTCGTCCACCGCGAAACGTTGCTGAAGAGCCGCCTCAAATTACACAAGTATCACTTGAATCCCCACAAGGGAAGTAGTGGCGGAAGCGTATGGTCAAGAAAGCAGCAAAAATCTTCAGCCTTCAAGGGAAACCTGTTGGCAAAACAGAGCTTCCACCAGTTTTCAGTACACCCCTAAGGCCAGATGTCATAAGGCGCGCAGTCTTGGCAATTCAGTCCCGCAAGCACCAACCGCAGGGACGTGACCCAATGGCTGGAAAAAGGACAACTGCTGAATCTAGGGGCACAGGCTTAGGCATGTCCAGGATACCGCGAACGAAGACACCTGGAGGAAGAGCTGCTTTTGCGCCGGGAACGGTGAAGGGGAGAGCGGGGCATCCTCCGACCTCCGAAAAGAGAATTGTTAAGCGAATTCCAAGGAAAGAGAAACGTCTCGCTCTGTTTTCTGCAGTGGCCGCTACAGCATCCAAGGAACTCGTGGCCGCTAGGGGGCATTCAATCGAAGATGTTCTGGAAATCCCACTAATTGTTGAAGATGACTTGGAGAAGTTGAAGAAGACTAGGGAAGTTGAAGAGGTTCTTGTACGGTTAGGCGTTCTGTCGGACATCTATCGGGTGAGGGAGAGCAGGAAGGTGCGGCCGGGGAAGGGCAAACGCCGCGGCAGAAGGATCAAGCAGGCAGTAGGTCCGCTTCTAGTCGTGGCTAAGAACGAAGGAATAGTTGAGGCGGCAAGGAACATACCAGGCGTGGACGTTGTTGCTGTGGAAAGCTTGAACGCCGAGTTGCTTGCTCCAGGCACTCATCCTGGGCGGCTTACTATATGGACGAGCGGTGCGATTGGAAAACTGAACGAGCTTTATGGTGGAGGGGAAGACGCTTAATGGATTCGTATGAGGTCATTCGTTACCCGTTGATGACGGAATCGGCAAGCCTTATGGTTGAGAAGGAAAACAAGCTTGTTTTTGTTGTCAGTCTAAAGGCGAGCAAGGCTGATGTCAAGAGGGCGGTTGAGGAGCTTTATGAAGTGAAGGTCAAGGATGTTAACACGCAGATTACTCATCAAGGTGAAAAGAAAGCTTTTGTCAAGCTTCAGCCAGAGTTCAAGGCGGCTGATGTCGCAATCAAGCTCGGAATACTATAGATATGTTTGGGGAACTGATTCATGGGAAAGAGGATTCGTGTTCAAAGGCGGGGTCGCGGTGGGCCCACTTTCAGGTCGTCGACGCATAAGAGGGTTGCCCCTGCGCAATATCCGTTGACTAGTGGGTCAAGAGAGTATTTTGAAACGAAAACCAATGGCGTTATTGAAGAGTTTATCCATGACCCTGGCAGAGGAACTCCACTTGCCTTGGTCAAGTTCGAAAATGGAGAAAAATGCTACACCGTGGTTCCGGAAGGGGTTCATACTGGTCAGCAAATCCAGATTGGAGGGAAGGCCACGGTGGAGGTCGGCAACATACTTCCAATAGGAAAGATCCCGGAAGGCACCATGATATGCAACATAGAGCTCCGCCCCGGGGACGGGGGCAAGATAACTAAATCCTCCGGGACTTATGCGACGGTAGTAACGCACACACCTCAGGGGACGATAATCAGGCTTCCATCGAAAAAGAAGAAATACATGGATGATTATTGCAGGGCCACGATTGGTGTGGTTTCAGCGGCTGGTAGACCTGAGAAGCCCTTCCTGAAAGCTGGCGAAATGTTCCATCTTATGAGGGCCAAGGGACACAAGTACCCGAGAACTAGTGGACGGAAAATGGTCGCTGCTGTGCACCCATATGGTAGCAGCAAGAGAAGTGCAAGAAAGGGCACGACTACTTCGCACGGCGCGCCGCCTGGGCAAAAGGTCGGACTCATCGCGGCTAGGGGCACCGGACGAAAGAAGAAGAGTGCACGGGAAGCTGCCATAGCAGAAGGTTTATAGTATTTGAAGCTAGCAATGGGATGAGAGCAGATGCCGAAAGAATTCACATATCGCGGGTACAACCTTAATCAGCTGCAAAACTTGTCGATGGACGAGTTCATCAACTTACTACCCTCAAGACAGAGAAGGAGTATGCATCACGGTTTCGCTCCTGAGCACAGAATACTTCTAGAGAAGATCAGGAAAGCGAAAGAGGCCCTCAGACAAGGTAATGCAGATGCAGTTAGGACACACTTGCGTGACATGATTATTCTGCCTGAAATGGTCGGCGTCTCAATAGGCGTGCACAACGGGAAAGATTTTGTCGCAGTAGAGATTAAGTCTGAGATGATTGGACATTATCTAGGAGAGTTTGCGATCACAAACAAGCCTGTAAGACATGGGACTCCAGGCATCGGCGCCTCTCGCTCCTCAATGTACGTTCCATTGAAATAGCCGCGTCTGCCTACTTTTAGCGTTTCCTAAGCGCTGTAATCAACTTTCGAAGGTTTTTCACTTGGCGGCTTGCCTTCTGGTATTTGAGGCAGTGGGATTGGCGGCGGAATGTTCAGAGCCCTCGATATGACTACGGACTCTACGAAAACAACGTTGGATATTGACTGCACTATGACTTGTGGCGGTGGCTTCTTATCCTCGAAATCTTTGTAGACCTTTTCAAGCTCTCCCTTTTCGCCAGCTACATACGCCTTGCCCTGTAGGCTCAACTGGGCTATTGATGGGTTGTAGCTTATGGTCAAGACAAAGGGAACCTCAAGCGAATCTGCCGACCTCTCCATCCCCATCAGATTAAGGTTCGTGTTTATCTGAATAGGCGGTAGAGGTTTCCTCACATCTAGGAAACGCTCAGCAGAAATATTGGTGATCGAAACATTTACCCTAATCATCTAGACCAACAAAAACATCAGAGCAGCGATCCATTTAAACATGCCCGTTTTCGGCTGGCTTGTACCGCGTGAAGCCACAGTGTCCGCAAGTGTATCGGTTGCCGTGATCGGCCATGAAGTATCCTGTTCCGCAGCGCTCGCAAGTGGGCCGCAGTCGTTGGACTTTATCCACTTCTACCTTGTAGAGCGTGAAGATGCCCTTTTCTTTTTTCTTTTTCTTCTCGGGTTTTGCAGTTTTCTCCGGTTTTTCCGGCTTCTCAGGTTTTACTTCCTCTTTAGGCGGCTCTGGAGGCGCCTTTTCCAATTTCTTGGGGGCTTCTGTCTTCTTTGACATGCTCACGCCTTCTTTTCTTCCTTCGCTTCTTTAGGCTGTTTAGGTTCTGGGGCTTCCTTAGTTTCCTTGGCTTCTTTGGTCTTCTCTGCCGGGATGTTCCTTTCTATGATGTATTCCGGCTCTATGAGTTTTGCCTGTTCAATCGTGTCATATATGTTTGCTATCCCATAGGCCGTTTGTGTTCCCGTTTTGGTCGCGAATTTCTTGACGAAAACGACATTCTCGTCCGTCTTGATCGTTGCAGCGATTGCCTTTCTGACCTCAAGCCTGGACGGTGTGCTGCCTGCCTGTCCATGTTCAATTTGAAAACTGATTTCTTTTCGTCTCAGCATTGGATTTTGCTTCTCTGATGTCACTTTGATTTCCATGGATTTTCCTCGTTTGTGGTAGTGACTTGATGCAATGCGTGCCTATTTAGCTTTTCTAGCATTCTCCATGATCTTCAGTATTTCAGCAACTTCCGCCTTTTTAGCCTGAGTTGCTTTGATCACAACTATCCCTTCGTAAGGTTGGCCATAAACCACAAACGAGTCTTCCGGAGCATACAGGACAGCAATTAATGCTAACAGGTCTTCTTCCCCATTCACAACTATTTTGACGCGGTTGGCTTCTCTCAAAGAGTCTCTGATCGCTGTTATCGCTTCGTCTGTGATCGTTGCTTTTGGGTTCTTGACGTGCACGGTCTTTTCCGCTGTCGATGAGAAGGGTCGCGTGTTCTTTCTCATGGCCTTGTTGTCTATGATTGACAGCTGTGGAAGAATATGGTTTTTTTCAAGGTTCCTTGAAACCGTGTCTCCCACGGATATTATGTACTGTGGTTTCTCTTCTCTCAGCAAGTCTCTGAATCTATTCATCGTTTCGATAAAGGAGCCGCGGACAAGTGTGCCCAGCGGCTGTTTTAGCCTTGCACGCAATTCAGGCGTGAGGATGTACGCAGTGGCCATTTCATCTGACCTTTAATGCGTAGCGTCCTTTTTCTTTGATGTTCATGGCTTTGGCGATCGATGAGTTTTCAGGTTCAAACACTATTACTAATCCGCTGAAGTCGTCGCTTAAGCTGGTTGCCCTGCATTTGGGGCAGATGTTTTCTTTGGTCAGGAAGTGGCATGTTGGACAGGCTTTTTCACTCATTTGGTTTCGCCTTTCTTCTGCGGCGCATTTTCAGGCGTCTTCTTCTGAACCGATTCTGCTATCTTTTGTGTCTCGTGTTCGATCCATTCCAGCTTGCCTAGGAAGGGTTGCCTGGCCGTTACGCCTATCTTCCCCGAGCTTCCAGCTCTGCCGAGCGAGGCAGCTGTTATCCGTACTCGGACTTGGTCGCCAGTCACGAGTTTCCTCTTCGTCTCTTTGCCGAGCAGAACGCCTTGTTTCTCGTCGTAAGAAATGAAGTCATCCATGAGCTGCGAAACATGAAGCAATGCGTCGACGGGGCCTATTCTTACGAAGGCTCCGAAGTCAGCTATCTCTACAACTTCGCCCTCTACGACTTCTTGAATTCTAGGATAGAATGTTAACAAGGAGAAGGATACTTTATGGTACGTTGCCCCGTCGCCTGGAATTATTTTTCCAGTGGGGCTCACTTTTACGTCCGTGACGGCGATAACATAACCTAATTCTTCGTTGACCATTCCCTCGTATTTTGCCTTAACTTGTTGGTGTCCAACTGCCTCCAAAGGTTTACCAAAGGTTTCAGGTGGAATGCGGATGGTGTCTTCCTGCGTTTTAAGTTTGAACAAGGTCATAACCTCCCGTCAATCTCTAAGCGTGACTTTTGCCTCACATAGATAACTGGCACATTTATATTTCTTAGCCTCTTCCTCAGCTTTATATCGTTAGTGAATACGGGGGAACGCATTTCATCGGCCGCCTTGACTATGTTGTCGTCAGGAGAACCACCAGCTTGGTCTACTTCAACTAACTTGCATTTCTCAGCAAGTCCCAACGCGTAGGCGGCTTTCTTTTGCATTTTCGGGGAACCTGTCTTGGCTATTCTTTCGATTTCGTGCCAGACCGGAGAGATCAGGATTGGCTCAAAATTCCTGTTCAGCAACGTTCTGAGTTCTTGAAAAATGTCGATTTTGAATTGAAGCGGGACGAACAAGGCATTTGAGTCCAAGATGACTTTTAGGGTTTTCTTCTCTGCTTCTGTCGTTTTTGACATGCTTATTTTGTCAGTCCGTATCCTATTAGTCTCCATCTGCCTGCTATTTTCCTGCTTATGGCGACTCTTGACCCAGCCTGTGCGCAGACTGGCCGGGTAAGCTTTGCCATCACTGCGTCCTTTGCTACGGAGGCGATTTTTCCGACGGTGATTGCGGCGCCAACGTGTAAGAGTAGGGTTTCGTTCATGCTGACTTCTTCGATTTTTGTCAGCTCTTTTGTTCCGACGGCTTGTTCAAGGATGTGCGTCTCCATCGTTAGCTCTGATAGCGTCGGGGGAAGCATGTCTGGTTTTCCAGCGATGTTTCCTGTTAGGCCATCTGCTTTGGAGCTTGATGGATCCAGTGTTGTGCCGACGCCCACTAGGCCTCCGCAATGGGCTTCGTTCACGCTCTTGCCTCCGGCTTGCAGGCTGACGATCTCGCTGGTTAGTGGAGTGTAGTTGTTTTTTCCCTCTTTTTCGGAGGGTATTCCAGGCCGGATTTCTATTTGATCTCCGATCGCAATCTTTCCTTGAATTACTGTGCCGCCTATTACTCCGCCTTCCAGCTTATCGATCGGCGTGCCGGGCTTGTTGATGTCGAATGAGCGGACAATGTACATTAGGGGGGGCTTTGTTTCGTCTCTTTTCGGCGTTAGTATGAACTGCTCCATGGCTTGGATTAGAACGTCTATGTTTACCCCATGCTGCGCCGAGACAGGAATGATGGGTGCCTTTTCTGCCACTGTTCCCTTAACGAATCTTTTGATTTCGTCATAGCTCTTGTGTGCCCTCTTCTCGTCAACAATATCTATCTTGTTTTGCACGATGACTATGTTGTTTATACCGATAACGTCTGCGGCTGCCAAGTGTTCTCTTGTCTGCGGTTGGGGGCAAGGTTCATCTGCCGCTATGACGAGCAACGCTCCGTCCATTATCGCTGCTCCTGAAAGCATGGTTGCCATCAGCGCTTCGTGGCCCGGTGCGTCTACAAAGCTGACTGACCTTTCGAAGGTCGCTTTTGAATTACAGTTGGGGCATACGGGTTGTGTAGAATAGTTCTTCGGCGATTCACAGTTTGGGCATTTATAGATCGGCATGTCAGCGTAGCCAAGCTTTATTGTGATTCCCCTCTTCAACTCTTCGCTGTGTCTTGATGCCCAAACGCCTGTAAATGCCTGTACAAGAGTTGTTTTGCCATGGTCAACGTGGCCCATGGTGCCAATATTCACTTCAGGCTGTTTCGGCAAAGTTTTGCTCTTTTCGCTGCTCATACTTTGTTTTCCCATCAATTTTTGGAAGTTATTGAAAGGATCAAACTCGTGGAGCTAATAAGCCTTAGGTCGCCATCATGCCTTGCTAGCCGGCACCTGAGCTTCCTCCGGCGATTCTTTCTCTGCAGGTTTCTCTTTCTTTTCTTTTGCCTTCTTTTCCTCTTTTGGCTTTGCCTTCTCGACGATTTTGAGGTTTATTTGGACTATCTCGTCTGTTATTACGTTACCTCTGACTGTTTTGCGTCTTCTTGCTCCTTCGTTTTGAGGGTTGAAGCCCACTCCTCCGCTTAGTATTACTCTTCGTCGGACGCCGCCGTGAACGCTAGGCCTCATTGGAAATCCGTCCTTGTCTGAACCACCGGTTATCTGAACTTTTTTTCCAGGCATGTCTGCTATTGACCCGTCCAACACTTCCCCTACTCTTCTGCCGATCAGCGGCGCGGCTCGGGTCTCTTCGAGCTCAACTGCTTTTGAGGTTCCTTTTTCCGGGTCTGAAACGATTAACTTGAATTTTGCCATTAAGGATGAACGCTCCAGTAGCGGTATGAAAGTCGAATATCTCTCTATTAAGAATTGCTGGTCTTACCGCTAACTCTGCAGTTGGAGATTCCACGGTTTAACCACTTTCTCTTGCCGTTTTCAAGGCAGAATTTTAAACAAGAACTCGGCAAGTTGTCATATCAAGTGAACAAATAGAAAACAGAGAAAAAAAGGGTTCCATTTAGGATCTGTAAGGGAGTAGAAGCTCTGGAAGATCGGGTCATAGGGGCCAAAACTTTTAATCCCGCTTTGAAATCGTTCTCTGGCTATGTGGCGGCTGGGATTCTTCTTCCATGAAATGGGCTTCGGCCTGCTATCTGTCTTTCTTCCATTATATGTGGTGTCCGAGGCCATTAGAGGGTCATTGTTCGACATAGGACTAATGTCTGCAGTCGCCCTGTTTCTGGCAATTCCGGCCTCAATGTTCTGGGGATACCTGTGCGACAAAACAAGACGGTACAGACGATTTGTACTTCTTTCTTTTTCAACGTGTGCAATACTGCTTTATCTGTTCACTTTGACGACGAACGTTCTTCTGTTGATTCTGCTCTATGCGCTAATGGCGTCTCTACATGTCGCTCATGAGCCACCGAAAAACATACTGATAGCCGAATTGTATTCCCGACCTGACTGGGAGAAGTCATTTGCGTTCTATGAAGGCTTCACTGAAGCTGGATGGCTTATTGGATTAATCCTGGGTTTCTTAACCTCGGTTTATGGTTTTTCCCCAGCATCCACACTGTTCTTGTGCAGTGGATTGAATCTGGCTGCTTTCGGCTTGTCGCTGATGCTTGTGGCTGATCCTCTTCTTGTTTTTGAAAGAAGCCTAGTGAGCATAGAGAAGTCAACCGATTTTGCATATCGCGGCATTTTGCTGGCTTCCAAGTTTCTGGATGGAGTACAGGTGAATGAGAGACTAAAAAGAGAAAACATAAACGCTTTTTGTTGTGGTCTAGTTCTTTTCTCATTGGCCACGAGCATTCTTTTCACACCTATGCCTATTTTTGTCTCGAATGTTGTCAAGTCAGCTGGGCTTTCCTCAAGCCTAGTCTTTGCAGTATTTGTTTTGAACTCTGCTGGAGGAGTACTCGGTTATTATGGAGCGGGGAGACACTCTGAAGGGCGCGAGGGAAAGGCCAACATCGGCCGAATTGTGATTTTTCGAAGCCTGCTTTCCTTCTTGCTTCTCTCAACCATAGTTGGGCTCAGTCCCATGTACGGAGCCATATCGCTTGTGATAATTCTGGTTCTGATGGGATTTGTCAATGCCATGTTCCTTGTCTACACACTTTCGCTTTCTATGGAGCTAATTCCAGCTGGAAAGGCAGGTCTATTCAACGTTCTCGTAGGCATAGGCAGCGCATGCGGTTCCTTCATTGGCCCGTTCATCGCTGCACAGGCAGCCAGCTTCATCTACGTGTTCATCGCAGCAGGCATAACTTTCTTCATGGCTTATGCCGCCTTCAAGATCTTCTGACCGAAAAAGCGCGCCCGTCTTTTCTTTGCCGCGCGCGATCCGAGGCGATGTGGAAAGATCTTACGGCGAATCAACTTCTATGAGTTGTGGAAGAATGGCACACAAATCGGGCTATTCTACGTGTACTCTGAACAGGTCTACGTCCTCTCGCATTTCGGGTGTTGACTCGAGGAAGTCTCTGACCGAACGCTCAATGTCCTTTGACTGCGTCACGTATCTTCCGACGATTATGATGTCCGCGCCTTTTTGCAGGGCCTCTTTTGCTGTTTCTGGAACTATTCCGCCGGCTACTGCGATCAAGAATTTCTTGTCCTTGAATGTCTGCCGCATTTCCTGAATAAGATCAAGTCCAAGCGTTCTGCCAGTTTCTTGATCTATTCCCCTGTGCAAGACGACTATGTTTGGAAACTCTTTGAGAGTTTTGAGTTTCTTGACGGGGTCTTCCACGTTTAGCATGTCTACGAAGGCGTAGATGGACAGTCTTTTCGCTTCGTGGACGAAGGCGTCCACCGTTTCAGCTGGTGCTAGGCCTGAGGCCACAACTGCGTCTGCAGTTTCGTCATAGGCTAAGTCCACTTCAACTTTTCCGACATCCAGAGTCTTAAGGTCTGCCACCATGAACATGTCTTTGCCCACTTGCCTTAGGTCATTTATTATTCTGGTCCCATATCTTTTGATGAGCGGTGTGCCAACTTCCAGTATTATCCGGTCGCTTCCGGGAAGCTGCTCAATGATTTTCTTGGACCTTTCTAGCTCTGGGTTGTCAAGCGAGATCTGCAGGTATGGCGGTCTCCAGAGGCGCGGCACTTTGAATCCCATTATTGGATGTTTGGCTCTGTCCTTATCGTAGAAGAGTTTCTCAAGTGTCGGATATTTTGAGATGGCCCTTTTCAATGCTAGCTTGGTTGCTCCGTAGTTATATTGATATATCTTGCGGAAATCAGTTGCCTGTGGGTGTATGAAGACACTGCACACTATGACCCATTCGTCGACCTTGTCTCTTGGAATGATATCCTCTTCCACTGCGTCGGCAACAGCCTTTGCAACCGCTGCCTGTGCAGGTCCAAATATCTTGCCTACGTCTTCAGCATTCTTCACTGT
>Ga0315279_10000482_pt1 | contig 79081 bp, 64 predicted proteins | sample YL17G06_20_MG_FD_203694 | JGI IMG/M metagenome (GOLD analysis project Ga0315279, IMG submission 203694) | Sediment microbial communities from Yellowstone Lake, YNP, Wyoming, USA - YL17G06_20 | ecosystem: Environmental > Aquatic > Freshwater > Lake > Sediment | place: USA: Wyoming | collected...
GTTTGCAGGGTAGAAGTGTTATTGAATATTTGCGTCAAGCTTGTTGTTGTCATTTAGACGGTGTTCCCGTTCCATCATTAATAAAAACGGCAGGCAATTTAGCAAAATCTGCCTGAACGCTTACAGATTGACGATATTGTGCCGCTTCAGCCAGTTTAGTAAATTCTACAGGCTTATTAAAGTTTCTTTTCACAAGCTCTTCGATTTCTTCTAATTTCACATGGAAAAACTCTCTTCGTAAATTGATCTTATTCAATCTTCTATCGTCAAATGCCTTATGTAACGCATTCTCCAGAGATGGTGCATCATCGCTGAATATCATGGCGTGTACATCATAATAAAACGGTACAGAAGCGTCTCCCAACTCATCCACTCGTTCCTGAGGATCTAATCGACGTGTTACACCAATTTTGTAAACATTTTCCCCGAATGAACCAATATTGGATATAATATAAACATAGCCTGCACGAGTCTGTTGCTCTCGGTACAGAATATCCTGTTTGTCTTTCTCAATGCCTGACAGTTTTTCCTGGATATTTGTCAATTCGTTCCTAAGCAATTCCCGTTCAGCATCCGTTTTTGCTTTTTGAAGCAGTTCATTTGTCGATGACATCGCTTGATTAAAATGCTTTTCTTCTTTTTCTATTTTAGCTTTCATTTCTTCGATTTCTTTTTGAACCTTTGCCTCCTCCCTCATCTGTTCTCTGATACGTCTTTGTTCTTCTTTTTCCTCCTGTTTTTTTATCTGGTATTCATAGCATAGATATAACTCTGACAACTTAAGATTAAGGTAGTCGGCAGAAATAACAATGCTCATTCGCTGCCCAAGGTTATTGAGTATCTCAAATGCTTTAGTAATTTTTTTCTCTATAGACTTAATATTATTGAATTTTACCTTGAGTATGCTGGCATCACATTCATTATTAAATGACCGCAAGAGAAGCTTTAAATAATCCTTAATCATAAGTTCACCTTCCCTTACGCTATTATTGAGAGTCACGCTTTGAATGCAATAAGCCGCTTTATGCGATTTAACCATCGCTGCTTGTTGATTGCGAATTTGTTCCAGTTTAATCCTATAGATTTCAGAATTTTCAAAATCATACTTTGGCGTATAGAATCCAAACGACTGAAGGAGAATACTATCTTCAAGAATAATTAATTCATCTTTCCCGTCCGAGATTTGTTTATTTAAATTGCGGAGTTGCTGTTTTAGTTCTTGTTCTTGTAGTTCATAAACCAATTCCAATTCTTGCGTTTTTTTTGCAAACTCCGATTCTAAATTTTTTACCTGTTGAGCAATTTCAATTTTATGTTTTTCCAGAAGAGAAATGGTACTTTTTAACTGGCGATAAAGATCTGTTTCCGGAACGAGCTTTTTTAGTGCATCGCGTTCTTTTCGAACCTGTTGATAGTCAGCTAGTTCTTTTTTCAACGAATCCCGTTCCTCTTGTATTTGTGCAAGATTTGCTTTAAGCTCATTAATTCGGAAGATATCAGATATTGACATTGTAAATAATCCTCCCATTCATCAGTTTGTAAGATGGGCAGCTTTTTTGGCTCTACGGACAAATTTTAACGCCTAATTAAATTATACCCAGCGTTATATTTTTTGTAAAAATATATTTGGTTTGTCATCTGTTATCTGGGTGTAAATAGGGACAGTTTTTCTCCGCCGCAGGCAGGGGCCACAACTTTCTCCCCAAACAGAGGCAGGAGGTAATACCACAGAAGCGGAACCTGGCAGCTTAAGTTATTTCCCTGTGGAACCGCTCGGCATAGAATCGCCCTTCAGGCAGGCCCAGCGGAATTTGGCCGAACTGTTGCGGGGGTTGGAAGCGATTTCGCTTCTGTCCGGCACAATTACCTCGGTCGCCGCCGACCGGAACAGGCCGTCGCGAAGCCCGCCTGCGAACGCCTTTTTGACTAAGCGGTCTTCGCCGCTGTGGAAACTGATGATTCCGATTCGCCCGCCCGGCCGCAGGCAGAAGGGGGCCACCCGCAGCAGCTCTTTGAGCGAGCCAAGCTCATCGTTGACCAGGATACGCAGCGCTTGAAATGTTAGTGCGGCAGGGTGAAGCAGCCCCGGCCTTAATCGGTTTTGCCGCTTCCAGTCCCTGGTTGTCAGCCCTTTTACGGCAAAGACAAGCTCGACAAGCTGTGCGATAGTCGTAAAGGATTTGGCCGAACGCTGAGCAACGATTTGCCGTGCGATTGCCTCGTGGTCCGGCTCATCCGCCAGATCCCACAGCGCTTCTGATAGCTGCTGCTCAGAGAGCGTATTGAGCATGTCCGCCGCCGTCCGCTTGCGGCGGTCGTCCATCCGCATATCCAGCGGCCCATCGTGCTTATAGCTCATCCCGCGGTCGGGATTGTCGATTTGCATGCTCGACACCCCCAGGTCGGCGAAAATAATATCGAAGCCCTCAAGTCCATCTTTGTGCATCACGCCGGCGAGCCCCGCGAAGTTGCTTCGATAAAGGCGTATCGGCGCATTGAGCGAACTGAGCCGCTGACGGGTGCGTTCCAACTCTGCGCCGTCTATATCCAGCCCGACCAGGATTCCAGATGGTCCGATCCTGCGCAAAAACTCTGTCGCATGACCGCCGTAGCCGATGGTGCAGTCAGCCACCACGTCGCCCGGCCCGGGCGCCAGCGCCGCCATAACCTCCGCCATCAGGACGGGAACATGGGTGCCTGCCGGCGTTATGCCTTTGGCGCGAAGATGCGCCAGCAGCTCCGGATGCGAGTCGATGGCGTGCTCTTTGTATTTCTGCTGAAAACTCTTCGGGTGCGTGCCGCTGTATCGCTGCCGACGCCGCGGCGTGCCATCACCCCTGCCCAACGACCCAGAGATACTCATAAACACTCCACCCAAAACCGCCCGCACTTGTCCGCCTTGTACCCGCCTTCGGCGGGGTGGCGGAATTCAAAACCTGCCCTGTTCCTCTTTCGCCAGCTCATATATTCCGTGCCCGCTGTCGCGTAGTTTGCCCTGCCGGCACAATTCCTCCCACACCTCGCGAGGAAACTGGCTGGGTGGCCGTATAGCAAAAACGCCCGTAGGCCCGCCCGAAAGCGCCCCGCGTCCAAGGCGCGAATCGTCATCCAGCGCAGTGAGTTTGAGCCGCTTCTTGAACGCTTTCAACGCGCTCTTGAGCACCTCCGGCGTTATGCCCCCACTTGCCTGCCCCGCCTGCCCCGGCAATTCGTTGGCCGGGGGCGTGTCGAACCCTTGTTGCTCTTGTTCTGTCATAATCTGCCTCCGTATTTACCCTAAAATCCAAAATCTAAAGCCCAAAATCGAACCTGCCTTACCTACCCCGTCATTTTCGCTTCCAACCACCCAATAATCAATCATTAATACCTGTCCTGAGCGTAGCCGAAGGAATCCATAATCAATGAAAATGCCCGTCGCCGTTTGTGCGGGTCCCAGTTACTTGAGGTTATTATAGTAAAAGATTGTTTGACAAAGCCCAATAATGTGGTATAATAGTATAATAAAACAATATAAAAGATTAGAAAATCTTTAGGCCGTAGAGGAAGACAACTAATCTTTGTGGCTTTTTTGGCTTTTTTGGCTTTTTTGCTTGGCACTCTACCGATAGGAGTAACGATGGGAAAAAGACTAAAGACTTCGGCTGAGGGAAGGAAATGCGTGTTTCCGCACTGCAAGTGTATCTTGAGTATCTATAACCATGAGGCCTACTGTCATATACATCGGGACCAGGTGACTCATGAGCAAAAACCTAAGATTGCATATCATCATTTTGTACAAACCGAATAATACAGATACTATGTAGTTCCTGTTTACCCTGTGGGATATAAGCTTCTATTATCCCACCGGGGCTATCAAAGACCAAGCTGGCCCCCTTCCATCCGCAAATCGCTTTAACAAATCCTTCGACTTCGTTCATGCTTTTAATGATCTTCTCGAATCTTGTGGTGAGCAAGGTCGAATCAAGTCGAAAGAGTCGAACCATTAACGAATTCACCAATTAACTAATTCTCTCTGCGACCTCCGCGTTCTCAGCGGTTAAAACGCCATTGACTCCGCAAACACCTCTCCAAATTCCGCTTCATTCGCAATTTCTACGTATTGGATTTTTCGGGCTAATCGTTTAGCCTCTGCCCTAAGGGCAGAGTTCAGGAGAATCATCTGAGAGCCGGAGGCAGCGGCGTTGCCGACAAAACGAATCCGCTCAAGCGGCAGGTCGGGCAGCAGGCCAATTCGGATTGCACTTTTGGGGCGAATGTAATTGCCGAATGCGCCGGCTAAAAGAACCTGCTGTATATCAGAATCCTGGATGCCGATTTTTTTCTGTAAGAGTTTTAAGCCAGTGCGAATGGCGGCCTTGGCCAGTTGGACCTCGCGGATGTCACGCTGGGTCAGGACCACTCTATCCTGACCTTCGTAAAGGCAAAAAGCCGCCTCGTTATTGTCCTCAATAATCCTTGAGAAAATACGAGGAGGCAGGTGGTCTTTAAGTTTTTGCCGGTCGTTGAAGCGGCCTGTTGAGTCAATGATTTCTAAATCTAAAAGAACAGCGACGGCATCGATAAGGCCGCTGCCACAGATTGAGCGAGGCGGAAGATTTCCTATCACGTCCAAATCTATGTCGCCTTCGTTCACGACTACTGCTTGTATCGCCCCTTCGACCGCCCTGCTGCCGCACTTTATCCGTGCGCCTTCGAACGCTGGGCCTGCAGCGCAGCTTGCCGCGAAGAGTTTTTCTTTTGTGCCAAGAACAATTTCACCATTTGTTCCGATGTCAATTGCCAAGGTCATCTGGTCGGCTGAGTCTATATCGACTGCGAGTGCAACGGCGGTTGTATCTGAGCCGACAAAGCCGGCTATGTTTTCAACGGTATGGACGTTGGCGATGGGATTTATCTGCAAGCCCAATTCGGAAGCGGGCAGGTCGTATGCGTCAACTGAAAATGCCTTAAACGGTGTCTGGCCGAGCTGCTTGATGGGGAACTTGAGGAAGATGTGGTTCATTGTTGTGTTACCGACCGCGCAGATTTCGTATATTTGCATCGGGTTTGTTGAGGTTTGCCGGCAGAGCTGGAAGATTAACCGGTTTATGCAGTCGATTATGAGTTTGTGGAGTTCGGCGAGATTTTCATCGGTCTGGGCGTATGCGATTCTGGAAATGACATCGTCGCCGTGCTGGATTTGGGGATTGAGGGCGGCCTGGGTAGATAGACACTTGCCATTGACCATATTTATCAGTTTAGCAACAACGGTGGTGGTGCCGATGTCGATGGCTATACCAAATATCTTATCTGGAGGGGCGATTTTTAGATATTTGTGATATATATCGGGCGGATATCTGGGTTGGGTCTCGATTCCTTCGGTGAGGATTTTCTGCTCAAAGAAACGGGATGTATCGGGAATAGTAACAGTGAGGTCGTTCTCGATGCGGTGCTGGCAGGCAAGGACCTGCTGGCCATCCGGTTCGAGTAAGACTGCACACTTTCTGCAGGTGCCTTTTGCGCCGCAAACGGAGTTTAAGATTATACCGGCCTGGCCAGCCGCCTCGAGAAGCGTAGCGCCGGCGTGGACCAAGACTTGCTTGCCATCTGGCTTGAAAGTTATGTTAAAGTGTTTCATTTACTGTGGTGCGTAGATGCCCGGAAACGGCTGATACGCATAATTAATGGCTGATTTTATGCCTGATTTTCCAGCGCACGTGCCTTTTTCTGCTGCCCACCTTTCGTCTGCGTCTTGGTTTGCCCATATAGTTCTCCAAAAAACAAAATTCTTTTAAGCCACTTCCAAACTTGAAACGTATATGTTATCATACAAAAGTTAAAAAGCAAAAAAGTTTATTGTTCGTCGTTTATATTTCATTGTTCAAATGATTTGATTTGGGGTGCGAAAATGATTCAGTGCAAAGATTGTGAGCTTTGCGAGGCAGGTCCGGATGGGAAAAGGATATTCAGATGCGACCCATTCAGCAATATTAAGGAGGCAGAGTGCATAGCCAAATGGCAGTTAATCCGCCTGGATATGCTGCTGGCGACGTATCAGGGGATGCTGAAGTGGTATGGGAAACTTGCACCGCTGCAGGATAAGATTTTCAAGTATATGCAGCGAGAAATCAATGACCTTGAAGAATCCGACCGCTGGAAGATTGAGAGCGAGGAGGAAAAAGAGACAAAAGAAAAGGAGGGGGAAGAAGAAGAGGAGGATGAGTTTGGTCCGCCAGTGTAGCAGGCAAGAGCGGTAGAGCAGACAGAAGACCGAAAACGGAAGACAGAGGACAGAGGGCTGAATTCGACTTTGGGTTTGATTGGGTTTGTTTTTCACCACATCTGCAAAGCCGTTCATTTTCATATTCCTTTGTTTTAACAGAGCTTACATTCATTTGAGTATCCAGCAAATTGGCTTTGTTTTGCATAATTGACTCATAGCCACAAAGGCATCCGCCTTCACAAAAGCTTCCGACTTCGCTTCCTTCTTCGCTGACGTTACGAAGGACAGGTGCACTACGCCGGACAAGACGGCGGACAGGCTCCGGCACAAAGAAAATAAAGGTAAGAAATAACCACGAATTCAACCTGTGAGATAGGCAAAGCTGCCACAGTGGGATAAGAAAGAGAAATCCCACGTGGTAAACACATCTCAAGGGTTAAACAAGAATTTTCAGTAAGTATATTTAGCACCTCGTTTTTCCTATTATTTTGTCATTTTGAACTTTTTTGTGGCCAAAACTATCTAATTCGTGGAACTGCCCTTCGACTCCCTCGACTTGGTTCGACTCTTTCGACCACACTCCAAGACAGATTCGCTCACCACAGGCCGCTCAAGACAGGCTGTTCCGTTGCGTGCGGTTCTCCGCGGACCCGTTTGGGGGGCTTCCCCCAATTATCAATATTATACCAAATTACTTTTGTATTTTCAATAAAAATTAGCCACGAATCCATTCGACTCCCTCGACCCTGTTCGGGACGAGTGCGCTCAGGACAGGTTCACACAAATAGACACAAATTTTTCAGACGCGGATTTACACTGTCTTTCTTTTTGAGATAAAATTAGAGGTTGCCTTTGAAGGCCTTGTCGAGAATTTCTGGCAGGTCTGATGGGTTGTATGAAACAGCCCAGGACCATTTGCCGAAACCGCCTTTGTTGTTTATGGCTTTTACCCATTCATCCAGAAATGCACGCTTAGTTTTATCCTGCTGAGAATCCTGCCCTTTAGTTTCAAGGACAAGGAAATTACCGGATTTGAGCAAGATAAGAAAATCCGGCCTATATTTTTTTATTACACCTTTGAAAGTATAAAGTATCTCGAAGCCAAGATGGTCATTTTTGGCCCACGCCTTCACGTTCTCATTACGGTCGAGCTGAAAAGCTTCCGATGCTTCCCAGGTGCTATCAAATACGCAAAAGTTTATGTTTGATTTCTTTGTGTACTCGCAGGGCTTTCCGGTGTACCAGGTTCTCATATCACTGGTTGAGCGAATAGGATGGTCACGGTCAAAAACCGGTTCTAAAGTCTCAACGTTATCGTGCCTGATAGCATCGGCAATGTGCTGGACAACTTTGTTCATATTGAGGGTTATGATTATACGTCGTCGCAGTTGGTCCTGATGAAAAAGAGACGGAATAATCTGAATCTTACCACGAGAAATAAATTGCTCAACAATGTGGATTAACTGAGCCAGCAGGTATTCCTTGTTGCCCTTCCAATTTTTTTGTATCTGGTCGTAGTTGTCTCTGGCTGCTTCAAAAACAATTCGCTGCATCCTTTGTTCATGACCTAACCTTTCAAGGTCAATTTGAGAAATTTTTGTAATATCAGGTTTGCCATCAACTATCGGGGCTAATTCTGCTATCTGTGCTGTTTCAAAGGCGTTAAGTTCCAAAGGTTTCACTTTGTCCCAGTTCAAAGTCAGTTGAGGTCGATATACGCGGTCAATACGGATAACGTTTGGCCAGCTAATCTCAAATTCTTTCTTTTCGTTCACCGGCTCAATTGCCGTTTTCGCAGTCGGCGGAGGTGGGGGAGGACCATCCTGTTCTTCGTGCGGGAGGAACGTAAAGGGGACACCAAAGATGTTCACGTATTCGGCAGTGAACATATCACTTCCCGGCTGTATATCATAGGAGGTTCTGCGAAGACCTCTGCCAATAACCTGCTCACAAAGTAACTGACTTGTAAATGCACGCAGGCCCATAATGTGGGTTACTGTCTTGGCATCCCAGCCTTCCGAGAGCATTCCAACTGAAATAACCTTCTGGATTTGCTCACCGAGTTGGCCCTTCTTGCCTACCGTATCGACAGTCTTCCTTAACTGTTCGTCCAAATCTTTTTTAGTCAGTTTCTTTTTTGGTTCTTCGGTATCTTCTGATTCTTCGTCATAGTCACCGCTCAATGGCAGGGCTTCCTCCTGGGCTTCGGCCATCTCCAGCACTTTTGAGTCGATATGAAGTATCCGCTCTGGAATACAAAGCTGGTCGATGCGTATTTTCTTGCGGTCAAAAGCATATTTGATACGGGCAGCGGTATATGTCGTATTTGCAACCGTAATCATTACCGGCGGCGTTGTAAGATGTGGACTTTCTTTCCAGTTTTCAGCGGTTTTAAGCCAGTCGATTCCCAATAGGTAGTAGGCATTTATCACTAAATCGGGAAGCGGTTCGTGAGGTTCGGCCTTGCGATTTATGTCATCTTTTACCTCCGGGTCCTGATAGATATGATAAAGTTTTGACTTATACGTTTTAGCATCAGGCAAGGCATCGTCTCTAACCACCACGCGGGGAGTTTTGACCAGACCCGATTCGATAGCATCGTTTAGTCCAAAATCGCTGATAACCCAGCCGAAGAGCGTCTCTTCTGAACTTTTCTTACCTGATGGGGCGAAGGGCGTAGCTGAGAAATCAAAGCAGTTGAGAATAGCGCGGGCCTTATGGATTCTATCGAGACCGCCTACCCAAATTGTGGCTTCCTCTGCGCTGTCTTTCATATCTCTGGTTCGTATATATTTGCCGTGAGCCTCTGGGTTGTATCGCCAGGCGTGATGTGCCTCATCGTTTATCACAACGATGTTTCTGGCGTTGGCCATATCGTCCAGAACCTCTCGCACATAAGCTTCGTCACTTTTTACGCCGCGTTTATCAACGCTGCGTTTTTTTGCAATTTGTTCTTCAGTATCCCAGTTTAGTTTGTGCCAGTTGAGAATTCTGACCTTGGCCTGTCGCAGTTTCTCAACAAGGCCGGCGGGGACGATGCTAAATTCATCATAATAATTACCCGAACCGAACGGCTGCAAGACCTGAAGGCGGCTTTTCACTGTCAGGCCTGGCGCTATAACCAGAACATTCTTTGAGAACCGGGCATCCTGCGGATAAGTGAGCTTGTTGAGGACCTGCCAGGCAATAAGCATTGCCATTACAACCGTTTTACCTGAACCGGTAGCCATTTTTGAACAAAGTCGAACAAAATCTCCGTCTTTGGGTATATCAATTCCCACCTTTTCTGCGGCAGGAGCTTCAATAAGCCAGATAAGCGTTTCAATTGATTCGAGCTGACAAAAGAACAAGGGATACCGCCGCTGGTCTCTATCATACCAGTGCTCCAACAGCCGCTTTGTTATGCCGGTTACACCCGGGTAGTTATTCTCTCGCCACGTCTTTACTCGCGGGCGAATTTGATTAACAAGCGGGAGCGGCACAAAAATCCCGGGGTCATCAAAAGACTTGGACTCAGGCGTAGCAGTTACGTAACCGGCAGGGCGACGGCCCTGTCTTTTTTCAAAGGTGCGGGTCTCGCGGTCGTAGTGCCAGTGGAGTTTTGGCTCTTCAAACGGAGAATTGATTATCAAATGGTCTATTTTTTGCTGTTTCATCTGCCTTGTTCCAAAAGTCTTCTATCCTGCGGTGTCTGGAGGTAGTTTTGTTTTGAGACGACTCTTTTGCCTGTTTTTGATTCGAGGTCTTTTCTGGCCTTACCTGCGACTTGGCCGCCTTCGTGGGCTGCGCCTTTTGCCTCGATGAAGCCCTGGGCATCCTTTGTGCGCGTGATTTCAGTTGTAGCGGCTTCGCCGAGCATTGAAAAAATCAACTCAAGGTCGTTGAAATGGTCGCGCAGATTTTCACGTTTCAACCCCTTAAGCCGTTTGTATTGCGAAGGCGTCAGGCCGAAGGCCGCTTTTGATATTTCGGCGGTGAGGATGGCGTATTCGGCTTCCTCTTTGACGCGGCGTTTTTTCCACTCATCGGTAAGCTCTTCTCTGATAGCAATACCCCGCATACGTTTTTCAATCCAGTTGTCGGAGTAGCCCTTGGCCTTATAGAGGGCGCGGGTCCTTTTTGTGGCAAGTTCGGGGTCTTCGATTTCCTGGACCCTTTCATAGCCGACCCTTGCCAACCAGCGCTTGAAGGGTTCGGCTTTGGGGCTGGGTATTGACTGAATAATGCGGAATACACCCTCGGTATTGGCACAATTCACTTTCTGAGGCCCCCCGTCGGTCTCGACCACAAGGGGGGTGGCAATTTGCCCCCACCCTTTTCCAAGCTCGGGGTCTCGCCGGCGCATATCCTTTATATATCCGTCCGGCTGAACCGAATCGGTTAAAGCAGCCACCACATCCACAATAACAAACCACCATTCGTTTTTATGAATCGTTTTTCTTATCTCTTTGCCTCTGAATACGGCGATTTTTGTTGTTTCCATACTGTTCAATCCTTTCAGTTACCACCTTCATCAGTTGTCGACAAAGTGTCGATAACTCAACGCCGGACGATTCCTTTTCCCGCCTTTTCATCCCGTACCAGCTATTTTTGTCGTTTCCATAGTATTTTACTCCAGGTTGAGGATGCGGAGGGACTCAATGCCTCTGTCATCAATGATTTTTACGGCGATGCGCTTGTTGTCGCCTGTGGCAAAGGGAAGCGATACCGTTCCGTGATATGCCTCGATTAGGTCGGGGTCGATTTCGGCCTTGAGATTTCTGGCCAGACGTGCCCAGCCCTGGTTTTCATCTGCCATCGGGAAAAATACCTGTTTGGGATAGACGCTTCTGCCATCGTAGTCGGTATCAAGCATCCACATAGCGATTTTTTCGGTGCCGCCGGACTCGATATTGCCGGTTCGCGTGTTGTAGTAATCGAAACCAAGAACCTCAACCTGATAAAGTTTTTGAGATTGCTTCGCTTCGTTCGCAATGACTTTCAGTTGCACATCCGGCTGGCCGATTAGCCAGAAGCTTTCGTTGGATGAGCGTTTCTTTTTTAGGTCATCTGTAAGTAGGTCAGCATTCATTTGCGCTTTAAGAAGCGCAACGCCGGGCCAGTCAGTCTCATCTATATCCTTTGCTGCTTCGGGGTCGAACTGGAAGGCGGCAAAAACGACAATTTTAGGAGTTGGAACTAATAGCTGAGCTTCTTCTATGGCTAATGCCACCTGCCTTTGTTCTAAGGGTGCGTGCTCTGGGCCAAAAGATAGGACCACCCTTTGGGGCTTGCCTTGCCCTGAGCTTGTCGAAGGGTCTTCTTTTGTTTCGGCATCGGCGTGGAGCCAGCGGGTCCCACCCATTGGTTCAACGCGTGAAAAGTTTATATACTGCCCACCCTTGCCGCGTATGCCGGTTTTGAGAAGCTCATCTCGCCACTCGGATTGTCTTAATGTTTCGCCGCTACGCACAATAGAGGTATCGGGGCCAGATTCTTCCCCTTCGACTCCGCTCAGGGCTAAAGGCTCGTTTCGCTCAGAATGACAAGGGGGAGTCGCGGCGGGTGGAGATTCGAGGAAGGGTTTGACAACAGGGGCGGGGACGGCTTCGACGGTAAATGGCCCTGTTACTCTTGCCTTTGAATTATCTATAAACGGCTGGTCATAAAGCGTTTCTTCACCGGGCGGCTCATTATTGGCAATCGAACCCAATGTAATATGCGGAACTGTTTTATATTTAAAGCCGCTTGCGACGCCTTCAGACGGATGAGCAAGCTCGTAGTAATCGAAAAGCGCGGTCATAAGCCGCTGCTTTGCAAGGGTTATTGCCACGCGGGATGTGTCGCAGGTGAGCCACCGCCTGCCCCACTGTTCGGCGACATACGCCGTCGTCCCGCTGCCGCAGGTCGGGTCAAATACTAAATCGCCGGGGTCGGTCGTGGTTAGAACGCATCTCTGAATAACCTTGTTGGCAGTTTGGACTGCATACACTGGGTCGTACGCACCCTCCGTGTCTGTCCAAAAATTTGTAAGTCTTGAAACAGGAAAGTCATCGAAGTAAAGTACATAGGTCAGCGCATCTCTTGTTTCGTAGAACCTCTTGGCTTTCGCTATATTTTCCATCCCCTCCCTATTGGTCTTCCAGGTTTTCCCGGTACCGGGACAATACCTCTTGGAGTTATATTCAAAGATAAAGTCGCCGCTTTCATTAAAACCTGAGGGTCTTAAATCTAAGGGTATGAAAATTTTTGAACCTGTGGGAATAAGTGCAAAGTCTTCTCTTTCTGTTTTGGTCATTGTTCGTCTCGTGCCGTCAGGCAGTTCAATATATCTCCAGTGAGGGTCTTCTCTCCAGTCTTTTTGAAGAAATAAGGGTCTGAATTTTACCTGTTCTTTCTTCTTGGCATAGAAGCAGATGTGGTCAGCGATAGATTCAAGCAGTTTTGTCCCAAAGGTCATCTTTTTTGTTTTGAATGAAATAAGGGCTACACAATTTTCTTTGCCAAAAACCTCGTCCATGAGGTTTCTGACGAGTTGGACATTTTCATCGCTAATCTGGACAAAGACGGAGCCGGATTCGGAGAGGAGGTCTTTGGCGAGGAGGAGGCGGTCGCGGAGGTAGGCGAGGTAGGAGTGGATGCCGAGTTCCCAGGTATCGCGGAAGGCGCGGATTTGTTCAGGTTCGGCGGTTAGGTCTTCGTCACGGCCATCTTTGACATCGCGTTTATTGATAAAGGGCTGGAAGTTAGAGCCGTATTTTATGCCGTAAGGCGGGTCGATATAGACCATCTGGATTTGGCCTGCGAGGCCCTCTTTTTCGAGAAGCGAGTTCATAACCAAAAGGGAATCGCCGGCGATAAGGCGATTAGACCAGTTGTGGGCGTGTTTATAGAATTGTATGGCATCCCGCAGAGGAGGATTTTCTTCGAGAGAATCGAAGAGACCCGGCTGCTGGGACCCATTTTTCTTTCGCACCGCTTCGATTATGGTTTTTGGGTCTATTCGCTCGTGGACGTGGAGTGAGACGGTGGGGACCTCAAACGAAGTATGCTCCGCTTTTCCTGCCCAGACCAATTGTGGGTCAAGGTGCTCATCATACTGATATTTCGTCTTCTTGCCAGATTCCGGGTCGGTTTGCGGCGTAACTAATCCCACCGGCGGATTATTAAGCCGTTTTTTGTCCTTATGGTCGTATTGCTCGATGGGTTTTTTGCGCTGCTCTTTGTATTTGGCCATAAATATCCCTCAGGAAAATAAAGGATATTATAAAGGAAATCTGGGGCGGGGGCAAGAAGAATTCAAAAATCAAAATGCAAAAATCAAAGATGTGGAATCCGCCGGAGGCGGACAAGTTGTTGGGGCAAGCATTTTAATTGATTATTGATTATTTAGGAGGAATGGATTCCCGCTAACGACCCTTCGACTTCGCTCAGGGCAGGCTATGCGGGAATGACCGACAGAAACCCCAGGCCCGCCAGACGGACGGCGGGTAAACTCCGGTCTGGGGGCTAACCATAAACCGAGCAATAAATTGCGGGGCTAAATCCGCCTGCGGCGGACAAACCTGCCAGACAAATGGCGGACAAGGGTTAAACCCTTCGACGCGCTGCGCTTGCTCAGGGCAGGGGCGGTTGGGGGGTTTTTTCATTGATTATTGAGAGCGGAAGATTTCAATACGAACCATAAGGGGCGTAATAGGATATATGAAAATATGGTCAAAGGGTCAAGATTTGCGGGCCAGACTGATAAAAAGGGCGATTTTGTGCAGGTGATTCAGGCAATTTGTCGATTTTTGCAATAAAACAAGCATAGAAGGCGTCTGTATTTGTGTGAAAAGTGCTAAAGTATGATAACGAACGATGAGCTGGCTTCGATAATAAACGGCTGTAAAAACGGCGATGGTGAGTGCTTTTCGCGGATAGTTGATATTTATAGCAGCCGATGCTTCGGTTATTTTTACCGCTTGACGGCCAACAGCGATATCAGCGATGAACTGCTTAGTGAGCTATTTACCAAGCTGGTAGATAAGATTGGTTCTTACAAGGGAGGCTCTTTTGATAGCTGGCTTTTCAGGATAGCAACGAATATTTTTAACGACCATTTGAGGGCAAAGCAGCGGCGGAAGAAAATGATGGAAGTGCTTATGACCAGAAGAGAAGAGCTTGAGGAAGTTATGGAGTCAAAGAAGTCTGAGGGCGAGGTGACCGATAGATTACAGGTGCAGCTTGCGAGGCTTGATGGTGGGACACGGGAGCTGATAATGCTGCGATTTTATTCGCAATTAAGTCTTAAAGAGATAGCCCATATGCGGTCTGAGCCGATAGGAACGACTTTGTCGAAACTGCATCGTGGGTTAAAGAGGTTGCGTGAATTGATGGGGTGCTAAATGCGTGGTCCAGAAAAAGAAGATTTGAGGGAGCTGTTCGAGAGGTTCGTAGGAGCCGAACAGGCGAATGAGGCAGTTGAGGACATTTTGAAGGGTGAGCAAATCCTGCGTGATAATCCTGCACCCGAGCCGGATGCAAGACTTATTGTCAGTATAAAGGCTCAAATTGCCAAAGAATTGGCGTTAAGACGAGCGAAGGCGTCGAGATGGACTTTCTTTAGAGTGGCAGCGGTGGCGGCGGTGATTGTTATTTTTGCGAGTATAGGGATAAAACTAATGCACAGGGAAGGCAAAACGGGACAAGTGTATATTTCGTCAATGATGCCTGCGGCAATCTGGGAGAGTTCAAACATTACGGTTGACGACACACGGCTGGGTATTTTAGCTGCTGCGGTTGAAGAGATTGAAAATGAGTTTACGCACCTGCAGGAAGGCGGAAACGGCAGGAACGGCGAGAAAACGATAGAAGAGCTGGAAACGGAATTAATAGATATTAATAGCGATTATGGGAAGGGACAATTTGTATGGATGTGAGCCGGAAGATATGTTTAACAGTAGTGATACTATTAATGGTAACTACTGTGCTTTGTTATGCACAGAATCAAAAAAGCGATGAAAAAAAAGGAGAGGAAAAGTCGGATATCTGGAAAGAATCTGAAGGTGGACCCGGTAAGCCGGAGGGACGAGGTGGACCGGGTGGACCAGAAGGACCAGGTGGGCCTGAGTTTCGTGAGCCACCGAGAGAACCTGAAGGCGGGCGAGGAGGCCGGGGTAGGATGAGACCCTTTGAGCTAACAGATGAGATGATTAAGCGAGTAATGGATTCTATCGCGAAGAAAGACCCAGAGAAGGCAAAGGAATTGGCAAAGCTGCGGGAGAAGGACCCTAATCAGTTCGAGATTGAGCTTCGCACATCCGGGCGGGAAGAATTCGGCAAGATATTCAGAGAACAGATGGAGTCGATGAGGCAAAAGTGGCAGGCGGAATATATTGAATGGTTAGAGAAGAACGTCCCACAAGAGGCAGAGGACCTCAAGAAACATAAAGATAAGGATCCTGAGGTTTATTCGAGGAGATTCGAACTGAGTATGAGACGATTCGGGACAATCTTTCGTGCATCAAGGGAAAATCCTGAATTGGCTGTGATACTGAAGGAGGACCTGGAGCTTAAAGACAAAGCGGACGAGTTATTGAAAAAAATAAAAGAGTCTAAAGGGGAAGAGGAAAAGAAAAAGCTGATGGCAGAGCTGCAGGAAGTGGTCAGCGATAGGTTTGATTTGATTGTGAGGCAAAAGGAATTAGAGTACGAGAGGTTACTTAGAAGACTTGAGGAATTGAAAAAGGAGGTCGAGAAAAATAAGGCGGAGATTACTAAATGGAAGGACCCAAAAGTCAGAGGCGAGAACATTAAGAAGCGTATCGAGGATTTGATAAAGGGACTGCCGAAATTCAAGTGGGACTGATTCGTTGCTCGTCACTCGTCACTCGTGGCTCGTCCATTCTCCGTAGCAGGGCTACTGCGAAGGATGAATAACTCGTTGTTCGTATTTCGTAAAACAGAATCAGGTCGTTCGATAGTCGTTATTCGATTTGTGATTGCTGATTTACGATTTTCAATTTACTATTTACTATTGAGTGGAAATTAAATTAGAAAGGCCTTGTGGGTTATCCATAAGGCTTTTTTTATGCGCATTCGAACAGGAGTTACAATTTCTGTTTTATACGTTCAATCTTGGTTGCTTTTTTGAGGGTGCGTTTTTCTTTGTGCGTTAGGCTGTGCAGGCCGGAGTCGTGGACCTTCTGGAGAATGCGGTCAAGCTCAGATTGCAGCTTATGTCGCGCAGCCATTTTCCTTTCCCACATACCGGTTCGCATTTTCAGGCCGAGTTTATTTCGCCAGGATTGCGATAGCACGTAAGCGGCACCTGCTGCCATACCGCCGAGATGCGCGGCTTCGCCGCCGGCGTTTCCACCAGTGGCAATACCGGCGATAGCAATTAGAATCAATATGACAGCAACTACTCTGATGGGCAGAGGAAAGAAATAGAAAATCATAACTATATTAGGAAACATTATGGCGCAGGCAGCCAATACGCCGAGTATGGCTCCTGATGCCCCAATCAGAGGAAGAACACCCCGCACCGCGTGGGGAGAGATTATTTTCAACGCCAGTAAGACCGGATAAAGTAAGCCGCCCACCATACCGCAACAAAGATAAAAGACCAAAAACTTTCTGCTGCCCCAATGCCGTTCGAGGATTGAGCCGAGAGAGTACAGGACAATCATATTAAAGAGTATGTGAAAGATACCGCCGTGTAGAAACTGGTACGTTACCAGCCGCCATAGCTGGAGCGTTAACCAGAGCGAGGCTGGATAAACTGCAAACCAGGAATTCAAGAGCGAATCGCCTCCCAGAATCTGGGCAAAATATACGACTGCGTTAATAATCAGCAGCCACTTGACAACCGGAGTGAGGAGGGGAAAGCCTATCCGCATCTGCGGTGCATAGCCGGACTGCGACTGGTAACTATCCTGCGTGTAATCTCTATCGTAAAGGCCCATCTGCTTTAACAAATCCGAAGCACGAACCTCGAAATCCGAAATTCGAAACAAATTCAACATACTTTGTAGAAAACACCGAAGAATCTTTCTTAGATTTTGGCCAGATTCTTCGCTACGCTCAGAATGACATTTTACAAGTAAACTATTGCGTGCGAAGCACAACCTAACAAGTTAGTTTATACGCTACATCGGCTTTTGAGTTTTCATTTTTTGAAATATAACCATTAAAATAAGGCCGAATGTTAGCATAGGGATAGCGATGAGCTGAGAGACCGTCAGACCATCGAGTTCAAACGGGTTGTCGTCTCTCAAAAATTCCATCAAGAAGCGGGCAATGGAATAAAGTATGAACATCAGGGCAAATGTCTGGCCTGGTTTGATGAGAAACTTGCCGGCGTTCTCTGAACGCTCTGCGTTTTGTGAGCGGCGCCAGAACAAATAAAGTATTAAACACAAAATGGCGGCCTTGGCGGAGGAATACAGTTGGGTCGGGTGGACGGGTAAACAGCGATATTTGCCGATTGTGACTTCGGCTTTTTGCTGGTCGGTCAAATCTTCATAGGGTTTTAGGTATCGTGTTCCATTTGCGTCGGCGTAGGTGAAATACTCGGAAGGCAATTGCAGATGTGGGTTGGGTCGATTTCTTTGAAGGTTGGGATTTATCTGGCCGTAATAGGCCAAGGAGTCATAAGGGAAACGGACGCCCCAAGGAAGGTTTGTCGGCTTACCATAGCAGCAGCCAAACAAAAAACAGCCGATTCTGCCGAACACGAGCGCCAGCACCAGGCCGATTGCGAGGACATCGAGGTAACGGCGGACAGGAAGTTTGTGATACAAAAGATAAAATAAAATAATGATAATAGCGAGGATGACACCGCCTAAAAGCTCCAGCCCCCCTTCCCAAATAGCAAAGACAGAGAGGAGATTATAGCGGAAGTTGTCGAAGTAATGGATTACATAAAACAGGCGTGCACCCGCTACGCCGCCTATAAGAGAGTATAGTGCAGCGTTGGTGATATACTGCGGGTTCGGTGTGAAGCTGCGGCTGAGGCGCCGAATCAGCGAGACGGCGGCGAGAAAGCCGATGACCATCATCAGGCCATAACTTTTTATGGTCAAGTGAATGAAAGGTATCTTGAATAGTTCTGGATGCATTGCTCGTGATTCGCCGCTCGTATTTCGTGTAACCCGCCGTAAGACGACGGGCTAAATATTTCCCTTGTTTCCTGTCATCTTCGCTCAATTATTTTATTGTCTTTGTCGAGGATAACGATTCTGGGTTTAACTTTAGGGGCCTCGTCCGGCGTATAAAGGCCGAAACTAAAAACAATAATAGTGTCTTTTGGTCTTACCAGGCGGGCGGCTGGACCAAGGATTACGACCTGGCCGGAATTCGCTTCGGCAACAACAGTATAGGTTTCAAACCTGTTGCCGTTATTTAAATCGGCAACCAAAACAGACTCGTAGGGCAAAATGCCGGCTGCTTCCATCAGCGTAGAATCAATTGCTATGCTGCCGGCATAGTGCAGCTTCGCAGCAGTAACCCTTGCGCCGTGTAGTTTGCTTTTTAGTATTTTTACAAACATTTTTCGTAACTCGTAGTATCGACCAGCAAGTTAAAATTATACAATTTTATTTGTCCGTGTCTATCAAGAAGTTTTTGTAGTTGGGATGAAAAGGAAATGCTGAATTTTTGTTTGACGCGCTGCCCCCAAAGTAGTATTGTTTTGGTGCAACCGTTCCAGGCAGATTCTTAAACAATACAATTAAGGGAGTGGCTATGAACTCGATGATTAAAAACTTTTTTTGGAGGTATAAGTCATGACCAAAACAGCCGTAGTCCTAATTGTTGTTGCGCTGGGCATAAGTCTGCTTACGCTGGCCGCCGGCCCGGCGAAGGAAACCGTACCCTTCCCGGAGTTCAAATATCACGAGGTCGGCAGGGGCGGGAGCAACCTGAGCCAGACCTCGCTGGTGGACATTGACCGCGACGGGGACCTGGACTGGGTGCTCGGTCAGCAGAACGGCGACATCTGGTGGTTCGAATACGTCGGTCCAGACAATTGGGTTCGCCACAAGCTCGGCGACAAGACGCCGACCGAGGCCGGCGGCACGGCCTTCGACGTGGACGGCGACGGGTGGATTGACCAGGTCTCCGGCGGGGCCTGGTACCACAACACAGGCAAACCTCACGAGCAGGAGTTCATCAAGTACCTCAACGGCGCCATGGCCGGTGCCCATGACAACGTCGCCGCCGACATTGACGGCGACGGGAAACTCGAAGTCGTGGCACTCTGGGACAAGCAGGGCCTTTTTTGGTACAAGATTCCAGCCGACCCGACCAAGGAATGGACCGCCCACAGGATCGCGGATGGCGTGCACGGGGCCATCGGCCCGCACGGCGTCGTCGACCTCGATGGAGACGGTGACGTCGATATTGTGCGGACCAACGTCTGGTTCGAGAACAATGACGGCAAGGGGACCGAGTGGGTCGAGCACAGAGCATTCGATTTCGGCCTGACCGGCGTGCCGCTGCCGCTCACAACGCGGTCGTACGTGGTGGACCTCGACAAGGACGGTGACATGGACGTCATCATGAGCGAGTGCGACTGTGACCGCGGGCGGCTCGCCTGGTTCGAGAACAAGGACGGCAAGGGCAGGGAGTGGGTCCGGCACATCATCGCCGAGACGGACCAGGACCTGCATTCGCTGTGCTTGGCGGACTTTGACCTCGACGGCGACCCGGACATCTTCTCCGGCGGCTCGGGGCCGTTCTCAAAGGCCCCGCCGCGGTGGATCATCTGGGAAAACCTGGACGGCAAGGGCGGCGCCTGGAAGGAGCACACGATTCTCGAGGGCAAGCGCTGCCACGAAGCTGTGGCAGGGGATGTGGACGGTGACGGTGACATCGACATCTGCGCGAAGCCCTGGGCGGGCGATTTCCCATATATTTACATGGAGAATCTTCTGAAGAGCCCCGCGGACCAGACGAATAAGTGACAGCCGCCTGCACGGCATTCGCTTTTTTAGTGAGTATTTTTGACAGAGCAGTCTTATTTCTTTACAGAACGAATTGAAAAACGGCGGTTGTTGTTATTCCTAAAATCGTGAGGCCTGACCTCTGCTTTTGATTTGACATTGAAAACATTTTTCAATTACAATCACCGCATGAAACGATAACCAGGGGAATCCGAATGGAGATACAGAAAAGAAGAGCAATATTTATCGCGAGCTTCGTCTCGGTCGGCTTTTTACTGATAGCCGGTCAACACCTTCGTATGTTTTTAATTCCGGCGGAAGGCGGGGGACAACATTTTTTCGCGATTAGTCTTTTAATCTATTTCGCCGTATTGAGCATGGGCTGCTGTGCTCTGGTTGCGATTCATCGTTGGCGCGTGCCCCGATGGCTAAAGATAGCGTCAATAATTGCGGCAATGCCCCTCATAATATGGTCGTCGTTCTTCCTCGCTATCGTGGGGTGGTGTGTCTTCGTGCTCAAGGTACTTATGCATTAGAGATTATCTCAAAACTGTCACCCTGAGCGGAGCGAAGGGTCTGACCCGTCAAAAAGAGAGATTCTTCGCTACGCTCAGAATGACATTCTATCTTTTGAGATAGTTTCTTAGTGTTATGTCAAAGGAAAAGATTCATAATTTGGCCGCATCAATCAGAATGTTGTCGATTAACCGGGTTGAGCCGACCTTGACGGCGACGGCAACGAGGACTTTGCCGGCGATTTTATCAACATTCTGGAGCGTTTCGGCGTCAACGATACTAATGTACTGAATTTTAGAAGACGATATCTGACGAAGTATTTTGCGCATCGCAGTAATGATTTTTTTAGAGTCTGTAACCCCCTGCTTTATCATTTGCCGACACTCTTGAAACGATTTATAAATGAACGCGGCATCCTTTCTCTGCTGCGTCGTCAGATATTGATTTCTGCTGCTCATCGCCAGCTCATTTTTCTCCCGCACAGTCGGGCAGACAACAATCTTTAGCGGCATATTCAAATCGGCGACCATTCGCTTAATAATTATCGCCTGCTGGGCATCTTTCTGGCCGAAATATGCGACATCGGGCAGAACGATATTAAATAACTTGGTGCAAACGGTAGCTACTCCGCGAAAATGACGTGGCCGGAATTTTCCGCAAAGCGGCTCACTAAGTTTTTCGACATTTACCCACGTGAGGTTTTCAGCAGGGTACATTTCCCGCGGCGTCGGGGCAAAAACGACATCAACTCCTGCTTTTCTGCACATCTTCAGGTCGGCCTTGAGAGGCCTGGGGTATTTTTTGAAGTCTTCTTTTGGGCCGAATTGTGTGGGATTGACAAAAATACTGACAACGACAAAGTCACATTTTTTCTTCGCGGCTTCAATCAGCGAGATATGGCCTTTATGAAGCGCACCCATTGTCGGGACAAAGCCGATTTTCTTGCCGGCGATGCGAGCAGCTTTTACCAAGCGCCTGATAGATTTTATTGTTTTCTCAACTTTCATTTTTTCTTGCCACCAAGACATCCATCCTTCGTCCCGACACATCGGGACTACGGATGACAGGCAAAAGCCAAAAATTAACCACGAATGAAAACGAATCTATATTAATTTTAACCACGGATTTCGCGGATTTCACGGATTTTTTTGAAGACACCTATAAAGAGTATAAAGATTGTCTGGAGGTTTGAGGATTTTATGCTTGACAACCCACGTCATTTTTTTAATAATGGTCTCATAATGAATATAATATACACAGCCCATCTGAAATTTCGATTAAAGGTAAGAAATATACCATCTTCTTTGCCGAAAAAAATTTTCAAAGAAGCAAAGGAGCATTATTACGATAGTTTAACCGGACATTATGTGGCAGTTCATAAACTCGAGTTCAACAATAAAATAAGAGAGTTCGCCTTAACGTATGACAAAAAGGAAGATGTGATAGAAATAATTACGATTCACCCATTAAAAGCTTACCAGAAAATAACCCGAATAAACTCGGGGAGGTGGCAAAAATATGAGTAAAAAACCTTTAATAAATTACGATTACGAATCAGATGTCCTTTACATCGTAGCCAAGAAAGCTGTGGAAGAAGAATTTATAGAGGTTGCTCCGGGCATAAATGTAGAGCTTGACGATAGAGGGCAGGTGATTGGTATAGAAATCCTGAACGCCTCAAAATGCTTAAAGCCCATCGCCAAACCTTTATACAAAAATATGCAGATGGCTTAATGGCATCTTATTCGGAAAACCACATAAGCAATAAGTTGGATGTGAAAGTGGTAACGATGGCAGCATTCAGCCAGAAATTCAAGCGTAAATTACGGGAGGAGGGCCGCTACGAATCCTGCGAATTTTGTGGATCGAAAGCTCCTCCCTAAGCCAACAAGGGACTCCAAGCGGCCCACATCGTCTCGGAAAAGAGCGGTGGCCCCGAAAGTTCCGATAACGCCATTGTTCTCTGCCACCGTTGTGCGGAGGTCCTCGACCGGGTCCTCAAGCCAGCAGTCGCCAAGGCTTTCAAGCTTTCCAACCAAAGCAAACGGACGAATTACGCGGTCCCCAAAGACTGGGGTACTGCGGAGGGTAGGCGCGCAAAAGGAGATAAAATTTAACTGCCCCTTTCCGTTGCTGGTTCTTTGTGCCAGGGTCCTTGGTCTGCAAAAAACCTCGGATAAGTAATAAGATATTATGTGCTTTGAGAGATTGAAATTGAAGACAATCTACTCCGCCTACGGCGGGGTCGCAATGACGGATGGGCGGGCGATGTAATATTTTATCTGGTTTGCCAGACGATTGATGTCGGCGGGTTTGGTGCAGTCGAAGTTTGAGACAGAGATGCGGATGACGGGGCAGGTTTTCCAGCGGGCAAAAAGAAGGTGGTGGCCGGCAGCGAGGGCATCCAAAAATTGCGATTTTATCTTCTGCTCATAAGGACGGTTACGCTTGTGGATGCGCTGGAGGCATTTATCGGAGGAATCCTGCATATATATTATCAGAATCGGCGGTGCGACTTTCTCAGCAAACTGAGGATAAATATTTTTGTATAAAGTAAGCTGCTGAGGATTGAGCAGCAGGTTTGCGTAGATAAGCTCTTTATCAAAAAAATAGTCGCTGACGATAATCCGGCCTGGGGTGAGGATGTCAGGATTTAGCTGCTTTGTTCTGGCGGTTAGAAAGTATAGTTGTGAATTCAATGCTAATTCTTTTTTGCCGGCATAGACCTCGGGCAGGAACGGATTTTGGTCGTAGGGTTCGAGGAGGAGCTTGCAGCGTAATTTTTTTGATAGTTTTTTTGCGAGTGTGGTTTTGCCGACGCCGATAATGCCGGCGATACTTATAAGTTGCGGCTGGTTCGGATTGAGGACGAAATCGCAGCCGACGAGGCGGTCAACCAATTCGCTAACGGGTTCTTTCATAACAGGATGAAGCAAATTGGGATTTAGCCGGCATAGACCATTGAGGACAAATGAGCGCAGGTACATCTGGGGATGCGGGATGGTCAGGTTAGGTAGATTTATAATTTCCTGACCAAATAGTAAGAGGTCTAAGTCGATGGTTCTCGGCGCCCATTTTTCTCTCTTTACTCTGCCGAGTTTTTTTTCGATGTGAGTGAGCATCTTATGCAAAGATTGTGCGGTGAGAGTAGTTTTAATTTCGGCAACTGCGTTGAGGTAATTGGGCTGGTCCATATTGGCCAGGGGCGCAGTTTCGATTATGTTACTTACTCTTGTAAGCTCGACCTGGTTGGTATTAGTTAGCAACTTGAGGGCGTTTTTTATAAACTTTTTCCTATTGCCTAAGTTGCTGCCTAAGGCGATATAAGCGGTAGTTGGCTTCTTCATTTGAGGCAAACCAAAATTCTAAACAAGTCAGACACGGATTAACACAGATTAACACTGATTTTTATAAGTCAGGATTCCTGCTCCCTCGACCCTGCTCGGGACAGGTTTCGCAGGAATGACAATACTATACACTATTCGCAAAACGATGCAGGGCTTCTTTGACGTCATCAGGTTTTGCGAAGGCGGAAAGGCGAAAGTAGCCTTCGCCTGATGGGCCAAAGCCGGCTCCGGGCGTTACGACGACATTGGCTTTTTGCAAAAGCCTATCGAAGAAGTCCCATGAACTGAAGCCATCAGGTGTTTTTACCCAGAGATATGGTGCGTTTACGCCGCCATAGACTTTATAGCCGAGTTTGGTTAGCGATTCACGGATTAAAGCAGCGTTGCCCATATAGATGTCGATAATTCGGCGGACCTGCTTTTTGCCTTCGGTAGTGTAAATCGCTGCAGCAGCCACCTGGGATATGTAGGAAGCTCCATTGAATTTGGTGCAGTGGCGTCTGTTCCATAAGGGATTGACTTCAACCGCCCTGCCATCTTTTGTATATGCCTTTAATTGTTTTGGGACAACGGTAAAGGCACATCGGACACCGGTAAAGCCGGCGGTTTTGGAGAAACTTCGGAACTCGATGGCAACCTCTTTTGCACCCTCAATTTCATAAATTGAATGCGGAAAACAAGAGTCAGTGATAAATGCCTCATAAGCGGCATCAAAAAGGATTACCGCCTTTTTTTTGCGGGCAAAATCGACCCATCTTTTCAGGGTTTCTCTGGCGGCAACTGCTCCTGTGGGATTGTTCGGGAAGCACAGATAAATAATATCAACAGGGACAGTTGGGAGGTCAGGGATAAAATTATTTTGCTCGGTGCAGGGCATATAGACGATTTTTTCATACTGTCCTGTTTTATCGGCTTGGCCGGTCCTACCTGCCATCACATTAGTATCAACATATACCGGATATACCGGGTCTGTTACAGCGACAATATTATCGAAGCCGAACATCTCCTGGATGTTGCCGGTATCACATTTAGCGCCATCGCTAATAAAGACTTCAGCCGGGTCTAAATTGACGCCGTGTGTTTTGAAGTCGTTTTCAATTATTGCTTCGATTAGAAAATCATAGCCTTGTTCGGGACCATAGCCGTGGAAGGTCTGGGCATCGGCAAGGTCATCGACTGCTTTTTTCATTGCCTTGATAACAGCCGCAGGCAAAGGCTGCGTAACATCGCCAATCCCTAAGCTGATAATTTTCGCATCAGGATTTTTGGCCTGGAAGGAGCGGACGCGTCGGCTGATTTCCGGAAAGAGGTAGCCGGCTTTTAGCTTCAAAAAATTCTCGTTGACTGTAGCCATATTTGATACTCGATGCTCGATACTCGATTCTCGTTACTGGTTAATTTTGTTAATTGGTGAGTGGTTAATTAGTTAATTGGTTAACTTGTAATTGGTTAAATGGTTAATTAACAACTCACCAAAAAAGTTCAAACAGAGAGAGTAATTGTATTGACGATGGAGCTGTCGGTCAAGAGCGATAATTAAGGCAAAAGGAAAAAGTGAAAAGGCAAGAGGAAGAAATGATTTAATTTTTTTCTTTTTTAGGAAATAGAGGTAGGTTATAATAATGTGTCAAACGGAAAGATGAAATGGATTCCCGCCTACGCGGCTGTTGCCAAAGCCTACCGTGTAGGATTGAGATTGCCACGGCCTGCTTTGCAGGCCTCGCAATGACGTAAAAACGCGATGTTTGTCATTGCGAGGAGTCCCGCACCAAAATTTGGTGCGGGACAACGAAGCAATCTCTTGTTTGGCAACAAGCCCCTGCGCGGGAATGACATAAAAAGTACATAAATAGCAATTTTGAAAGGAGTTCAGAAATGAGTAATATAAATCGAAGGGATTTTATGAAGGTCGTAGGATTGGGTGCGGCGGGACTGGGGACGGCAGCGGCTTCATCGTGCAGCACTGTGAGTAGTTTCAGAAAATCAGCCGGCGCGATGAGTTTGCGTATTGGCAAGCCACTCAGGGTTAAACCGGCTCTTACTTATGGTTTAAGTCAGAGAAGAGAGGCGACAAGCTGGCGGTCATGGGGCGGGCTGCATACAAAGGAGGATGTGGAGAGGGAAGCCAATAAGATTGAGGCAGAGTTGAAGGTTCTGGCTTCGAAGGCGGATTTTTTGTTAGAGGTGCAGCCGATATCGCTTGTCAGCAGCGACCAGCAGGCCAATGCAGTGAAGGAGACCGACTGCGATGCGTTCTTAGTTTATGCGGCAAGCGGTGCGCAGCATTGGATGGATGCGATTGCGGCTACGAAGAAGCCGAACGTGATGTTTTTGCGGCACGATAGCGGGCCAGTGTATTTGTGGTATGAGATTGCACATCCGCACTTTTTGCGAAGGGCGACGGACGAATATAAGCAGCCGGATATGAATGTCTGGGACATTGTAGTTGACGACTACGAGGAAGTTCTGTGGCGGCTGCGAGCGCTTTACGGACTAAAAAATGCCATAGGGACAAAAATCGTAGCAATCGGCGATGCGGGCGGATGGGGAATTGGTTATGAGCTTGGGCCAAAGGCTGCAAGGGAAATCTGGAAGCTGGATATTAAGCCGGTGTCGTATCAGGAGCTTGAACCGATGCTGAAAAAGATTAAGGCGGACGAAAAAGCAGTTGAGCAGGCCAAGAAAGATGCGGATGCATACCTTGCCGGCAAGGGTGTGTCACTACATACGGACAAAAAATTTCTCGTCAACGCATTTTTGCTAAAGAGGGTCTTTAAGGAGCTTATGGAGAAGGCGGACGCTCCTGCCATTACCGTCAACCAATGTATGGGGACGATTATGCCAATGTCGGAGACGACGGCCTGTATGCCTTTGTGTTTTTTGAATGATGAGGGCTTAATGGCGTTTTGTGAATCGGACTTTGTGGTCATTCCATCGGGGATTTTGCTGCGATATATTTCAGGTAAGCCTATGTTTTTAAACGACCCGACTCATCCGCACGATGGCGTGATTACGTTGGCGCATTGCACAGCTCCCCGGCGGATGAACGGGATAGATTATGAGCCGGTCAAGATTTACACGCATTTTGAATCGGATTACGGTGCGGCTCCCAAAGTCCAGATGAGTAAGGGACAGCTTATCACGAACTTGATACCCGACTTCCATTGCAAGAAGTGGCTCGGGTGCAAGGGTAAAATCATCGACCATCCATTCTATGATATATGCCGGTCGCAGATTGATATAGAGATTGAAGGGGATTGGAAGAAATTACTGACGGATATGCAGGGATTTCACTGGATGAGCTGCTATGGGGATTATATGCGAGAGGTCGGCTACGCCATAAAGAAGGTCGGAATAGAATGGGAGAATCTCTCTGAGACAAAACAAGCGTAAAGCGTAAAAGTTAAAATGCAAAGCTGTGGTGTGAAATCAACAAATTCCGACAAAATCAGCGGAGAGAGAGACATTATGTTTTTGTGGGAAAGGTGGCATTTATGAGATTGAAGATAACGATGCTTTTTTGCTTAGTTTTTTTTGTGTTTGCGGCCCGGATTGCTGCGGCGGTTACGTTTTATGTTTCTGTTAACGGAGATGATAAATGGTCTGGGCGGTTTTCTGAGGCTAATAAAGATAAGACGGATGGGCCGCTGGCCTCGTTAGCCGGCGCGAGGGATGCGATTCGGCGGTTGAAATTGCAGAAGACATTTTCAGAACCCGTGCGTGTGATTATCCTGAAGGGGACATATACGCTGACGGAACCGCTGGTATTGACTGCCGGAGATAGTGGGACAAAAGAATGCCCGATTAGCTATGAAGCGGCTGCTGAAGCGAAGCCGATTTTTACCGGCGGACGACAAATTATCGGTTTTAAGCGCGGAGAGGGTGACATCTGGCAGACTAATATACCAGAGGTTGCTGCGGGCAAGTGGTATTTTGAGCAGTTGTATGTAAATGGCCAGCGGGCGGTGCGAGCGCGTGAGCCGGATAAGTTCTATTTCTATATGGGGGCGACGAGCGAGGTTCCAATCGAGCAAGAAAAAGATGTGTATCGAAGGACCACGCCCGTGCGGGCGGATGCAATTGAGGTCTTGAAGAAAGTGAGCGGCGAGGAGCTTGGTGACGTAACAGTGGCAGCATATCATAAGTGGTGTATGACGAGGCGGTTTATAAAAGAGATTGACGGGGCGGCCAATGCGATAATTACGGTGGGAGAGAAATTAAAAGATTATTCCGGCTGGGAACCAAATACGCGATTTCATTTAGAGAATTTCAAGGCGGCACTTGATGAGCCGGGCGAATGGTTTCTTAGTCGCGATGGAACGCTTTATTATAAGCCGCTGGCCGGCGAAGATATGGATAAAGCAGAGGTTGTTGCTCCCGTTGTTGAGAAATTTGTTGTCTTTTTGGGCAATCCTGAGGCAGGAGAATTTGTTGAGCATATTCGGTTAAAAGGATTAGTGTTCCAGCACAATCAGTTGATGCTGTCACGCACCGGGTATCCACCATATCAGGCGGCTTTTCCAATTGAGGCGGCGATTATGGCAGACGGTGCGAGAAATGTCGTGATAGAGGATTGCGAAATCGGGCATACAGGGACATACGGAGTGTGGTTTCGGCAGGGCTGCCGGGATTGCAAAGTTGAGCGATGCTATCTTCAGGACATTGGAGCGGGCGGTGTTAGAATTGGCGAGGGGACAATTCGCTCTGACGAACCATCACGAACAAGTCACATTATGGTTGACAACAACATCATTCGCACAGGCGGGCGGATTTATGCCGACGCCGTTGGGGTATGGATTGGGCAGAGCGGTGATAATGCCGTTACGCATAATGACATCGGCGACTTTTTCTATACGGGAATTTCTGTCGGCTGGCGATGGGGATATGCGGAGAGTTTAGGCAAACGTAATAACATTAGTTTCAATCACGTGCACCACATCGGCTGGGGTGTGCTATGCGATATGGGCGGGATTTATACGCTCGGGCCATCCGAAGGGACGGTTGTGAGCAACAATATCTTTCACGATGTCTATTGCTATGGGTATGGCGGCTGGGGACTTTATACCGATGAGGGCAGCACAGGAATTCTGATGGAGAACAATTTAGTTTATAATACGAGAACCGGCGGTTTTCATCAGCACTATGGGAAGGAAAATATCATCCGCAACAATATCTTAGCTTTCAGTGAGCAGCACCAGGTTCAGGCATCGCGGATAGAGCAGCATTTGTCTTTTACCTTCGAGAACAATATCGTCTATTGGAAGACCGGGCCATTGCTTGCCGGGCCGTGGGACAAGGTCAAAATCAATATGGATAAAAACTGTTACTGGAACACTGCCGGCAAGGACGTTGACTTTGTCGGTATGAGCTTGCAGCAGTGGCGGGAAAGAGGATACGATGCAAATTCGATTGTTGCTGACCCGCTATTTGTTGACCCCAATAATTTTGACTTTCGATTGAAACCTGACTCCCCTGCCCTCAAAATTGGCTTTAAGCCATTTGATTACAGCAAAGCCGGCGTGTATGGGGATGCCGCGTGGATTGATAAGGCCAGGAATGTTACGTTTCCGCCCTTAGAAAAACCTCCTGGGCCTCCATAAATGTGAATTAATTGATTGTTGAACAAATTATTTCCCGCCCAGCCAGGATGGGCCGAAGGTTATATCAACTTTTAGCGGGACATCGATTTTGATGGCGGAGGACATCTGGTTTGCTATCCATTTTGCGTGGGTTTGGGCCTGGGCGGCGGGCAGCTCGAAGACAAGCTCATCGTGAATCTGTAAGATTAGTTTTACCGGCAGGTTCTCGCGTTCAATCTTTCGCTGGATATTTATCATAGCGACTTTTATTAAATCGGCTGCGGAGCCCTGGATAACGGTGTTGACAGCGAGGCGCTCGGCTTGGGAGCGTTTGTTTGCATTTTTGATATTTAGGTTTAGTATTTTCCGGCGGCGGTGCAAAATGGTTTCGGCGTAGCCGGTGCGTTTTGCTTTTTCGATGCAATCATCCATAAATTTGCGGATAGAACTGTAGCGGGCGAAATAATCATCAATAAATTTTTTCGCTTCGGTCTGGCTTATTCCTATCGAGCGCGACAGTCCGAATGGGCCCTGGCCGTAAATGATGCCGAAGTTGACGGCCTTGCAGCGGGAGCGCATCTGGTCTGTAACCTCTTCGATAGGGACATTGTAAATCTGTGAGGCGACAAAGCGGTGAATGTCCTGGTCGTCGGCAAAGGCGGCCATCAAGGCGGGGTCTTTTGAAAAGTGAGCCAGGAGGCGAAGCTCAATTTGTGAATAGTCGGCGCTGAGGATGCAATCGGTTTTATTTGCGGGGACAAAGGCGGCGCGGATTTTGCGGCCAAGCTCGGTTTTTATGGGGATATTTTGCAGGTTCGGGTCGCTGGAGCTTAGTCTGCCTGTAGTGGTAACACTCTGATTGAAAGAGGCGTGGACGCGGCCTGTGCGCTGGTTTATAAGCGTGCCGAGCTTATCAACATAGGTATTTTTTAATTTACTTAAAGTGCGATATTGAAGGACAAGCTCAATGATGGGATGCAGGCCGGCAAGCTCATCAAGGACAGCGGCGTCCGTGCTCAGGCCAGCCTTGCCAATGCGAACCGGCGGCAATTTTAACTTACTAAAAAGGACTTCGGATAATTGCTTGGGTGAATCGATATTAAAAACGAAGCCAGCAAACTGGTAAATTTGGTCGGTAACAGTTTTGAGGGCGTCGTCAATTTCGCCGGACATTTTTCGCAGCAGCCCCGTATCCAGCGAGACGCCATTGTATTCCATCGCTGCCAGAATAGAAACTAAAGGCATCTCGACCTCTTCAAATAACTTTTTGAGTTCGGGCTCTTTTTCAAGACGGTCTTTGAGGTAAATATAAAGCTGGAATGTTGTGTCCGCATCTTCGGCACTGTATTCGCAGGCAGCAGTTGTATCAACCATATCGAAGGTAAGCTGGTTTTTGCCTTTGCCTATAAGAGCCGAGATTGGAATGCACTGGTAATTGAGAAAATCCAGAGCCATTTGACCCAGAGAGTGGCTTTCGCGCTCAGGGTCGAGACAATAGGAGGCGACCATCGTGTCGAAGTATATTCCCTTTACGGATAAGCCGGCGTTTTTGAGGACAAGCAGGTCATATTTTATGTTCTGGCCGATTTTCTTTATATTTTCATCCACAAGAAGCGGCGATAGTTTCAGACGGACCTGCTCTATATCAAGGTGATTTGAGCCAAGCGGTGCCTTTACAGCAAGATAAAAGCCATTGTGCGGCTGCCAGCAGAAACTAATCCCGACCAACTCTGCCCGCATAGCAAAAATCGATGTTGTTTCGGTATCGATAGCGAACAATTTTTGTTTTTTTAGCTCCGGCAAAAACCGCTCGAATTTTTCGTGCGAGTCAATCAACTCGTAGTTGTGGGCAACAGTTTTGACGGAGGCGAGTTCCTCATATCTGGCAATTTGTGACTTGTGACTCGCGATTTGTGGCTCGTGGCTCGTGGCTCGTGACTCGACAGAGGAATCTTTTGTCAGGCCAAGTTGTGTCAGCAGGCGGCTGAAGCCAAGTTCGGTAAAGATTTCGGCAAGTCTGGATTCATTAAATTTTTTTAAGGCGAGGGCATCGTAATCGATTTGCAATGGGACATTGCAATCAATTGTTACCAGCTCTTTGCTCAGGGTAACATCGTCTTTGAATTTGCGGAGGCTGTCGCCGCGTTTACCTTTGATTTCGTCTGCATTTTTATAAAGGTTTTCTACTGAGCCATATCTCTGTATCCATTCGAGGGCGGTTTTTGGGCCGACATCAGGTATGCCGGGGACATTGTCAGAGGCATCTCCCTGCAGGGCAAGGCAGTCAATAAATTGCTCGGGCGTAACGCCCATCTGCTCAATCATTGATTTAACATCTGTGCGGGTGTCGGTTTTAATGTCAAAGGTGCTGATATGGTCATCGAGCAGTTGCAGCACATCTTTGTCGCCTGAGCAGATTAAACAATCGTAACCATCGGCAGCAGCCTTTTTGGATAGCGTTCCGATTATATCATCGGCTTCGTAACCATTGAGGCGAAGGACAGGGACATTCATCGCCTCAAGAATCTGCTCGATTCGATTTATCTGGCCTGGCATATCGTCCGGCATCGGTGGGCGATGGGCCTTGTATTCGGGATAGATTTTGGTCCTGAAGGTCGGGGTTTTGCTATCCATCGCAACGGTGAGAAGGTCGGGCTTTTGCCGCTGGATAAGACCTAAAATTGCCATTGTAAAGATGTAGGTAGCCTTAGTCGGCTCACCGGATGGGCTGGTCAGCCGCTGTCGCATCGGTGCATAGTAGGCGGCGTAGATATATGCGTGGCCATCAATTATAAAAAGTTTCTTCGCCATTGCGGACAGTATAGCCATCAATAGCGGGCAGCGTCAAGAAGTTCGTCGCTCATCGCTCGTGCCCCGTCTCTCGTTAAGAGAAACGGTAAACCCCAAAGCAAACGGAGGACGCAGAGAAAATTAACCACGAATTCACACGAATAGACACAACGGATAGTTTTACCAGAGAGACCGCCGAGATTGCAGAGGAGTTCAAAGTGGGGTGGTGGAAATATTATGATTTTTTGCTTGCCTTTTACGACTATCAGGACAATAATACCGGCAGTGGCGGTAAGATTCTTCAACCTTGATTCAGCCACAGGTCACAACTGACGAACCCCGATTCTGTCTCGGTGCCGCTAATATGAGCTGTCAAAAATATGAAGGCAGAACCAATACATCTTTTCAAAAACCGTGCAGAGGTCAACAATTGCGCCAGCGGGGTGGCTGGTATTAAACAATCGTGACACAAGCAACCCGAAAAATTTTAGGAGACTATCCCATGAAATCACTCAAACTATCTTTTTTCTATGGCTTTCTACTCTGGCTGATTCCTTTTATTGTGGGTTTCGTGATATACCCACTAAGAGGGCCTAATCGCGCGCTGTTTGAAACGATTATGCCCCTTACTCTTACGATTGGTGTTGTGTTCTTCTCGATACTGTATTTCAGAAAAATAGACAGGGAATTCCTCAGCGCAGGTATCCAACTTGGTGTCATCGCCCTTATCCTCAGCATCCTGATTGACCTTTTGCTTTTCATGTGGGGACCAATGAAGATGTCTTTCGCTGCTTACATGATGGATATAGGGCTGACATATTTGATATATCCTATTGTGACCATTGGTTTTGGATATTTGCTATCAAAGCGACGTATCTAATGGATATAGTGACAGCGGGGCTGCGTATTACAGACGAGGGCGTAGTATGCGGCGTAGATGTATGCGTGGCCATCAATTATAAAAAGTTTCTTTGCCATTGCGGACAGTATAACAATCAATAGCGGGCAGCATCAAGAAGTTCGTCGCTCGTTGCTCGTGAATTGCGATTATTGAACCGCGGAGCACGCGGAGGACACAGAGAAAATTAACCACGAATCCACACGAATAGACACAAATTTTTTAGACGTGGATTGATTAGTTTTTTTGCCACAAAGGTACAAAGGCACAAAGATAACCACAGATTGCACGGTACGTGAATGGTAAATAGATTGTAGGGTGGGCTTTAGCCCACCAATTCTGTTGTCATTCCCGTGAAAACGGGAATCCAGATACTTGTCCGCCTACGGCGGACGGCGGGTCGCTCGAAATATCGGGGATTTTTTGCTTGTTTTTTTGCGACAATCCAGACAATAATATTACCAGTGGCGCAGGGAATCTCCAACTTGTGATTTGAACAACAGGCGTGTTATATGGAACCATATAAGACATAGTTAGGCAAGAGAGATTACATATGCATCAGCAAATCTATGACAAGCTCAAGGCGATAGCCCGCGCTGGGGACATAACCACGTATTCAGACATCGCCCCACTAGCAAATCTGGACATGTCAAAGCAGGAAGACCAGAACAGAATTGCTCAAATCCTGGGTGAAATATCCACATTCGAACACCAGAACGGACGACCCATGCTATCAGCCGCAGTTATTCATAAAGAGGACAACATTCCAGGGCCAGGATTCTTCGCCCTTGCGAAGGAGCTCGGCATCTACAACCAGAAGAATGACGTTCTTTTTTTCGTCAACGAATTGAAGCGAGTTCATGATTACTGGAAGCACCATCAGAACTGAAGAAAAGTGCCTATCAAGTTGATCAAGCGGATTGACATAATAGGGACAGTCACAAGTGGCGGGGGCGGGGATTAGGGAATGAGGGACGAAGGATGAGAGACGAGAGACGAAGGACAGGATTTGAAAATTGGCGGGGCAAGCCCCGCCCTACAATCTGGATTCCCGCCTTCGCGGGAATGACCCTTCGACGCGCTGCGCTTGCTCAGGGCAGGCAACCCGGCGTAAAACGCCGGGCTAAATATTTTTGAGATTGCCACGGCCCTTCGGGCCTCGCAATGACACCATCATTTTGAGCTGCAGAAATCCTTCGACATTTAACCAATCACCAATTAACCAATATCTCTATCCTTTTACTTCTTTTCCTGGTCGTAGTTTATCGCGCAGACCGGGTACGGAGTCACTATGCCCTCTTTGGCGTAACGCTCCTGAATCCGTTTTATAAATTCGTGCTTAATCAAATACTGGTCAACAAACTCCTTCGCCCGCAAAATTACCGTAAAGCCAATACTGGAATCGCCAAAGGTATTGTATCTGACAAGCGGCTGAAAGTCCGGAACGCCGCCGGGGACAGTTTTCATCACTTCTTTAGCCACCTCGCAGGTAACCTTTTCGACCTTCTCCAAATCGCTATTATAATGCACACCCAAATTTACCAAGACGGCCATTTCTTTATCCGGCATATAATAATTGATAACGATGGCCTTGGTTAATTTTTCATTAGGGATTAAAACCACATTGTTAGGCAGCATGTTTATTTTGGTTGTTCGCCAGGTAATGTCGGTAACGTATCCTTCTTCACCGGTATCTAATTTTACGTAGTCGCCGACCTTGATTTGCCTTGCGGCAATGATATGAAAGCCGGCAAAAAGATTTGAGAGCGTGTCCTGCAAAGCGAGGGCGACCGCCAAACCGCCGACGCCTAAAGTGGCCAGTATGGGTGTTATGGGGATATCAAGGCTATTTAGAATAATCAAAATGCCGATGCCAAAGACAATTATCTTGGCGATATTCTGGGTGAGGGAGGTAACAGGCAGGGCCATTTCGAGCTCGCTGGAATATGTTTTTATCAGCCGAGTCGCTAAGTTTGCCAGGACCAGAGTTACGGAGAAGATGCCGAGGGCAAGGAGGGTCTTGCCGGCAAGAGAGATTATGTTCGGGGGGAGCTTTGAAAACTGGAGGGCAAGATAGATTGCGAGCATCAAAAACCATATTAGAAAAGGCCCTTTGACAACAGAGACTGCAAAATCAGCGAGATGGCTTTTTAATTCCTTTGAACGGCGAGCAAGGCGAGTAAGAATAATTTGCCTTATAATATATCCGCAGACCAGGGTTATAAGGACAATCACCAGCGGCAGCAGAAACTCAAATAATTTTTTTACCAAGGGAGACAATTCTCCAATCATATTACATTACTCCTTAAATGAAATCCTGAATTCTAAAGAATATCGAATCTCAAAAAAAACCAACGACCAAAACAAAATGTGCCTGTCCTATCAGTTCATCTTTTAGCAACGCAAAAGTATTATACTAATTCGGACAGTAGTCGTGAAGGAAATGTATGGGTATCAGGATAGCAGGAGAACAGGAAATAAGACATTAACGATGACAGTAAACCAACGCTCAATATTTTTTCGTTTTTGTGGTCAGTCGCGGTAGTAGCTTGCTACGGTTGCGGAGGAGGGGTGGAATCAGGTTTTTCGGGGGTGGTTTCCCAGAGGACCAGGCCCATTTCATAAGGAGTAATAAGGTCGGGATGATTGGGCAAGACCCTGACGGATGCACCATGCTGGCCTGTGCTTGAACAGCGGACGGAGCCGGCAAACCAGTGCTCGCCATCCTGCTGGGATTGCTCTTTATAATCCATTCTAACAGCGGAGCCATCGGTGATACTTCCCCAACTGTCCACCGGGCCATGATAAAGCTCGATTGAAACATCATTCGGATTGAGCTTGCCAAGTTTAATCAATGCCTTGACGGTCAATTGTGCGCCGACATTAAGCTGGGGCTGCTTTGGATTTAGAGGCTCGCTTTCGTGGCCATTGGTGATTTCCATAAGGACATTTTTAACGGCAAATTCCGGCCAGGCCTGTCTAATGTCATTTTTCCATCTGGAAAGGTCTTTGGCCCTGGCCATAGAGTTTTCGGTCAAATATCGCCACCTGGCTATAGCGGGATTGTAAAATCTGCGTGCATAATCGGCGACCATTCTGTGGGTGTTGAAGCGAGGCGCTATCCATTTGATGGAATTTTTCACCCTGCGAACCCAGGCGCGAGGCAAGTTATCGGCGGTGCGGGTATAGAAAAGCGGGACAACTTCGTTTTCGAGCAAGTTATAGATTGCCTGGACTTCAACCATATCCTGGTAGTCGAGGTCTTTATAGATTTCGCCTGCACCGACGGCCCAGCCACCTTCGGGTGAGTAGCCTTCGCACCACCAGCCATCGAGGGTGCTCATATTGAGGACTCCATTTGCGGCAGCTTTCATACCGCTTGTGCCGCTGGCTTCCATTGGCCTGCGAGGGGTGTTAAGCCAGAGGTCAACACCACGGACCAGGAATCTGGCGACATCAATATCGTAATCTTCGATGAACACGACACGGCGTCTGACCTCGGGCTGATTGGCGAAGTGGACGACCTGACGGATGATGTCTTTGCCTTCGGTGTCACTTGGGTGGGCTTTGCCGGCAAAAATAATCTGGACGGGGCGCTGAGGGTTGGTGAGGAGTTTTATGAGCCGCTGTGGGTCTTTAAGCAAGAGGTTGCCTCTTTTATAGCTGGCAAATCTTCTGGCGAAACCGATTGTCAGCACCTCGGGGTCGAGGACTTCTTCGGCTCGGTTCAATTCGGAGTGGTAGGTGCCGCGGCGCTGCATCTGGGCTTTAAGGCGGCTGCGTGTGAAGACAACCAATTGCTCTTTACAGCGCTGATGTGCACGCCAGAGCTCCTCATCGGGAACCTGGTCGATATTGTTCCACAGCAACTTATCGAGGGTATCATCAGCCCAACTGGGGCCGAGGTATCGTGCGAGCAAAGTGCTCATTTCCTCCGAAAGCCAGTTTTTGACGTGGATGCCATTTGTAACTGATATGATGGGGACTTCTGAGACAGGGATGCCAGGCCAGAGGCTGGCCCACATCTGACGTGACACTTCACCGTGGAGTTTGCTGACGCCGTTTATGTAGCTGCTGAGGCGAATTGCAAGGATTGGCATTTTGAACGACTCGGAATCATCATCTGGAAACAGTCTGCCGAGGCCTAAGAAACGCTTTCGATTTATTCCGAGATGAGGGAAATAGGAGCCAAAATATTTGTCCATCAGGCCTACGCGGAATTCATCGAGGCCGGCCTTGACAGGAGTGTGTATTGTAAAGACGTTGCCTGCTTTTGTAGCTTCGAGGGCCTCGTCAAAGCTCATATTGGCGGCTCGCAATTCCCGGATGCGTTCGAGAGCCATAAAAGCTGCGTGGCCTTCGTTCATGTGACAGACAGTGGGTGTGATACCCATAGAGGTGAGGGCTTTTAAGCCGCCGATGCCGAGCATAATTTCCTGACGGATTCGCAGCTCACGGTCGCCGCCGTAGAGACTGCTTGTAATCATACGGTCTGCCGGCGAATTAGCAGGGATGTTTGTATCGAGCAGATACAATTTTGTTCTGCCTATAGAGGTGCACCATATCTGGGCGAGGACACATTTTTCCGGATACTCGACGCTGATAGTTAAAGGTCGGCCGCTTTCCTTGCGAACCAGCTCGACGGGCATATTGTAAGGGTCGTTTTCAATATAGACTTCCTGCTGCCAGCCGTCGATGTTGAGATACTGACGGAAATAACCTTTCTGATACAACAGGCCGACACCGACCAGTGGCACACCGAGGTCGGATGCGCTTTTCAGGTGGTCGCCGGCGAGAATGCCCAGTCCGCCGGCATAAATAGGCAGGCATTCGTGGATTCCAAATTCTGCGCTAAAATACGCAATGACTGGGTTGGCAGAGTTAGCACAGACCTTTTCAAACCAGCTTGGTCTTTGAAGATACTGTTTTAGCTTTTCAACGGCTCGCTGTAGTTCGCACAAGAAACCCTGGTTTTCAGCCAGTGCTTCTAATTTTGCCTGCGAGACGCTGCCGAGAAGTTTGATGGGATTATGGCCACAGGCGGACCATAAATTGCTGTCGATGCGTTTGAATATATCAACGAACTCCGGGTTCCAGGACCAGAACATATTTTTGGCTACGGATTCGAGGTCCTTCAGCGGCTCGGGCAGTGCCGGCAAAACGGTGAAGCTGTGAACTGTTGGCATTTTCGGTTCTCCACCCGCCCCGAGCGGGTAAGTCTTTGTATAAGAAGCACTAACGACTAAGGCAAAATAGACCCATAGCTTTTATTTAATCGACAAAAGCTTTATTTGGCTTAAACCTAAAGGGGGAAATTGGGCGGGAGAGTTAGAGCGTCCTATATTTTTGACCTTCTACGGCAAAAAAACGATATAATCAATAAAAGCTGGCCGATTACCCACGTCAGCAAAGAACCTCCTAACTTGTTTTCCACTTACCTCAAAAAATAATTGAAAAAAAACAACTTTTTACTTGACATAATTAAACCATAGTTTAATATAATTAAGTTATAAATGCATTTTATGATGTTAGTTTTTGAGAAAACAAATATTGATATGTGAAAGAAGAAAGGGACGTTGAAAATGGTAAGAAGAATTGTAGGTGCAACTGGTATTGGGTTATGGCTGGGGTTAATTGCATTAACAGCAGGACTTCAAGGAAAAACCAACGGTAATGAGCAGATGTTTAAGAACCTTCCTGAAGGTTGGAAGGTCGAGAAGTCCGTCGTGGTATCAAAAGAACAGACGGAAGTTATCAGCCGCAGACTCGGCGGCAAAATCAGCAAGCTCACCAATACGATTCTTTCATTCAAAGGCCAGCAACTACAGGTGAACGTCATCCAATGCCCTGCGAATGGACAGACAGAGAAAGTTTATAAGGCGGTACTGCAAGTGCACAATGGCATTGCTGACTATACGTTGATAGACAAGAATTCAGTGGTAGAGTTTGCTCAGTGCAACGATGTCAAGCTCGCAATACAAGCCCGCCGAGCACTGGGCCTTGAGCTGGCCCGGTTAGACAGCGTTGCAAGAAAGCTAATCAGGAAGATTCCGACAGGTTGGCAGGTTGAAAACTCTTTTATAGTTTCACCTGAACAAACGGATGCTATCGGAAAGAAGTTTGGTGGTCGAATTAAAAATTTATCAAACACGATTTTCTCGGTGCAGGAAAAGCGGTTCCAGGTCAACGTCTTCGATTGCGGGACACCAGAAGAAGCTGACAAGATTAACAAAAATATTCTTAAAATGAAAGCAGACCCTGCCTTCTGCCTGCAATTCAATAGTCTGGTTGTGGAATTTGTAGGCAGTGACGTTGAGCTTGCGAAGAAAGCTGTTTATGAACTGGCAATTATGCCCACGCGCATTGAAACTGGGGCAAAGGATTTGGTGAAAGACCTCGTGAACGGAAATTATGAAAAAGCTGTGGCGAATTTCGACACTACTATGAAACAGTTACTTCCGGCAGAGAAGCTAAAGCAAGTATGGGAATCACTAATTGTCCAGGCTGGGGCTTTTGTAGAACAGAAGGGTGTTCGAGAAGAGAAAATACTCGGCTACAATGTGGTATTCGTGACCTGCCAATTTGAAAAGTCGGTTCTTGATGCCAAGGTTGTTTTCAACGACAAAGAGCAAATAGCCGGCTTATTTTTTGTTCCGCCCCAAACCGCCGCCGAAAAGTAAGCTGGTATGGAGTTAGAGAAAAAAAATTATGACCGGATTGTAAGACCATGGTAAATATGGAGCAGATTTATGAAATTATTGCCAACCGTATGTCCGGCGTGCAATAGTCAACTAAAGGCAAAGAGTCTGACTTGCGCGCACTGTAATACTGAAATCCAGGGCGAATATGAATTGCCAGTGCTGACGAGACTGTTGCCGGAAGACCAGTCTTTTATACTCGAATTTATCAAATCGAGCGGTTCATTGAAGGAGATGGCTCGGCTGTTGCGATTGAGTTATCCGACAGTCCGTAATCGTCTTGATGAGATTATTGAACGCCTCAAAAAAACAGAAAGCCCCAAAGAGAATAATGGAAAGGAAAACCTGTGAACGAAATTGTCAATAATATCCAAACCGTGCCTCGAAGAAGTACCAGCCAATGGCTGTTTAATCCTTTTAGCTTTGTGGCCGGATATCAAGCCTTGCTCCTGGGATTAGGGATTATGCTAATAAGTGCATTCTTCGGATTTCTTGGCAACACTCATTTCGATGGCGTCCTCGATGTCCACAAAGGTCTGGAAGCCCCACTACGGTTTTTCTTTACCGAGGGCATAATAGATTGGCTCACTATAGCAATACCGCTTTTTTTCTTTGGTTTAGTAGTATCGAATTCTTCTGTGCGAATGATAGACGTTTTCGGGACCCAAGCATTGGCTCGTTGGCCATACATAGTGATCTCTATCGTGATGCTCCCGGAAGCCAATCAAAGAGTTGGTGTGTACCTGGTGGCAAAATTTGGCTTTGCTGCCGCACCAGCAGCGATTAATTACATGGATATATTCATTTTTGGATTTGCTATAATCGTGGGTATTTTTATGGCGGTCTGGATGGTCGCATTGATGTATAAAGCATACGTGGTATCGTGCAATATAAAAGGCGCAAGGGCAATTGTAACTTTTATCGTCAGCTTAATAGGGGCTGAAGTGCTTTCCAAGATGTTAATACTGCTATTATTCGAACGGCTATAATAGCCGTTGCATTGAGTTTTACCGCAATCAGGTCTTATCTATATAAATCTTATTTTCTGCTTACCACTTCTGATTATTTTAGGGTGATTCCTAATACCCATATAATCATTATTTTGAACCCAATTGGCAATTTCGATAGATTCCTACCACTGTTTATCTTATGTTCGGAATGGGTACTAAAAAGAAAGAAGGCCTGCCGGAGCAGGCCTTTCAACAATTGCAGGGCTTTCCTCCGCAGATGCCGTAAGAAAAGCCTTCGAAAAGAACCCATTACTAACAAAGTGGGTAATCGTTGCTCGTGCCCAAAAGTCCTATCACGTAGGCATTTTCGAATCGCCGAGACCTGATTTCCCTGTGTATGGGTATCGGTTCTTTCAAATGCTAATTTTTCAATACGCACACCGCAGGGGTCCGCCTGCAACTTATTTTATATCAAATTTTAAGCACAAAGTCAAGAGAATCGCGAGTCGGGCTGCTGCATAAGAAGCAATACTCTCTTTAGTATATTTTTCGACCCTTCGGGGGATTTTACTAAAGGCGAATTATATGAAGACAATAGCAAGCGTCATCCGTCCTATAAACGATAGTGCCGACAGTAAAAAGGCTATTTTTGCGAACTGAAATCGCCCGGAAAAAAATGATTTGTTTTGTCAGAGTGTTCGCAGTTCGGCGTTGATTGAGTCGGCGAGGCTCTGGAGGATGTCGGCCTGGAAGCGGTCAACCGCATCGTGCGTTAATGTGCCATCTTCGTCTCTGAATCGCAGTGAGAGCGTGACGCTTTTTTTGCCGGATGGGATACCTTTGCCGCGATATATTCCAACGAATTGAATTTTCTCCAGCTCAGCGGGGGCTTTTCTTTTGACAGCATCGTGAATATCGGTCCAGCGGGTGTTTTCGTCCACGACAATCGAAAGGTCGCGCTGGATTGCCGGAAATCGAGGGATGGGTTTGGTTTTCACGATGCCTTTGTGCAAAGACAAAAGGGACTCGAAATCCAGCTCGGCTGCAACTGGTGCGAGGTCTTTGAAATCAAATTTTTCGCTGATGGCTCTTGAGACGATGCCTGCAGAACCGATTGTTTTGCCATTTACTGTGATTTGCGCACCGGCCTGTGCCCAGAGAAGATTAGCAGGGACAAAGAGCACCTCGGCGTCTCTATCAACGGTTTTTACAAGGCCTTCGATGACCCCCCGCAAATCAGACAAGCTGCCATCGGATACGAGGGCCAGTTTAGTCCGTTCAACCGGCAAAGCATCTTTTTGTCCGGTCGGCACAAAGGTATCGGCGATTTCAAATATCCTGCAAGGCGAGTTTTTGACATTAAGGTTTGTTTTTAAGACAGCGAGCAAAGAACCAATCAAGGTCCGGCGAAGCAGATTGGCACCTCTTCTGGATACATCGGTTACGGAGAGGTGTTCCGGGGCGGCTGGTTCTGTAAGAAGCTCGGCGATAGAATTGTCGATAAAACCGATATTAATTGTCTCGTAGAAACCGCAGCCATTTAAGTATGTTCCAATCGCACGCGTCAATTTCTGGCGGGTATCGACAGGAACAACCTTGATTTCTATTTTTTGGTCGGTATGTATTTTACTATAGCCATAGATGCGGGCGACCTCTTCAATCAGGTCAACCTCGCGATAGACATCACTGTGCCGCCAGGAAGGGATTGAACAAATTACCGAATCATTTTTGAGGTTCGGCTTAAAAGATAAAGCAGAGAGGATTTTTACCACTTCCTCGGCAGGCACCTCGATGCCAAGCAGTTTGTTCAAACGCGAAAGGCGAAGTGTTACTTGTTTGGGTGTCGGCTTTTCGGGATAGACGTCGAGGACACCTTTTGCAACTTTACCGCCTGCGACCATAGTTATCAATTGAGCGGTTCGCCTGGAGGCCCAGTCAACCATTTCGATATCGACAATTCGCTCAAATCTGAATGCGGCTTCTGAAGGCAAGGAGAGCTTGCGAGAGGTTGTGCGGATACTGACAGGGTCAAAGTAGGCATCCTCGAGAAGGATTGTGGTTGTGGATTCGCTGACTTCGGTTTCGAGGCCTCCCATAACGCCGGCTATGGCTACAGGGCCTTTTGGGTCGGCGATAACGAGCATATCAGCAGCGAGGTCACACTTTGTGCCATCGATGCTGACGATTCTCTCGCCGGCGAGGGCTTTTCTGACTATGATTTTACCATCGGTGATTTTATTGTAATCGAAGGCGTGAGGCGGCTGGCCCGTTTCCATCATCGCATAGTTGGTTGCGTCAACAACGTTGTTGACGCTTCGCAGGCCGACCGTTTCGAGCCGCTTGACGAGCCAATCGGGTGATTGGCCGACCTTGACGCCTTCAATAATGCGAGCGGTATATCGGCCACATAAATCCGGCTCAACTATTTCAACAGAGGCAACCTGAGTAACATCTTTCTGGGATTCGGGAAGGTCAACTGCCGGTATCTTGAGCGGTTTGCTCGTTGCGGCAGCCAGCTCGCGTGCGATGCCGATGAAACTTAAGCAGTCGGAGCGGTTGGTGGTTACTTCGACGTCAATTACGGCATCGTCAGCGAGATACTCAATGCCTTCGTAGGGAAGGCCCAAATCGCTTAAAGTTTCCGCAATTTGTTCAGCAGAAAGGTCGATTTCAATATAATCGTGCAACCAATTTAGCGAAATCTTCATAACCAGAACATCATAAAACAAAATCCAACGTTGGCAATAACTTAATCGCAATAAAGGCATCTGTCAACCCCGTTAGAAATATACCTTCTATTGCTTTGCGGATTATATCATTTCTAACGGGGTCAATGATTTTGAATATTCGGCAGGATGTCTTATTGATTGGCTTTTGATTGTCGGATATACTCGGTGCACGAAATGGTCCTGACTTGATGTTTTCAAAGACAAGAGAAGGAATAATACCGGCACAAAAACAGGAGAAAAAACGATGAAAAATAGCAGGCGTGATTTTCTTAAAGGCACGTTAGCTCTGGGGATAACGTCAGGGTCGCTGCTGGAAGTGGAAGAAACATCCTTTGCTAAAAATAAGGGTAGTGACAAAAAGATGAATCAGATGTTTAACAAACCAACGGGTGAGAAGATTCAAAGTATTGAGAGCTTCACGCGAGGAAATGTAAGCATTGTTCGAGTTCGAACCGATGCAGGAGCAGAAGGGTATGGGCAGATTGCGCCGTTTAATGCGGATATTTCTGCGATGGTTTTGCACAGGCAGGTTGCACCGCAGGCGCTCGGCAAAGATGCCGGTAACATTGCTGACATAGCCGACCAGTGTATCGATGCAAATTATAAGTTTCCGTGGTCATACATCTGCCGGGCATTAGCGGGGCTGGATACGGCGTTGTGGGACCTTCGGGGAAAGCGAGGGAATAAAAGTGTCTGCGAACTGTTAGGGGGAAAGCCCAGGTCTATACCTGCTTATGGTTCGAGTATGAGGCGTGACATCAAGCCGGATGAGGAAGCAGAAAGATTAGTGCGGCTGCGCGACAGCAAAGGATTTCGAGCATTTAAGATTCGCATTGGCAAGGTGTGCGGCCACGACCAGGACCAGTGGCCCGGACGGACTGAGGCACTCGTCCCCGCCGTTCGCAAAGCAATTGGAGATAAGGTCTCGCTGCATGTAGATGCGAATAGCTGTTATACGCCGGCTAAGGCAATCCGGGTCGGCAAATTACTCCACGACAATAACGTCTGCCACTTTGAAGAACCCTGCCCATATTGGGAGCTTGAATGGACTGCACAAGTAACAAAAGCACTGAGAGTCCCTGTCGCAGGTGGGGAACAGGATAACGACCTTGCACAGTGGCGGCGAATGATAAAAATGCATGCTGTCGATATTGTGCAGCCTGATGTCTGCTACGTAGGCGGTCTTACACGGGCATTGCGGGTTGCAGAAATGGCTGCGGGGGCGAAGCTGCCGTGTGTGCCGCACTCTGCCAATTTGTCGATGGTAACGGTCTTTACTCTGCACTTACTTGGAGCGATACCAAATGCTGGGCCATTTATGGAATTTTCTATTGAGCCGACCGATTGGACCAAAGATTTATACCATCCTATGCTGGAGGTGCGAGATGGGAAGGTTACGATTCCTGAAGGCCCAGGCTGGGGCGTAACGGTCAATCCGAAATGGCTTGAGGCGGCAGATCGACAGATAAGCGAACACAAATAACTGGTCGTATTCGACACAGGCAGGCTAAAATTGTTCGTAAAGGTGAGGCTACCGGAAAAAAATATATGGAAAACTTGACTTTTTGACTTTTGCTTTCTTTCGGCTTCTTTTATAATTTTCAATAATGAAAGACAAAACACTAATAACTTTTGCATTAGCCGTAGTTGCTGCCACTTCTCTTGCCGGGTGTGTGGAGCGGATGCTAACGATAAATACCAAGCCGGAGGGGGCAACTGTCGTCCTGAACGATGAAGAAATAGGCAATTCGCCTGTTACGGTGTCGTTTAACTGGTATGGCGATTACAATGTCAGGATAACTAAAGAGGGCTTTCAAACACTTAAGACGCACCGCAAGTTAAAAGCGCCGTGGCATGATAAGTTTCCGTTCGATTTCTTCGCCCTACTAAATCCCAAAAGAACCGTTGATTCTTACGAATGGACATTTGAACTCGCCCCCCTGCAACAACCAACCAGAGAAGAGCTAATTCAGAACGCCCAGCAATTAAAGAACCAAACAGAACAAAGCCCGGCGTTAAAGTAAACTCCGTTAGAAAAAACCTTCTAATGGTTCGACTCCGCTCACCATCCTGTGCAAAGTCGAAGGACGGAGCTGACACGCGGCTCCGCCTTCGGCGGACAAGTTTAAACCCCGTGTCAGGATTAGACATTTTACCCCGTGTTGAAACACGAGGCTTTCTAACGGGGTAAAACCGATTCCAGACACTCTATCGAAGGAAAAAGCCCTTGCCCCCAAGCAGGCCGGCAACAAAACCGTCATCCTCCCCGCCCGCAACAAAAAAGACCTGCCCAACGTCCTAAAGGAATCCAAAAAAGGCCTGAAATTTGCGTCTTAATAACCCCGTTATGATATTATCATATAGTCAGGAAGATTTTTTTGCTTTATTACTTAATCAAAGTGGAGCTTCAAAGTGGCGATAAGCACGAAAGAAAAATCGGCTCTCCAGCAATTTAAAGCCGACCTTAACCAGGCACTTGATCTTAAGATAATCGAATTAAAGCTATTCGGCTCAAAAGCCCGCGGTGATGACAGACCCGATTCTGATATAGATTTGCTTGTCATTGTTGCAGATGACGACTGGCGCATCTGCGATGTGGTCTATGGCATTGCAACCGATATACTTCTTCAGACAGACATTTCTATATCCCCAAAGGTTATCAGCAAAAACCAGCTTGAACTGCTTCAAAAAGAAGACACATTCTTTTTGCGCAATATTAGCAGGGATGCAATCGCGGTATGAATTACATAGAACAGGCCAAAAAAGAGCTTGCTCGTGCTAAAAAAGCCCTGCAGGCAGCAAAAACGCTTTTAGAAAATCAACTCTACGAGGACTGTGTTTCAAGTCATATTATGCTGTATTGCACGCTGCAAAAGCCGCGCTAATTAAAATTGGTGTTGAGGCCGAATCGCATCAGGCCGTCAAAAGAATGTTTGGTCTGCATCTTGTTAAGACCGAACAGATTGAGAAACATTTTGCAGAAATTCTTACCGCTCAGCAGGAAGACAGAGAAATCGGCGATTACAATATTTACCTCAACATCGAGCAGGACAGGGCCTCCAAAAGAGTCCTCGACGCTGAAAAGTTTCTTTAAAGAATCGAAAAATATCTTCAGACTTAATCCTGCACTCTTCAAAAAACCAACGAAGTGTTTTGAATTTTAGATTATTTTTTTGCTTTCAGTTTTAAACTTTTAGTTTATTTGCTACCTTTACCACATCTATCATCTCGGCTACATCGTGCACCCGGACCATTGAGACACCTGCCACATGCTTACATCTCAATCTCCGCTTTCTTCCTTCATTATTCCTATAATCCTCTGCTGCAGTTCCGGCAGCTTATTTGTAGCAACATCCCAGACTAAATGGTAATCCACTCCAAAATAGTCGTGAATTAACTTGTCCCTCATCCCCGCAATCCTCTTCCAGTCTATGCCGCTATGTTTGTCCTTGAAGTCGGACGGTATTTTCTTCACCGCCTCGCCGATTATCTCAATACTCCGGACAAACGAACGCTTCAATGTTTCATTAGCGATAAAGTCCGCTTCTTCAATATCGCAGACGGCACTCTCAATGTAGTTAATTTCATCAAGGATATGACGCAGATATTCAATAGGAGACAGTGACATATTCGACTTCTTTCAAGATATATGGCTTAATATAGGGACTTAGCGAATCCGTCGTAACAAGCTCGACTTTTCGACCAAGTAACTCTTCAAGGAAAAAACATGTATCGATAAAGTTGTCAAAGGTCTTTTTCGCAGAATCGAATTCCACCAGCAGGTCAATATCACTCTCTCGACCGGCTCGCTCTCTTACAAAAGACCCGAACAGCCCTATAGATTTTACACCCAAGGACGCCAATTGAGTTCTCGATCTCTCGATAGAATTTATTATTTTTCTCTTTGTTAAACCATTGTTTGCCATAATCCTTCACCACGCTTCAGATATTGTATGGTGGGCTTTAGCCCACCAATACCGATTCATCGTGATAAAATCGGTTTGTTTGAGTAAAATAATTATATCATAAAATGTTAATTTTACCAACAGTATTTGCTACCTTTACCACATCTATCATCTCGGCTACATCGTGCACACGAACAATCGAGACTCCTGCAGCGACACACAGTGCAACCGTAGCAGCGGTGCCGAATATCCGCTCGGCTGGATTTTCCTTGCCCGTTATCCTGCCGATAAAGCTCTTGCGGCTTGGCCCAACACAAACCCGATAGCCGCTATCGACAAATTTATCGATATTTTTCAAAAGCAAAAGATTATGCTCCACCGTCTTGCCAAATCCAATACCGGGGTCGATAAAAATATTTTTCTTATCAATCCCTATCTTTTCCGCCCGTTTTGCCCGCCCCAAAAGAAACTCCAGCACCTCGCCAACCACATCTTTGTACTTTGGCTCAATCTGCATTGTCGCCGGCGTTTCCTGTATGTGCATCAAAACAACCGGCACCCGATATTCTGCTGCTAACCTTCCTACCCGCTCGTCGCTCAAAGCCGTTATATCGTTTATCATTGCTGCCCCTGCATCCAGCGAATCCTTGGCAACCTCAAAGTTGTATGTGTCAATACTAATCGGCACCTGGACCTTTTTACAAAGCACATTTATCACCGGCACAACACGCTTTATCTGCTCTTCTGGAGGAATCGGCTTAGCACCGGGCCTCGTTGATTCTCCGCCGACATCTATTATCGCAGCTCCTTCAGCAGCCATCTTCACACCGTGCTCAATTGCTTTATCGGTATCGAAGAATTGGCCGCCGTCACTGAATGAATCCGGCGTAACATTCAAAACCCCCATCACAAGACATCCGCTCGAAAAATCCAGTCTCCCTCCTGGCCACTCCAAATTTTCCTTTTTACTTTTCACTTTTTACTTCTTTGAATCCTATCCCTCTCTGTTTCACCATCAAGCTTTCTGCTTTTACCTCTGTGTTCTCTGTGTCCTCTGTGGCTATGACAACAGTGGTATTGCCAAACTCTCTGCGGACAGGATAATTCTTCCGCAGACTATCAAAATACTCGCCCTTTTTTTCGCCCGGCCTTTCCAAAATCCACCGTAGTCTGGCATCGTCTTTTCTAATGTCGTAAACCTTCTGCACGGTACCAGCCAGCACGTCCTGCTCTGCCCCTGTGCTCGGATTTATCCGCAACTGACGGATAGTCGCCTCAGGCAAAAAATCCTCAATTGAGTATTCGGCCTTAAGCCCAAAATATTCGCAGACCGCTTTATATATCATAATCATCCCTGCAACCTTGCCATCCAGCGAATAACCAGCGATATGCGGTGTCCCAATATCAACCATTCTCAAAAGCTCCGTATCTATATTCGGCTCATTTTCCCACACATCCAGCACTACGGCCCGCAGCCGCCCGGAGCGTATCGCTGCTTTCAGCGCCGCACTATCTACCACCCCACCCCGTGAAGTATTGATGAACGCGCACCTTTCCTTCAGCGACTTGAAAAATCTCTCGTCCGCTAAATGAAACGTCTTGTCAACTCCTTCAAAAGTAAGCGGCGTATGCAGCGTAATAAAATCGCAATCAAAAAGTTCTTCAAGGGGCAAAAAACCGCTGCTACCGATAAATTCTTCAATCCTCAGCAATGCACCTTCAAGTTCTCTGTGTTCTCCGCGTCCTCCGTGGTTAAATTTATACCTTTGCAAAGGCGGGTCGTTAAGGTAAACCTTCATTCCTAAAGTTGCTGCCTTTTTAGCTACCCTGCTTCCCACATTACCCACCCCGATAATACCAATGGACCTGTCCTCAAGGTCCAGAAAATATCTCTGTCCGATTTCAAGTAACGCCGCAATAACATACTCCGCCGCAGAGTTTGCATTCGACCCCGGCGCCGATGCAAAACCAATTTTATTAGCCCGAAGATATTCAACATCGATATGGTCAAAGCCAATTGTAGCAGTGCCTACAAAACGAACTTTGCTTCCAGCCAGCAAATTTTCATTCACCTTTGTTACGCTGCGAACAAGCAAGATATCCGCCTCGCAGATATCTTCCGGCGTTATCTGGCGCCCCTCGACAACCGTGACCTCACCAATCGAGGAAAAGCACTTCGCCACGTATGGAATATTCCCATCCGCAACTATCTTCATCTAAATCTCCAACCCACGCACTTACGCATCTGCGCTCCTGTGCACTTATGTTCTTGTGTTCTTCACATTCTCTATCATTAACTCAGTGTTATTTCTGTGTTTATCCGCGTTTGACTTCCCTCTTACCTCTGCGACCTCTGCGCTCTCTGCGGTTAATGTCTTAAAGCTCGAACCCGGCAATCTGTGTCCCACAATTCGGACATTTTTTATCTTTTATATTATTAGCGACAATTCTATACCCAACCCGCTCAATCAAAATCCTCCCGCAATTATAACAAAAAGTGCTCTCCGATTTAGTCCCCCATACATTGCCAACATAAACGTAATGTATTCCTGCCGTCTTACCTATCTCGTATGCCCGCTCCAGGCTCTCAACCGGCGTCGGCTCAGAATCAAGATATTTATACTGCGGATGAAATCGGCTGATATGCCAGGGGACATCAGGCCCGGCTTTTGTTACCATAAACTCTGCTAACTTCTTCAACTCGTCCTCCGTATCATTTTCACCGGGCAGCAAAAGCGTCGTAACCTCAATCCAGATTTTCGTCTCCTTCGCAATATAACTAATCGTATCGAGGACCGGCTGCAACCGCGCCTTGCACAGCCGCCTGTAATAATCCTCGCTAAACGCCTTCAAATCGACATTTATTCCATCCAGCCAGCCCTTCGCAAAATCAATCGCCTCCCGCGTCATATATCCGTTGCTGACAAAGACATTCGCCAGACCTTTTTCTTTCGCCGGCACCCCGCAATCCGCGCACAATTCCATAAAAACGGTCGGCTCAGTATATGTATAAGCGATACTCTTGCACCCTGTTCGAACAGCCGACTCGACAATATGCTTTGGCGCAATCGCCTCACCATCAATCCGCCCATCCTCTACCGCCGCCTGACTTATCTGCCAGTTCTGGCAGAAGTCGCATCGAAAGTTGCAGCCCATCGTCGCGATGGAAAAGCTCCGTGAGCCGGGCTGAAAGTGATACAATGGCTTTTTCTCAATCGGGTCCACATTCGCCGAGCAGACCTTGTAGTAATTCAGCGAATACAATGTCCCATCGATATTTTGCCGAACCTCGCATCTTCCTAAACTGCCATCGCCAATCACGCACCGATGCGAGCACAACCCGCACTGAACCTTCTTGTCCTCTTTTGGCTCCCACATCACCGCTTTTTTATAATTTTCTTCTTTCTGTTTCATCTGTGCCGAATGCCCACCATAACCCTTAGCAGGTCCTGAAAAAATTCTTAATTTTATCTTTATGATATTTCGACAAACTGTTCCCAATCAGAGATATTGTCAGTCTCACCATCAGAAAGGTATTCATAACTCGTAACAGCATTGGAGATTCCTAATACGCTCGCAAACTTGCCCATCTGCCCACGTGCAAAAAACAATCCTTCAGGCGGTTGAACCTTTCCACCCTCATGAACAGAAAACTTACCGGCTATCATTTTTTCCATACTTGCCGCAATCTCATCTTGTTTATCACGATGAACTTCGGTATTCTTCTTTTTTGCGCTCAGCTTTGCGAGTATTCATAAATGCCATCACAAGTTTCTGCGCTATATTCTGCACTTCACCACTTCCTTCTACAAATTTCTGAATCTCCTTCATTGACTGCGTGCCTTGCTCTAACGCTTTATTTGACAAATCATTAAATTCATCCTCGAATAATTCTGGATGATCCAATAAAAACCGCTGCATCGCTTCAGGGTCTTTAAGGAACTTCTGTGTCTCCTCCACCAGAGCGGCAAACTCCTTCACCTCTTCTGGCACCCTATCAGGGAAATCTCTATCGCGGATACGAGGGCCCGGCTCGAGAATCTCGCGGATTTCATCTATTTTACAGGGGTGGTCAACCACGTGTTCAAACACTTCCGGTTGACCTTGAAGTCTCTTAATTTCTTCTTCAGTAATTTCCTCGCCAAAGTAATCTGGGATAGAGTTGTATTTATCAACCAACTTGCCGTTGCGATAGTACCAATAACAAAAAATATCATCGTCGTGAACCACCAAATGTAACACATCATACTCAACACGTTTAGCAATCGCAAGGCTGACGCGATCATCCTGACCGCAGTTATCTGGGAAGACACCGACCCAGCCACCAATAGCTGGCCCCAAATAGAATTTGTGCCCTTCCTTTTTGGCCATATCCTGTAATATATTTTTTATCAAATCATATCCGTCTGTCCGTATATGGATTGATCCATAAAATCCTCCCATAATTGTTTCCTTTTACTACTAATCAAATTTTCTCTTCATTCTCCGCCCCTTCCGAAGTTAATTCCTATTTCTTCTCGTCCCTTTTCGTGCCCACCTTTTAATTCTAAATTCTGCATTCTAAATTCTAAATTTCCCCCCTCTTGTCTTACGCATTTCTGTATGCCCCTTTGAGCACTTTTATCGGATGCACGACCGTCGCTCCACTTATCTGTTCTATCTGCATCTTGCAGGCGGAGCATTCGGTCAGAACATTTTTGACAGGTGACTTTGCAAGCGCATCTTTTAAGTTAGCGGCTATCTGCGAGGAAAGTTCGTAATTTTTCTTCTGCATTCCGAACGTCCCTGCAAGACCGCAGCAGCCGGCCTTTAAGTCAATTACTTTTACGCCACAAAATTCCTGCAGCAATTTTATGCTCGCCGCTTCATCCCCAACTGCACACAAATGGCACGGCAAATGATAAACGTACTCGTTATTCGTCGCTCGCTGCTCGTTGCTCGTCCGTCGTTTTAATTTACCCTTCTTAAAAAGGCCATATAGATAATTCATCAACTCAAACGTATTTTGCGAGATAAGTTTTGCATCCTCTCCACCAACAAAATGCTGCAGCTCATCTTTTAGACACAATGCCGCACTCGGCTCAGAGCAAACGATTTTATAGCCAGCCCGAACCGCTTCGGCCAGATATTTGACACTATACGCCAAATCCTTCTTTGCCCTTTTGACGTCACCATATACAATCGCCGGCAGCGGCGCAGGCAACTGCTTCGGCAAAATAACTTCAATATCGTTTGCACGCAGCACATCAATAACTGCGAACCCCAATTCGTGGTCGTTATAATTGGCGTATGTATCAACAAAATAAGCGACTTTATCTATCGGTTTTTCTGTCGCCGATTGTTTCGCCAGATACTTTCGCCCCGCTTTCAAAAATGACTTCCGCAGAAAAACAGGCATTATCCTTCGTTTATCAATTCCTGCGATTCTTTCCAGCAGCCCCTTAAAAGAAGGCATCCGCATCATAAAATTTGAAATCGGCGAAAAAATACTGCCTAACATACTAAGGTAACGATTGCCGCTCAATACCCGCTCTGCCCGCCTAAGTCCTTTTCGCCTTGCATATTCTGCCCGCGCAAAACTCATAAGAGTGGAAATATCAACCCCCGAGGGACACTGCCGCTGGCAGGCCTTGCAATTAACGCACAAATCCAGGAACTTACGAAACTCCGCTGATTCAAAATCCTTTTCTGCCAGTTGACCTGTCGCCCAGAAGTTAAGGATATTGGCTTTCGCCCGTGAACCGGCCAATTCCTCGCCGAGCGCACGAAACACCGGGCACATCCGCAAATCGGTTTCTCTCGAAAGACATAATCCGCACCCGTAGCACTGCTCTAATTCCAGAGCAAGCTCATCCTTATCGAAAAGCAAATCTGTTTTTAACTTCTGCGGCAAAATTTTATTTGCCCTTCTCAAATTTCTCACCATCACAGCGGGGTCGGGATTGATTATCTTGCCGGGATTTATCAGATTATTTGGGTCGAATATCTCCTTAATTCTGCAAAGTATTTTGTAAAATTCCTCCCCATATTGCTTCCGCACAAACGCTGCCCTTACCAGACCATCTGCGTGCTCGCCGCTTATTGAGCCGCCCAGCGACCAGACAAGTGAAAAAACATCGTTTGCAATCGCCCGCATCTTTTCTACATCCGACGGGTCACCCAAATCCAGATATGGCCGTAAATGCAGCTCCCCATCGCCTGCGTGTCCGAAGAAAGACATCTCAATATCGAACCGTTTGCTAATCTCCTGCAGTCCCTCAATATACTTTCCAAGCCGTCTGTAATCAACAGAAGTATCCTCCATAAATTCAGCCGGATGTTTCCTGCTTCTTTTTCGATAAAGCAAAGGCCCGGCATCTTTACGTGACTTCCACAACCGCGCCTGCTCCTGCAGGTCAAAAACAACCCTTCGCCCGCTCGCTAATTCACCAACTGCTGAATTGGTCTTCTCTATCTTTTCTCGAACCTGCTGCTCAGTGTCGCCGATATGCTCGACCAGCAAAATCGCGCCCACGTCCATCGGCAAAATGTCCCGATATTCAGGCAGAGCCTCGCGAGCCAGCTCAACCAAACTCTTATCCATCAACTCACAGGCTACCGCCCCACCCTCAACGATAATTGGCACCGCTCTCACCATTTTCGCCAGCGACTCAAACTCAAGCTGCAATAAGCCTTTGGCCACAGGCAGCGGCACAGTCCTCAGTTTTATCTTCGTAAAGATAGCCAGCGTCCCCTCGGACCCTGCCAAAAGCTTCGCCAAATCTATCCGCCCATCGTGACACACGCCTGCGATGTTATATCCGCTTCGATTGCGCCTTGATTTAGGTTGTGCGTTGGCAATAATCGCTTCATTTTTCGAGATAAGCTCCAGACATTCTCTGGCAATCGCAGCCGCTCTATCGTCCTTAACCTTATTTGGGTCAAGGTCGTTGGCGAACTCGACCACGCTGCCATCGGCCAAAACCGCTTCAATACTTTCTACATAGTCGCCTATATATCCATACTGGAGCGAATGAGCTCCGGTGGCATTATTTGCAACGCACCCCCCTACCGTCGCTCGATTTGAGCTTGATGGGTCGGGCCCGATTTTTCTGCCATAGCCTGCCAGGCATTTATTCAAGTCGTCCAGCACCACCCCCGGCTCACAAACTACACTCGCTCCCCTGCCTTCCACACTGACAATCTTATTCATATACCGCGTCATATCCAGCACGATGCCGCTGCACAGTGACTCGCCTGCTACTCCACTGCCGGCTCCGCGTGCAGCCAGCGGTATCCTTTTAGCCGCAGCGTATTTGACAACAGCGGCAATATCGGCTGCATCGCGCGGCATAACAATACACTGAGGCACTATTCTGTAAATGCTTGCATCGGTGCTGTAGGCAGCACGGTGCAGTATATCGACAAAGACATCGCCCCGGACAGCTTTGACAAGGTCGGAGGCAATCTGCTCCGGCACCCCTTCCGTCATCTTCCTTTTCCTTACGTCCTTAAGCACTCACTGCCTTTCGTAAATATGCGCTTGGACTATTTCTCGAAATCGCGAGGCAGGAACTGAGCCTTTGAAATGGTCTTGCTCATACGCAAGACTGCAAGGTCATCCTCGCTGACCTGCCCGTTAATGAATTGTTGAACAGCAGAATGTGGATGGTTACGAATATAATCGGCATTGCCATCGGCAATAATCTTGCCGTTATGCAGCATAACAATTCTATTCGCTATCTTATACGCGCTTGTCATATCGTGCGTAACAACAACCGATGTGACGTTAAGTTCCCTCTGGAGCTTCAAAATAAGCTCATTGATTATATCTGAACGAATCGGGTCAAGCCCGGTTGTCGGCTCATCATACAAAATTACCTCAGGATTCAAGGCAATCGCACGGGCCAGCGCTACCCTCTTTCGCTGGCCGCCGGAAAGATTCGCAGGATAATAATTCTGATAACCGTCAAGGCCGACTATCGCAAGTTTGGCCTTCACAAGCTCCTCAACCTCCTGCCAGTTGGTTATCTTGTAGTGCTGCCTTAACGGAAATATTATATTCTCAAAAACATTGAGACTATCAAACAGCGCACCTCCCTGAAACAAGAAGCCAAAACGCATGCGAACTTTATTCAATTCGCTTTCGCTGAGATTGTCGATTCGCTGCCCTCTGAAATGCACCTCGCCTGAACTGGGCCGAAGCAAAACTATCAGGTGCTTTACCAAAACGGTCTTGCCGCAGCCGCTCGGCCCAATCACAACCGTGGTTTTGCCCTCTTCTATCGTCAGAGTAACATTATCTAAAACGACATTCGAGCCGAATTTCTTCGTAATATTCTTAACAGCCAGGACGCCGTTCGAATTCGTCTCCCCCACCTGATTATTTTCTTGTTCCTTTATCACTTACGCCTTCGCACTTGTCCTCTTACACACTCTTTGCCTTTTTATCCTATTAAACTTCTATATGGATAGAAAGTATTGTAAATCGCTTTGAAAATCACCGCCAGTGCAAAATCAAGCGCCAGTATCGAAATAAAGCTCGCTACAAATGCCTGCGTGCACGCCTGTCCTACTCCCTGGGCACCTTCCTTGCAGGTGAAGCCCTTATAACAGCTAATTACTGCAATCGCTCCTCCGAAGAAAAATCCCTTCACAACTCCAACCATCACGTCCCACAGCTCAACACCCGATGCACTGAAGCTCCAGTATGCCTGATTGTTTATCTCAAACTGAATAACGCCAATAAAATAGCCGCCAAAAATTCCTAATAAATCCGCATAGATAATAAGAAACGGCGTAAGCAATAGACACGCCAGAACCCGCGGCGAAACCAAATACAGCACCGGGTCCGTTCCCATACTTCGCACCGCATCAATCTGCTCTGTAACATTCATTGTCCCCAGCTCCGCCGTCAACGCACCTCCCACTCGCCCCGCTAACATCACCGCCACAAGAACAGGGCCAAGCTCCTTCACTACTGAAATATTAATCAAAACACCTAAATGCTCTTCCATTCCCATATGCGCAAGCTGTTCGTAGGCTTGAACGGCCAATATCATTCCTACGAATCCGCCGGTTATCATCACAATCGGCACACTGCGAACACCAATCAAAAGCATCTGTGTCCAGATTAAAGGATACGTCTTGCTTTTTGTGAAGCTCCGCAAACTCGATACAATCGACTGCCACATAAACCTCGCAAACTGCCCTATCTGTCCTATATCTATTACAGTTTTAGTTCCAATTGTCGCAAGCATAATTCTAACTCCTATCGTATCTCGTAGTTCGTATATCGTATTTCGTATTGAATATCGCGTCGTGCGTATTCAGTCCGCCGTTGGGCGTCCCCGGTGGGACTGCGTCTCATTATGTATTCTGTCCTCTGTATTCTGTCTTCCAGATTCTCAACATTCAAACCTTCTATTCAGCACCTATAATATAATTATATCGTCTGAATTTATATGTATTTTACCAATCTTACTCCCTGCCGTCAAGATTTTCGCCCCCCTGCCTCGTAGCACGGGCTTCCAGCGTGGCACGGGCTTCCAGGACATTCGGCACAGCTCACCTGTCTTGAGCGTAGTCGAAAGAGTCGAAGCCCCCGTGAAAACTAAACGTAGCACGGGCTTCCAGCGTAGCACGGGCTTCCGAGCCCGTGCAAATATATTTTCGCACGACGTGGCACGGGCTTCCAGCCCGTTAAAACACGGCCAGGATGGCCTTCACGTAGCACGGGCTTCCAAGCCCGTGCAAATATATTTTCGCACGACGTGGCACGGGCTTCCAGCCCATGAAAACACGGCCAGGATGGCCTTCACGTAGCACGGGCTTCCAGCGTGGCACGGGCTTCCAGCGTAGCACGGGCTTCCAGCCCGTGAAAACACGGCCAGGATGGCCTTCTCGTAGCACGGGCTTCCAAGCCCGTGCAAATATATTTTCGCACGACATCTCACGGGTTTCCAGCCCGTGAAAACACGGCCAAGATGGCCGTGCTACTAAAATCCTTGTTCGATATTCGGCGTTCAAAATTCGATATTCTTAATTCTGTATTCAAATTCTAAGAAACTATCTCAAAACGCATAACGTCATTCTGAGCGCAGCGAAGAATCTCTCTTTTGGATAGGCCAGACCCTTCGCTTCGCTCAGGGTGACAGGTTTGAGATAATTTCTAAGTCTTCTTGGGATTTTTCTTGCTTTTTGCCTCAATAAAGGATATAAAGTATATTTAGACAAAGTGAAGGCTAACTATTTTTTTCGAGGGTGTAAAAAATGAAAAACACATTTCTATTCATCGGCCTGACATTCTTGGCCATTCTCGGAACCTATCATCAAGCATGGGCTACAGTTATCTTCGTTGATGACGATGCAGCACCTGGTGGCGATGGGCAAAGCTGGCAGACGGCCTACAAGTACCTACAGGATGCCTTGTCTGCTTCACAATCAGGTTACCAAATCTGGGTAGCTGCAGGAACCTACAAACCCGATTGTAACTGCTCCAATCCTAATGGCACTGGCGACCGAACAGCCACTTTCCAACTGAAAAACGGTGTAGCCATTTATGGCGGATTCGCTGGTCTCGGTGCTCCAGACCCCAATTTCCGTGACCCTAACCTTTATGATGAAACTATCCTGAGCGGCGACCTTGCCGGCAACGACGTTGATGTCAACGACCCGTGTGATTTGCTGACCGAACCCAGCAGGGCTGAGAACAGCTACCATCTCGTCGTTGCGGGCATCGGGGTCGATATTGGAGCCGATGCCAACGCGGTTCTCGATGGATTCATTATTACTGCAGGTAACGCCAACGGCGAGTACTACCCCAATGACCAGAGTAGTGGCGGCGGAATACATATTGGATGGTTTTTCGGAACAATCGAACAGGGACCAATACTAACCAACTGTAAGTTCACCCGAAACTCCGCTTACGACGGTGGAGGGATGTTCAATGACCACAGCAGGACTACGCTAACCAACTGCACATTCAGTGAAAATTTCGCAATCTGGGGCGGTGCTATAGGTGATGACGGCCACCCCTGGCCAAAGCTGGTTAACTGCATCCTCAACAACAACTACGCCAGCTATAAAGGCGGCGCAATAGCTAACGGTGAGAGCCACGCTGCACTGGAAAACTGCACACTCATCGCAAATCACGCACAACTGGGTGGAGCAATATATAATGGCGAAGGCGGCGCCATCTTAACCAACTGCACCTTAATCGGCAACTCAGCAGAAAGAGGTGGTGCTGTACTCAACAGTGATGGTGATGTTACAATGACAAATTGCGTGGTTAAAGAAAACTCCTGCACAGACAAAGGTGGTGTAGTATATCTTTCTGGTGATGACACTGCGACATTAACAAATTGCATCCTGACAGCCAACTCCGCGGGACAAGGCGGCGTTTTATACATTGGTAACGATAGCGGCGCAAAACTAATCAACTGCACCCTTAATGGAAACCGGGCCACAAATAACGGCGGAGCGCTATATTTGGGTGTGCCTGACAGTGCCATAGTAACCAATTGCATTCTCTGGCTCAACAAACCTCAAGCGATTTACCCGGAACTGCTCGGCAGCAAAATTGTGATAACTTATAATGATGTGCAAGGCGGCTGGCCAGGCGAGGGTAATATAGACGCCGACCCCTGTTTTGTCGCGCCAGGTTACTGGGACGCGAATGGAGTTTGGGTTGACGGTGATTATCATTTGCTGACAGATTCGCCGTGCATCGATGCTGGCGACCCCAACTATACACCCAACCCTAACGAAACAGACCTCGATGGCAATCCGCGATTAGTCGGCCCCACAATTGATATGGGTGCCTATGAAGCCCAGCCTGTAATTAAACTTGACCCAAATGAGTTTACTTTCACCGGTTTCCTAAAGTGTAAGAACAATAACCCCGCCAGCCAGAGACTGAAAATCTATAATGCCGGTGCTGGAACTGTCAACTGGCAAATCAGCTATGATTGCAATAATTGCAACTGGCTCACCGTCCATCCAAATTCTGGTCGTTCCGAAAAACTATCACCAAGAGTCAATGTTACGCTGGATGTCAACATCGCATCTCTGGATATGGGCACCTATTACTGCAATCTCATAATTTGGGACCCAAACGCACAAAATAGTCCGCAGATAGCTAAGGTAAAACTGAATATCAAGGGCGACTGCTTCCCATATTATCACCCAGCGTATGTGGATTGGCTCACATATCTTGAACCGAATTGCTGGTGCCCGCCGCCCTGCGGCAGTGGGTATCAGTGCGATGGCGACGCAGATGGAAAGACTCAGGGTATCCCGAAGTACCGGGTCTACACCAATGACTTCAACTGCATCGTTGCCAACTGGAAGAAGATAATCTCTGACCCGACATTAGACCCCTGTTGTGACTTTGACCACAAGCCCCAGGGTGTGGTGAAGTACCGCGTCTATACCAATGATTTCAACATCTTGGTTGGCAACTGGAAGAAGACAGATGCACAGCTTCCAGGAAACTGTCCAAGACTTGATGAACCATAGCCAGTGCTCTGCCACAGCTTGTTTGATGGGTTGTCATGTTGAGCCGAAGGCGAAACATCCGGCCTTCGCAAGCGAGATTCTTCGCTTCGCTCAGAATGACAGTTATCATTTGCCCTGCGACAGAGCACTATGCCGTTACATCCTGGCCGGAGAACAAAAAAGAGAGCTGGCACAAAATCTACTCAATCCACGGCCTGGTAATTCTTTTCGCTCTTTGATTTCTCTCTGTGCCCGGTCTGGCTAACTTTTTCGCATTTAGTGTTTTGTCACTTTGAGCTTTGATTTGTAATTTCAGATTTTTCTCTGTGCTTTCGGCGGCTGGATTACACCGATTTCTTTTTGCTCTCTGCACCTGCCCCGACCTTTGTCTTTTTGCTTTCGCCGGCAGTTTTCTTCTCCGCGCCGCTTTTCTCGCTTCTTTCCGCTTTTTTGTAGCTCTCGCTCCTGTAATCGGTCTGATAGAATCCTGACCCTTTGAAGATTATCCCTGCCCCTGTGCCTATAAGCCGCTTCAACCTTCTCTTCCCGCATTTCGGGCAGGTCCTCAGCAGCTTGGCTGTTATTGTTTGGAATTGCTCAAATTTATTTCCGCAACAGGGGCACAAATAACTATATGTCGGCATATCAATTACTCCGTATCAGTGGTTTCGTCCTCCGCTGTTTGTTTTGTCTCACCACCCTCAGTGGTCTGCCCAGCCGGCTTTATCGATGTCACCTTGTTCACAATAATTTTACTTGGCCGAAGCACGCGACCATTGAGCTTATATCCTCCCTCAAGCTCCTCCAGCACAATCCCCTCTTCTTTCTCCGGCTCGTTTTTTTGTATTACCGCCTCGTGCACAAACGGGTCAAACTTCTCTCCCACTGCCTTTATCCGCTCTACACCCTGCAGTTTCAAAACATCCAGCATCTGGTCGCATATAATACCGACGCCTTTAATAATGCTGTCTGCATTAGAAGCCGGATGCGCATTTCGCAGCGTCCGCTCAAAATTGTCCAGAACAGGCAACAGCGCCCTTGCCATTCTTTCCTTCTCGTATGCTATCGAATCGGCTATCTGTTTGGGCACCCGCTTCTGGTAATTTGCATAGTCGGCACTGACTCGCAGATACTGGTTCAGAGCGATTTTATACAGCTCAAGCAGACATTTCGTTTTTTCCTCTTCAAGCTGCAAAACATAATCCGGTTTGTTCTTATCGCCTGATAGGGTCTCTTCTGAGCGTTTCTTACAGTCTTCCAGCGCCGCGCGCAAATCCTGTAAAAGCTCGTTTTTTAGCGGGAGCAATGAATCCAGCAGTCCGTAGAAATCTGCTACCCCGCCTTCACTTTGAGCTGTCTTTTCTTCTTTTGGTTCTTGTTTATCTTTGTGCTTCATTAGTTGCTGCCAAAATGTTTCTTCAGCCGTTCAAGAAAACTTATTGCTTTAGGGGATACGCTTTTGTTTTCCGTTTTTGCAAATTCTCTCAGCAGCTCTTCCTGTCTGGTGTCAAGTTTTGCCGGCGTCTCAATAATAACCTGCACAAGCTGGTCGCCGGTGCGGTGCGTTCTTATGTCCGGCAGACCCTCACCTTTTATCTTAAAAATACTGCCGTATTGTGTCCCCGGCGGAATCTTTAACTTCTTTGCCCCGTTCAGAGACGGCACATCAATCGTCGCACCAAGAGCCGCCTGCGTAAAGCTTATCGGCACAACTGCTATCAAGTGATTCCCATCGCGCTCTAAGAAATCGTGCGGCTTTACTCTCACATAGCAATACAGGTCGCCTCTCGGCCCGCCATTGCGCCCGGGTTCTCCTTCCTCAGCGACCCTTACCCCCTGTCCTTCGTGCACGCCGGGCGGAATCTTGATATTGACAATTCTGTTCTTACCAACCCGCCCCGTGCCTCGACACATCTTGCACGGATTGGTAATTATTTCTCCGCTGCCCTTGCACTGCGGACAGGTCGAGACCATCTGGAAGAAGCCGCCGCCTCTTGCAATCTGGCCGCTCCCGCCGCAACTGGGGCATCGCCCCGGCGACGTCCCTCTGGCGCTACCGCTGCCGCCGCAATCCGAACATATATCCTGCCTGGTGAACTCAATCGTCTTCTCAGTGCCGGTCGCCACATCGTTAAGCGTCAGTTCAACCATTGTCTCCAGGTCGTATCCTCGTGTTGGCCCGGCCCGGCGACCGGCCCTTCCGCTTCGGTTTCCAAAAATACTGCTGAACAAATCCTCGAAGCCGAACATACTGAAGATATCTTCGACGTTCATCCGCGAAAAGTCGTGCATGCCGGCCCCGCGCAGACCTTCGTGCCCGAACTGGTCGTAACGCTGCCGCTTCTCCGTGTCGCTTAAAACCTCATACGCCTCTGCGCATTCCTTGAATTTGGACTCAGCGTCTTTATTATTCGGATTTTTATCCGGATGATATTTGAGCGCCATACGCCGGTATGCCCGTTTTATCTCGTCAGCGGACGCATTCCTGCCCACACCCAGAACTTCGTAATAGTCCCGTTTAGCCATTGTTTCGCCTCTCGTGCCTCATAAGCTCGTAATTGCAAGCCACGAGTCACGAGCCACGATTTTATCGAACTGCCCCCTGTATCGGCGGCTCGTCTTTATCTTTTAGCTCCGTCACCAAGACGCTGGTCGTCAACATCAGTCCTGCCACCGATGCTGCCATTTCCAATGCGGTCCTTGCAACCTTAGCAGGGTCGATAATCCCGGCCTCGAACATATCTACAAGCTTACCGGTATTGGCATCATAGCCAAGATGCTTTTCTTTCTCTAATCTCTCCAAAAGCTGCGCAACCACGACGTCACCCTGGTCGCCGGAGTTATCGACAATCTGGGCTGTCGGTGTCTTGAGCGCATTTATGACAATGTCAAAACCAATTTTCTCATCTCCTTTCGCCTTTGCTTTGGCTTTCTTCACCTCTTTGATGGCACGAAGGAATACTACCCCGCCGCCGCATACCACGCCTTCTTCTGCTGCTGCTCTGGTAGCGTGCAGCGCATCCTCCAGCAGGTCCTTGCGCTCCTTCATCTCGGTCTCGGTTGCCGCCCCGGCTTTGATGACCGCTACACCGCCGGTCAGCTTCGCCAGACGTTCCTGCAGCTTCTCACGGTCGTAATCGCTGGTTGTTTTTTCGATTTGGTTCCTAATCTGCTCGCAGCGAGCGTCCATCTCCTTTTTCTTGCCGGCCCCCTCAATTATCGTGGTCGCCTCTTTATCTATAACAATCTTTTTCGCCTGTCCCAACTGCGAAAGCTCAACTTTTTCGAGCTTGATTCCCAGGTCTTCTGTAACCACCTGCGCACCGGTAGTTACTCCTATGTCACCGAGCATTGCCTTCCTGCGGTCGCCAAATCCAGGCGCTTTGACCGCACAGCATTTCAGCACTCCCTGCAGGCGGTTAATAACCAATGCCGCCAGCGCCTCACCCTCGACATCTTCAGCTATAATCAATAGCGGCCTGGCTACAGAAGCAATCCTCTCCAATAGAGGAATAAGCTCACGAACGTTGGCTATCTTCCTTTCGTGCAGCAGTATATAGGCATCCTCAAGAACACATTCGAGGGTCTCGGCGTTGGTGATAAAATACGGAGATATATAACCTTTGTCGAACTGCAATCCTTCGACCACCTCCAGCTCATTTTGCATCGCTTTGCCTTCTTCAATCTCAATGACACCCTCTTTACCGACTTTATCGAACGCATCTGCCAGGATTTCGCCGACCGATGGGTCGTTGTTTGCGCTAATGGTTGCAACCTTCGCAATATCGTCGTGGCCCTTCACAGGAACGCTCACTGACCGGATAAATTTGGAAACAGCTTCGGTCGCTTTTGAAATTCCCCGCTGGATAGCCATCGGATTTGCACCAGCCGTTACGTGCTTTAGCCCTTCAGCGTATATCGCTTCTGCCAGAACGGTTGAAGTCGTCGTCCCATCGCCGACGGTATCGCTTGTCTTGCTGGCAACCTGGTTGACCATCTTTGCGCCCATATTCTGAAATGGCTGGGGCAGCTCAATCTCCTTGCTGACCGAGACACCGTCCTTGGTAACCCTCGGAGAACCCCAGCTCTTTTGTAAAATAACGTTCCTGCCCGTCGGCCCCAATGTAACTTTGACCGCCTGTGACAATTGCGCCACACCGTCTTTAAGATGCGTGCGAGCTACATTATCAAACATTAATTGCTTTGCCATTTCTTATCACCTCGTATCTTCACTAATAATAATTTTCGTTATATTCTTCGTGCCTTTGTGCCTTTGTGTCTTTGTGGCCAATCCTATCTTTCAACGATTCCCAGGATGTTCTCTTCCTGCAGAATTACATAATTTTCTCTGTCGATTTCGATTTCGCTGCCGATGTATTTTGCATAGATAACTTCGTCACCTTTCTTTACAGCCGCCTGGCGCCGGCTGCCATCCTTCAGCAGCTTCCCCGGGCCAACGGCAACGACCTTGCCGAGCTGCGGCTTCTCCTTCGCGGTGTCCGGCAGAATAATGCCGCCGGCTGTCTTCTCCTCAGATTCTGACTGTTTTATCACAACTCTATCATCAAGTGGTTTAAGCTTCATAGCTCACTCCTTTGCAATTGTAAACCTTAAAATTTCATCTCTTACCTTCAACAACAAATTTATTCCTTTACCGGAACAAGGACAATCGACTTCAGGTTCATCACCGCTCCTCCTGGCATAGTTTTTGGCTTAACCGCCAGCGTATATGTGCCGGCCTTGCCGATTTTTACTATTCCGAGCTTTTCGCTGACAAAGTTAGTCCAGCTACCGGTATCGCGCACCTTGCCGGTAAGCTCCTGGTCGGCAACCGAAACGATATATTCGCTTCCGCCGGCTCCACGCTCACAGGCAAAGGTGATTTCAACATTAAAACTGCCGGGCGTTTTTATCTTGAAGTCCCACGTTACATAATCCTGAGCATTTGTCCAGAACCCGATGTTGTCCTTGCCTCCGCCGGATTCATACTTTGCAGTGTCACCGTGAACAGTTGCAGCCGACGCTTTTAGATTTACAGAGCCGTCTTTTGCCTGTTTCAGCAGACCCTGCGGCACAACCTCCGGCTTGCCTTCGATTTCAAGCACGACAACAGTGTCGATAGCATCGAGTGCCTTTTCAGGCAGGTTTATTACAATATTATCCTCATCCTGACTGACAGCCGGCCCGGCTTTCTTGTCAGCTAATAAGTATGCCTTTTCGACCTTGTTTGTCAGACCTGCTACCTCCAGTTTCCCGTTCACCGGCCAATCGAAGATATGCAGATACAACTTGCCCGGCTTTGCAGTGCATCGCCCCCACGACACCATACCAAATGGACTGGCGGTCGTTCCGTAAATGCTCTCGCCGTTGACCTTCATCCACTCGCCCATTACCGCCAGCCGCTCGGCACTTGGCTGTGGGATAAGGCCCTCCGCGGTAGGGCCGACATTTAGCAAAAAGTTGCCGCCTTTGCTGGCAATATCCACTAAGTTGCGTATCAGGACCTCATTTGATTTCCAGTTGTTATCGTATGACACGTAGCCCCACGTGTCGTTCATTGTCATACAGGTTTCCCAGTCAACACCGGGCAGACCCTTAGGCGGAATCTGCTGCTCCGGTGTGCCGAAATCGCCGGCAGACTCATCGCCTTCACTGAAGCCCTCCATTCCTTTTCTGCCCTTGCCGACACGATTATTGATGATGATGTTCGGCTGAAGGCCCATCACATATTTATAAAGGTCCTTACCCTGCTCTTCAGTCCATTCCGGTATCCATTCGCCGTCAAACCACAGCACTCCAAGCGGCCCATAATTAGTTATCAGCTCCTTTAACTGCGGCTTCATATAGTTTTCTGCATACCGGTCAAAATTCGGATTCGACCTGCCGCCGTCATTGTAGTTGGGGTAGAAAGTCCCTTGAGCATCCGGATGGTGCCAGTCCATTATCGAATGGTAGAAGCAAAGACGAATGCCCTGCTTTTTGCACGCCCTTGACAGCTCCTTGAGTATATCTCGCTTAAATGGTGTAGCATCCATAATGTCGTAACTTGCAACCTTCGAATCCCACAGGCAGAAACCATCGTGATGCTTGCTCGTGATAACGATATATTTCATCCCGGCATTTTTAGCGATTTGCACCCACTGGTCTGCATTGAATTTTACCGGATTGAACTGCCTGGCGAACTGCTCGTATTCTTCGAGCGGTATGTGAGCAGAATTCATAATCCACTCACCAGCGCCCCCAGCTTGCTGGCCCTTGTATGTCCCGGCTGGCACAGAGTAGATGCCCCAGTGAATGAACATTCCGAAGCGGTCATCCCGCCACCACTCCATCCGCTCGTCGTGGCTCAAAGTTCGCCTTGCCTTTTCGGATGCAAAAGATTCGCCGGTTTTTGGGGCGCAGCCCAATGTCACCAAAATACACAACACGGTGACTACGATTGCGGGGTTTATCCCGCACCTATGTATAGGTGTATAGGTGTGGGACAGTGTTGTTTTGTTATTCATTAGTTTCGCCTCTTAAATAGTTTACTATCCTTCGACTATTTATCCGGTAATAGAGGAACAGACGGCGTTTCGTCGCCACCAAGCCCACCAAAACTTTCCAAAAGCTTACGGTATCTATAGTAATACCACCCATCTTTTCCCGTGTGAGAGGTCATAGCATAGTTGATAGTTGCACCAACCCCGCCACCGATTACTGGTATGGCTGTTGCTGCCTTTCGCTTGGTAATGTACTTTGCCATTTGCTTTGGCGCATTCTTCTTGAGCCATGCTAAAACGCCTCCTAATCCAGTTTTCTCAGCCATTTGAGCATAGGTCCAGTTTCTTGCCAGAGCATAAGCAAGTGCCCTAATGTCATAAGTGGCTGCTACCTTCGCCTTAAGCCCTGACCTCATGCCAGATTCACCGCCAAAAGCTAACATAAAGACCCGATTTGTAAATATCTTTTCCTGGGGCAGATCCTGGTCGTATCCGAAACAGGTTGCAATTTGTTGAATATATCTAAAGTTAATAGCAGTTACCGCTGGAATATCGACCATTAAAAGTCCCCATCCACCTAAACCAGTTAAAGCACCTTCTAACCCCGCCAAAGTTTTATTTCCAAACAGCCCCATATATTGACCCGCTAATTTATCGCTTTCTTTCAAACTCACTGACCGCAAATCATCAATAGTCTTCGCTTTATACCCAAGTTTTTTTGCCTCCTGCAGAACACCGTTACCAGAAAGCAAAGGAATAATTTTGGCTAATATGGTTGCAAGTTTACTTTTGCCGAATCGATATTCAAGGTCTCTCCGTAATTTTTCCTTATCTTCTATGAAAGTATAAATTGAGATATCTTGGATAAATTCCAAGACACGGATCGCATACTTTGTAATTTTATTAGCAACCGCCTTTGGTACGACCTTACCCACTTGGCCCGTAATTGCTCCGACCACTTTGTCTATCGCCTCCGTAATCTTTCCAGGGGGTTCGTTGAGCCACTTGATGATTTCGAGAGCCGCCTTTTCTTCGTATGGTGATAGTTTTCGGCCAATATCCTCAAATCCACACATGCGTAACCCACACTCTGGACATGGTTCATCCTTATGCGGAATATCAACAAACTTTTTGCAGTTCAGACAATAGATCTTCATCTGAAACCTCTTATGAGAAAGTATGAGCCAGCTTTTTACTTATCTGCCGGTAGTTATGGCTCAGGATATATCACATCATGTCCATATCTTCATTCATCCCCGGTCCTCTTGGATGTCTTTCATCTTGTTCTTTTGGCTTTTCCGTAACAAGACAGCCGGTCGTCAGAAGCAATCCCGCAATACTTACGGCATTTTGCAGTGCAATCCGCGTTACCTTCACAGGGTCAACAACGCCGGCCTTGAGCAGGTCCTCAAAATTTCCGGTATCGGCGTTGTAGCCAAAACCGCCTTTGCCCTCCATCACCTTTGCGACCACAAGATTTGCAGTTGCGCCGGCATTAGCTGCAATCCAATAGCACGGCGTCGTAAGTGATTTTACTAATATGTTCGCACCGGTCTTCTCATCGCCTTCAAGCTTTAGCTGCTTTACAGAATCCATACAGCGAATAAGCGCCACGCCTCCGCCCGGCACAATTCCCTCTTCAATCGCCGCCCTGGTGGCGTGCAGTGCATCTTCTATGCGGGCCTTTCTCTCTTTCATTTCTGCTTCAGTGGCAGCCCCGACATTTATCTGTGCGACGCCGCCGGTAAGTTTCGCCAGCCGCTCCTGCAGTTTCTCACGGTCGTAATCGCTGGTTGTAACTTCGATTTCTTCTTTGATTTGCTTAATTCTGCCGTTGATGGCATCCTGGGTGCCGGCACCTTCGATAATAGTTGTATTATCATTGTCGATGGTTATTTTTTTTGCCTGGCCGAGCTGCTTGATACTGATGTTTTCCATCTCTATCCCCAAGTCCTTGAAAATCGGCTCAGCCCCCGTAAGTATCGCGACGTCCTGCAACATCGCTTTTCGCCGGTCGCCGTAGCCGGGCGCCTTGACGGCTGCCACCTGTAGGATGCCTTTTAGCTTGTTGACCACCAGCATCGCCAGCGCCTCGCTCTCAACATCCTCTGCGATAATCAAGAGCGGCCTTTTTGTCCTTGCCACTTTCTCAAGCAGCGGAATTAACTTGGCCACGTTGCTGATTTTATCCTCATAGACAAAAATAAACGGCCTCTCCAGCTCGCAGACCATATTGTCAGGATTAGTTATAAAGTGTGGTGACAGATACCCGCGGTCAAATTGCATACCTTCAACAAACTCAACCGCAGTTTCAAAACCCTTGCCTTCCTCAACGGTAATAACGCCGTCCTTGCCGACCCGCTGGAATGCGTCCGCCATAATCTTGCCGATTTCGACATCGTTGTTGGCCGACACCGATGCGATATTGATGATGTCATCGGGCTTGGTAACATTGATGGGCTTTGCCATTGAGCTGAGCATATCGACCACCGCTTTTGCGGCCTTTTGCATCCCGCGGTTCAGGGACATACCATCGGCGCCGGCGGTGAGATTTTTGTAGGCCTCCTTGAATAGCGCTTCAGTCAGCACGGTGGCGGTTGTTGTGCCATCGCCGGCAATTTTCGAGGTCTTGCTTGCGGCCTCACGCACCAATTTTGCGCCGAGATTTTCATTTTTGTCGATAAGCTCGACTTCCTCGGCGACCGTTACGCCGTCCTTGGTTACATTTGGGCCGCCCCAGCTTTTGTCGAGAATTGCATTTCGGCCTCGCGGGCCGAGCGTCGGTTTGACGGCTGCTGCAAGTTTCTCAATGCCGGCCAGCAAGGCGGCTCTCGCATCAGATTCAAATGCTAATTGTTTAGCTGCCATAATTATGTGTCTCCTTAATTTGCCAAAATATAAGGTCTAATCCGTAAATTACGCATAATTTATACTAAAAGCAGCAAAAAATATACCAAGTTTTCGGCTGCGAAAGCGGATTTTAAGACAGTTTCCTTAACCGCTTTTGCAAAAAGCGGTTACAGAACGCGGAAAATGAAAAACTTGATAAGGAATTTATCCGGCAGGACAGAAAAATGCCAATTTTGGCATAACAAATTCCCTTACAACGCCAAGATGACAGGCCCTGGGAATTGACTATTTATAATTGACTATTGATTATTATTAGATTACCACCACGGCTGCATATTATCGTTTTCACGCATTCTTTTATGCTCAAATATGAGAAAGGGTACTAAAACTGACCGTTTTTGGGAGAAAAACTATTGTAATCCACAGGATGCCTTACGGCATTACCTGTCTGACAGCAACGTAACAACATTTGTCATTCCCGCGCAGGCGGGAATCCACTGGTCGATTTGTTGATGAGCTTGGCCATCCCTTACGGGACTGGATACCCGCTTTCGCGGGTATGACAATAGGAATCAATGACTTTGAGAAAGGGTACAATTGGTGCGGGGTCACAATAACAGGGTTGTATTGGTTGTTGCGGAGTGTGGAATTTGCGGATAGAATGTGTTAGGCGGTTTTTAGTTTCGAACTCTTATCCGCCAGATGTACAGCGGATTAAGTTTTGAGTTAAGGAGAAAATTATGGGTAGGTTTTTGATAAATCGCAGGGCGTTTTTGAAGAAGACGTCAATTGGATTAGCAGGCGTTAGTTTATTGAAAAATGCGACAAATCCGCTTTATGCGGATGTAGTGAAGAAGACGGATAAGCTGGCACTGCTGGGAGGTGAGCCGGTAAGAGAAAAGGGCTTTGATTTGACCTGGCCAATCTTCGATGAGAACGAAGAGAAGGCGCTATTGGGGGCGCTACGAAGCAGGAACTGGTGCTGTCTGCGGGGCAATGCGGTCTATGATCTTGAGAAGGTGTTTGCGAAGGCGATGGGGGCGAAGTATTGCGTATTAAGTAACGGCGGCACGACGGCGCTTGGCGCATCGCTGCATTGTCTCGGCGTGGGGGCGGGCGATGAGGTGATAACGTCGCCGCATACGTTCATCGCGACTATAAATGTGATTACCAATTTGCATGCGCTGCCGGTTTTTGTGGATATTGACCCCGACACCGGCTCGATAAATGCGGAGCTTATTGAACAGGCGATAACAGAGCACACCAAGACGATTATGCCGGTTCATTTGGCGGGGTATCCGGTGGACATAGAGAAGGTTATGGCGGCGGCGAAGAAACATAATATACCGGTGGTGGAGGATGCGTGTCAGTCAGTGTTCGCGGAGGTCGGCGGCAAAAAGGTGGGGACATTCGGAGCGACAGGTTGTATCAGTTTTCAGGAGTGGAAGTCGCTTGTCAGCGGCGAAGGCGGGGCGATTCTCGGAAACGATGAGGATTTGATGCGAAGATGCGCAGCTTATGTCAATAACGGCAGAGACCCGTGGAAGAAAAAGAGCGGCTATCCATATCCGGGGTCAAATCACCGGATGACGGAATTTCAGGCGGCGATTCTGACGCAGCAGTTCGAGCGGTTTTTGAAACAGGATAAGATTCGTCAGGAAAATGGAAAATATATAGAGGGCAAATTGCAACAGATACCAGGATTGAAGCCGAAGAAATTATACAACGAAAATACCCGGATTACTTATGTTGTCTTTGAGATTGATTACGATAAAAAACAATTCAACAATGTGCCGGCGTCACGGTTTGCTGAGGCGGTTCGAGCAGAAGGGATAAATGTCATTTCGGGCAAGGCGAGACAGTATGAGGGCGGCTGTCATCGGGAAGGGATGCTGGATGAGCATTTGAATTCGAGGGGATTTACGACAGCGTTTTCAAAGAGCCGGCTTGAGAAATATAGAGAGTCGCTAAAGAAATTGGAGGCAATGGACAATAAAAAGACGAGCGGCAAAGAGATGCTGAGCCTCGACTCAAAGATTGCTTTCCTGGGGACAAAAAAGGATATGGATGACATCGTTGAGGCGATAGCGAAGGTGGCGAAGAATAGCGATAAGCTTGCTTAAGGCTCGTGACCGGTAGAAACTAAAAACTTAAAGCGAAAAATGTAAAACTATAATGTAAAACTTAATACTGTAATCTGCAAATTGTTTATGGTTCATAATTTTGAGTTTTGAACTATGGTTTTAGGCTTTTAGCTTTAAGCTTTACACTTACTTTGGTGTGCAAGCCGGGTCGGATGGATTTATGTTGCAATCAATTAACCAGTTGGCCGCCATCATCGCAAAGTCGTAAAAGTCAACCTTGCAATCGTTGTTCAAATCACCAAAAAGCTCATACTGGCAAACCTCGGCAGATAGTTTTATTAGATAAACATCGCTCCACCCTGCGCCAAATGAATAGGTCTCGCCTGTGATTATGTATCCGCCATCAGAGGTCTGCTGAACCGAATATCCATAGTCGTCAAAGCTTCCGCCGAAGGTCTTTTCCCATTGTAAGTTTCCAGTAGAGTCGACCTTTGTCAGATAAACATCGTGATCGGGGTATCCTGCGCTTTCAGTTGAGCCTGCGATTATATATCCGCCATCAGAAGTCTGTTGAACTGAATAACCCACATCATCATTGCTTCCACCGAAGGTTCTTTGCCATAGTAGATTTCCATTTGGGTCGGTCTTTATAAGATATACATCAAGCCACCCTGCGCCAAAAGACGCGGTCATGCCTGCTATTATGTATCCGCCATCAGAGGTCTGCTGAACCGAATAGCCCCGGTCCGCACCGCTTCCGCCGAAGGTCTTTTGCCACTTCAAGTTTCCGGCAGAGTCGGCCTTTACCAGATAAACATCTTTGTATCCTTCTCCGTAAGCTTTGCCTCCGATTATATATCCGCCATCGGTTGTTTGCTGAACGGAATAGCCATTCTCCCAATTGCTTCCGCCAAAGGTATTTTGCCAGAGGAAATTCCCATTCGGGTCGGTCTTTATAAGATATACATCGTCCCGACCCGCGCCAAAGGAACTGGTTGAGCCTGCGATTATGTATCCTCCATCTGTCGTCTGCCGAACCTTACCCTCCCAGTCACATTTGCTTCCGCCGAAGGTTTTATGCCAGATAAGATTTCCATCTGAATCAGTCTTTACAAGATAAATGTCACCTTCATCTACTCCTGGGGAATAAGTGTCGCCTGCAACTATGTATCCGTCGTCAGAAGTCTGCTGAACTGACCAACCCCTGTCCCAACCGCTTCCCCCGAAGGTCTTTTGCCACTGCATATTTCCAGCGGAATCGATCTTTAAAAGATATACGTTGGGATAAGTCCCTGCGCCAAAAGACCAAGTTTCACCTGCGATTATGTATCCACCGTCAGAGGTCTGCTGAACCGAATAGCCATAGTCGTCAAAGCTTTCGCCGAAGGTCTTTTGCCACTGGACGGCCGGCTCATAAGCCGATGCTGCTTCGAAGGAAAGCAAGGCCATTACCAAAACCGCAATAAAGATATGAATATATACTTTCATCTTTTCTCCTGTGTTTATATACGCATTATCAATGTAACAAAAAGGCGGATGAAAAGCAACAAGAAAATGGAGAGAATTGGTTAATTGGTTAAATGGTGAGGGGATGCTCGATACTGGATACACGATACTCGTAACTCGTGGACAGTGACCAGTAGCTTGTGAATCTCGAGATGGAAGACAGAGGACGGAGGACAGATGATAGATGGCGTCGTCACTTTAATAGTTTGGCGATTTGTTTGAATTGGGGATGGTCAGCGGTTTTAAGAAGCTCAAATAAAGCCATCTCGGCGGTGGTTAATTTGGCGCCAGCGGAAGTCATTTTGGTTATTGCGGCCTGTTTATTTTCGGGAGTCCTGGAAGAGACGGCATCGGAAACTACTTCTACTTCGTAATCCAGCCTGATTAAGTCCATTGCCGTTTGATAAATGCAGACGTGGGCTTCTATGCCGCATAGTAAAATCTGTTTGCGGGCTAACTGGTTTAACTTTTCGTTAAACCCTTCAGCGCCGCAGCAATTGAAACTCGCTTTATTTATCGGCTCGATACCAGAAAGAAGCTGGGCGATTTGAGGGATTGTCGGGCCGAGAGATTCGGGGCACTGCTGACACCATAAAATTGGGATGTCGAGGATTTTTGCGGATTTAATGAGGATTTCGATATTCTTAAACAAGGTGTCTTTATCGTGCATCAACTGGGCGAGCTTGCCCTGAACATCGACGACAATAAGGCAACAATTTTGAATGTCGAGCATTAACAGTTTCTTTCAATTGATTATTGATTATTTCGTTGAGATTGCCACGTCGTCCGCCCTTCCGTAGTCGGGCGGACTCCTCGCAATGACATTGCGCACGACAGACAGAAGCAATCTGTTATTTGTCGGCTACGACTGTAATTGCCAGGCTTACCTTTGCATCGGTTTTCAACTGGCTGGTGGGTTTTTTAATCGTTTTTGACCAGCCTGTCAAGGTGGGTTTGGGGATTTTAGTAGTAGTGATGAGGTCGGGGGCTGCGGCATCAATGGCGGTCAGGATATCTTTGCCCGGTAGAAGCTCGACTATATTGTTTAAGGCAGCAAAATCTTTTGCAACCCGGATAGACCTTTCGAGGCTATCCTGGCCGGCTATTTGAAGAATCTGGTCGGCGGTAACTGCGTTGACGGCAATTTGCCGGCCAAAGGTGTCAGTATAGACGAGCAGTGTTGCGGAATCTAACTTGTCCCATACGGTTTCGAGGTCGGCCAGGAGAGACGCGAGGCCTTTGCGACTACAAGCGAGGATGTATTCGGCTCTATCGGGCTGACGTGTCAGAGATGTGCAGTCAACACTGTCATTTTCGGCGATGGCCTTACTGACAGAGGCATCAACCTGGATGAAGGAATCGGTTCCGAGCTCGAGTCTGCCGGCAAATTGTGCCGGCCTGGTGGTTGGTAAAGCTATGGCCGGCTCAGGTAAGGGGGGGAGGTGGCGAGTAGCAATGGCTGGCGGTGCCGGGGTAGTCGGCGGGGCTACAATATTGTAAATGACAACAGACAGAACGGCAACCAGGGCAATAATAGCAGCAGCAGCAAGGAGCTTGCGAACAAACAATTGTCTTTCGCCTGCGAGCTGCTCGATAGAAGATGGAGGCTCACCGAGTAGTGTTTTTCTCTCGAGGGCTGCAATTATGTTCCGTGACAGGACTGCGGGAGCGTGTGCGGAAGGCAAAGAAGTCAGGAGCAATCTGCACTTTTTAAGCTGGCGGAGGCGGCCAGCTATCGCCGGGTCGTGGGCTACAAGCCGTTGGACCTCGGTTTGCTGTCTGGGGGGCAGCTCTCCATCAATAAAGCTATTTAGTAATTCATCGATTTTTGGATTGACCTTCATTGCACATAGTCTCCATAACTTGTCTGAGGCTGCTTCTGGCCCTACTAAGTCTGCTTCTGACGGTGCCCAGCTCAATGTTGAGGACTCTGGCAATCTGGGCGTAAGTCATACCTTCGATATCCCGCAAGACGATGATGGTTCTATGGGCGTCATCGAGGCCCATCAATGCGTCAAGGGCAAGTCGGCATAACTCCCTGTTTTGAGCGATTGCTGCCGGGTCAGGGGAGCTATCATCGTTTAGAAACTGCTGCAACTGCTGCTTTGCATGGTGGTCATGCTCATCATCGTCTGCACTTAGAGAACTGGTGCTGAATTTAGCTCGTCTCTGGCAATAACTTATGGTCAGATTAACAGCGATTCTAAAAAGCCAGGTATAAAAGCTGCTTCTGGCCTGGAACTTATCAATGTTCTCTAATACTTTGACAAACGTTTCCTGAGTAAGTTCCGCGGCATCATCGGGATTTGTGCAGATTTTTCGAATGACGTTATAGAGGCGGTCCTGGTATTTGAGAACAAGGCGTTCCATAGCCGCTGGGTAGCCCAGCCGGCACTGGTCAACCAATACGGCATCATCGATATTTGCGTTGTTGGTTTCTGCCACGCCCTTTTTCCTTAATTAGACCGCAATCCGCCCAAAAAGTTCCTATAAAAAGGGGCAAAAGCAGGTTAATACCAATTTTAGCGAGAATTTGCTGAATCGACTATTTGTGCCCAGACCCGGATTCCTGCTTCATTAGAAACCACAGGACAAAGCAATCGACAAATCCGAACTAAGATTTGGCATAACCGTGCGTATATAATTACAGATTAGGGATTTTTGGTCAATCGAATTTGGGAAGGCAGGATGATATCAGCTATGCCTCTACAGCAGCTTGAAAAAGAATGGGGCCTATCCAGAGCTAATCGGGATAGGCCCCACTAATGCACAATTACCGGCTAATCAGATTAGTCGGTCTATCAACGCTGTTCACGGCTTACCGTGGCCACAATACCTCCTGAAGCCAAACATCCGCTAACACAGCATAGTCCATAAAGTTGACGTTATTATCAGAATTCGCATCTGCTTCAAGGTTACTACCGCTGGCGAGCCACTGCTTGGCTAATTTATCGAGGTCTGCGTAATCAGCAAAGCAATCACCGGTGAAATCGCCTATAGATTTTACACGGTCAGGCATACATCGCGGCGGATACAGGCAGATGTCGTCAATGTATATGGTTCCTGTACCACCAGGCGTCTGAGCATCTCTGTTGCCAACACCTATAGTAATCTTCTTAATAGCCGCTAAGTTCACATCGGCAAAATCCTCCAGGGCAATGTCCCACGGCTGCCAGGTATTTGTCAGAACTGCATTGGGGTCGGGGTTGGTTACCGTTGCCGTGTTCTGGCTTGAATCCTGCAGAGTAACATACAGCGGCGCAGCAGTGTTGTTCTTTAGACCAATGTCCTGATGAGATGTCAGTTGTGGTGGAGACTGGTTGATGCTGACATTGGTGAAGACCGCTGTGCAGGTTGCCGCAGCGTTATGAGCTGTCAGTGACAGGCCTATATAGACCGGGTCGGTCATATAGATTGTCATCTGGCCGACCGTAGTCCAACTGCTGCCATCAGGTGAGCAAGCACCATAGAACATATCACCCTGGCGCTCAATCGCCACCCAGTATGGTGCAGTAATGCCGGTCTGGTTGTTGTTTGTGCTTGCACCAGCGGTCGTCTGACGATATTGAAACGCGGCACCGTTGCCAGGCGTCATGCACATCATTGCGTGTGGAGAGTTAGCATCTGTTGAGCCGCGAACCATAACGCCGGCCTTAGCCCAGCCGTCGGTGTTACTGACGCTTTCAACCTTCGCTATAATTATGCAGTTGCCGCTTGTCTGTGTGTAGGCATAGTGGAACTCATCATGGTAAGATGTTGGTTTCCTCACGTCCGGCACATCCCAGATGTCCGTTCCTGAAGCGGTCATAGTGTAGGTGCCCGCAGGAGACTCTACGAAGGTGCCGGGAGGTGGTGACGGATATCCTTTAAGCCACAATGTTAGTGCCTTAACGCCGTATGCAGACCAATCCTGGGTGGTATCAAACGTGCGGTCAACCTCAGAATAATAAGGTAACTTTGCGTTGTTATAATCAACCGGCATCGACTGCTTGCCTCCGTGAATGATGGTTACCTCGGCATAATCAGGGTCGCGGTAACCAGCCTTTGAGCCGGTCCCGTTGCCGGGGCCGCCGAAGCCAAGCCCATCTTTCCACGTCTCGCATATTATGTTAGGCGAAGTATTAGTGTACTTCTCGAAATCCTCCACTACAAGGCACGGTAGGGTGCTAAAGCTCCAGGTATGACCTATAACGGTGGAGCCGATTTCGTCAACGCGCCACTCGTAAGTCCGGCCTAATTCGAGAGTGCTGAGGTCATAGAAAGTGCCAGTTGGCGACGGCGTAACTTTCTGCATATTTCCTGCTTTGCCGAACCACAGGTCGCGTGAAGTGGCAAAAGCCGCCTCTTTCCAGCTCAGGTCGGTATCCAGAGGGACATTGGTAGCAACATCGGCAGGGCTCGGATTAACCGCTGCCGGCCCGTTGGAGATGGATGAGATGTCGTCAAAGGTTGTATGGTAGCCCGGGGGCGTGGCGCCTTCATGCATTGCAAAGATGCCGCTCTTGCCGGACGTAAAGGGCAAGACATCATTAATAGATGGAACGACTGGCGGTTCTGCCTGATCCGCATCCTCCCACGAGTCTTGTGCATTGGTGTCAATCATTGTCGGCAATCTCGCTACCAGTGGGCCGCCCTTATACTCATAGAGACTACCGGTAACATATACAGGGTTCGAGCCAACTACATCCAGCTCCGCATAGTAGCTTCTGGCGTGGTCAGCGCCTGGCACCGCCATCTCGAAGTCTGTCCTCATAATGTTCTGGTTGTAGATGACCTTCTGGACCTCGATTCGAAGGTTTGTCGGGCCATCCTGCCAGTTTATAAGCATCACATAGCCATGAGCGACCAGCCCGGGGTAAAGATCAGGGGGATAAGCTGGCGGCGGAATAATGAGATACGAAACTCTTGCACCCAGACCGTGGTAATTATTAGAGGCATCACCAGTAACATTGACCACCGTCCCGACGCGAACATCGTTGAAGACTTCCATCGAACCCATAGCCATGCCGAATGCCGAGCCGCCAAGTTGGGTTGACGTGGGGTCATCCAAACTGAGGTAGTAATTGCCAAGGGGGCCGGACTTAATTGTATGTGTGTAGGTTTGGACACCGGGGATGTCCGGGTAGTAAAAGTACTGCCAGGTAGGAAGGCTAGGAGTGGTGGGGTTTGGGTAGGTCTCCAACCAGTTGGCCTCCGCAATACCACAGGTCATCATAACCAATACGACCAGAGTACAAATTGATACTAACTTTTTCTTAGACATAATTATTCCTCCAAAAATAAACTTTTAAAAATATTAACTAAGTAACACGCTAAACGACCATTACTTTGAACAGATACAAAGACAACATTATTAAACTACAACAAGAGCCAGACCATACGCAAAGGCTTACAAGGTCAGTAGCGTAAGCCATCCCTAACGGGATTGAGAAAACGGCAGATAAGCGACAATCCCTTTCGCCTGATTCTGCGACTGCACTGACCTATCTTAAGAATTTAACTTTATACCTCCTTTCGTAAAAACTCGATTTGAACAGCGAATCGAAGACAGAACTTAATCTTTGTGGTCTTAAGCTCTCAAAAAGTTTTGCGTCCTCCACTATTATCTATCAACTACTAAACCGTAACGGCTACATAGATTTCATAGGGCAGAGAGCTAAACTCCTAACTCCTACCTTATTTATTTATACCAAATTTGCTGATTCAACGTCAAGTAAAACTTAAAAGATATTTTGCATGGAAGGTGGATTTATCTGGAATGGCTGTTTAGGGGGCTATTTTTTGGGACTTTCACGGCAGTTAATTTTTTTGCAATTCTCGAGCTGTTTATTGAATATCGATAAAGTGCTGATTATGCCTAAGTCCTTATTACCTAAGGACTTGCTTAATAGAAAGCCAGAATAAGATGACCCATAAAGCCGCCACTGATCTCCAAGGATGGTAAGGATGCTTTCTTCAAAACCCGCCGTAAAACGGCGGGCTAAATATGCAACAAGCATCCACTCATAAAATCCAAACCAACAGCTCATAAACTTAGGCGCATTTTAACCTGAAGCGCAACGCTGCAGGTTAAAAGCAGCCCCCCTTCGGGGGGCTGGAGTTTTTCGCATTTACTACCAGGATAGATAAAGTAAGAATGAGGCGACATTGCTGCCGCCCCT
>Ga0315279_10000483_pt1 | contig 79071 bp, 64 predicted proteins | sample YL17G06_20_MG_FD_203694 | JGI IMG/M metagenome (GOLD analysis project Ga0315279, IMG submission 203694) | Sediment microbial communities from Yellowstone Lake, YNP, Wyoming, USA - YL17G06_20 | ecosystem: Environmental > Aquatic > Freshwater > Lake > Sediment | place: USA: Wyoming | collected...
TGGCTCCTTTTCGGAAGTTTCATCGATGGTCGCGCCAAACCCAGCGAGCCTTTATGATTCTTCGTCACGAAATTGTAAACGAAGTCGCGGCACCTACACCTGTAAACGATGTCGTGGCATTCGTCACTTACTCTTTACGTGCGAAGTGCAAAACGAAAGAACCCAAACCCTGTTCCGCATGGATTAAGTTGGACGAAATTGAAGGTTTCTCCCTGTCGGGAAACTCTCTGAGCTACCAGGGTCCTCCGCTGCATCTTCGCTGCGACAGATGCAGCAAAATTCACAATTACACCCTGAGAAAGGTGCAGCTTCACCAAACGTCTGCCCGTCCCTGATAGCGAAGTCCGGGCAACTCTTAACGCCGTTCCAGTCCAGATCCAGCGGTCTGGTTTCACCAGATTTTGTGATGAATGGCATAGTAACCTCCTAACCAAAGGAATCTCATAGTCGTATTTTTCAGAGCCTTTGCTCACCGCACACTCATAAGCACTTGGGGTTTCCCAACTCTTTGGGTATAAAATCGGGGGCAGCAGGCGGCCAAGGACTGCCTGATCTGTTAGACAATTATCAAGGGGCTATCCATGAGTAAAAACAAACGGCTTAAGGCTCTGTTCTCCCATTGGGTGACGGAGCCGACACCGGGAAACATCCTCTGTCATCTCCATGATAAGACTGAGACGTTCAGGAGGACTGCTTCTTCCGGATTTCGCGGCGAAACGAACCCGATGGAGAAGCAGCTAATTGAGCATGTAACTGGCTTGCGCCAACAGGTGAACATGCTGACTGATCTGGTTCAAGCCTTGTTAGTAATCGAAGACGAGAGAATTTCACAGAAAATGAAGAGGGCGTTCACGCGGGTTTTGGAGGGAGTAAAGGAACTCTGGCGTAAGGTGAACGAAAGTACGCTTTACAGGATTCTCGGACTTGCGGGAACCCTCGCATTTCTGTGCGCGATTCTGGTTTGGCTTTTTCATCGATTCTGGCATCTTAGCTAGGTTTGTCAGGCATACAAGCGCCACAGTTCAATTTGCGTAAAGTACATACTTCCGTTTCAGTTTCTCGGTTTCTAGGGAGAATCCGCGCCGTCGGTGACCCATGCGAGCGAAAAGCGGGCAAAGGTGACCTTATCAATCGAAGAATGGTCTCCCCGCTCGTAAAGGCACCCTATCTTCATGTCAGGAAGAACTGTTAAGCAAGAGTAGCCCGAAGGGCCGGCGTTAAGCAGTTTGCCGACGGGCCATGTCTTGCCCTCGTCGTAGCTGACCCGCACCGTCATTTTGATCCGCTCCGTTTCGCTCGCGGGGTTGGAGAAGAGTAGGCGGTCTTTCATGAACTGAGGGGATTTGGTGTATCGGATGAAACTCGCCTGGCAGACCGGCTCAATGAGCGTCGGATCGCTGGTCACCTTTGACCAAGTTAGCCCGCCGTCTTTGCTCATCGAGATTCCCCGATGACCTTTGTCTCGGTAGTTCCTGATGTTGAGCAGGAGCGAGCCGTCGGTCAGCTCCACGATTTGATCCTCATCCATTTCACCTTCGGTTGACCCGCCTAAGCGCCATGTTTCCCCGTGATCATCGCTGCAAATCACGTGGTCATACGCCTCATTCCCAATCAGGTGATTGCACGGAATGACCAGACGTCCGCTGCGCATCTGGATTCCGACGCCTGGGCCGGGAACGATGCGCTTCCAGTTCGGCCGATTTACCGATTCCGTGATGTCCGTCGGACCGATCCAAGTTGCACCCTCATCGTTGCTGTGCATAACCCACATGTCGCTGATCCGGCCCTGGGCTTTGGCGACTTCAGCATCATTCTTGTACTTCTTGGTAGACGTCCTGACGAACACCAGCCATGTGGCGCCAGTTTCCCGATCGACCACGGCTGTTGGATTGTTTAGGGCATTGGTCCCGTCTTTCGCCACAAGTTGCACCGGGGCCCACGTTTCGCCTCCATCGAAACTCCGCCGCAAGAGCATCTCGTTATGCCCATGGTCGGCCGAGCTGTCTTTGCGCCCTTCCACGAATGCGAGGACAGTCCCCTTCTGGGTGGTAATCAATGCGGGGATACGGTAACTGCGATAGTCGCCCTGGCCACCGATGAAAAGATCTGTTTGCTCGGGACCGGGTATGTCCGGCCTCGTTTGCTCCACCTTCCGGCCCGCGCTACAGCCGAACAGCACAACTTGCAGCGCCAAGAGGGCGAGCAGAATTATCGGGATACGAGCGAAAGGCTGTTTCACACGCATGAGGCTACACTCCTCCCTTTTGGATTCGTCTCAAACACCCCGTGAACCATGCTGTGGTTGGCTGCACTCGTCTTCCCAGGTCGGCTTTACCAGCGGTCTTCGACGGGTGAGCATGCCTTCCAGAACCAAGGAAGCTGAGTGCCCTGCCGGTCTGTCGTGCTTACCCCTCGATATTGTTCCGAAACGCGCCCGTAATCAATACTGAATCGGGCAGTTCCTCGCTGGCGCGCCCTCCTCGGTCCCGGGTATAGGATAGACAAGTTCCAGGCTTCGTCGTAGAATCCGGGCGGTGACAGACAGTGACCAGTCATGCGTCCGAAGTCAGGAGTCGAAAGTCGAAGGTCAAAAGCCGAAAGGCAGCAACCAAAAATCCAAAATCGAAAATCCAAAATGGATGTGACTGGTCGCGGTCATGAAGCCGCTGGCCGGTGTAACGCCAACGCCGCGAATCATTCGCTGATTCCTCGATGACGGAACCCTCTCCAGCCTCTACCCTGACGCGAAGCACAGCCTCCTACGCCAAGATTCCTCGGCTACGGTGGCTCATCTGTGGTCTGCTTTTCTTTGCCTCCGCCATCAATTACATTGACCGGCAAACCATCTCCGTCCTGAAGCCCCATTTGCAAGCTCTTTTTCACTGGTCGGAAAGCGACTATGGCTGGATCGTATTTGCATTCCAACTGGCGTACGCCATTATGATGGTGATTTCCGGCAAGGTCATCGACCGGTTGGGTACCCGCCTGGGATTTGCGCTGGCCATGGTCTGGTGGTCCATCGCCGCCATGGCCCATGCCCTCTGCCGGAATGTATTTCAGTTCGAGACCGCCCGGTTTTTCCTCGGTGCCGGTGAGGCGGCGAATTTCCCCGCCTCCATCAAAAGCGTCGCGGAGTGGTTTCCCACAAGGGAACGGGCGCTGGCGACGGGAATTTTCAACTCCGGAACCAGCATCGGCGCGGTGGTGGGGACCTCGATAGTCGCCTGGCTCACGCTCAGATGGAACTGGCGGGTCGCTTTCATCTTCACTGGCGCGCTCGGCTTTTTCTGGCTCGTCGCCTGGCTCCTGCTCTATCAGGCTCCCGGGCAGCATCCCTGGCTCAGCCGCCGGGAACTCGAATACATCTCAGAGGACGATGCGGAAAGCGAGGAGGGGAGACAACCGCCGCTCGCCTGGGGCAAGATCCTTCGCTATCGCCAGGCCTGGGGCTTCATTCTGCCGCGGTTCATGACCGACCCCGTCTGGTGGTTTTACATCTTTTGGCTGCCTTCTTACCTTGAACAGGGGCGCGGATTCACCCTGAAACAGATCGGGAGCTTTGCATGGATACCTTTGCTTGCATCCAGCTTTGGCGGCATGGCGGGAGGATGGCTGTCGGGCTTTTGGATGCAGCGCGGGTGGTCCGTCAACCGCGCGCGGAAATGCGCGCTGGTGGTCGTGGCCTTGCTGATGCCGACGGGCATTGCGGCGGTGTTCGCCCCGACGGCCGGGGTCGCGCTGGCGCTGATCTCCATTGCGATGGCAGCTCATCAGGGATGGTCTGCCAATTTTTTCACGCTGGCTTCAGATCTGTTCCCGAAAAAGGATGTCGGATCCGTGGTCGGGCTGGGCGGGGCCGCGGGTGCCGTGGGGGGTATGATCATCGCCCCTGTAGCCGGCTACGTTCTCCAACTCACTCACTCCTATATCCCGCTTTTCATCATCGCCGGCATAATGCACCCGCTGGCCATCGTGCTGGTACAGCTACTCATCCCGAAAATCGAACCGGTGGCGGCACGCCCCGATCCATGCCGACAAGAATAATCGGGACAAGTCGGGGCCGAGGATGCCTGGGTGTTGCGCCGACGTCTGAGGTCGCTCCGTTTATCGATGGATCGGGGCACGTTAGCCAGTTGTCAGGCTCAGCCCCGATCCCGAAGGCGAAAGCATATAACCGCTGCGATCAAAACCGCTTAACCTCGGGATCGGGGATCGTGACTGGCGGGCTTTCCAGTCCAGTCCCGCCCCCGCAGAGCGGGGCGGGAGGAGAACCTCTTCTCCATCTCCGCGGGCGGAGCACCCGAACCTCGGCGAATCTCGATTTGCAGAGTCAACCTTCTGGCTGGCAATATGATAGCCATGAGCAACGCCACCTAACTTCCGGATCGGGGCTCAGTTCCCCGAAAGGATGGCGCCGACCTTCTCAGTTCGGCGGGCCCCTGGGCCGGGACTCGGCGAGACCGCAAGTGGGTTTCTACCACCCGTAAGATCTCCGGCAAGGCCAACGGCTTCTCCAGGTAGTCGATAGCGCCCAACTGCATTGCCTCCAGATAACACCTCATGTCCAGGCAGCGAGTTAGAACAAGGACGGGCGTGCTGCGGTCACGCTCCACCACGCACTCAAGGACGGCTCGACCCTCGAACGCCGGGCTCCCCTGGCACACCATCACAAAGTCAAAAGATTCGCTTCCCAGGCAATGGACCGCTTCCTCATACGACTTAAAGCACCGCGTTTCATAACCCTGCTGGAGCAAAAAAGCGGAGCAAGCTTCAACACCTGCACAGTCTCCATCCACAATGAGGACTTTGCCTTTCGGGACAGAATCAGGCCCTCTCCTGGGCCGTGGACTTAAGGTTGCCATCGCGCACCTCCTGGTTTCGGATCAGGAGCGTTTGCTCCTTCATTGAGGCAAAAGAAATTCCCGGGACACATTGACCCACTCCCTGGGGGAAAACGTCTCTCCGCCGGTCAAGGCAGCCCGTTGACTACTGCCTGATGAGTTGTTCTATGCCCTTCTTACTTGGAGGAAGCTTTGGAGATCTTTCCCGGCTTTGGCACGAGGCAAAAAGCAACACAGGGCAGCGTACCGTTCGAGGCAGTCTGCCGTGGCCGGGTTGGCGCACAGGGCCGGATACAAATCGAGCCCGTCTGCCGTGGGTTGGCCCGCGCGCCGCGAGGGGGGCTTGCGTCTTTCTGGCCTGGTATCCCTCCGTGAACTGGGCTTGCAAGGGAGGTGCACAATTCTCGGTTCCGGCGTGGCGCAAGCCGAAAGCGCGTCAGGAAATGCCCGATGCAGGCCCGGTAAGGTTAGCTTGTGATCAGCGCCAGGTTGGTCAGCCCGAGCTATTCTGGGCGCGAGACACCACACTGCCGCGAAACCCAGGACTAGGCTCAAGACCCGAACACGCATATACGAAAGGCTCCCCGTGCCAAGGAAGCTACTCCTCGTGGGACACGAAGTCAAGAAAATTCCGCATTCCGGCGTCAAACTGATGTCCATCTGTTTGCCGCGTGCTGGACCGCAGACTCCCAGGCGCGAAATGCCCTTCAAAAGTCAGCGGCTCGTCGCACTCATCTCCCCGCGACATGCCAACGAAACTGGGCAAATGAGCATAACCTGTGCCGTTTCAAGCAGATGCTCCAGATTGAAGGAAATCGATGTTAATGCGCACCTCTTTGCCTCTGGCGTGCAGGCCAGGGCCCGCTCCGCATGCCCTTTGGAGTGCGGGAGTTCTGCTCCCGCCTCGCTCTCGCCCGAAGCTCTGCTTCGGTGGCCGAAAAGCGGCGGCAGAGCCGCCGCACTCCAAAGCGCTTCGCGCCAGCGACGTTTTCCGAGCAAGCTCTCGCAAGACGCCTGGATAGTTGCCGTCTTCCTCCTGTTGGCTCAGTCACTGCTTGACGCCGGCGCGAATTGGGGTATCCTGCCCCAACCCCCGGCGTTGGGAAAGGCGAGTGTGAACCCTCAAGACCGGACGGCACAAGACCCAGCAATGGCGGCGGTGACGGCAGGGAACGTCGCTCATGCCCGGCGCTGGTCCATCGTTGGCCTGCTTTTTGCCGCCTCGCTCATCAACTACCTGGACCGCGCCACGGTTTCGGTAGCGCTACCGCTCATCTCTGTTGATCTCAGGCTCGACCCAGCCACCAAGGGCATTCTGCTTTCAGCCTTCTTCTGGTCGTACGCCTTGATGCAGATCCCTATCGGCTGGTGTGCCGACCGCTTCAATCTGCGCTGGCTTTACGCTGGCATGTTCCTGCTCTGGTCGGTCGCCAGTGGCCTGATGGGCCTGGCAACGAGTCTAGCCGTCCTGATTGCTCTCCGGATCGTCCTCGGGGTCGGAGAATCCATCTATCTGCCAGCCGGCACGAAAATCGTCAGCCTGCTCTTCGCCCCGCATGAACGTGGGTTCCCTTCGGGCCTCTTCGACTGTGGCACGCGCGCAGGTCTTGCCCTGGGTGCTCCTCTCATTGCCTGGCTCGTCATGCGGCACGGGTGGAGGCATATGTTCTTCCTCATCGGCTTCTCCGCGCTGGTCTGGCTGATTCCCTGGCTGGGGGCGTGTCCGAAGCGACTCAATAACCCGCTCCCCAATTCTCTGAATCCGCCTGCCGGAGCGCGAATCCGCCCGCGCGTGACCCTGAACCGCAATTTGCTCGGCATCTGTCTGGGTTTCTTCTGTTTTGACTATTACTGGTACCTGCTGGTCACCTGGCTGCCAGACTATCTGGTGACGGTGCGGCACCTGACAGTGCTGCGGGCAGGCTTTTACGCTTCGCTGCCGTTTCTTGTCTTTGGCGCGAGCGAGCCCCTTGGCGGCTGGGTCGCCGACCGCCTGCTGCGCTTGGGTTGGGATGAAACCCTCACGCGCAAGGGCATGGTCACGTTCGCGTTTCTCACCGGCCTGCTACTGATCCCGGCGGCGCGCGTTGAAACTGCCAATGGAGCCCTCGCCTTAATTATTGGCGGCTCACTCGTCGGCCTGTCCTCAGGAAATCTGCTGGTGATCCTGCAGAGCTGCGCGCCCCCGGAGGAAGTCGGCGTGTGGACGGGGATGGAGAACTGCGCCGGCAACCTTGGTGGCGTCCTTGCGCCCCTTGCCACCGGATTCCTCATCAGGCAGACAGGCTCTTACTTCCCGGGGTTCGCGCTCGCGGCCTGCGTGCTCGTCGCCGGACTGCTTGCGTACTGGCTGGTCGTGGGCGAACTCCCCCGAACCGGACAGCCAACCCTACCCACAGCCCGAAGGTAGGAGGCTCACCGCTCACTTGCCGCTCCCATGTGATATAGTTCGCGCCAGATTCCGGCATTGAGGACAAAGCAAGATGGAGCGTTTTCCTATGCCCACCCTTTTCCGTTTCCGTCACACGGGCGTTATGTCTGCCCTCATGGCCTTTGCCTTCACCTGCCCCATCGCCGTCGTGGCAAGGGAGCGCAGCCGCTCCCTGCCTGACCATGTCCCCCCTAAGCGGTCTTCGCAAATACAGGAGGGCTTCGGCCTCAACTCCGACCTGCCGCGCGAGCCCCACCTGCCATGGAACCGCTGGTGGTGGACGCGCATGTTCGACGCCGGCTTCAAGTGGATTCGCATCGGGCAGTACGAAAACAGCTCCGACTACACGAGCTGGGACTGGGTTGAGCAAAAACGCGGGGTGTACGCGGTAGCGCCCGAAGTAGACGATTACGTGGATTCCTTGGTCGAAAACGGCGTTCAGATCCAGGTACAGCTTCTCTACGGCAACCCGATGTACACTTCACCGGCCGGCCGCCACCCCGACTCGATCATCCCCGAGCCCGGTTCGTTCCATAATCCCGACCGCAGTCTGTACTCAGTCTTTTGGCCACCGACGACGCCCGATCAGATCGAGGCCTTCTGCACGTATGTCCGGTGGATGGTGAACCACTTCCGCGGCCGCATCCGCTACTACGCCCTGTGGAACGAGCAGGACATCAGCTATTGGAACTCGGTGCCCAATCCCGAGGACTATGGCCGCCTGCTGAAAGCTTTCGTTCAGGCGGTGCATGAGACTGATCGCGAAGCCAAAGTGATTTATGGTGGCCAGGCGGATCCCTCACGCGATTTCACCCGGCGCGCGCTCGACACCTGCCAGTGCGCATCCGGGATAGACGTTTACGCTTACCACACCTATCCCGGCTACGGACAGAACCTGAACCCCGAGTCGATGGATTACGGCGCTTACTTGACCGAATCGCCGCTGGCGCTGCGGGAGTTTGTCCGAAGCTACCCCGGCGTCCGACCTGACATCCAGTTTTGGGATGATGAGTTCAATTCCATCCCCTCGTGGGAGGGCTCAGATGAATCGGTCCAGGCCAAGTATGTCCCGCGCGGCTTCCTCTACAACTGGGCCGCAGGCGTCAAAACGTTTGTTTGGCTGCTCACCGCAGGAACTGACGGGAACGAGTACGATGACTTCGGCCTCATCCACGGCTTGACCTACCAGCGGAGTGATTTCACCCCCCGGCCCGTTCTCCAGGCCCTGCAAAACACCAATGCCCTTTTCGCCGATACGAAGTTTGATCCCACGATTCAGATCACAGGCCCAGACCTTCCCGCCTTGCGGCGTCGCGCGGGCTTTCCTTATTATGCCTATGGCTTCCGCTCGCGCACCGACAAGGCAATCGTGGCCTACTGGCTGGGCGCACACAGCCTCCCCGGCAACATTTTCCCGCCGCTTTACGCCAGCCTGACTCTTCAGCACACCGGCATCGAGCACCCGATCCTGGTTGATGTCGTCTCGGGTGAGATTACCTCCCTCGAATGGAAGATGGGCACAAAGGACACGCTGGAGTCCGTTCCGGTCCGGGACACGGTGTTGGCCATCGCCGACGAGAGCTACTTCGACTGGCCCGTCTTGCCTGAGGCTCCGAGTTCGCTCAATGCCATACCCTCCGGCGGCGCGGTGAAACTGGCGTGGGAAGTCCACGGGGGGAATCCGACCAGCGTTGTGGTCGAGCGCCGTCCGGGCAATCATGGAAGCTGGGAAAGGATTGCGAAGCTGCCTCCCGATGCCACCGGATACATCGACTCCCAGGCAGGCAAGGGGCAGACGGTTTGCTACCGCGTTCGTGCCGTGAACGACGCAGGGGAATCCGCCTATTCCAATATCGCCAGAGTTCAACCCCAATCCCAAAGTTGAGGGGTTTTGACGAATGCTCAGAATGACGTATCAAGACATTTCATTTTTTCTCGCCCGCGCGAAGGATTTCTCCGTTTGAAGTGTAGAAGCGTTGTTGGCGGTGGGCCTTTGCGTCCTGGCGTCTCGGCGTGAGGCTGTTCATTTCTGGCAGCGCCCCCCGCGCGATATTGGCTCGCTACCGTGTTGGGGCGGGGCACGCACAAGTCTAACGAGTCCCCGTCGGCTCGATGCCAGCCTGAAGGCCGGCGCTACGACTCGCTGACTCGATCGCCTCGATTTCGTCCTTCAACCCCAGGTACTCCCACCGCTGCAGGGCGATTGGCACGTTGCCGTTCTTCCACACAAAATCGTGGAAGGCGCGCAAGTTGAAGTTGTTTCCTTGCAGGCGGCGGGCTTCGGCGAGGAACTTGATGATCTGCAGCTTGCCGATCTGATAAGAAATGGCCTGCCCCGGCCCGAGGGCGAACGACGCAGCTTCGTCGCGGGCCGTAACCGCGTCCATAGGGACACTTTTCCGCAGATAATCCGCGGCCTCGTCGACGGTGAACAGCCCTAGCGCGAGTTTCACGTCTACTTCCACCCTCAAGGCGCGCAGGCGGGCGAAATTGTAAATGATCTCGCGGGTGCGTGGTTTATCGTCAAATAGGCCGGCCTGCAGCATCATCTCTTCGGCGTAGAAAGCAATGCCTTCGTTCGAGCCAGAATCATAGTAGTAGCGCCGGATGGGATCTTCATGGGCCCACGACAGGACCAACTGAAAGTAGTGCCCTGGCACACCCTCGTGCACCAGGATGGTGCGCGGATCGTAGGCCGTCGCCAGGGCAAAGTAGCCGAGCGACGGCGAGGGCGGGCGAATATAACTGGTCGCGTCCTCCTTCAGCCGACTGGGGCCGGTCAGGTCGTCGGTCACGCCCATCTGAATCGGTGCGATGTAAGAGGGCAACGCCGGCGTTCGGTAGTGCCGAACCCACGACGGCACAGTCAGAATATCCTTGTCTTGCAGGAAGCGCCGAATGGCCATCTCGTCGCGCTTCTCTTCGGCGGTTTGCGCCGCCTGGCTGGCGGCCACCTTGAGCGGGGGCAAGCCCTTGTTGCGATGTTCCTCGTACATCTGAAAAGCCACGCTGCGTTCCCACTCCTGGCGACTCATGGCTAGGAGTTCTTCCGGGGTAAGAGGCAGCAGCGCGACCTCGCGAAGGGAAAATAGGTACGCTTCGCGTCCGACAGCGGTCTTTTGGGGCATCGAAGGCAGCCGCTGCTCCAGCCAGTCACGGTAGGATTCCAGCGCCACGATCGCCTCTTCAGTACCACCGTCGATCTGCTGTGCCGCCGAAGGCGTTAAGAGCGGTTTCAGGTCGCGGATGGAGGCCGAGAGCCGGGGCCGTATGTCCTTCAACTCGGCAATAGTCAGCCGGGCGAAGGGCGCTACCGCATCCGTGAGGTTTGCCTTGGCATCCTCGCAAAGGCGTGGGGTGGCTGCCAGGCGGCGCACGATTTCCGCGCTGCGCGCCTGCTCGAAGGGCGGAGGAGGAGGAAGCAGCTCGAAGACCGCGCCTAACGTTTGGGCAAGGTAGAATCCCGGATCGCGCTGCCAGTTGCGCGTGACGTCCAGCTCCCAACGCACGCGGGCCAGCGCCGAGCCCATCAGTCGGTAGTCCACTTGGCGGGGAACCGGCGCTGTTTCCATCGCGCTTTTGAGCCGCTTCCAGCGCTCCTCAAAGCCCCCCAACTCTTGACGACGCCGGGCCACCGCAGCCGCCGACCAGTCAGGCGTCCCGCCGACGGGACGTTCGATGCGCGGGATGTCGTCACCCGAAAACGGCTGCTCCGCCGCCCGCCACGCCCAGAAATCACGTGCCAAGTCGTCGAGTTGGTCCGCCATCGCGGGCCAGGCAAAAGCCATGGCAATGACCAGCGTCGCCAATGTGCAATGCAGTCGGTTCACGATAAGGCTCCACTCAGCGGACGAAGCGCGCCCGACGGCCCTGGATCGCCCACGCCAGGCACGCGGCCACTGTACAATGTGACAGATTGAACCAGCCAGCACAGCCAAGCGCTTGAGCCGGAATTTGCACTTTGGCCGTCCGGCACCCGAGAGTATACATCCGCTTGCCTCGAATCGAGCCCTTCCAGCGCATTTCTCGTCTCCAGGATGGTCCGAGTGGCTCCCAACTGCTCTCTGCGAGTCCTGAACGCCTGCAATGGTTGCCCTCTTCTCAATCAGTTGTCTCAGACACCGCTGGTTCCGGGGGCCCCAGGCATCCTGAGCCTTGCTTAGTGCCAGGGTGGTCGGTGAGCGACGAGGAATTGCCCCAAATAGTTGGAGCGGAACTGGGCTTGACTCCGCAATGAAAATGCGCGGAAATAGGCGGCGTTCCAGAAGGCAAGCCATGCTCCTCGTGCCTTGGTACTGTCAGAGGTTCTACGAAAGAGCCAAGGAGTCTTGTGGCAGGGGAGCCCGCCTGGGCGGGCTCCCGCTTTCAGATTCCAGAGGGAGGGCTGCGAAGGCCCTCCCTTACCTTCATAAGGAGAAGCCTCCATGGGAAAACTGGCCATAACCGGCGGAAAACCTGTTCGCAAGAAGCCATTCGCACCCTGGCCCATTTACACGCAGCAAGAAGCCCGCGCCCTTCAAAAAGTCTTGGCCAGCCGGAATTGGGGAGGCTATCCCTTCCCCAACAAGATCGCCGAGGCGTTTGCCCAGAAATTTGCGCGGCTCCACGGCGCCAAGTACGGGCTGGCGGTGGCGAATGGGACAGTTGCCATTGAGATTGCTCTCAAGGCCGCAGGCGTCAGGCCCGGCGACGAGGTGATTGTGCCGGCCTACACCTGGGAAGGCACCGTGGGTCCAATTCTGCTCCTCAACGCGGTCCCCGTCTTTGTCGACATTGATCCCGCCAACTACTGCCTGGACGCCAAGCTCATCGAAAAGGCTCTCACGCCCAAGACGCGCGCCATCCTGCCGGTCCACCTCGCCATGCGCTTTGCGGACATGGATGAGATCTGTCGCATCGCTGGCGTGCACAAGCTGGTGGTAATTGAGGACTGCGCGCACGCCCACGGCGGCAAGTGGCGCCATAAGGGCGCAGGCGCAACGGGGGACCTCGGCTGCTTCAGCTTTCAATCCAGCAAGCTGATGACAGCGGGCGAAGGCGGCGCGGTCATCACCAGCAATCTGGAATTCTATGAGCGCGCCCAGTCGTTCATGAATTGCGGCCGCGCCAGCGTGACGGACCAGTTCAAACACCGGCTCATCGGCTTCAACTACCGTATAACGGAACTCCAGGCCGCGATCCTGGAGGCGCAACTGGGGCGCCTGCCGAAACAGGCGAGGGTCCGCCAGGCTAACATGGCCCACTTCGAGAAGCGCCTGCGCGGCACAGCGGGGCTAGGTTTCCTCGAACGAGATCCCCGCAACACGCGCGTGGCCGCGTATCAGTACGTTTTCAAGTATTCACCGGAGCATTTTGGAGGCATTCCGCGCGCGGCCTTCCTGGGCGCACTCCAACTGGAAGGCGTTCCCTGCGATGGGCTCTTCTACGAGCCGGTTTACAGGAGCGCGCTCTTCCCTGTCGATCCGAGTGAATGGCCGGCCTTGAGCTGGGGACGGGCGGAGCCGCTGGATCTGAAGGCCTGCTACCATTGTCCAGTCTCCGAACGCGCCGCGTATGAGGAAGCCGTCTGGCTGCCGCACCACATTTTCCTGGGCAGCAAGAAGGATGCGAATGACATCGCCGACGCCGTCCTGAAAGTGTGCGAAAACATCGAGGAATTGCGCGGGCTCAAGCACCCCGCCATCGACGTCAAAGCCATGAGCCGTGCCGAGCGCCCGCGCGTTGAAAAACGACAATGGTAGAAGAATTGATCCATCGCGTCCTCAGGTCACTGAAACGAACGATGAACGATGAACGATGAACAACCAATCCACTGAAACGAACGATGAACGCGGAACGATGAACGATGAACGATGAACAACCAATCCACTGAAACGAACCATGAACGCGGAACGATGAACAACCAATCCACTGAAACGAACCATGAACGCGGAACAATGAACGATGAACAACCAATCCACTGAAACGAACGATGAACGCGGAACGATGAACAACCAATCCACTGAAACGAACCATGAACGCGGAACAATGAACGATGAACAACCAATCCACTGAAACGAACCATCAACGCGGAACGATGAACGCGAAGCGATGAACGATGAATAACCAGTCCAAAGAAAGGGCTGACAAGCGCGATTTGCGCGCGCGGACCAAAGCATTCGCTCTGGAAATCATCCGTCTGTATGCGTCGCTTCCTCGAAGTAGCGAAGCGCAGGTCTTGGGCAAACAAATGCTTCGGAGTGGCACGTCTGTTGGAGCACACTACCGTGAAGCCAAGCGCGCCCGCTCGAGCGCAGAATTCGTAAGCAAGATCGAAGGCGGGCTGCAGGAGTTAGAGGAAACCGTCTATTGGTTGGAGCTCCTGCAGGAAGCAAGACTCTCTGAGCCTGCGTTGATACATCATCTCCTCGAAGAAGCCGAGGAACTGATTTCCATCTTTGTCTCTTCTGCAAAGACCGCGAAAAGATCCGGCTGATTCTCCGGCATTCTGTGTGGGCCGTCGGTCTTGGCCGTTTTGTTTTCGAGATTCATTGTTCATCGTTCAGCGTTCAGCGTTCAGCGTTATGTGGCCTCAGCCCTTGGTCCCTGCACACTCCTTGCCCGTCTCCGCGCTGGTGGCGGCGGCGCCGCTCGCGGTGGTGTTGGTATTGATGGGCGGCTTGCGCAGGAGCGGCGCGTTATCCGCGGCAGCCGGACTGGCCAGCGCCCTGCTCCTGGCGATGTTCGTCTGGCGGATGCCGGCTCAACTCGCCGCGCTCAGCGTCATCTTCGGCTTCCTCTACAGTCTCTGGCCCATACTGTGGCTCGTGTTTGCGGCCTTGTGGCTCTACAACCTCTCCGTCGATACAGGAAAGTTCGAGCTGTTGCGACGCTGGATGGAAGAGCATGCCTCCGGCGATCCGCGTCTGCAAGCGATCCTGGTGGCCTTCTGCTTCGGAGCGCTGCTGGAGGGAACGGCGGGCTTCGGAGCGCCAGTAGCCGTGGCTGCCTATCTGCTGCTCGGGCTGGGTTTCACCGCTCGGCAAGCTGTCGTCATCGCACTGATTGCCAACACAGCGCCGGTAGCATTTGGGGGGCTCGGCATCCCGATCGTTGCGCTGGCCGCCGTGACCGGGCTGGACCTCATGAAGCTCTCCGCGATGGTAGGGCGGCAGCTTCCCTTCCTGGCGCTCGTGCTCCCGGCTTACTTGGTCTGGGTCATGGCGGGGCGAAAAGGCTTGAAGGAGACCTGGCCCGCGGCACTCGTCAGCGGCGCCAGCTTCGGCCTGGCTCAGTTCTTCGTTTCAAATTTTTGGGGACCTTACCCTACGGATGTTGTCGCGGCGGCGGTTTCGACGGCGGCGCTGGTCTTGTTCCTCCGCCTCTGGAAACCGGGAGGAGCAGTTCATGAATCGCCCGCGCAAGGCACGGAATCCGGCCTTTCAGTTTCCGAAACCCTCACTGCCTGGGCGCCCTGGGCCTTGCTCGCCACTGTGATGGTCGCGTGGTCTTACTTCAGACTTACCCAGATAGCGCAGCGAGCCTTTCCGGTGCCCTACCTCCACAACGCCATCTTCATTACGCTGTATCAGAGGCCTTACGCCGCCCTTTTCCAATTCCAGCCCTTGGCGGCGGGGACGGCTGCCCTGACCGCCACCGTGATCACGGCACTGATGTTTCGCGTCAGCCCTCGAATCTTCCTGAGGTCGGGGCTGAAAACGCTGAAGCAGCTCCGGATCACCGGACTGACGGTAGGCCTGATCGTGGGATTGGCCTATCTCTACAACTATTCCGGCATGGCTTACACCTTGGGTGCGGCCCTGGCAGGACTCGGTGGTCTTTTCCCGCTGGCCAGCGGGTACCTCGGCTGGGTCGCCTGTTTCCTAACTGGGAGCGATACGGCCAGCAACCTTCTCTTTGGCAACCTGCAAGTGGCTGCCGCGCACCAGATCGGCGTGAATCCTCTTCTGCTCGCCGCCACCAACTGTTCAGGCGGAGTTACAGGCAAAATGATTTCGCCGCAAAACATTGCGGTCGGCGTCACGACGGTCGGTCTGGTGGGACAGGAAGGCGACGTGGTGCGCAGCACGTTCTGGCACAGCATCGTACTGGCACTGCTCTTGAGCGTGATCGCATTCGGACAGGCTTATTGGCTGAAGTGGATGATACCGTAGCAGGTAGGTAGCGCGGTCCCTCAACTGACGGGCTGCGGCTTTTTGATTTGGAACGAGGGGCGGGCTCCGCCCGCCCACCAAAGACGGCCGTGGGACACGGCCGCTACAGGATCTTGAAAATCAGGCCGACGGTGAACACGATATTGTTCTGGATCGGGATGGGGCCGAAGTATTGTGCCGGATTGGGCACAGCGACGGGGACGCACCCGGCCGGCGGGGGAATTACTGCAATGCACGCCGGGCTGATTACCAGATCCTGCTGAGGACTCAGGTTGCCGGTCCCGCCCCCCGAGATGTGGTCGCGCAGATCGAACCTGAACCCCACGCGCTTGAAGGGAAAAAATTTGATGCCCGCTCCGAGATTAAAGGTGACGGCAGTCCCGGGAAGTATATGGGAAGTGGCTGTTCCCAGCGGGGTGATGACGCTCATGTCCCGGCTGCCGTTTCGCACGAATCCAATGCCCGGACTCAGGTAGAACATGCTGCGACCGAAACTGGCTAGCTTAATCTCGCCGTTTCCCCAACCCATTGCCAGGTTCCGCGCGTGCATCAGAGCCGTCCCCGTGGGCAACGTAGCGGAGGGCGGCGTCACGGCAGTAAAAGAACGACTCTGGTTGCTGTACATGTAGTTGAAGGAAAGATTCAGCGCCTTCAGGAACCCGAAAGTGAAACGAATTCCGTAGTCGCCACGCGTCGCCGACTGATAAGCCGAGCCAATGCTCTTGCCGGTGATGCCTCCGGAAAAGAGTTCCAACTCAGCGCTGAACGGCGAACGCGCAAAGCCCTTGAGAGGATTGAGGAAGATAGGAGGCTCGGCGGCCCGGCAAGGGCTGGCCACCAAACTCCACAGCAGCAGCACACCACACAGTAATCTCGCTCCGCGCATGTTCGCACCTCATCTCTGAATTTCCGCCGGGCTAACGACCCCTCGCAGGGTGCTGAAAAACGGTTTATGGCATGTCATCCTGATCCCGCAGAACGGGAGAAGGATCCAGGTTCTTTGTTCCCGGCAAAGGCCGGGATGCTTCTCCCGCAAAGCGGGATCAGCATGATATCTCGGGTGCTATCCGCACCCTGCTAGACCGCGCTGGATTCTACTTGATCGGCCGCAGGGGGTCAATAAAGGCCGAATCCCGCTCAATGGAAATTGAAAATCTTTTCCTTATAAGTTAACCTGCGTTGAGCGGTGCCCGATCCCATAGCTGGAGAAGGAGTAGAAGGCGGGGCGGGTTGGAGACCTTGCGTGGAACCACCGGCAACTTCATCCCGCATGCGGGACGAGACGACGGCCCGAGGGCGTTATGCTGCTTTGGGGGCGCTCGTCGAAAGCCTGCGGCCGCAACAGTGGGTGAAGAACGGATTCGTCTTCGCCGCCCTGATCTTCTCGCGCAGCCTCACGGATTGGCACCGCAACACGCGGGTGGCGCTGGCGGCTCTGCTTTTCTGCCTGATTTCAAGCGCCGCCTATCTCGTCAACGACATCCTGGATGCGCCGGAAGACCGCAAACATCCCGTCAAAAGGCTGCGCCCGGTGGCTTCGGGCCGGCTGGGTGCGGGGACAGCCGCTTTGGTGGCCGCCCTGCTGGCACTCGTGGCGCTGGCGGGAGCCTGGGCCCTGGACCGCCAGTTCTTCCTGATTGTCGCGTTGTACACCGGATTCAATCTGCTCTATTCCTGGGTCCTGAAACACGTGGTGCTTCTCGATGTATTCATTATCGGCGCCGGGTTTGTGCTTCGCGTGATTGGCGGCGGCGTGGTGATCCACGTGGAGATTTCCTCCTGGTTGATCGTTTGCTCCACCCTGCTGGCTCTTTTCCTGGCGCTCAGCAAGCGCCGGCACGAACTCGTGCTGCTGAAGGAAAATGCCTCGGAGCACCGTGCAATCCTGGCGCACTACAGCCCCTACTTCCTCGACCAGCTCATCGCCATTGTCACGGCCTCGACAGTGATGTCTTACGCCCTGTACACCCTTTCGCACGATGCGCAAAGCAAGTTTCCCGGCAAACGGCTGGAGCTTACGATTCCGTTCGTGCTCTTCGGAATCTTCCGCTATCTCTATTTGGTGCACCGGAACGAGGAGGGAGGGAACCCGACTCGGTTAGTTTTCACGGACCCCGTGTTACTTTCCGTGGTGCTGATGTGGGCGGCCTCCGTCATCTTTATCATCTACCGATAAGAAAGTCGAGAGTCCAGAGTCAAGAGTCGAAAGTCTACAGCAAAATCGGCAATCCGTCGGCTGACGGACAATCGGCAATTATAAGGGGGCCTAACGATCCGGTGAGCCTGCAGGGATTGAGCTTTGTAACTCGCCCGCTATCCGGCTGGGGTCGGTACCCAGTGGAGCGTTGCCACATCTTTCGCCCCGAAAAGCGCGCGGAGGTGGCGGCCATCCTGGCGTCCGGCGCCCAGCGGTCATATGTGTCCCACGGGCTAGGCCGCAGTTACGGCGACGCCGCGCTGAACCACGACGGCGGCGTCCTCTGGCACACACGACTGAACCGCTTGCTGTCGTTTGAGGCCTCCTCGGGCGTGCTGGAGTGCGAAGCGGGAACCAGCCTCGCCGAAATCCTGCAATATTTCCTCCCGCGCGGATTCTTCTTGACGGTGACCCCCGGTACGAAGTTCGTGACGGTCGGGGGAGCCATCGCCGCCGATGTTCACGGCAAGAACCATCATAAAGACGGTACCTTCGGAAACTTCCTCCTGGACTTCAAGCTCTTGACTCCGGCGGGTGAGTTAATGGTCTGTTCGCCCACCTCGAACCCCGATATTTTTTGGGCCACGCTCGGTGGGATGGGCTTGACAGGCGTCGTCCTGAGTGCGCGCATTCGACTCCGACCCGTGCAGTCCGCTTACGTTTGGGTGGATTACCAAAAAGCGCGAGACCTGGAGGAAGCTTTGCGCCTGATGGACGAGTCGGATTACCGCTACCAATATTCGGTAGCCTGGATCGACTGCCTGGCAGCCGGCAAGTCGCTCGGAAGAGCCGTGCTCATGCGAGGAAACCACGCGCCTGCCGAGCAGTTGCCGTCGCGCGTGCGCAATCCTCTGGCTCGGCCCTCCCAGCGGAGCTGGAACCTCGCCTTCGATCTCCCATCAAGGCTGCTGAACAGCCTGACGGTCGGCGCGTTCAACGCTCTCTACTACGCTTGGCATCGGAATGTAGCTAACCAGCTCGTGGACTTCGAAAGATTCTTTTACCCGCTGGATGCCATCGAGAATTGGAACCGGCTTTATGGGAAGCGCGGCTTCGTTCAGTACCAGTTCGCCCTGCCACTCGAAGGCGGCCACGCCGGGCTGACGGCGATACTGGAACGGCTGGCCCGTTCCCGCCGCGCCTCATTCCTGGGCGTGCTCAAGCGGTTTGGTGAGGCGAATGCCGGCTTGCTCTCTTTTCCCTTGCCGGGCTACACGCTAGCCTTGGACCTCCCCGTTACCAACGGGCTGGTCCCGTTCCTCCACGAACTGGATCGGCTGGTTCTGAGCTCCGGCGGGCGCGTCTATCTAGCCAAGGATGCCGTGCTGAACGCGGAAAGCTTTGCGTCCATGTACCCCAAGCTTGAACAGTTCCGGGAGATCAAGCATAGGCTCGACCCGCAAGGGCTCCTGTCGTCCTCCATGGCGCGAAGGCTGGGGATTGTCGAAAAGTAACGCCCGCCACGGGCATAATGCCGCGGAAGAGGTGAGGCAGTGCCAAGCGTTCTGATACTGGGTGCAACTTCGGCCATCGCGCGCGCTGTGGCCGCGGAGTTTGCTTCCCACCGGTACGACTTGATTTTGGCGGGCCGGGACCAGGAGGAGTTGAGTGCGCTAGCCGCCGACCTAAATCTCCGCTACGGCGTGCGGACCAAGACTCACCTACTCGATGTCCTGGATCTGGAAGGGCATGAAGCTTCGCTTGGGACCTGCCTTGTCGAGGCCGGCGAGGCGCTCGAGGGCGTGGTGCTCCTGGTGGGGTACCTGGGCGACGAAGCCGCAGCCCGCACGGACCCCCGAGAAGCGCGACGCATTCTGGACACGAATTTTACGGGATGTGTCTTGGCCCTCAATATCATTGCCAACCATTTCGAACAAAGGCATAAGGGATTCATCTGCGCTGTGTCTTCGGTTGCCGGTGACCGAGGCCGACAGAGTAACTATCTGTACGGGTCCGCAAAAGGCGCCCTCTCGATCTACCTCCAAGGTCTGCGGAATCGTTTACACCACTCGCAGGTTCGCGTTGTCACCATCAAGCCGGGATTCGTCGACACGCGCATGACCTTCGGCCGTCCAAAACTCTTCCTGCTCGCCTCTCCGGACAGGGTAGCGCGAGGCATCTACCAAGCCGTCGTCCGAGGGAAGAATGTGGTGTATCTCCCTTGGTTCTGGCGGTACATCATGCTCCTAGTCCGAGCCATCCCCGAAGGAATATTCAAGCGGCTGCGCACCTAAGCTGACGGTCGGCATCATCCGCAGATTACGCAGATTCCACAGATTACGCAACACAAACCCAACTGTAAACCCCCGATCTATAGAAGCCGCGACCTTGAGCCTCCCACAATCCATGCGCGCTGACGGCCGTTCCTTATTTCCTGTCCTCCCCGTTTTTCATCTGCGATATCTGCGCAATCTGCGGATTACTTGCTATGGACAAATCGCTTGTATTCGAGTGATGGGGCGCCGAAGTTAAGGACCAACCCAACTTGGTGGCCCGAGGCTTGGAGATAGTTGATAAGTTGAGCTTCTTCAGTCCCGCTCAGTTTGGAAAGAGCCTTGAGTTCGACAATAACGCAATCGAAGCAGAGGAAGTCAGCGCGGTAAGTGGTGTTCAGTTTCTGGTTCTTGTAATACACGGGTAACTCCACTTCTCGCCGATAAGGCACATTCTGGGCAGCAAATTCGAGCGCCAGCGCCTCCTGGTACACGGCTTCGAGAAACCCGCACCCCAGTTGGTTGTGCACCTCCATCGCCGCCCCGATGATCGCAAACGTCCTCGGGTCTCTTCTCTCTATTTTCGGGGTGTCTCGTTCTTGGTTTTCACTCTTCATCTGCGTCATCTGCGTAATCTGCGGATTTCTTCCCCGCCAGCCGATTCATCCGCAGATTACGCAGATTACACAGATTACCCAACACAAAGCCAAAGGCAAATCCCCACCCTACAGAACCCGCGACCTTGGGCCTCCCAGAATCCATGCGCCCTGACGGCCGTTCTTTATTTCGTGTGCTCCTCGTTTTTCATCTGCGCAATCTGCGTAATCTGCGGATTCCTTACGGCTGTGCCAGTGCCGTTCCAACTTATTTCCCCGAGCTGCTGCGTTGACCCGCCGGCAGGGGTTATGGGCGGTGCTACAATTGGGAGTGGTTGCAAATAGTTGGAACGGCACTAGCTTTTTCGCGCCGCGGGATCTCATGACAACCCGTCCTCTTTCAGATTCCCCTCCGCCGCTCAGAAACTCCACGCCGGCTCCCGCTTCGTTCGGCCGCGGCGACCTGGCAGCCCTGATCCTCCTCGTCGGAAGCTTGATCGCTATGTTTTGGAAGGTCATCTTCACGCCTTCCATGCTCTTCTACCGCGATGTAGCCAACTACACCTACCCGACCGCCCGCTTTATCCACGAAATCTGCCGGCAAGGCTTCCTGCCTTACTGGAACCCTTTCTTGAACTATGGGCAGCCGCTGCTGGCCAATCCGAACGCCCTGTTCTTCTATCCGTACACCCTCTTGATCATCCTGTTGCCCATCGACCTGGCTTACACGCTCCACTACGTTACGCATTTCGCGCTGGCGGGGATCGGGGCGTACCTTCTGGCGCGTCGCTGGGAGCAAAGCCGCATGGCGGCTTTCTTTGCCGCGTTTGTTTTCACCTTCAGTGGCGCGGTGTTGTCGCTGGGGAACGTTTACAACCACGCGGCTTGTGCAGCGTGGATCCCCTGGGCCTTGCTCATGACGGACCGTGCTCTCGAGGAACGCCGCGTGCGGCCGTGGATTCTTCTCACCCTGGTCTTCGCCCTGCAGTTCCTGGCCGGTGAGCCGTTAACCTTGATTGCTACTTTCGGGTTGTCTTTGGCCTATGCCTTCTACCGCCACGGTACTCTTCGCCCGCTGTGGACGGGCTCGAACCGGCGAATCCTGGCCGGCTTTTTTCTGGTCGGATGCCTGATGGTGGCGCTGTGCGCGGTGCAGTTCCTGCCTGCCGCCGATTTCCTGAGCCATTCGCGCCGCGGCACGCAAGGGCTGCGCTACCGCGAATCGGCCAACTGGGGAGTTCATCCACTGTCGCTGGTGGAGCTGGCCGCGCCGGGCTTTTGGGGGTCCACGCTGGACATGTCCACGACGTGGACCTGGCTGGTGGGAGACAAGAACGTTCCCTACTTTCAATCGATATTCATGGGTTTCGTCCCGCTCTTCTTTGCCCTGGCCGGATGGACACTGGGCCAGAACCGGCGGCGAAATTTCGCTGCGGGCGCCACCTTGGTAATCTTGCTGCTTTCTTTCGGGCACTTCACGCCCCTATACGCACTGGCTTATCTGCTGGTCCCGCTGCTGATGCTAGTGCGGTACCCGGTGAAGCTACTCGTGCCGGCGGTGTTGCTCACCGCACTCCTCGCCGGGTGGGGCCTGGACGCTCTGCGCCAGGAGTGTATCCGCTGGAAGACACACCGCAACCGAATCCTGCTCCCGCTCAAAGGTCTGCTGCTGTGCTTCGCCGCGGTCGGGTTAATTTCCTGGCTAGCGCCCAGGTGGATTACCTCTCCTACCCGGTGGGCGCTCTTCTCCAGCGGTCTGACGGGCAGCGACCCCGCAGGCGCGGGGCAAATGGCCGATTACCTGGTGACGGCGATCCGGATGCAGTTTCCGGGGCTCGCCGGGTTCGCGCTGGGCGGGGTCTTACTCGTGCTCGGGCTCGAGCAAAAGAAAGTCTGGGCCCGGCCGATGCTGTCGTGCTTCGTCCTTATCGGCCTCGCGCAAATGGTTCTGGTGAACTACGACGCCAACCCCATTGTGCCCAAAAGCTTTTTCACCTACCGCCCACCCGTGCTCTCCCGATTTCCCAATCCCCCTGGATCTTACAGGGTCACCTCGATTGCGAATCGGCCTACCGGCGCGGCCAACACAAGTGACATGCAAACCTACGTCAATTTTCAGTCGATCCCCGAAGCCGCTGAGTTACCGCAGTTGGCCCTGGGGGCATTCCAGGAAAGGGTTCTGCTGGCCATCGGCTCCATGCTCCACCGAGTGGAGGGGAGCACCAACCTGGACCTCGAGCGCTCGTTGCCGCCCTATCTTTATGACCTGGAAATCTACCTGGGTCGCCAAACTCCCGATGCGCTCCATACTGATTGTTTGTTGGGCCGGACCAACGTGAAATACCTCATCCGACGCACGCGAACCGATTCACCTGCCACGCGCCTCCTCGGGGAAGTCTTCAATGGCTCGCCCAGACCTAGCTATCTGTATGAAGACCTGTGCTTCGCACCGCGGGCCTACATCGCAGGCTCTTCACTGTTCACGACCAGCGCGCTCGAAACGCTGCGACGCATGGCCTCACCGGAATTTGACGCGCGGAGTCAGGTGATTCTGGCTGCGGAACGCGGCGCAGCGCCCGGCGTGCACGGGTCAGAGTCTGTCGGCCAAGTGGAGGTTGTGGAACGCCACCCCAATTCGGTGACCTTGCGGGCCGAATTGTCGCGCCCAGGGTACGTGGTCTTGCTCGAGCGTTATTATCCGAGCTGGCGCGCCAATGTGGACGGCGTCGAGGCCCCGGTCCTGCGGGCGAATCAACTTTTTCGCGCTGTGTACGTCCCCCCGGGTCGTCACCAGGTCCACTTCTATTACCGCCAAGCTGGGTTGAGGACCGGCCTGGGCGTTTCACTCGCCGCGATCTTGCTGCTGGTCCTGCTCTTTGCGCTGAACCCCTGCTGGCTACAAATTAGCCAAGGGCCTCGCCCTGCATATCCCGTGACGTAGCACGGGCAGCCTGCCCCGATGGAATCGGGGAGCGCCGAATCCGTCGGCTGACTGAAAAATCAAAGGCCGGCGGTCCCCAGCAAGCCGGGCCAGGCGCCGAGCGCCGCTACAGCTCAAACCGAGTCGCGTGTCACTTTCTCCGGTGACGCGGAACTGGGAAGTGTTTGAGGTCGACTTTGCGCTGCGGTGCGGCAGCGGCCTTTGCATGCTGAGGAACTCCCACCACTCGTAATACAAAAGCGGCTCGGCGCGCCCAGCGCCCCACGTCCTGCTGATTTGAGTGTCGGACCAGTCCCAGAGCCGCTTCGGATTCCTGTCCATACTGACGGGTTTCAGATCCCAGAGTCCATTGGGGAAGCAGGCGGCCCCTACGACTTGTACCCAAAGCGCGGCCGCGACCGCAACGATAAAGGCCCCACGCAGGACGGCCTTGGCGCGAATTCGAGACCAAACAGGGATAAGAAGAAAGGCCAAGAAAGGCAGCAAATCCGTGAGGTACCTAGGGCCGTAGCACCAGCCGGCCCACCAAGTCCCCAGCCTTGCGTGCAGAAGCAGGACCGCAACCACCCCCAGGAGGAGATAGCGCCCCCAACCCCGCGTGTCTTCCTTCCACAAACGCCCCGCTCCCCAAAGCGAAAAGACCACCCACGGCGAGTAGATCAGTAAGCCCCGGCTGGGACTCACGAGCAATCCTGCCAGGCCTCCCAAGATGGAGATCTGATAGCGGGAGGCTAGCGATTTGGTGGTCTGAGCGGAGATAGGATTAGGATACCCCCCGAGCAGGTTGCCAAAAAAGTAGAAGTTGTACGTGAGCACGAGCAGGCCGATGACCACGAGCGGGAGGAGAAACAGCCGGAGCCTCTCTCGCCCCTGGCGCGCAAAGTAGAGGAGGAAGAGCGCGGCGAAAAGCGCATAGGCAGGTTTGTTCGCCGCTGCCACGGCCAAAGCAAAACCAACCCCGAAAGGGTAACTGCCCGCCGTTGGGGATCGGAGAAGCACCCAGAGCAACAAGGCGAAGCATAGCTCGGAAAACCCGTGTCGCCACAAGGCTTGGCTGGAGATCGTCCAGGTGCTACTGGCGATGCCATAGATCAGGCTGACTGCCAGGCTCGTAGAGCGGGCGGCAACCTTCCGCAGGGCCAGATAGAGGATTACTGCCGACGCGGCCGCCAGCAGCGAGGCACTGAGTTTTTCCATGGTATCGATGACTGCCACAAGGACCACGTCTCCGGCTGAGGGTTGTACATGTTGTTGGGAGAGCCACCAGGCGGGCACAAAATAGAGGGGCAAGATCACCAGCGAAGTGATGACGGGGTAAGTGGAAAGCCAGTGGCCCTCTACGTTCCGGACGTAGTAGATTCCGTAGGGCCCATGCGCCCTGGGCAGGTAGGGTTTGACCCACTCATCCAGGTAGAAGCTGCGGTCCAGTAGCAGGCTGAAAGGCAAGAGCCGATCGGGAATACTGTCTTCAATGCGGATCAGTCGAAGGTTGGCGTTGTAAACCACGAAGAGCAGTAGGAGCAGAAGAAGCGCGTCGCGAAGCTTCGATCCGGATTCTTGTGGTTTCTCGGTTGGCTTCTCCGCCTCGAACCCACCGCGGTCTTCCATGCGCCCTCGAAATCCCTTTGACTGCGTCGATCTTATCCGCAGCCATGCATTTTAGGCAAAAGCAGCGCGAAAGTATCACACGGCTTGGATTGGGTCAAAGCCCTGCGCGGCGCCAAAGTCCGCGCTGAAAACTCGGGGGGAGCAGCAGTGCTTCGACAGAAAGCCGACGCCGGATGAAATCGTCAGCAGAATCGCGATTACGAGCGGGAGGGTTGCCTCCCCCAGGTCCTCCAGATGGACGGGATGTTGAAGAGGAAGTTAAAGACGCCGCCGGCAACCACCCCAGCCGCCGCAGCCTCTAGCAGCCCGACGTGCCGCTGAAGCAGGAGGAGGGTGGCAAGGGCATTCAACAAAGCTCCGGGAAGGCATACCCACTCGTATCGAAGCAAACGGTTCAGAAGCCCTGCCCAGGGAACGGAAGGTTGGTCCGCGCGAAACGTGAAGGTCTCGTTCCAGGTGAAGTTGCTGAGGACCGCCACCTCGATAGCCAGCGGCAATGCCAGCAAGGGGTTCCATCTCACGCTTTGGACCAACTCGTAGAACACAGCCAAGTCAATCAGTGCGCCCGTGAGGCCAACCAGCGCGTACCCGAACCAGCCACGCACTTGGCCCGTCCGGCCAGCAAGCCGGGCAAGATGCAGGAGATATTCCCAGTACTGCCGAGCCCCGAGTTTCGAGCTGCCGCGTCCGCGCTCCACGAAAACATACGGCACTTCGACCAGCTTGCGATATCGCCCCTTGGCTAGGACTTCCAACAGAATTTTGTAGCCCAGGGGGTTGAGTTGGGCTCCGCCGAGGGCCGTAGACCGAACCAAGAACATGCCGGACATCGGATCTCGGACGGCCGCCAGCGTCAAGGGGAGGACCGTCGAGGCCAGATGGGTTGCGGCACGGGAAATGACGCGACGGATCCAGGTCCAGTCGGAGGTGCCACCTCCGGGAACGTAACGGCTGGCAATGGCCAGGTCCGCCTCCTGCTCTCGCAACGCTTGCACGAGTTCCTTGAGAACTTCGGGAGGGTGCTGGAGGTCAGCATCCATCACTCCCAAAATTTCCCCGCCTGCCGTCGCCCAGCCGTCCAGCACCGCGGTGGCAAGCCCCAGTCGTCCCGGCCGCCTCAGGACGCGCACCGGCAGCTCGTGGGCAAGCGCCTCGGCGCATTCCGCGGTGCCGTCGGCGCTCGCGTCGTCCACAACCACCAGCTCGAAATCCTCGCCCGTGCTTCGCAGCGCAGCCGCAGCGCGCCGCAGGGTTTCCTGGATAACGCTCGCTTCGTTGTAAGTGGGGATGACTATGGAAAGCATCAAGATCGCCCGGCGCCCAGCCTTGGAAGCACTGAGCCCCCGATACAGCAGCCCCTAACTACCACGCGCCCCACAGCGAGTCAATCCGCTTCTGCCCGGATGGGCAGGGGCCGAGCGGGCAGCACTCTACGGTCGCACGCCGAGCTTGCGCAGGAACGTCATCATGGGGCACCAGTTCGTGAAGGCCGACTGGAACAAGTTCAGTCCCACAAACGCCGTGAACAAATACCATTTGGGGCTGACCCAATAACCCAAAGCCAGGGAAGCCAGGACGAAGGCCCCTGCGATCAGTCGCAGCCAGCGGTTCAAATCCATCGTTTCCTCCAGAAGTTGATATGCATCTTAAGCTGTACCGAAGCTCTCAGCAAGACAGCACTGGCCGTGTGTCCTTGCTGACTGCTGACGGCAGATAGCTGACCGCTTCCCTCCGTCAGGCCGCTAATGCTGAATCTGCCGACTTCTGCTCATGACGCGCGTGGAGGTAGTAGAGCACGGGAACCGCCATGCGCGACAGAAAGGTTGAAGCCACTTCGCCCGCCATCAGCGAGATGGCCAGCCCTTGAAAGATCGGGTCAAACAAGATAACGGAGGCGCCCACAACCACCTCTGCCGTCAGGAGCATGGGGCGGAAGCGGACCGCGCCGGCATCCACCACCGCCTCCGCGAGCGGCATTCCCTGCTGGCGTCTGGGCTGTCCGCCCTTTCAGGCCGCTTCTTGCGCTCAGACAGAATATCAATCGCAGCAGATTTCGGTGACAAGCGAGACAGGGGAAGGAAAAGTGTCGGAGGAGTCGATCCGAGAAGCGGGAGTTTCGGCCCTGGGGATTCTCCGCAGAACTGGCCCCCCTGCGGTCGGTGGAGACGCCCTGCACTGAAAACGAGGCTGGAGCATTGCATGCAGAGGCGGTCAGATGGATATTACCGGCCAGCCGAGAAATGACAATGGAAATCTCGACTAGACAGGCGCAGACCCACGCTACGGGAGTTGGAGCGCCAGCTTGATGCCTTGTTCGATGGTTTTGAGTGTCTCGTCCGTCAGCCGGCCCAGCGGCGGGTACAGCAGAAGGTTCTTTTCAAGCGTCGTCACTTGGTCGCACTTTGCCCAGGAATCCCGGCTGAGGCCAGCTTCGCCGGGCTTGACTTGAACTCGCAGCGAAAACTCCGCGCGTTCGACGGTCGTCATGGGTACCACGCAAACATCAAGGGCGTAGCGGTTGAGAGCGTCGGCGGAAATCACCAGCCCCGGCCGATCCTTGTCCAGCCGGACAAGGTAAACTTCGCCGCGTCGGGGAAACCAGCCGCTGGGCGGAGTGCGCGCCATCATTCACCCTCCCGCGTGATCGAGCGGTGGCTCGCCGCGGCAAAGGCCTTGCGCTCGGCGCGTTCCGTCTCTCCGGCGGCGGCAAAGAACTCGGCGGCCTCCCTCTCCAGAGCTTCGTACTGCTCCTCGAGGATTGCCCGGTGGAGCAATTCATTAACGCGTTCGCTCCGTGAACGACTGGAACGCGTACGTTGAAGATAGTCGAGGATGGAACGATCAATAGTAAAGCTCTTGCAGCACCTCTTAGCTTTCCTCATATCTTCTATAGTGCCTGAGCGCGTATCGTTTGTCAAACGCGGTGGTGGGTCAGTTTGGCCATTTGTAGCGGCCGTCTATGACCGCCGTCGCTGAATCCTGAGCATTTTCGGCGCTCATAGAGCGCCGCTACAGCAAACTGCACCATTTCCTCAAACGCCGGGCAGTGACATCTTATCCGCTGGCCATATGCAGCGCGTGGTGAAGCATGATGAACACTGAGGTGGAGCATTACATGCGGAGGCAATGAGATGTATGCTACCGGTCGGTCGGCAAATGAAAACCGAAATCCCAGCTAGGAACTTGGAGATCCCAGTGGATCGGTTCGGAGGTGCGACTTGAAAATTGAAAGCGTGCGAATTCAGAACTTCCGGCCTATCAAGGATCTGACCGTTCCGCTCGGAGACTACACCTGCCTAGTGGGACCGAATGGCGGAGGAAAGTCCACGATCCTGACGGCGCTCAGTATCTTCTTCCGATATTCAACCGATGCTGTCACCAACTTGCTCGCTCTGGACGAGGAAGACTTTCATAAGAGAGACACCTCAGAACCGATCAGGATCACTGTGACCTTCTCGGATTTAAGCGTCGACGCCCAGGCCGATTTTGCAAACTATTACAGGCAGGGAAAGTTGATCGTCTCTGCGGTTGCCCGATGGGACTCCGCATCTCGAACAGCTCCGGTCCAGCAATTCGGCCAGCGGTTCGCAATGGCGCCGTTCGCACCCTTTTTTAAGGCGGAAGGGGACGGCGCAAAGGTCGACGAGCTAAGGAAGCTGTACGCGGAGATAAAGCTTAGCTGTCCCTCCCTTCCACCGCCCGGGACCAAGGTGGCTATGATTGAGGCTTTGCGGCAATACGAGGATGCGCATCCCGCCGAGTGCACACCCCTTGAGAGCGGAGACCAATTCTATGGATTTGGCGCGAAGGGAAAGAACCTACTAGAAAAACATCTCCAGTGGGTCTTTGTCCCTGCAGTAAAAGATGCGTCGTCCGAACAGTTAGAGGCAAAACGTACGGCGCTCGGGCAAATTCTGGAACGAACAGTGCGTTCAAAGATGTCATTTGATAAGCCGTTGCAAGATCTGCGAGATGATGCCTTTAAGAAATACAAGGAGCTATTGGAGTCGTATGACAAGAGTCTCGAAGATCTCGCACGGTCTCTTACGACAAAACTCCGCGATTGGGCTCACGCAGGCACTAGAGTCAGACTGTGGTGGCAGAGTGATTCCTCGAAGGTCTCAGTATCTGAGCCCGTGGCGGAAATACTCGCCGGTGAGGGCGTGTTCGAAGGTCACCTGCCTCGCTTTGGCCTCGGCAATCCCTTCTTCCACTGCCTGGGCGTAAGCGTCGGCGGCCTGGACGGTTGGATTCTTTTCGAGCGCAACGCGCACGGCTTCTTCGAGGGTGAGCACCTTTGACGTTGTAGGGCCGACCCTCGGGTCGGCCTTGGCCGGGGCAAGCCCCGGCCCTACATCAGGGATGTCAAGGTCTTGGGCAAACGTCATCGCCCTTGCCAGGAAGAATAAAGACAAGACGGTGAGGAATATTCTTCGCCTCATTACGCCGCCTCAACTGTGGTCTCCGGAAGCCCTTCCGGGATGATCTCAAAAGTAGACTCAATCTTTGCTGTCTTGGAAATCATCGCCCCCACCGAACAGTATTTGGTTTCCGAAAGATGGATAGCGGTCTTTACCGACTCGGGGTCGATCTGACCGCGCAGGCGGTGCTTGATCTCGACACGCGTGAAGTAGTTGGGTGGCTCGTCGCGTTGCGCCGCGCGCAGTTCAACCTCGTAGCCGGTCACCTTCTGGCGCTTCTTGCGCAGGATGTTGATAACGTCAAAGGCGGTGCAGCCGCCCAGCGCCAGAAGGGCGAGTTCAATGGGCTTGGGGCCGGTATGGCCCTCGGCATCATCCATCACCAGAGTGTGGCCTGTGCCCGACTGCGCCACAAATTGCCGCCCCTTACCTTCCACTGTCGTTAAACGCAGCTTGCCTTCAATCATGTTGCACCTCAGTTTCCCGACATGATTTGCTCGCCCCGATCCGCCGGTAAGAGGCCAAATCGAGTGAGCCCAGAGTCGGCCCGGGATGCCTGGTGCACGCCGAGGCCTGATGCCAAGGCGGTGCGCAGTCCTCAGGCCCGAGGTCGCTCCGTTCATCGACGGATCGGGGCTCGCAAGCGCCCCCGAGAAAGGCCGGCAGCCATTCATCCGAAGGGGCGGCGAGGAAATTTTCAAAATCTTCCATGGCCTGTTCGAAGGTCCGTTCTGCCTCGGCAGGGGCGCAGCCCGAAACCTGCCAGTAGTCCCAACCCGCGGCCAAACAGGATGCTTGCGGGTAGGCCACAAAATAGTGATCTAAGACGGCCGGCTGGAACTTTCGAAACTGCAGTTCGAACCGCCGGAAAAGTTCAGCGTCGAGAGCGAACTGCTCCTCGGTTTCCTCCCTCACGGCCCGCGCCGCTTCCCTCATGTTGCTGCGCGAGAGAACCATTCGGACGACGGCGCGGAGCGGGTTCACTTGCTGTGTAAAGCGGCCATCAGCAACTCTCAGGTCTTGCCCGGTTCGCTCGACTTTCCAACCCCCGGCCCGTTCCAACATTTCCCAGTCGTCTGGCCCATGGGGCGTAGCGGACGGGTTGGAACGGGCCACCGCCCGAAATTCCTCGCGGATGCGCAGCGTGAAGACCTCCAGATCTACCACGGCAAAGGCCTGGGAAGCGCCGCCTTCCACATTCTGAGCCAGCTCACCTGCCCACTCGCGCAGACTCTCGATTCCCGAAAGTTGATAGGCGCTCCCAGAGTCCAAATAGACAGCGCGCGTCCGGTCGAGATGGGGAATAAGAGATTTGAGGGCGTCGTAGTCTGCCTGTGCGTGCGGGGCCTCACACGAGGCCCGTTCCAACAGTTCCCTGTCGTCTGGTGTGTGGGGTGTAGCGCACGGGTTGGAACGGGCCGAGACGTTGCCATCCGTTGCCAGCACCACAGCGTGATATCCGTCCTCAACTCTCTCTAGGCTGACCCCACTCGTGCGGCTTGCCTGGCCGAGTAGCCGCAGCCACATATCCCGGATTCTCGGCTCTACCTGCATTGTCCCACCGCCACGAGAATAAATGCAGTGTGCGGCGGGAGGTAACATAAAATCTTCCAATTAGCACAAACGGGAAGCTGCTTGGAATATACGGAGCGACTTAATTCCTGGCGCAAACTCTGTAGCGGCGGTCGGCGCCCGCCCCGATGCAATCGGGGACCGCCGGTTTTTTGGGCGCTCGGGCTGCTTCGGCGCTCCCCGCCAAGGCGGGGCAGGCGCCGAGCGCCGCCACAACTTACGTCGGTCTGTATAGTGGCCGGCGAAAGAGACTGGGAAACCCAGCCGACGTGGTTGCCGGGCCAAAGACTGACAGGAGGGCAGCCAGAGACCCACGTTGCGGCAAGCAGGCGGCGGTCCCGCAGGGGCTATTCCCCCCGTTACCGTAAGGCCGCACTCTAGGGGGGATGCCGGCGGGAAGCCGGCGCCCCGAAGAGCTACGCACTAAAAGTCGACGAGAGTTTGAAGGTAAAAGAGGTCCTGGCGATCCTTGCCCCTGGTATTGCGAGCAAACGCGCCCGGGAAGAAGAGCGAATAGCCCGACAAGATCTTTACGGCCTTGTGAATCGGGAAACCCAGGGTGAAGTCGAGTTCGTCGCCGACGTGGGTACCTGACTGGCCCATAGGATCGAAGCCCAGCACATTTCCTCCCGCGTCTTTCCAAGGCCCCCGAGCCTCTAGCAAGTAGAGTCGGTGGTAATCCACGTCGAACCTCACTGGGCGCACAGGCGCAACAGTAAACATAGGTCGGAAGTCCTGCATGTTGCGCCAGCCCATCAGGTCAGCGTAGCCATAATACTGGTGGTTGGTGGGAAAGAGGTTGAAGAATTCCCCAGAGCGGCCGTCGTGAGGGTTGCGGTCACCGCTGGCCACGTCGTACTCAAATCCCAGGCGAAGCTGGTGAGTTTCCTCGACAGTCTTGTACATCTTGGCCGCCAGCGCTCGCGCGCTGTGAGGATCAAAACCCCGGTGGCCGAATTGGTCGGCGAACTCAACCTCGTAATTGATGCCGGGCTCGAGCTTGCCGTCGCTTCGGAACCCGAGGGTCATGATCTGGGTAGCTTTGCGGTCGAGGCTCGCAATTTCTCCCGCCGTCCGCAGCCCGTCACGGAAGAAGATGCCATAAACCTCCAGGTGCTGCGGCCGTCGGCGAAAGAACTGGTTGTAGATGCCATACAGGTATTGGTCGCGGTCTCCCCGGCTCGTATCGCGGCGATCGACGACCTTGGCGGCAAACCAGTCGCTCGACCAGTTCCGGGAGGAGTACCCCATTTTGACCGCGTCGAAGGTGCGGCCAATATTGTCCCAGCCCGCCGCTCCAATCAGGCGCTCCGCCCCGTAGATAAGCTCCTGCCGGCCCGCTCGCAGGTAGAGCCCGGGCTTTAGGAGATCATTCACTTGGAGGTAACCCTGGTGGAGGTCTGTGAGACGGTCGTTAGAGAGTGTGGAGATTTCCTGGCCCCACAGGCGGGAGTCCTGGAATTGGACGAACGTCTCAACGGTATCGCTCAGCTTCGCCCGCACATGAAAGCGAAGGCGCTGGCCAATAAAATCTTGAAGGTCGGGAAGCCTGGAATTGAGGTCGGCATTCTGCCGGCCTTCCGCGCGGAGGCGGATTTGCCCGCCGAACTGAAGGCGCTCGGACTTGGCTTCAGCTCCCCCCTGTGTTTGCGCATCGCTTTTCGCAGTCGGAGCCGAGGCTGTTGTGTGAGCTCCTGGTTCAGGGCAAGAAGCTGAAGCAATTTCCGCGTGTGGAGGGGGCGCGGCTGGCCGCGCGGTCGCCGGCGAGGCGCCTTGAGGTGCGGCCGCGAGACCGACAAGCCCCGGGCCGGAAGCAAGGCTACCCAACTGTGACTTGAGCGCGCGGTTTTCCTGCTCCAATTGATCCACGCGGTGCTCCAGAGCGGCCAGGCGCTCTTCGAGCGTTGCACCGGAGCTTTGCGCCCGCGCAGGCGGCGCGACCAACGCTAAGCAAACGCACACCCCAGCTCCCAGCATTTTCGAGCGCATTTTCAACCTCCCCACCTTATTGCTTTTAGCGTTGTTGGTAAAACTCCAGGCACGGACACGAAGAACTTCGGCGCGGGACTCCTCCGGGGGACGCTGGCGGGAGAATCATCCCAGACAATCCCCGGCGCAGAACGCCACCGGAAAACCCGCACATTCTAGACCAAAGCTGCCACGAGCGTATGACCTTTATCGTGCCGCTGAAAGTCTCTGTGGTAGTATCCACAATGTTGCAGGGGAGCACCGGCGCCTGTCCCGGCCTTGCCGGAATGGCGCTCCCGCAGGAGGGCCATGACCTGTCCCGGCGGAGTCGGGAAGGCCTTTCTCTACCGGGGCGCAGAGGCGTGCGGCGCCGCAACAGGTTCCATGAATCCGCAAGTTCAACAGGCTCTCGAAATTCTAAAGTCGGGAGAACCCAGGGCCTTCGACCAAGCCCTCGAAACGCTTCAGTCTACCGTGTATAGCTTCGGGATGAAGGTTTGCGGCAACCGCGAAGACGCCGAGGACACAGCACAGGAGACCCTGCTGCGGCTGGCCCGGCAGCTCAAAAGTCTTCCCAACGCTCGGGCGCTGGCAGTCTGGCTGTACAAGGTGGCGAAGACCCAATGCCTGATGAGTCGGCGCAAAAGCAAGTTTGCGCCTGCGCAGATGCTCTCGGTGGAGGCGCTGATGCCCCGGCCCGACGAGCTCGGCCCCGATGCATCGGGGCGAGGTCACGCAGGCATCAAACCCTGGCAGATTACGCCCGAAGAAGTGGTGCTGCGACACGAAGTCCGCGACAAGCTCAAGGAGGCCATACTCTCTTTGCCTAAACCCTATCGCCTGGTGTTGATTCTCCGCGACATGGAGCAACTCGAGACGCGGGAGGTAGCTGAGGTGATGGGCATTTCCGAAGGAACCACTAAGATGCGGCTGCACCGGGCGCGGGCGTACGTCCGGAACGCGCTGGCCAAATATGTCCAGTCGCCAGCGGGACGGTCTGCGGTCGCCCCAGTTGTTGACTCCCCGCACTTGGTGCCGCAGGGCGAGACCACCCACTTCCGTCGGGAGAGGCGTCGGGGGTGAGGAGTCCGGCACTCAGAGAGCGCCGCTACCAAGAACCGAGGAACGATGCCTGACCGCCGGTGCAAGCAGATGTTCGCGGCGCTTTCGGCCTACCTCGACGGCGAATTGCCCGCCAGGAACTGTCGCGAACTGGAGCGCCACTTCCAGGACTGCCAACCTTGCCTTGCCTACCTCGAAAGCCTAAAGAGCACTATCCAAGCCTGCCGGCGATACCGTGTGCACGATGTGCCTCGGCCGAGGGCGCGTGTCCGCGCCGCACTACGCGCAGCGATGCACAAAAGGTAGGGCAGCACCTTTAGTCGCCGCTGCGACCTCCCGCGGGAGGGCCGGGCTTCTTGTTCAATCGGTCCGCGCAGTGGGCTAGCACGTGCTTGCGGACTGTCTCTGGCATGCGGTGGTCAAGGCAAATATCCTGGAGATCGTTCACTGCCAGATCGGGCAAGAAAGCCAGGACGCGGACTAAGGGCGTGAGCGGGTTGCGGACCAAGGCCAGACGCAAATAGTAGTAGCTCGACCACTTGCTGTGTTCCGCAATCGCTTCGGTGACGGCGGCAGGAAGCTTCTCAACCGACAGGATCTTCAGCAGATGAGCTTCCGTGAGAAAGGGATTATCCAAAGCGGCGCGGATCAGCTCCGTGTCTTCGGTCACCAGCAGTCCGGCAGCCACGCGGCCGGAGGCGCGCCGCGCCAAGGTGATCTTCTCCCCAAGAGGGATGGTTTCCAGCCTCTTGAAGATGCTCTCCTCAGCCGCTATCTTCACGTCCGCAGGCACTCCCGGAGTTTGACTGACTCGAACGAGGTCGAACAGATAGAGAAATTTCATCAAAGGCAGGGAAACCAGCCGCGGGGTCTTGGGATGGCGAACCAGGGCCAGCTTGACAGGATAACTCTGGGTAGCTTCTTTGTGGGCGGCGACCTCGCGCACGACTTCGCGCGGCAAGTCCTTGCGCTCGAGCAGGCGCAGTAAATCGCGCTCCCGGAGGTTGGGATTCCGCGCGAAGGCGATCAAAACCTCTTTCGCCGTCTCCTTGAAAAACGGCTCGATCCGAGGTCCTGTCGCCACTGCGGCCAGTTCTGTCCGTTGGGCGAACTGGTCGCGAGAAAATGGGTCCGCCATGCTATTGAGATTCTAGTAAGCTATCCGGAGGACCGCAAGCATGCTCTTCCCCGAGGCGATTCGGCAGGTGAGCAACGTTTCCGGCCCGAGGCCGTAGGGGCGCATGGCCATGCGCCCCTACAAACTCGCGCCGCTCCCCCACGCCCCTGGGAGGGTCGAGCCCTGCGCCCTGAGTTTCGCCGCGACGGGAAAGGGGGGGCTGGTAAATAGACCGAAGTGCTGGCGACGCCAGATTTTGCTTGAAAAGTTTTCCAAGACTTGATATTTGGAGTGCTGCATCTTGAAGATCGCGCGTCGCCTGCCCAGCGGTTGCTCCGTGCTGGGCCGCCGAGATTTTGGCAACGAGGGGGACGAATGTGCCCCTTGCTCTGTCAAAGCCAAACACTTAAACACCGAGGTACCTGTGCAATGAGGAAAACGATTGCGCTGTGGAGTCTCACCCTGCTGGTCAGCGTTTCGGCGTCGACGCCGATAGCCCGCGCCGCAGGGAGCTGGCGAAAGTCTCTGGGCTTCGCCTCGGCGCACCATTGGGATGCGCCCCCGCAAGCAGCCCAGGCCAAACAACCCGGGTGGAAAAGCCGCGACGAGTATGAGGCCTTCATGGCGATGGCCAATGAGAAGGACCCCAACAAGAAAATCGCCTCCGCTGAAGCGTTCATGCAGAAATTCGCAGACTCGGACTTCAAAGCTGTCGCCTACGCCCAGGAAATGCAGGCTTATTTCCAACTCGGCGACAGCGCCAAAGCCATCGATGCGGCGAAGAAGGTCCTGGAGCTCGATCCGGACAACATCGATGCGCTGGCCTTTCTGAGCTACGTTTTCCCGTTTGTGTTCAAGGCGGAGGATCCGGACGCAACCTCCAAACTCTCGCGCGCTGAGAGTGACGCCAAGCATGGCCTCGAGGTTCTCGCGAAAATTCAGAAACCTGCCAACATCACCGATGAACAGTTCACCCAGTTCGTGAAGCCCAAGCGGGCGGTCTTCAATGGCGCGGTCGGCTTTGTGGCTTTGCAGCGAAAGGACTACCCCGCGGCCATCGCGGGCTTTAAGGCCGCGGCCGAAGACAATCCGAGCGACATCTACGCGTTCTACCGTCTGGGTCTGGCGTACCTGTACTCCTCGCCCCCGGACTATGACCACGGCGTATGGTACATCGCGCGCGCGGTGTCGCTGGCCAATGCCTCGAAGAATCCGGCCGGAGCCGAAATTGATAAGTTCCTGAAGCGCGCCTATGTGAATTACCACGGCAACGACCAGGGGTTGCAGGACATCCTGACGCAAGCTGCCGGTGCGCCGAATCCGCCCGACGGCTTCAAGGTGTCGCCCATGGAGACTCCGAAGCCGACGGGCAACCCCAACGTCGATAACTTCAATCAGTTGACGTTTCCACTTAAGCTCGGGGGCGAGAAAGCGCAGAAGACCTGGGACGCAATTAAAGGCCAGCCCCTTGGCCTGGGCGGTTCAGTCGACAGTATTGAGCCCGGTAAAGAGGCAGGGACGTCCTCGGTCCACATCGATATTTTGGATCAGTCCAAGGCCGCGGATGGGGTCTATGACATCGAGCTTATCGACTCAACTCAGCCCAAGGTCAAGAATCTCAGCAAAGGCGACCTCGTCCGCTTCCAGGGAACAATCGACTCTTACACGGCGACGCCAAACTTGGTGCTGACCCTAAAGGGCACGATCGTCGACCCCGACCCGCTTCCCGACGAGCCTAAACCCAAGGAGAAGCCCAAACCCAAGCCCAAGCCAAGGCCGACTCGCCGCCCGGTCCGCAAGGCTGCTACCTAGTCCCGTGCCCGCCTAAGAAGGTGCTCTTGGCGGAGCGTGATCATTGCGAAGGCTTGGGGTGCACACAAACACGGCCGGAAGCTTATCGGGCGATCACGGGACTAGGATCCGGCGTGCCGCGGGTCGAAGAAGTCGGCGCTTTTTTCTCGAGGAATGCAGAGAGGGAGCCGAGGGATTGCTTCCGGGCGGGAGATTCGTTCCTTCCCTAGTGAACGCCGCACAACACCGTGACAACGAGCGCTGTAGCGGGCGCCGCGGCGACCCGCTACAGGAAAGGGCGCAAGTATAATCTGCCGGCCTCAGTAGTACGTCTTCCGCTATTCAGTGCGCAAGCGCTATTTTGGAAGAGCAACTCCGAAGCCCCTTGGAGCAACCGGCCGCTCCCCCGCAGTTGCCCACCGCGTTGCGCGCGGCGCGTTCACCCCGATCCCGAAGTGCCAACTGCGCAAAGAGATTGAAACTGCTTGCAATGAAGCGCTGGGTCCAAAGCATAAGCACTGTTTCTTGCTTCGGGATCGGGGTTCATCGGCGGGAGCGGCGTCGTTTGGACGGGTGGTCAAGCCCCAACTCCTCTACCTTCCGGCTCAGCGTGTTCCGGTGGATGCCCAGCACCTTGGCGGCCCTGGATTGGTTGCCGTTGTGCCCTTGGAGTATCCGCTCAATAAACCGCTTCTCGAATTCCGCCAGCGCATCGGAATAAAGAATGCCGTTGTCGATCATTCGGTTGACGAGGGCTTCAAGCTGGTTTTTCACGGCAGCGCTCCGGTCGGCGAAGAAATTCTTTTGGATACGAAGCTAATGCTTGGTAGCTTTCTTATCGCTTTCGATTAGCGCCTGTTTACCCTTTTCGAATCCAAGTCGAAACTGGGCTTGCAGACTTTCGGGCATCGCCAGGGCGATGACACGCGACCCAGTAGCCACATAAGGAGCCAGGGATGACTGGCGGACAGCCTCCACCTTGATGGGGAAAGCGACCAGGGCCAGAAGCAGGATGCTGTCCACGAGGACACCCCGCACCAATCCAAAAACCCCTCCCAGAAACCGGTCGAACCACTCCACTCCGGCTGTCTTGATCAGTTTTCGCACCACAAACGAAACGAGAGCGCCCACGGCCAGGGTCCCCAAGAACAGGAGCAAGAAGCCCAGACCCAGGGCAGCCTCGTGCGACTTCGTGAGATCCTCGAACCAAAGCGCCGCTCGCGAGTAGCCGAAAGAAGCCACCACCAGCCCCACCACTACGGACGCGAGCGAGAGCAGTTCCCGGACAAACCCTTTCCCTATGGCCGCGACGGTGGAAAGGACGACAATGCCGGCTAGAATCCAGTCAAGCCAGTTCCAACTCACTGCCACACCTTCGACAGCAGCAGGTAGATAACCTCAGTTGAGTGAACGTCCTGTCAGCAGGCGGTAAGCTTGCCGATACTTTTCACTGGTTTTCTCCACCACCTCGGGTGGAAGGGGAGGCGGAGGAGGTTGTTTATTCCAGCGGAGCGACTCTAGATAATCCCGCGCAAACTGCTTGTCAAAGGAGGGCTGAGGTTTGCCTGGTTGGTAGCCCTCTTTCGGCCAGAACCGCGACGCATCCGGGGTCAAAACTTCATCGACGAGAAGGATCTGGTCTCCGCGCAGTCCCCACTCAAACTTGGTATCGGCGATGAGGATGCCCCGACCCTCCGCGTAATCGTGAGCCTTCGCGTATACCTCCAGGCTGTAGTCGCGCAGTTTCTCTGCCGCCGCTCTTCCGACCCTGGAAACTGCGTCCTCCCAAGTGATGTTTTCGTCATGGCCGGTTTGGGCTTTTGTGGCCGGTGTGAAGATGGGCGGGTCGAGTTTTGATCCCTCCATCAGACCGAGTGGGAGCTTGATCCTGCATATGCTTCCTTCGGACTGATATTCCTTCCACCCTGACCCGGCCAGGTATCCCCGCACCACGCACTCGATCGGAAAAACCTTTGCCTTCTTGACCAGCATCGACCGGCCCTCCAGTTGGTCGGCGAAAGGCCGGAGTTGCGGAGGGTATTCGGCTACCTGGGCCGTCAGGAAGTGATGGGGAATGGAATCACCGATGAACTCGAACCAGAAACATGAGAGCTGGGTCAACACGCGGCCTTTATCGGGAATGCCCTCCCGCATCACCACGTCGAAGGCCGACAGGCGGTCGGTGGCGATCACCAGGAGCCTGTCGTCGATTTCGTACACGTCTCGGACCTTGCCGCGTGAAAAGAGTTTGCAGCCGACCAAACTCGTCTCGAGGAGGACTGATTGTTTTGCGACCTGCATGGTGGTGGCTTTGAGCAACCGCCATTCTAAAACAACAAAGGGCGTTGTCAACGGGAAAAGCGGGCGAAGGTTTGGGCTTGGCGTCTACTGGATGATGGGTGAGAGTAATCTAGCCGCACTAGATTTTGACCAGCGCAACAACGCCGAGGAATCCGGCCGGAAGGGCTGCTGCAAAATTGTGCAGGGGAAGAATACCCGCGAGAGCACCATGCCGCCGCTACCTGCCTTCTCATACTACTTTCGGGTCTGTCATGCTGATCCGTCAGCTGACGGAGAAGCATCCAGGTATTATTCTTGGCACGGACTGGGCTCTTAAATACGGGGATTCTTTCCGTCAATTGACGGATCGGCTGACGGACTCAAAATGACAGGCGGTGGGGTTTCGCTCTACGAATGACGAACGGCGGGTATCACGGACTCAGGCAAATACGATATAATTCGTGTGGATTGGCGGTCCTGCAAGGAAGAAACTGAGGTCGCAGGCTGCGGCCGCGACCCTCCGACCGAGGAAGGCGCCGGAAGGAAACAATGCATAAGATTCGAAAGAAAATCTTGACCGACGAGGCGCAACAGCCGGTTGCTGTCCAAATCGACTACGATGATTGGCTGAAGATCGAACGTTCCCTTAACTTACAAGATCAAGAAACCAAGACAACCGATCTCTCTCGATACAGTGGCGTGATATCCCTGACTGAAGAGCCGCTGGCTTACCAACCCCGCGTGCGGAACGAGTGGTCTTGAAAAGACCCCTCAATACCAACGTGATTCTCTATCTTCCCGGCGGCAAGCTGGCACAACCTCTCCCTGCGGGCCAGTATTTTGTTTCAGTCATCTCCGAAATGGAGTTACTGTCGTATCCTTCGTTGGACGAGGCGGCCTTCGCTCAAGTCCGGGGCTTCCTCGCCGAAGTCACCGTGGTTGACCTCACCGAGGAAGTAAGAGAAATTGCTATTCGCTTGCGGCGACAGCATATGGTCAAGCTCCCGGACGCGATTGTGGCGGGCACCGCCCTCAGCCTTCGGGCAGATCTTATCACCAATGACACAAAGCTCCTGCGCGTGCCCGGCTTGAGTTGCCAGCGCCTCGAGCTCAAGAACGCATGACTCGAACCTCACCAGGCTAAATCGGTTTTCTCACTGAAAAACCTCAAAGACGTTGTCGTTCCATGGCGTAAGGCTCTCGGAGAGAAGAACTACAAGGGCCGAAAGACGCCGGTGGGGACACTAACGTCACAAACACAACGGGAGTGCGGTTTCCCGGCGAGCCGTGCAAATTCAATTTGGAAGCAGAAAGCCCTCGCCCCGCATCTACGCAGGCACCGCGACGGGTTCGCGCGCCAGGGCGTCAAAGCGCACGGAGACAAGCTTCGACACGCCGGGCTCTTCCATCGTGACGCCGTACATCACCGGGGCAATCTCCATCGTGCGCTTGTTGTGGGTGATGAGGATGAACTGCGTGTGCCGGCTCATGTGCTGAATCAGGCGCGTGAAGCGGTCGATATTCGACTCGTCCAGCGGCGCGTCGACCTCGTCCAGCACGCAGAAAGGGCTGGGCGTATAGCGGAAGAGCGCGATCAACAGAGCGAGGGCCGCCAGGGCTTTCTCGCCGCCCGAAAGTAGCAGAACGTTTTGCAGCCGCTTCCCGGGCGGCTGGGCCGCGATGTCGATGCCGCTATCGGGGTCCGCTTCGTCCGTCAACCGCATCTCGCCCACGCCCCCGCCGAAAAGCGTCCGGAAAGATTCCGCAAAATAGCCGTTGATGGCCTGGAAAGCTTCCAGAAATTGCTGGCACGACACCTGGTCGATTTCGCGGATGGCCTGTGCGGTGTCCTCGATGGAGGCCAGCAAGTCCTGCCGCTGCGTTTCCAGGAAGGTGAAGCGCTCCTCGGCCTCCTGAAGTTCTTCGAGCGCCATCATGTTCACGGGCCCAAGATTTTCGAGGCGCTCCTTGAGCTGGCGCAGTTCTTCTTCCGCGGCCTGCAAAGCTTCGCCGGCCAGCGCCGCCTCTGGCGCCAATTCAGCCCGTAAGGCCTCCGGCTCCGCGCGCAGTTCCTCGCGACACAGCCGGGCGTGATGGGCGTGGTCGGACTCGGCGCGAGTCGCCGCCACCTCAGCTTCCGAACGCTTCTCGCGCTGCGCCTCCAATTCCGCGCGCGCGCCGTCCACACGCGGGCCGAGCGCATCGCGCTCGGCCTTGACCGCCTGGGACGCCTTTTCGAGGGAATGCAATTCCCGGCGCGTCGACTCCAGTTCGACTTCCAAGACCTGGAGGCACGTCTGGTGGCTGGCGCCTTCCTGCGACAACCGTTCCCGCTCCTCGCGCCAGCTTTCCTTCTGCTGCACCAGGCGCGTGAGGCGGTTCTGCACATCCTCCGCCATCGTCCGATACCGGTCGGCTTCCGCCGCGGCGGCGTGCACTCTTTCTTCAAGCGCCCTTGCCCGCGACTGCGCGTCGGCCAGTTCGAGCGCCAGGCGGTCGAGCTGCGCGCGTAGCTCACGCACTCTCTGCGCGGCCTGAGCGATGGCTTCCTCGCGCCGGATTTTCTCCTCGCCCGCGGCTGCGAGTTCCGCGCGCAGGCTTGCCTGGCGTTCCTCGACGACCGTTCGCTCGCGGCGCAATGTCGCGGCTTCGGACTGGAGCGTCTGAAGCTGCCCCTGCGTGCGCTCGCACGACTCGCGCGTCTGCCGCAACTTCTCGTTGGCGACGGCTGCTTTCTTTTCCGCCTCCAGTTTGCCTGCGGTCAGGTTCCGCAACTCCTCCTCCAGGCGCGTGGCGCGGGCGGTCACCTCAGCCAGCGTGGTTTCCGCGGCGCGGATATTCACTTCGAGTTCCTTCGTGCGCCGCTCTAGCTCCCGGAAGTCCCGGCGCAGCGCCAGCGGGCCGGCGCTCCCGCCTTTGCCTCCCGAAACCAGGCGATGGTGGTAGTGCTCGCCGGCCGACGTCAGGAAGTGGCACTCGGGGTACGTTCCTGCCAGCCGCTCAGCGGCCGCAGCGTCTTCCACCAGATACGCGTTGGCCAGCGCCGGCAAAGCCGCATCACCGTTCAAGCCCAGACTCTGCTCAAACCGCACCAGCTCCCGCACGGGCGCTACCACCCCGCGCTCGCTGCGCACCGATTCGTCGTGGCCGCTCGCGTAGCCGTTCGAACGTATCTGGGTCACAAAGAAAGTGGACCGCCCCGTCCCCTCGCTGCGTAAGAGCGCGATGCCCGAGCGGGCCTGCTCGTGCCGCTCCACCACCACGCACTCGAGTTCGGGCTTGAGAAATTCCTCCACCACCTCTTCGTAGCCCGGTGAAACCTCCACGAAATCTGCCAACAGGCCCAGGGCGCGGAAGTTATGGCCGTTCATCGGAATGTCCCCCGCCAGCAGGCGCCGGACGCTTTCCGTGCTGTACGCGCGGGCGGCCAGCGACTCCTCAAGCGTCTGCTTGCGTGCCACACATCCCGAGTATTCCTGGCGGAGGGTGTCCAATTTTGAACGGCGAGCGAGCTCTTCGGCGCGCGCCTGTTCAAGATCTGCCGTGGTCCGTGCCACTGCTTGGGCCAGTTCGGCCAGGTCGCTGGCGTCGCGCTGGTGTTCGGAGATAAAGGCCTCCCGCTCCGCTGCCAGGCGTTGGTGCTCTTGCGCCACCTGCAACTTTTCCGATTCGGTCCGCGCCGCCTGCCGGTCCAACGCCAGCCCGGCTTCCTCCGCCTGCACGAGCTGGTTGCGCAACTCGGCGGCATGGCTGACGGCCATCAGCAGCGCCTGCCGGCAAGTCTCCAATCCATTCTCCTCAGCGCTTAACTGCGCACCGAGCACCTCCTGGTGCGCCAGCAGTTGACCCAGCGCCTCCTGCGCCGTCTCCACATCCTGCCGGAGCTGTTCTGCCTGCCGGGCGCGCTCTGCGGCTTGCTGCTCCAGGGATGCCAATTGGGTCTGGAGTTCGACGCTCTCCCGCGATGCTTCTTCGGCCCGAGCGTCGAGGCCGCCGGTTTGTTGGCGCACCTGCTCCAGGCGCGACAACAGACGCTCCCGCTCCAGGTCGCCCTGCGCCAGGCGCTCGCGGAGGTGGGTCAAGTGGTTCTCCAGCTCCTCATGCCTCAGGGCGGCGGATTTTTGCTCGTGCTCCAGGATTTCGAGTTGGTGTGCCGCGGAGGCGCAGGCCTCCTGGATTCCGGCCAATTCCTGGCAGAGCCGCGTGCATTCGGCTTCGAGCACCAGCAGGCGTGACGCGAGAATGACCTTCTGCCGCCCGCGAAGTTCCGCCTGGAGTTCTTTGTAGCGCCGGGCCTTCGATGCCTGACGCTTCAGCGAGTTAACCCGCGTGGTAACTTCTTCCAGGATGTCCGCGATGCGCGCCAGGTTCTGCCGCGAAGACTCCAGCTTGGCTTCGGCCAGTCGCTTGCGCGTTTTGAATTTCGAGACGCCAGCGGCTTCTTCCAGGATCAAGCGCCGGTCCGAAGGCTTCGAACTCAGGACTTGCCCAATCCGCCCTTGCTCGATGATGGCGTAGGATTCCGGCCCTAGCCCCGTCCCCATGAACTGGTCCTGGATATCGCGCAGCCGACAGGTCTCTCCGTTAATCAAGTACTCGCTTTCACCTGAGCGGAACAACCGCCGCGTGACGGTGATCTCGCCAGCACGATGCCGGAGTTTCGACGGCCGCACCGCACGAGCCGCAGCGATCCCATCCCCATTCCCTCCTGCATCGCCCTGGTAGTCCGGCAGGTTGCAGCCGGGGACTGCGTTCTCCTCGGAGGACTCCTCTTCCGGCAATCCGGCCGCGCTGTATTCCGGATCAATGAGCGTCATGCAGACTTCGGCCATGCTGGTGGGAGGTCGCGACCCGGTCCCGTTGAAGATAACGTCCGCCATGCGTTCGCCACGCAAGAGGCGCGCGCTCTGTTCACCGAGAACCCAGGAGATGGCATCGGACAGGTTCGACTTGCCGCAGCCGTTTGGACCGACAATGGCCGCCAAGCCGTCAGCGAATTCCAGCCGGGTGCGATCACCGAAGGACTTAAAACCAAGCAGTTCCAGTCTTTTCAACGTGTACAAGTTGGATTCCTCCCACTGTGGTGCCGGTGGCCTGCACCATATGGTGTAGGCCGGTGCCCCCACCGGCCTCTTTGCGCGCTGCCGGCAGCGCCGCTACAGGAAGTGGCGTCAGCGTAATTTGCAGACCCCAGTAAACCCTGCAAAGCCCACTTGACCCACGGCTGGCTGGATGTGAAAGCCAGAAGCATGAATTGAAACTTCACACGGGGCCGCGAACGCGGCCAGCGCGGACTCCCGTTCCCTGCTCCTCCCCCAAGGACGCAGGCGTTACCACGCAGACCCCGCTCGCCTCGACCCCTCATTTGCTCTGGCGCTTACGGTAAGGCTGGCGCGAGGATCCCCGACGAATTCCACCCATACTTAGCACACAAACGGCAGGAAGTAAAGAAAAAACCACAAGATGGTGGGGTTTGGGGAAGAAACCCTACATGTGGTGGGGACTTCCATGTGGCCCAAAAGCCGCGTCGGTTCGGGGCGCGTCATGTCGCGCGCCCGGTCTATACACCTTAGTACCCTCGGAGCAGGATTCTGACTTCTTCTGACATGATATTTCTCGGCACCTCGACTTGGGCCCTCACTCATGCGGCTCTGGGGGCATTTGTGAGAGCCTCGAACCTTGCTGGAGCGGACTGCTGACTGCCGACTGCCTGCTTCCTGTTTGGTTCCGGCTACGCCGGGTTAGGAAGTCAGCGCGGTGACCAAGTATTTGTCCATCCACTCCAGGATGAGCCGGCGCATCTCGGGCAATTCGATGTGGCCGCAGTCGAAGAGTTCGATCCGGCAGTCCTCTTCTTTGCCATATTTCCGATAAAGCGGCATGAGGTAATCGCGAACGCGCTCCACGCCGGCGGGCGGGGTGAGGGAGTCCTGACGGCCGTTCACGCTCAGCCGGGCACGGGGGACAATCAATTCGTTGATCTGGGCGGTCTGGAAATGCTCGAGCAACGAAGGAACGTAGTAATAAATGCCGTGCCCTTTCAGGTTGTGGATCTTGATGAGTTCCTCGAAATCCGTGAGGCAGCAGACGTCCAGGCACAAGCGGACGCGCGGATCGAGCGCGGCCAGCCACCAGGCTTTCGTCGAGCCCATGGACATTCCCAGAGCGCCGAGGCGCTGCGGGTCAACTTCCGGCCGGCTGGCCAGGTAATCGAGCGCGCGCACTTCATCGAACATCATCATCCCCCAGAGCACTCGCCCGCGCCAAAGCATCAGCTTGAATGCGTCTTCTTCGCCCTGGCGGCCGTTCTCTTCATGTTTGCGTTCCCCAAAGCACCAGCTATCAATGGCCAGCGTGACCAGGCCTTTTTCCGCACAGACGGGCGCATAGGCCGGCTGGGCATCGGCGCCCACCAGGAGTTGTTCCTTCCCCAGGTTGTACATCCCGCCGTGCCAGTGAATGTAAAGTAGACCCGGAGCAGGTCCCGCAGAGCGGGACCGCTTCTCGGGCAGGAGCAGTAACGCCGGCACCGGTTCAATACCGTTCAGGTCCAGGACCAAGCGCTCGAGGGTGTACCCCTCGCCTTTTTCTGTCCGGACGAGCTTCGCTGGCCCCGGCGTGTGCTGCCAGGGCAAATCGCCCAGCAGACCCCAAAGTTCCTTCCGCCGCTTCGCCTGGTATGTGGCGAATTGCTTGGCTGCTCCTGAGGGATTCGCATTGCTTGTCGCGGGCAGTCCTGAATTAAGAGCCAGCATCCCTGCCGAGGACTTCAAAAACTCTCTTCGTCGCAGTGGCATGTTTGTTCCCCTCATTTCGCTCACTCGACTCGCATCACGCACGTAATGTACTACATCCGGCGTTGCCCCTCCTAGCTGCAGCGGCGGCCTGAGTCTAGTCCACGGGCCGGTTGGGTCCTGGACTGACCGTGTGAGATCGCAGTAAGATCGTGGCTCAGGGCTATAGTCCAAATTCCCAACGCAGGAGGCAAAGATGGTCGTCACGACCGAAATTGTACCGGACGTTTACAGAATCTCGATTTACGCCCAATGGGGAAATCTGCAATTTAATAACTTTCTGATCAAGGACGAGGAACCGCTGCTCTTCCACGCTGGGCTGCGGGGAATGCACGCGGAGATGCGTGAAGCGGTCTCGAAGCTCATCAAGCTCTCAGACCTGCGGCACATCAGCTTCAGTCATTTCGAGTCGGACGAGTGCGGGTCACTCAACGAGTGGTTGACGGTGGCTCCTCAGGCCAACGTGGTGTGCGGCCAGGTGGGAGCGATCGTGAGTGTAAATGATTTCATCGGCCGCGAAGCACGTGCGCTCGCCGACGGTCAGACCTTCTCGACGGGGAAGTACCACTTCCGTTACTGCCAGACGCCCCACCTTCCGCACGGCTGGGACGCCGGAGTGCTCTTCGAGGAGACGCACAAGACCCTCCTCTGTTCGGATCTGTTCCACCAAACCGGCGATGTTGAGCCGCTGACTTCCTCCGATGTGGTGGGGCGCTCCTATCAGGCGATGAAGGAATACCAAGCGGGCATCCTCGCCGACATGGCTCCTTACACGCCGCTCACGGGGCAGAACCTTGAGAAGCTGGCGAAGCTCCAGCCGAAGACGCTCGCCATCATGCACGGCTCGAGCTTTACGGGCGACTGCGCACAAGCTCTCCGTGATCTCGACCGAGTCTACCGGGAAGTCTTTGGCCGGCAGAAGTAACGCGGGGCTTCAGTCCGCATGGCGCCATAGCGGCGGTTTCATGCCGCCGTTTCTCTCCGAGGGCATCGCCGGCCTGTTGCTGCCCTGCAGGTCAACGTTACGCGGTGGCGCAGACATGTGCTGTTGATGTCTGCGAATCTTCTTCTACTTGCAGCACGGCCGTCCGCTTTTGCCGCTTATCCTCACGGCGCGACGCCCGTGGTACGTGGGCGCTTCTGCGGCTCAGCACATGCCGGGCGGAAACCCGGCGCTACGGTTTCCAGCGGAGGAGAGGTTTGCGCGCAGCAGTAGCTTCGTCCAGGCGCGTGACCCGCGTCGTGTAAGGGGCCTTCAGGACGAATTGCGGGTCTTCTTCAATTTCCTGGGCGATAGCGCGCAGCGCGTCGATGAAGGCGTCGAGCTCCTTCTTGGCCGCGCTCTCGGTGGGCTCGATCATCAGGGCGCCGGGGACGATCAAAGGGAAAGCTGTGGTGTAAGGGTGGAAGCCGTAGTCGATAAGCCGCTTGGCGATGTCCGCGGTGCGGACGCCGCGGGCCGCCTGGCGGCGATCGGAGAACACACACTCGTGCATGCAGGGCTGATCGTATGGGAGCTCGTAGACGTCCTTCAGCCGGCTCAGGACGTAATTGGCGTTGAGCACAGCGTCTTCGGTAGTCTGCCGCAGCCCCTCCGGGCCGTTCGCCAGCATATACGCCAGCGCGCGCACGGCCATGCCGAAGTTCCCGTAAAAAGCGCGGACACGGCCAATGCTCTTCGGCCGGTTGTAATCCAGTCGATACGTGCCCTCCGCGGCTTGCTCCACGACAGGGAGCGGGAGATAGGGCTCAAGGATTTTCTTTACGGCCACAGGGCCGGAGCCGGGACCGCCACCGCCGTGCGGGGTGGAGAAGGTCTTGTGCAGGTTCAGGTGCATCACATCCACGCCAAAGTCCGCCGGCCGGGCGACGCCCACCAGAGCGTTCATGTTGGCGCCGTCCATGTACACAAGCCCACCTCGGGCGTGGACCAGTTCCGAAATTTCCCGAATCTGCGACTCGAAAATCCCCAAGGTGTTGGGATTGGTCAGCATTAATCCCGCCACTTCCGCCGTCAGGGCACGGTCCAGTTCCCCCAAATCGACGCAGCCGCGCTCGTTGGACTTGATGTTGCGCACCTCGTACCCCGAGAGCGTCACGCTGGCAGGATTGGTGCCGTGAGCGGAGTCGGGGACCAGGATGTATTTTCGTGGGTCGCCGCGGTCGGCGAGGCAGGCGCGAATCATCAGGATGCCGGTGAGTTCGCCCTGCGCGCCCGCAGCAGGCTGGAGCGAGACAGCATCCATGCCGGTGATTGCCTTCAGGCACCGTGCGGTTTCCCAGAGGACTTTCAAGCAGCCCTGGACAAGCACTTCAGGGGCGTAGGGGTGGTCCGTCGCCAAGCCCTCGAGGCGCGCGACCACCTCGTTGATGCGCGGGTTGTACTTCATGGTGCAGGAGCCCAGCGGGTAGAGGCCTGTGTCCACCCCGTAGTTCCAGGTGGACAGCCGCGTGAAGTGGCGGATCACTTCCAGTTCGGCGACTTCGGGGAACCCCTCGATATCGCCGCGAACGAACTCCATCCCCAGCAATTCTGCGGCGGAAACGGCGGGCACATCGAACGGATAAAGATCGACGCCGGACTTCCCTGGCGAGGTGCGCTCAAAGATCAATCCCTCGTTGCGCGTGACGTGGGGTCGTGCCTCACGGATGCGGTTTTCCATAGTTGCGGTACTGGCGCCTGCGCGCCGCAGTGTACGGCGGTCCGGGTCACCTGGGCGGATGCTGAAAACTACCCGCAGAGGCGCCCTCTATCTTGGGCCGGTCGCCATGGCGACCCGGGCTGACCTGTCCCGATGAAATCGGGAAGCCCGCCGCTACTCCGACCGACGCCCCCGATCATTTGTCGCCGCCCACCGGCGCCGAGTGGACTGCGCCAGCTTGCGGCTCTAGTTTCGGGCTGGCGGCAAACCGGCTACAAACTTCCACCAGGCGGTCGAGGGCTGCTTTGCTGGCCGTCTCGGTAACGCAAACCAGCAGATGATTCTTCAACTCCGGGTAAAACCTTTCGAGGTTCAAGCCGCCGAGGATTTTTTCTTCGCGCAACTGGGCCAGCAATTCTTCAACATCGCCAGGTATCTTGACGGCAAACTCATTGAAATGCGGCCCTGTGAAGGGTGTCCCAACCCCCGGGATGGCGCGCAGTTGCTGGGCGGCGTAATGGGCCTTGGCAAGGTTCAGTTCGGCGAGCATCCTGAGTCCTTTCTTCCCGAGCAGGCACAGATAGATGGTGGCAGCCAGGGCACACAGCGACTGGTTGGTGCAAATGTTGGACGTGGCCTTTTCGCGCCGGATGTGCTGCTCGCGCGTCGCGAGCGTGAGCACGAAGCCCCGCCGACCCTCAGTATCCACGGTCTGCCCGACCAGGCGGCCGGGCATTTGGCGGAGGAAATTCTCTTTCGCCGTGAGGAAGCCCACGTAAGGCCCGCCGAAGGCGACCGGAACTCCAAACGACTGTGCCTCCCCGCAGACGATGTCGGCATCGCGCGGCGGTTTGATGAGGGCCAGCGAAAGCGGCTCGGTGATGGTGACGACCAGCAACGCGCCGCGCCGATGGACGATTTCGGCGGCGGTCGGGACGGATTCGAGCGTGCCGAAGAAATTCGGGGATTGAATCACCACCGCAGCAGTGTGCGCATTCATCGCGGCTTCAAGTTGCGTTGTGTCGATCTGACCCGAAGCCGCGTAGGGGACCTCGCGAATCTCGACGCCCTGGTGCCGAACGAACGTTTCGAGCACCTGACGGTATTCGGGATGGAGGGTGCGCGCGAGGACAACGCGCTGGCGACGGGTCACACGCAACGCCATCAAGACCGCCTCGGTAGTGGCCGTCGAGCCGTCGTAGAGCGAGGCGTTCGCCACGTCCAGGCCCGTCAGTTGCGTCATCAGGGTCTGGAATTCAAACATGGCCTGCAACGTGCCCTGGGCAATCTCCGCCTGATAGGGCGTGTACGCGGTGAAGAACTCGCCGCGGGAGAGGAGCGCATCGATCACCACCGGCCGGTAGTGCGCATAAGCGCCGCCGCCCAACAGCGACACGAATGGGCGGCTGCTCTGGCTCGCCGCCTGAAGGAAAAACTCCAGGATTTCAGGCTCGGAGAGCGGGCCCGGCAGGTCCAGCCGACCACACAGCTTGAGCTCGCTGGGAATCTGGGCAAAGAGTTCTTCGATGTGAGTGTGGCCGGTGGCCCGGAGCATCGCCGCGCGGTCGGCGGGAGAGTTGGGCAGATAACGCATCAGTGGGCCTTGGTTTTCTGGATATAAGCTTCGTACTCATCGGCGGCCATTAACTTCTCGGCCTCGCGGCGGTCGGCAAGCCGCACGCGGATCAGCCAAGCTTCGCCGTGGGGATCAGCGTTCAGCATCTCGGGGTTGTTCTGGAGTTTCGAATTGACGGCGGTCACCTCGCCGCTGACGGGCGCGTAGATCTCCGACACGGCTTTGACGGACTCCACAGTCCCGAACGGTTCGCCGGCCGTGACGTGCTCGCCGGGCTTCGGAAGCTCCACGTAGACGATGTCCCCCAGTTCCTTCTGGGCGTAGTCGGTGATGCCGATCGTGCCGACGGACTCGTCCACGCGAATCCACTCGTGGTCTTTCGTATAGAGGAATTCTTGAGGATAAGCCAAAGGTTATGCTCCGCGTCAAGGAAATTATGAATTGTGAATTATGAATTACAAAACGCCTTGCCCTTTGACATGCTATTCTGAGGTTAAGCGCTGTTCTTCATAATTCAGAATTCATAATTCATAACTATTTAGGCCTTCTGTAGAATGGTAAGGGCACAATCCGGGCCGCCGCCCGCTTCCCGCGAATCTCGATTTGAATTTCCCGGCCTGCCTCGGCCTGGGAAGGCGGCACGTACGCCAAGCCGATGTTTTTCTTCAGAAAGGGCACATAGGACCCGCTGGTAACCCTGCCGACCACTTGGTCATCGACCCACACCGGGTAGCCGTCCCGGGCGATGCCGCGGTCTGACATCTCAAATCCCACGAGCTTCTTCCGCGTCCCTCGCTCGCGTTGCTTCAGGAGGACATCACGGCCGAGGAAGTCGCCCTTGTCGAATTTGCAGATCCAGGTCAGGTTGGCTTCGACCAAGGTGGTGTTATCGTCGAGTTCGTGCCCGTAAAGCGCATACGCGGCTTCAAGACGCAGCGTGTTCCGAGCGCCCAGGCCCGCGGGGATCAACCCTTCAGGCTCCCCCGCCTCGAGCAGGTCCTTCCAGACTTGTGAGGATTCAGCGGGTGGGAAGTAGAACTCAAAGCCGTCTTCGCCGGTATAGCCCGTGCGCGCCAGCATGCCGTCGACGCCGCAACACCGCGCCCGGCGGAACCAGTAGTACTTGAGATCGGCGGGGTTCGGGCTCGTCACCTTGGCCAGGATCTCCACGGCCCGGGGTCCCTGGAGAGCAAGCTGCGAATAGTCGGCGGAGACGTTGCGCACCAGGGCGCCGAACGAGTTCTGCTGGACAATCCAATTGAAATCTTTGTCGGTGTTCGCCGCGTTCACACAAAGAAAATAATGGTCTTCCGCCAGGCGGTGCACCACACAGTCATCTACGGCGCTTCCCTGGGGATACATCAGGGCGGAGTATTGCGCCTGGCAATCCTCGAGGCGCGAGACATCGTTCGAGGTCACATGCTGGAGGAGCGCCAGGGCGTGGGAGCCGCGGACTTCAATCTCCCCCATGTGGCTTACGTCGAAAAGCCCGGCGCGGGTCCGAACCGCCAAGTGCTCCTGGGTGATGCTGGTGAATTCGACCGGCATCTCCCAGCCGCCGAACTCAACCATCTTGGCGCCCGCCGCTCTGTGAACGGCGTTGAGCGCCGTGCGCTTTGACGCGACTTCTGCCGGAGCACTCAACCCAGTCCCCTCAGGCAACCACAACCCGCCGAACAAGGACAGCCAACCTAGCACAGTCCCCGCAAAGGGGTCAAGGCAACCTCAGCCTTAGATCCCGGATTGATTTTGCCCCTTCAACCGTGGACAATGGACGAGGAAGGGTGGTCTATCTCGGATTGAAGAGGCGTGGGTCTGATGGCCTATAAGGAGTTCCACTGTTTGGTTTGTGATCAGCCGGAAGAACGCTGCAGTTGCCTGAAGTATTGCGCGCTTTGCCACTCGGACTATGGTGTTCGCCTCACCGACGACGGCCAATACTACTGTACCGATTGCCGCGAAGCGTGCGACTACAAGACCCAGGATCAGGTATAGACTCGTCCCCGAGTGGAGCATGGTCGGCGCTTGAAGTGAATGCGCAAGCTGCTGGCGGGGCTCTTGCTGTCGCATTGAGCAGTGCATTACCGACCTTCCACCGAAGGCCCGTTGCGGGCAGGCTGCAACGCTTATCTCTGCACTCCGCAGATTCCCAAGGTCCTTCTATCGGTTATGATCGGTGCCGTTGGGCAAGCTTCTCGCACGCCAGCAGCCTGCCCGGCGCAGGTGCCTTCTCATGTTCCGCTCACCTCTCCACAGCGTGGTACTCCTAGGGGTGATCGCCGTGGCCGGCGCGTCGCAGGCCACAGGCCGCTCCCAGTCTTCCCAGGGGCCGGCAAAGCCCAAGGAGGCTTGGGCGGCCCGAGTGGAACGCGCTCCGAAGCTCGATGGGACGCTGAGTGATCCCCTCTGGCAGAAAGCGGGTCCCATCACGGATTTTAAACAGCGTGAACCTTATGAGGCGACGGAGCCAACCGAGAGAACCGAAGTTCGCGTCCTCTATGACAGCCGCCACGTCTATTTCGGGATTCTCTGCTATGACTCCGACCCGGGAGGCATTGTCGCCACGCAGCTCCGGCGCGACCTGAGCGTGGCCCTCGATGATAACTTTGAGGTGCTGATCGATCCGAGCCGGAGCCGGCGCAATGGCTACGTCTTCGAAGTGAACCCGCTCGGGACGCAGGTCGACGGCCTGATCGCCGAGGAGCAGATGCCCGAGCATGAGGAAGACCTTATCGATCCCAGTTGGGATGGTCTTTGGGTCTCCGCGGCCCGCATCAGCGCCCAAGGCTGGACTGCGACCCTGCAGATTCCCTTCAGCACGCTCAATTTCCAGGCGGGCGCCCAGGTGGAATGGGGAATCAACTTTCGGCGTTTCATCCGGCGGAAGAACGAAGAAGTCCTTTGGTCGGCCCACCGGCGCGCGGCGGGGATCTGGAAGATCTCCGAAGCCGGCAATTTGAAGGGCTTGCACGACCTTGAGGCCGGCCGCCTCCTGGTTCTAAAGCCCTACGCACTGGGAGGAGTCCAGAACCTCACTGGGCAGGCGGCGGACGCGATGCATACCGGCGGGTTGGACCTGAAGTACGGATTGCGGTCGGACCTCATCGCCAACCTCACTCTCAACACCGACTTTGCCGACGCCGATGTCGACCAGCAACAGCTCAACCTGACTCCTTACCGGATCTTCTTCCCGGAGAAGCGGCAGTTCTTCCTGGAAAACTCCGACGTGTTTCAATTTCTGACCTGGAACCAAGACTTGCTGTTTTTCAGCCGCCAGGTGGGGATCGATCCGGTGTCGGGCCAAGTGGTTCCCCTCGATGGGGGGTTGAAGATCGCCGGAAAGCTGGGGGGATTCGACCTCGGGGTTATGGACGTGAAGACGCGCGCGCAGGGGCCGAACCCCTACGCAAACTATAGCGTCATCCGAGTGAAACGTCCTATGCTCGGCAATTCCTACGTGGGCTTTATCGCGGTCAACAAGCAGTCCGGAAACGTCCAGGACCGCTTTAACCGCGCCGGGGGTGTGGATGCGAAGTTCGTGTTCTTCAGGGATCTGAATATTCGCGGCTACTACGCCAAGACTTGGTCGCCCAACCTCCCAGGGCAGGATTACTCGGCCGGCGGGAGGGTGGTCTATAAGAACAAGTGGATGCAACTCTATGCCGGAAAGGGCACTATCCAGGCGAACTTCAATCCCGAAGTCGGCTTTGTCGAGCGTCCCGACGACAACCCCACGTTTGCGGATCTGAACCTGACTCCGCGCCCCAGAATCGGCGGGGTTCGCGAACTGAATTTTGAAACCTGGATTCAACACGACCCTGACACGCATGGCGTACTCCAGACGCAGGAATGGCAGGCAACGTTTCGCGTTCTCTTTAACAACGGCGCGTACACGGATGAAGACCTCGTTAACGCCTTCTATCAGCGCTTGAGCCAGCCCTTCAATATTTACAAAAACGTTTACATCCCCACAGGATCTTATCGTTTTGTGCGTCACCAGGTTTCTTTCGGGTCGGGGGAGGATCGGCGATCGACGTTCAGCGTGCGCGAGCGCTGGGGCGGCTTCTACACAGGGACGCTCAACGAGCTCACGGTGGGCTCGCGGTACCGGCCGAACGCCCGCCTCGGGCTATCGCTCACTAATCTCTGGAATGCCTTTCGCCTGCCGCAGGGGAACTTTGACATTAATCTGGCCGGGCTCGAGGTGAGCTATGCGTTTAGCCGGTTTTTGAACGCCTCGACGCTTGTACAGGTCAACACGGCGGACCGCGAGGCCGCGAGCGCCAATTTGCGCCTTCGCTACACCTATCGGCCGGGTAGCGACCTGTACGTCATTTACAATGTCGGCGCTCGCTTCCGAAGCTTGGCGGCCGAAAACCCCGTCCAGTTGCGCGAGCAACGGTTCGCCATCAAACTGACGCATTCCTTTTCGCTCTGAGTGGAACCCTAACCGAGGCTCCAGATCCTGGGGGCCCCGAAAGGCCCCGGGGGGACGACATTGATTTTGCCGGGGCCGCCTTGTACCATCAGGGTATGGGGGTGAGACGTCATTCGCTACTCTGGAAGCTTGCAGCGGCCAACATCGTGCCCGCCTTATGGGGCGTGCTTACCAGGGTGAAGCGGCAAGCCAGCCCTGCGGCTCAGGAAGACGGCATGACCGCGCAGTCGATTTCCTGGACCACCTCGCACGGCCCGGCGCTAAACCCATGAGAATTGCCATAAGCAGCGAGGCGCGGCTCCTCCATATCCTCCGTGGTGTGGCAAGATGGCGCGCCCTGGCAGCAGGCTTCTCGGAGCCGGACGCGGGTTGCCTGGCCATGGCCATAGATGAGGCAGCCGCCAACGTCATCCGACACACCTACGGTGGGCGGCAGAATGGCCGCCTGGCCCTCGAGATCCACCGGCTTCCCGACCGCGTCGAGTTCGTTTTGGAAGATTGGGGACCGAAGGTTCACTCAGACCAGATTCGGCCTCGTTCGTTGGAGCACGTCCGGCCGGGAGGACTGGGGACCTATTTCATTAACTGCTTTATGGACAGCAGCACGTACGACCCGGATTTTGCCGAGGGTAATCGCCTGAAGATGGTCAAGTATCTTCCCCGAAAGGGAGCCTCCTGATATGAAAGTCCAAGTTCGCAAAGCGGAAACCGTTTCCATTGTCGATTGCTCCGGGGATGTGGACCTCTACTCTTCCCCAACTTTGCGCGACGCCTTGCTCGCCGAACTCCAATCGGGGGTTCCGAGCGTGTTGGTGAACATGACGGAGATCGGGTACATTGACAGCTCGGGCATTGCCACACTGGTGCAGGGTTTGCAGCTTTCCCGCCAAACCAAGACGCGCTTGGGGTTGTTTGGTCTGCGCACGAACGCGCGCTCTGTGCTCGAATTGGCGCGCCTTCATAAGGTCTTCAACCTCTTCGCAGACGAGCAGGAGGCCCTGGCGAAAATAGGGTCCCTCCAACCCTTTGGCGGGCTCTAGTGCTGTTCCAACTATTTGTGGCTATTTCGCGTGATGAATCGCGCTGAGTGTTGCGGCACAAGCCGCAACGGGAACCGGGACCCATTAAGTGGAAACGGCACGAGGCGCGAAACCTCCGGGATTCTTTCAAGGCAGATCATGACCGGCGTTTTGGCCTTCATTGGCCGCAACACCCTGGAACTCCTTCGCTACTTGAGCGGCCTCTACGATCTGAGCGCCAAGGCCGCGTACTGGACCTTTGTGGCGCCGTTCAAAGGGCGGGCGCTGAAGTGGAAGAGCGCCATCCACCAGATGGTGCTGACCGGCGTCAACTCCATTCCCATCGTCTCCCTCATCTCCATGTTCATCGGCATGGTCTTGGCACTCCAGGGCGCTTACCAGCTCCAAAAGTTCGGCGCCAGCTACTATGTGACTGCACTCGTGGGGGTTTCCATGACGCGCGAGCTGGGGCCGCTGATCACCGCCATCGTGATCGCCGGGCGCTCGGGCTCGGCGTTTGCCGCCGAAATCGGCACCATGAAGGTGTCCGAGGAAATCGACGCCCTGGAAGCTATGGGACTCGACAGCGTCCGCTACTTGGTGGTCCCCAAATACCTCGCTCTCCTGGTCATGATGCCTTGCCTGACGCTCCTCTCCGACCTGGCAGGCATCCTGGGCGGGGGCATCTTCGAAGTTTACCAGCTACAGCAGACTTTCCTGACGTTCCTGACCGCCACGCGGGACGCTCTGGTCATGCGCGATATCACCACCGGCCTCATCAAGAGCCTAGTGTTCGGCTTGATCATCACGAAGGTCGGCTGCTACGAAGGGTTTTCGGTCCGCGGGGGCGCCGAGGGTGTCGGCAAGTCCACCACCTCCTCCGTCGTCGTTTCGATATTCCTTATTATTTTTGCGGATGTGATCTTTACGGCAATTTTCTACTACACGGGTTAGCCATGTCGCATGACTTCCAGGGGCCGATGATCCGCGTCCTCGACCTCGTCACTTACTACGGCGACCGCCGCATCCTGAACCACGTGAACCTGGAAGTCCAAGCCGGAGAGACCCATGTGATCCTGGGGGGAAGCGGGACCGGCAAAAGCACGCTGCTGCGTCACATCATCCGCCTGGAGATGCCCACCTCCGGCCACGTCTATATCAAGCACCACGATGTCTGCCACATGCCGGAGGAGCGCTTCAACCTGCTGCGCCCCAAGATTGGCATGCTGTTCCAGAGCGCGGCCCTGTTCAATTCCCTGACGGTCGAGGAGAACGTCGCGTTGCCGCTCCGCGAGCTGACCCAATTGGAGGATTCCACCATCCGCATCATGACCCGCATCAAGCTGGACCTGGTCGGGCTGAGCGGGTTTGAGCATTACATGCCCTCCCAGTTGAGCGGTGGCATGAAGAAACGGGCCGGCCTGGCGCGCGCGCTCGCCATGGATCCCGAAATCCTCCTGTTTGACGAGCCCTCCGCCGGCCTCGATCCCATCACTGCGGCAGGCATTGACGCGTTGATTCTGAAGCTGAAACTCGCCTTCAAGATGGCTATCGTGGTGGTCACGCATGAACTGGCCAGCGCCTTCACGATTGCCGACCGCCTCACCGTAATGGATCAGGGGGAGGTGATCGTCACCGGGACGCCGCTGGAAGTCCGCTCCAGCGAGCATCCGCGCGTCTTCCAGTTCCTGAACCGCATTCCGGAAGGCGAACCGCAAGACGCTCAGGCTTTCTTTCGCACGCTCACCCAGCCGCCCTCCTGAGCCAGGTTATCGCCGCAGGTGACGGAAGGCTCAAGGGCGGTAGACGGTAGGCGGTAGACGGCATACAGGGTTTCCCCGTCTACCACCTACCACATGCCCTCTACCAGCTTTGGGTTCGAGCGGCGGTCCTACCCTGGCGCGATGGCCGCCGAGGGATTCTTGGAAATCGAGGTGTAACTCATGGCACGCACCCGGGAAGAAATCAGGGTCGGAGTGGTTGTGGTAGTGGCCGGCGTCCTGTTCCTGACGGCGCTGGTGATGGTCGGAGGGGTGAACCTGTTTCGCAAGAAGAAGGCGACGTACACCACTTACTTCAAGTTTGCGGGGGGCCTGGAACCCGGCAGCTTCGTCCGCTTCGGAGGATTCAAGGTGGGCAGCGTGCAGTCGGCAGAGATCGACCCCGCGGACTCGACGCGCATCCGTGTCTCGCTCCTGGTGGCCGCCGACACGCCCATACGCACCAATTCCAAGGCGCGCGTTTCCACGCTGGGTATGCTCGGAGAAAACTACGTCGAAGTCTTCCCCGGAACTCGTGATGCTGCGCTGCTCCCGCCGGGGAGCGAAATTCCCGCCGTGGAGGTTGTCCAGTTAGCGGACGTCTTCAACAACGTGAATAACATGACCTTGAACGCCAACAAGCTGGTCAACGACCTCGACGACCGCTTCCTGGTGATGTCCGACAACACCAACAAGCTTATCAATAATGTGAACGCCGTCGTCGAACCGGAAAATCGCGAGCTCTTGCACGCCTTCCTCACCAATGCGGACTCCCTGCTGGCCGAGTCCCGGCCGCGCCTCAATAAAACCCTTGCCAACCTGGAGACGGCCAGCGGCAAACTGAGTCCCACCATTGAGAACACCAACGCGGTCATCAGCAAGGCGAATACCCTGGCCGACCACATGGACGCCGTGGTTGTCGAAAACCGCAAGGAAATCCACGATGCTCTGCTGCAGCTTCAGGGTTCGCTGGCCGACGCTCAGCGGCTGGTCGGCAATCTTGACAGCACCCTGGATTCGAACCGGGGGAACCTGGATGAAACTCTGGAGAATATCCGCGTCAGCAGCCAGAATTTAAAAGAGTTTACTGACACGGTCAAACAGCGGCCCTTCAGCTTGATCCGCATTAAGGCCCCAAGGGACCGCCTCCCGCCTGTGGGCAGATAGGAACGAACCCCGTGATGCCGCTCGCAGGGTTCTGGTAGGGGAGCCCTCCGGGCTCCCCGCCAGGGCAGAACGGGAGGGCCAAGCCCTCCCCTACCAGATACCCCTGGCACGCGCCGTTAAACTCAGGGGTACGCAGCAATCTGCCAGCAGCCCTCAGCGGTCAGAAATAGCTGGCCGCCGCCAAAGGCTTTCGCTATTCAAATTGAGCCCGGAGTTAAAGTATGCTTGCTGATCGCGGGCCGCCAAGAACTGACGACCTCGAGCGGCCGGCCCTGGACCAAACGTTGCGGAGCGTGAGTGGCCTTAAGTTGGGTTGACTTCCTCGTTGTCGTTGCCTACCTCATTGCCATCACCATTTTCGGAGCTCATTTCCGCAAGCGCCAGCAAACCTTGCATGACTACTTCCTGGGCGGACGGCGTCTGCCCTGGTGGGCCATTGCTCTCTCGGTAGTCTCCGCCGAGACCAGCATCCTGACCATCATCAGCACGCCGGGGATCGCCTACCGATCGAACCTGGCTTTCTTGCAACTGGTCCTGGGCTATTTGGTCGCGCGTGTCGTGGTGAGCTTGGTTTTCATTCCACGGTATTTTGCGGGCGAACTCTTCACCGCCTACCAGCTCATCGAGCAGCGCTTTGGCCGCGGACTGAGAATCTTCACGGCGGCTCTATTCCTCGTCACTCGCGCCCTAGCCGAAGGCGTGCGCGTCTTCGCGATCTCCATCGTTATTGAAGTCATTTTCAAGACGGGAGTATTGGTTTCCGTCCTCATCATTACCGCCTTGACGCTGTTCTACACCTTCGAGGGCGGGTTCACGGCGGTCATTTGGACGGACGTCATCCAGTTGCTGGTTTATCTCTCGGGCACAGGGCTGGCTCTAGGTCTGGCTCTCGGGGCGATTCCCGGAGGCTGGACGGAAGTGAGCCAGCTGGCGCACCTGGCGGGAAACAAGTTCGCCGTCTTCAATTTTCACTTCAACTGGCACGAGCCGTACCTGTTCTGGTCGGGCGTGTTGGGCGGGACGTTCCTAACCACTGCCAGCCACGGGACGGACCAACTGATCGTGCAGCGCCTGCTGGCCGCGCGGAACCAGGGCCAGAGCCAGTTGGCCCTGTTGTCGAGCGGCCTGGTCATCCTGTTTCAGTTCAGCCTGTTCCTGCTCGTGGGCGTAGTGCTCTACGGCTTCTATCAGCATTTCCCGCCCGCCACGCCCTTCGGCCGTCCCGACCAGATTTTCCCCACTTTTGTGGTAACGCACCTCCCGCGGGGTCTTGCGGGCTTGGTGACGGCGGCGATTCTCGCGGCGGCAATGGCCAACCTGAGCGCCGCCTTCAACTCCCTGGCCTCCAGCTCGGTGGTGGATTTCTACAAACCCTTCGTGCGGCCCGGCGCTGACGAAAAGCACTACCTCCGGGTCTCGCGCGGGATGACGCTCGTGTGGGGCGGCGTGCTCATACTCATCGCGCTCGTCGCGCAGCAGTGTCACCGGAGCGTCCTGGAGCTTGCCCTTACCATCGCCAGCGTTCCTTACGGCAGCATGCTGGGAATTTTTCTGCTCGGGGTGCTCACCCGACGGGCCAACAGCCGCGGTACCCTGTGCGGTGCCTTGCTGGGGCTGGTAGCATTGTCCCTGGTGATGGAATTCACTTCGATAGCTTGGACCTGGTACGTCGCCATCGGAACCGTGGTAACTTTTGTAGGCGGCTGGCTCGTCTCGGCGGCGGTCGGAGACGTGGAACTGCCGCCCGCCTAGGCGGATTGAACTACGAACCCGGCGCTACAAGTGCCGGGCTGACCTGTTCCGATGAGATCGGGAAGCCCGCCGCTACAGGTAACGCCGTCCCGCCTTGCGGGATCGCAGAACGGACCTTGGGCTACAGCCCGCTGACTGCTGATGGCTACAACCGAGCGCCCGGAACTCATCAAAGGCCTGGGACTCTACGGGGCCACTTCCGTCGTGGCCGGGACTATGATCGGCACGGCGATTTTTGTGGTGCCCAGCATCATGCTCCGCCAGGTGGGAACGCCAGCGATGGTTGTGGTTGTTTGGGCTTTCGCGGGTGTTCTGAGCTTGTTCGGCGCGCTGGGCTACGCGGAACTGGGCGCGGCGCTTCCCGCCGCGGGAGGCGAATACGTTTACATCCACCGCGCCTACGGACCGATGCTGGGCTTCCTCTATGGCTGGACGCAGTTCATAGTGGCAAAGACGGCCTCCATCGCCGCGATCGCTACCGGCTTTGTGATCTACCTTGCTTACTTCTTTCCCGGCCTCAAGGAGGTGATCTGGGAAGCGTCGCCGAGTCTGGCCGGACACGCGGTGATCCTGCGCCTCACGGGGCTGCAAGTGGGGGCGACGGTGATGATCCTGCTCCTCTCGGGGCTGAATACGCTGGGCGTTCGGCGTAGTGGCGCTGTGCAGACCCTCTTCACCGCCTCGAAGTTAGTGGTGTTGGCCGCCCTCATCGTACTGGGGTTGACGTTCGGCCGCGGATCATGGGAGCACTTTCGCCCGGTGTTGGCTTCCGGCTCGCAGGGGGGCTTGTTTGCAGCCTTTGGGCTGGCCACCGTCTCGGCCCTTTGGGCTTACGACGGTTGGAACAACTTGAGCATGGTCGCGGGAGAAGTCCAGAACCCTCGCCGGAACATGCCCGCCGCGCTCATTATCGGCGCGCTGCTGGTGATGGCGGTCTACGTGTTGGTGAATATCGCGTACTTCTACGTGCTGGCGCCCTCCGACGTTCTCGGCACCACGACCGTGGCCGCCGCTGCGGCCCGACGGTTCCTGGGCGGGGGCGGCGGCGCCTTCATCGCCGTGGGCGTGATGATCTCAACTTTCGCTACGCTGAACGGCTCCATCCTGGCAGGCTCCCGAGTCCCCTATGCTCAGGCGTGCGATGGCCTGTTCCCGCAAGCTCTGGCAGCCGTTCATCCGCGCTTTCATACACCTGTAGCTTCGATTCTAGCCCAGGCGGTGATCGCGGGCCTGTTCGCGCTCACCGGCCAGTACCAAGCGCTCTACACCAAAGTGATCTTCTCCGAATTTCTTTTTTACGCATTGGTCACAGCCGGGATCTTCATTCTGCGGCGGCGGATGCCAGGTCTCGAGCGTCCCTACCGGACTTGGGGCTATCCCGTTATCCCCACGATTTTTGTTATCCTGGCGATCTTGATCCTGGTGAACACCTTTCGCGAGCAGCGGTCGGATTCGCTCTGGGGACTCGCGCTGATGGGGAGCGGGGTCCCCGCCTACTTTCTCTGGAGTCTATGGAAACGCCGTTCTTGACCAAGTCACGTTGCCTCCACGCCTCCGCGACGACCCGCATCCTGTTGGCGATGCTGCTGGTGCTGTCCCAACTAGGCCGAGGCTCCGCCCTTGACATCCCACGTAGGGCCGGGGCTCGCCCCGGCCAAGGCCGACCCAAGGGTCGGCCCTACAACACGCGGGTGGTCAAGCCAGACGCCAGCCTCCTCAAGGCGCGCTGGCGCGTCCTCGGCGCACGCCCACTCGGGTTGTACTATCACTTCGCCGACGCTCGTGCCCTCAAGTCGCTGGAGGTGCACGCCTCGCAAATAACCCTGCTTGGCCCACAAAGCTTCTGGGTGGACGCCGACGGCATCGTGCACGGCCAGGTTCCGCCCCGCGTCATGGAGATTGCTCGGCGAGCAAAGCTCCCTGTCATGCCGCTGCTCATCAATCCGCACTTTGACCGGCCAACCGCCAGCGCCTTGCTGCGCCATCCCCACGCGCAGGAACGCGCGGCAGTGTACCTGGCCTACTTGGCGCGGCGCGACAACTACGTGGGTTGGCAGCTCGATCTGGAGAACATCGACCCGGCCGACCAGCAGCGGTACACCCAGTTCGTCGCGCGGGTGGCGGCGCGTCTCCATCGGGAGAACCGCCTTTTGAGCGTCGCTGTTGTCCCGCGTTTTTCCGACGCCCCCCCCAGCGCGAGTCCCTCCGGCGAGTTTCGAACCGGAGAACAGGGCGCTCCTTACGACTTCCGAGCCCTGAGCCGGGTCGTGGATTTCATGGCGCTCATGACGTACAACCATCACGGCAACGACACCCCTCCCGGCCCCGTAGCCGGGTACAACTGGGTGAAGGCAGCCCTCGACTACGCGGTCCAGCGCGTGCCTCGCGCCAAGCTGTTGCTCGGCATCCCCTTCTACGGGAGAGAATGGGTTTCGACAAGCCAAGGGACATCGAGCCGAACCCTGGCGTTCCAGGATGTAAAGGGCATGCTTGATCGGCCCGAAATCAAGGCGCGTTGGGACGAGCGGTCACGCACGGGGTGGTTCGAGTATCGCGATGACTCGGGACTGCACACAGCGTGGTATGAGGACAGCAAAAGCCTGAACGAGAAGTTGCAACTGATGCAAGAGTATCAACTGAGGGGCTTTGCGGCCTGGCGGCTGGGAGTGGAAGACGCCAAATTCTGGAGCCTGGCTGTTCTAACGCGCAAGAGCGCGTCACCGGCTTCCGCGCGCCGAGGACGCAAGTTGGAATCCCTCGCTGCCCCTGCTCCACCACGTTCCCGGTCGCGATAGAAACGGTGGTCCGATGCCCGCGGCAACTGTGGGAAGAGTTGGAAGAAGTTGAGAACCTGGAAAGGGCGCCATGCGTAGCAATTCTATTCTGGTCATTTCGCTGCTTCTGTTGGCCGGTTCTGCGGCTGAAGCTCAACGCGCCGGGCATAGGTGGATCGTCGTTTCAACCGACGAACTCGATGCGCGAATCACGCGCCAGTTGGAAGAGCTGGCCGCCCGAGACCAAGCTTTGATTCAGTTCTTCCACACCCCAAGAGAAGCAGCGCGGCACCGCCCGCGGCCAGGAAACCTCTCCCTCGAATTGCGGACCGAAAGAAGCCTGGACACCTTCCTCCGGACATTGAAGCGCGAGACCGCGTCTTCCCCCCTCGAGCCCACAGCGGAGCTGGCGAGGGAAGGATACATTCTGGAAGCTTTTTACCCGCACGCATCGGTCCCCAGTCGCATTCGCATTACAGCAACCTCGCCGTCCGGATTCCACCATGCGCTGCGGCGCGTGCCCGACCTGTTGGTGATCTGGCCCTCGAAAGTCGCCTCCGCTCTCAGTCCCCCACCGCAGGCCGCGCGCGTCCAGAAGAATGACACCGAAGCGGTCCTCACGGACTTCCCTTCCTTCCCCGAACGCGGGATTGTAGAGGGCTTTTACGGGACGCCGTGGAGCCATCAGGATCGCCTCGACATCCTGCGCTTCGAAGGGCAGCACGCCCTGAACGTCTATTACTACGCCCCCAAGGACGATCCTTACCACCGCAAGCTGTGGCGCGACCCCTACCCGCCGGAGCAGATGAAACGCCTGGGCGAATTGGTGAGTGCGGCGCGCCGGAACTTCGTCGACTTCTGTTTCGCCATCAGCCCCGGCCTCTCCATGACTTACGCCAGCAACGAGGATTTCGCCGCGCTGACCAACAAGCTGGGCAGCGTCGGGAAGCTGGGAGTCTCGTGCTTTGCGCTGTTCCTCGACGACGTCCCGCAGGACCTTCAGAATACGCAGGATAAGGCGCGATTTAAGACACTGGCACAAGCGCACATCTACCTCATCAATAAGTTGTATGCGCACCTGAAAACCCTTTCGCCACAGAACCGGCTGGTCGTCACTCCCACCACCTACACGAACGAGTGGGGCAGCCGCGATTACATCCAAGAGTTGGGCGAAGGTGTGAATCGCGAGGTGGACATCGTCTGGACGGGACCTGAGGTGTTCTCTCCAGCCATCACCGTGGCGCAAGCCAAACAGTGGGGTGAACTCCTGCACCGCAAGCCGCTGGTGTGGGACAACATCCCGGTGATTGACGGCAGTCCCTGGCGGCGGCACTTGGGACCGCTCCGCGGGCGAGACCCTAATCTGCCGGTAGCCATCCGCGGGCTGTTTTCCAACCCTATGAACCAGCCGCGCGCCTCCATGATTCCGCTCCAGACCATCGCCGATTACCTCTGGAATTCGCTCGCCTATGATCCTGTGAAGTCGCACACCCACGCTGTCGTCAGCCAATACGGCAAAGAAGCTCCCCGTCTTTTGGCGCCCTTCCTGAGGGCCTACTCGACCTACTATTCCGACGACGGCATCTTTACGCCCCTATTTTCCGCAAGGCGCTACCCGATTGACCTCCCCAAGATCGAAGCGCAGATCGCTGAGCTCACCTCCGCGCAGGCACGGCTGGCAGGCCAGAAGCAGTTCGAAAAACTGCTGTCTGAACTTTCGCCTGCCGTGAAGAACGCCGAGGAGCGCTTGCGGGAGGTGCGTGCCGACCCGGCATTTCGCAAACTTCCCGAGGGCAAACTCGAGTGGCGGGAGGATTACGACTTGCTCTCCGCCTCGCGTGTCATGGACGAGCCGAAATTGGACGGCGATTTCGCGAAGTGGCAGGGCAGCCCGCTCTACGTCCTGAACAACGCGTCGCAAATCCTCCACGGCGCGAGTCTGTGGAAGGGTCCCGATCAGCTCTCGGCACGCCTGACTCTGCGCTGGGATACCCACTACCTCTATGTGGGAGTGGAGGTGACTGACCCGGGACTTTATCAGCCTTTCTTCGCGAGAGGAATCGAGCACGGGGATGCCGTCAGGTTATTCATCGAAACGGGCTTCCGGAAGAACTTCCAGGCAACCCAGCCTGCGGGTGACGAGTACTTGTTTTACTTCAGTCCGGGCAACTTCCGAGACAGCAAGCCCAGCGTGTTCTCCGACGAGGATTACCTGCCGCCACGCACCCAGCCCCACGACTACAGCCAGGAGATCAGAACTGCGTGGAGGAAAACCGCGGCGGGCTACTCGGGCGACATCGCCATCCCCGCCTCGTTTTTTGGGGGCGGCCCGTTCTCTCCCGGCTACGAGGCCGGCTTGAGCTGGGGAGTGCAGAAGGTGTTTCCGCCCAAAGGACCCGGCGTGGGAGAAGAACCGGAGCGGATCATTTTCACCTCGAAATTGGATCGGTTGTTCCCGGTGAGCCTGCACAACCCATCGAGTTATCAGCGCCTGGTGCTGATCGAGCCGGAGAAGTAGGGGAGCACCTTCAGTCGCCCAGGCGACCTCCCGCAAACTGGAACGGGAGGGGTCGCCGCGGCGACAAGGCTCTTCCCTACCTGTTCGGGCCGACGCGCACCGGCAGCAACGCGAAGTGAATTCATGCGACGACTTGCTTCCTATTTGATGTGCGTCGTGATCTTCGCCGCCGTCGTGGGTCTCCGCTTTTACCCGCAGCTCAAGCGGTGGCTGCCGTCACCGCGCAACCCGGAGCGGTCTGTTGCGCCTGTGCCGGTCCCGGGCTCGGCGCCGGTCGAAGGCCCCTACTTTTCGGATGGCGACCGCGTGGCTGACCGTATCATCGCGGCCATCAATCACAGTCAAAAGTCGCTCCACGTCGCCATCTACGACTTGACGCAGCCGCACATCGCCGCCGCGCTGGCCGAAGCGCACCGGCGCGGGGTCGAAGTTCTTCTTGTGGCGGACGGGCGCCAGGCGCGCGAACCACACTCGGAGATTCCCTACCTTCGCTCCCAGGGCGTCCCGGTTCGCCTGAGCGGCGGTTACAGGGGCAACCGCTCCATCATGCACAATAAGTTCGCCATTTTCGACGGCAAGGTGGCCGAGACTGGCAGCTTCAACTGGACCACGAGCGCGGAAGGCTACAATTACGAGAATGCTCTGTTTGTCACGGACCCCGCCATTGCCGCCCGCTTCGAAAAGGAATTCGCGCACATCTGGGCACAAGCCCCGATCCCGAAGTAGGAAGCCGGGTTGGGGCCTCACGGTGAGCACTTCGACAAACGTGCGAGCGGGTCATACGCAGCAGCTTTAACGCCGATTGGGATCGGGGTCCGATTCTCACAACGTAATCGAGGGACAGGAAGGAGCTTAGACCGACCTGCTCAACCGCACCTTCGGGATCGGGGCAAGCCCGGTGAGTTGACAGGGAGGGCCTTCCCGGCTGCGCTGGGACAGGTCACGGCCCTCCCGCTTTGTGTTCTTTAGGCGAGAGTCCGGCTTGGCTGCTTAGGCCGCAACGGGACCAGCCAACCTTATTCCAAACGTTGATTGAGTCAGGGGGATAACGGGCGTAAAATGGTGATGTGAGAAAGCGTCGAAACAGCGTGAGGCCCAAGCGAAGGCTGATCAGGAACCCGGTTCCGGCGGTTCAGGAACATTTACATCCATTTCCTCAACTTACGAGATTGGCGAGTGTTCCAGGCGTGGGGGCCGTCCTCGCCCGGGCAAAGACGCCTTACAAGAAGAATCCCCTTACCGAAGATGAAGCTCTGAACCTGATTTGCGACTCCAGAAAGAACGAACCCACATTTCCAATCACAAAGCTGCTGAAAAGATACAAGCGTGAGCTGGGTGATTAGTTACCGCAGCTCGGTCGAGGGAGACCTTGCCCGGCTTCCCCAACAAGTTCGCGCGCTCATGCTGAAGAAGGTTGTTGAGCTGGGGGACAACCCGTATCCTCCCGGATGTAAGAAGCTGAAAGGCGCAGAGAATCGCTACCGTCTGAGAATGGCTGGAGAATATCGGCTCGTTTACTCTCTTTTCAGAGACGATCGCCTTATCAAGATAGAGTTTGTAGGGCATCGCAAAGACGCCTACCGTTGGTTCTGACTCGCCCGGCAGCTTCCAGCTCGCCGGAGCCCGCCTGAGGCTGACAACACTGGAAACGTCACGGAGAACCCTCCTCGCAGCTATTTCTTCTGCAAGGCAGGCAGGAGGCACTCTGTTAGGTAACGCTCGTAGGCAACTCGGGTATCGTCCGTAGGCGGGACCGAGGCCAGCGGCCCGCCCTCCGTCACCGCGCGAAAGTAAACGTCACCGGGCCTGCCAAAGGAGCCCGGGTCGGTCTTGGTGAATTTCTCCGAGTCCACTTCCGCAAACTCGAAAATCTGCTTTGTGGTGTAGGCCTTCAATTGCTCGGGGGTAAGCTTGTCGACCATCCGCACGTGGATGCGTAACTTTCCAAAACCGCGGGCCTTCTCGTACTCAACCTTGAGGATGTGCTGGTGCTCCTGGCCGGCACTCTGTGGATCCTTGAAGGTGTCCGCGATGAGGTAAAAGTCCAGCAATTTTCCCTCGTAGGCAGAGTCCAGGAGCTGGTAAAGGCGAAGGGTCACGTCATCGGGACTGACCGGCGGAACCTTTTCCTTGACAGGCGCGGGGCTTGCGAGGGCGCCGGCAACAAACAGTAGCGCCGTTGTCACAGCGGTTATGAGCGGTGTCCGAGGCGTTGTTTTCGTGGTTCCTGCCATGGCTGTGTGAGCCGAACGGTGGGCGTTGAGCGTCCCCGATGGCCGCTCAACATTCGGCACCTCCTTGGCGACCATACTACTCCCCAACACGGCGGCAAAACAATACCACAAACCATAACTCATCGGGGCGGCAACCCCACCGGCCAGTCCGCCCCTGCCAAGGCTTCCGGGGGAGCGAGCCCTCTCACTCGGCAGGAGGCAGTAGGCAGTCGGCAGCAGCAACGTTGCCCGCTTTCAGAATCACCCGCGAGGCCGCGTGCACCATGGGCCAATCTGAAGTGGCCAAAAATATTCCGCCAGTAACAGTCGGAATCCTGCTGAGAAGGTATCAGTAGAGCAAGTACTTCGCGCGCAGCCGGCGGAACTGCTCGAGCGCGTCTTGCCATTGATAAACAATCCGCCGGGGGTCCTCGCCCGCCCGGATCTCCTGCAAGATCCAACGCGCGCCAATCAGGGGCAAGGTCCTGTCGAGTTGGAAGCTATTCGGGAAAAGTCTGTAGAGCGCGGCAGCGAGTTCGACACCCAACTCCGACGAGTCGAGAGCCTGACGATCGAGCAACACGATCTGCACTCCGTGGCACGCCTGACCTTTAAACCGGTTGCTGAGGGGCTTGAAATCCACAGGCAAGAACCGCACACCCTGAATTTCGCGGGCATTCAGGTAAGCGGCGAGTTTCCGCGCGTCAATCCACGGAGCCCCCAGCACTTCAAAGGGCGTGTCGGTACCACGCCCCACACTCACATCGGCGCCCTCGATCATGGCCACGCCGGGATAAAGAACGGCTTCGGTCAGGTTCCGCAGGTTGGGTGAGGGGTTGACCCAAGGCAAGCCGGTCTCGTCATACCAATCTGTACGCTGCCAGTCGCGCATCTTGATGACGTGCAGCTTGGCGCCCAGGTGATTCTCGCGGTTAAACATTTCCGCGAGTTCTCCGACCGTCATGCCGTGGCGCACGGGCAACGGGAAATAGGCCACCAACGAGCGAAGGTCACTGTCCAGGACGGGCCCTTCGACGGTGTACCCGGTTAGGGGGTCGGGCCGGTCTAGTACGTAAAAGTCCATGCCCTTCTTCGCCGCCGCTTCCAACGCATAGCCGAGCGTGGTGATGTAAGTATAGAAGCGAACCCCAGTATCCTGGAGGTCGAACACGAGCACATCCAGGCCTGCAAGCATCTGCTCGGTGGGTCGCTCCACGTCGCCGTAAAGGCTATAGACAGGCAAGCCTGTGGTAGGGTCGGTGCCGGAAGGAACGCGCGCATCGGCCTCGCCTCGGATTCCATGCTCGGGGCTGAACAGGGCTACGAGCTTGACGCCGGACGCCCGGTGAAGCAGCTCGGAGGTTCGCCGTCCCTCGGCATCGAGGCCCGTCTGGTTAGTAATCAGACCGACGCGGCGCCCTTCGAGCGCAGCGAAGTTTTCCGCCTCCAGCACATCGATCCCAGTCCGGACCTTCCCATTCCGTAGACCTTGAATGCGGTAGCTCTTCATGAGCTCGAAATAGCCCGTGAGAGAGCGGTGGCTGGCCAGGATCGGCTCGACGGAAGCCGGTCCCAGAGCCGCGGCCACTAGCGTGGCGATCTCCGCGCGCAGTGGGCCGACATCGCCTTTCCCATCCGGATGAACACGGTTAGTCAGGATGATGACGTAGGTCCTGGTCACGGGATCAATCCAGAGCGAAGTGCCCGTGAAGCCGATGTGGCCAAAAGAGCCGACCTGAAATAGTTCGCCGCGGTTCGCGGCGAAAGGCGAGTCGATGTCCCAACCTAGCCCGCGCACCGCCATTTTGTTAAGCGGGTTCTGAGGCGTAGCCATCTTCTCCACGCTGGGCGGGCTCAGGATGCGCACTCCTCCTAACGAGCCCCCATTCAAAAGCATCTGAGCAAAGATCGCCAGATCATCCGCCGTCGAGAAAAGCCCGGCATGGCCTGCCACACCTCCAATGTTGTAAGCCGTGGGGTCATGCACCTCCCCCCAGAGTAATTTCCCTGTTTCGCCGTGCTGGTACTGCGTGGGCGCGATGCGGTTATGCCAGGACGCAGGCGGCCTAAAGCCGGTGTCCCTCATCCCAAGGGGCTTGAAGATGTGCTCGGCGCAAAAGACGTCCAGCGGTTGGCCCGAAACGCGCTGCACCAGTTCACCCAGAGTTTCGAAATTGATGTCGCTGTAAATGAAACGCGTGCCGGGCGGCGCGACGGGCTTTTCAGCGACGATCATGTTCATGGCCGTCTCATAGCCTGACCACTCTGGTTTGAGGTCCAGGTCTGGCCGAAGCCCGGAATAGTGGGTCATGAGTTCGCGCACCGTAATCTGTTCTTTCCCGTTGGCCTTAAACCCCGGCCAATACGCGGCCACGGGGGCACTCAGGAGAATTTTCCCCTGCTCCACCAGTTGCATCACCGCCGTGGTCGTAGCGATAACTTTGGTGAGTGAGGCTAAATCGAAGATCGTGTCCAGGGTCATGGGAAGCTTTTCCGGGACCAGCGCACGCTCGCCAAACGCTTTCCGGTAAACGACCTTTCCCTGGTGCCCGATCAATACCACCGCTCCCGGACATTGCCGGTCGCGAATCGCTTCCTCGACAACCGTGGCAACGTGCGCTAGTTGCGCTTCACTCAGCGACGGCCCGCCGCCCGTCAAATTGCCGATTGCTAATTGCCGATTTCCGATTGCCAAATCGAAAATCGTCAATCGAAAATCGAAAATCCATCGAGCCGTCGCCCCAGGCGGCTCAACCAGAACCGAACACATCAGGATAAGAAGGGCTATCCGTGACCGCTTTGCCACTGCCTGCCTCGCTGCACGGCTTGGGCTTCGGTTACAAAGGCTTTTGCTATATACTCGCGGGCTTGTGTTGTCAACGAAAGGTTTAAGTAACTCCCGAGAAGCGATGCCATATGAAACTCACGTTCCTTGACTGGTTCGTGGTCGCCGCCTATTTCCTGGTAAACCTTCTGATTGGCCTTTACTACCGTAAGAAAGGGGGTTCCAGCACCAGCGAATTCTTTGTTTCGGGCCGAGAGGTCACGTGGTGGTTGGCCGGCACCTCGATGGTGGCGACCACTTTTGCCGCAGATACGCCCCTGGCCGTGACCGGTCTGGTCATCAAGCAAGGCGTTGCCGGCAACTGGCTCTGGTGGAGTCTGTGTCTCAACGGCATGATGACGGTGTTCTTCTACGCGCGGCTGTGGCGCCGGGCTGAGATCGTCACCGACGTGGAACTGGTGGAGTTGCGTTATGCCGGCAGGCCCGCCGCCTTCCTGCGGGGATTCCGGGCGCTTTATTTTGGCATCTTGATGAACTGCCTGGTGCTCGGGTGGGTTAACCTCGCCATGGAAAAAATCCTGGGCACTTCGCTCAACCTCCCAAGATTCTGGACCGTGGTCATTTGCATGTTCGTTACGGCCGTGTATACCTCGATCTCCGGCTTGTGGGGGGTCCTTTGGACGGATTTGATTCAATTCATTCTGAAGATGACCATGGTGATCGTGTTGGCCTTTTACGCGGTGCGCGCTGTCGGGGGTATGGAGGCCATGAAAGTGAAGCTGGGCGCGCTGGACGTCGCGCGACGCGCGGCCGAGGGCGGCTCCGGCTCAATCCTCTCCTTTATCCCCGATCTGCACTCACCCTGGATGCCGCTGCTGGCTTTTTGCGTATACCTGGGGGTGAACTGGTGGGCCAACTGGTACCCAGGAGCCGAGCCGGGAGGCGGCGGCTTTGTGGCGCAACGCATGTTCTGCGCCAAAGACGAAAAACATTCCCTCTGGGCGACCCTCTTCTTCAACATTGCGCACTACGCTTTGCGCCCCTGGCCATGGATCCTAACCGCTTTGGCCGCCGCCGTTCTGTACCCGCAACTTTCGGCTCCGGGAGGCGACCCCGAAACGGGCTACATCAAAGTCTGGGTGGACTACCTCCCCGCAGCGCTGCGGGGCTTCATGCTGGCTGCTTTTGCCGCCGCCTACATGTCCACCATCGCCACCCAACTGAATTGGGGCTCGTCCTACGTGGTCAATGATTTCTACCGGCGCTTCCTGGCGCGCCATCGAGACGAGCGTCATTATGTGACGGTCTCCAGAATTTCGACCATGGGATTGATGGTCCTGGGCGCGGCGGTATCGTACCTGCTCAAGTCCGTGTCGGGGACCTGGACATTGCTGATGGGCATCGGCGCGGGGACCGGGGCCGTCTACCTCTTGCGCTGGTATTGGTGGCGCATCAACGCCTGGTCGGAAATCGTGGCCATGCTGGTAGCCGCCGTGATGCAGGCCCTTCTGCGCACGGTCATCCATCTTTCCGGATCGGAGTCCATCGTCTTCGCGAAGTCGATTCTGATTACCGTGGCGGTCACCACTCCCGCCTGGCTGCTGGCTACATTCCTCACCGCTCCCGAGCCGGAGTCGAAACTTCTCCAGTTCTATCGCCGGGTCAGACCAGAGGTTGCAGGCTGGAAGCACATCGCCGCACAAGCTCCTGAGATACCTCCCAGCCACGATGCGAAGTATAATCTGATAGATTGGCTTTTAGGCTGCCTAATGGTTTATATGGCCCTGTTCGGAATTGGCAAGCTGTTGCTCGGGTCAACAGGAACAGGCGTGCTGTTCCTGACCATTTCGGCAGTGTCTGGATACACCATCTATCGGGATTTCTCGCGGCGCGGGTGGGAAACGCTGTCGGGGAGGTAGCGAGTGCCGTTCCAACTATGACAGCCTAATCTCCGTGATGCCTCACGTCGAACGAGGCGGCGGAGGCGGGCACTTTTGCTTGGGGTCAATTAGTTGGAACGGCACGAGAGGGATTTCGTGCCAGGGAGGAGCTCTCAGCCATCAGCAGTCAGCTATCAGCCGGAAGGTGGTAAGCTGACCGCTGATTGCTGACGGTTGACGGCTATGAAGCGACGACGGCGCGAGCGGGTTACGGAACAAGAAAACCCGGTTTCGAGCACTCTGGACACTCTACCGACACGCGAGATCCTCCGCATGATCAACCTTGAGGACCATCGCGTAGCCCCCGCCGTCAAGAAGACGATTCCGCAGATTGCGCGGGCAGTCGAGCTGGCAGTGGAGGCAATCCGCAGGGGCGGCCGACTGATCTACTTGGGCGCGGGAACTAGCGGCCGGCTGGGTGTGCTGGACGCCGCGGAGTGCATCCCCACCTTTGGCACAGACCGCGTGGCGGCCATCATGGCGGGAGCTCCACGCTCTCTGTGGAGGCCGGTGGAGGGCACGGAAGACGATCCGCAGCAAGCCGTCCGCGACTTGCGCGCCATCAAACTGAGCCGCCGCGATCTGTTGGTGGGGATCTCGGCTGGCGGCCAAACGCCCTACGTTGTCAGCGGGCTGCGGTATGCACAACGGCGAGGGGCCCGAACCGTCGCCCTGACGTCAAATCCCGCGGCGCCCCTGAAGCGTTTGGCAGATGTGGCCATTATCCCGACTGTCGGCCCGGAGGTCATCGCAGGCTCTACCCGCATGAAGGCCGGGACGGCGCAGAAATTGGTGCTCAACATGCTCTCGACCGCCACCATGGTCCGCCTGGGTCGAGTTTTCTCCAATTGGATGATCCATGTTCAGATGACCAACGAGAAGTTAAGGAAACGCGGGCATGCCATCCTGATGAAAGCTGCGGGCGTTAGCGCCGCCCCTGCGGCCAGGGCGCTAGAACAGGCAGGGGGAAGCCTGCCGGTAGCGCTCCTGATGCTGCTCAAGAAGGTGTCTAAACAAGAAGCCGTCGGCCTGTTGCAGAAGGGCGAGAGCGTTGCGCAGATCCTTCGCATTGCCCGGGTCGAAGGCGCGCGAGGCGCTGCCCGCGCGTAAACCAATCCACTGGCCGCTAGTGCCGTTCCAACCGGCGCGCTACACCGCCCGCCAAGTGGCCGGAGATTGTTGGAACGGCCTTGGGCGTGACCGCGGGGCTCAAGGTAAGTAGCCGCAAATAGTTGGAACGGCACTAGACAGGGGGAGGATCCGATGAAAGCAATCAAAGCCATCCTTGCGGGAACCATTTACACGCCGACGGAGGAGATTGGAAACGGTGTCATCCTGATTGACGGCCACCGGATTTCCCGGGTCGGCTCCAGGCAGGAAATCAAGATCCCCCCTGGGGCCACGGTCATCGACAACCAGGACCGGATCGTGGTGCCCGGTTTCATCGACATGCACATTCATGGCGCGGCGGGCCACGACCTCATGGAAGGGACTCCGGAGGCGGTTTCGGCGGTGGCGGGCTATCTGGCTCGCCACGGAACGACTTCGTACCTGGCTACCACGGTCACCGCCAGTCTTGACCGGACGTTGCACGCCGCCAGGGGCCTCAGCGAAATCATACGGGCGTCACAAAGCTCCCACGGAGCGTCTGACAGAATCGCGGGAGCCCAGGCCCTGGGGATTCACATCGAAGGGCCCTTCCTGAATATCAAGAAGCGCGGGGCACATCCCGCCTCGCAGATCCAGAAACCCTCGACGGACACGCTGGCCCGGATCCTCGATGCGGCAGGGAATGCGGCGCGGGTGCTGACGCTGGCGCCGGAACTCGAAGGGGCGCTGGCGGTTCTCGAGTACGCCCGCAGCCGCGGCCTCCGTGTGGCCATCGGTCACTCGAACGCCACTTACGAAGAGGCGGAGCGGGCCATCGCCGCCGGAGCCACCCACGCGGTCCACGTCTACAACGCTATGCGCCCCTTCGCGCACCGCGATAGCGGGATCATTGGGGCGATTCTGGTCGATGACCGCGTCAGCGCCGAACTGATCTGCGACGGCGTCCACGTGGAGTCAACCGCCATCCGGCTGCTGGTTAAGGCCAAAGGCATGGGGCGCGTCATCCTCGTCAGCGACAGTCTAAGTGGCGCGGGCATGCCGGACGGCAATTACCGCCTGGGCAACTTCACCGTGCACGTGGCGGGTGGAGTGTGCCGGACGGTGGAAGGCAACCTGGCCGGCAGCACCGTCACTCTGGATGCTGCCGCGCGGAACCTGGCGAGCTTTACAGGTCTCAGCTACCAGAAGTGCCTGCCGGGCGTCACGCTCAACCCCGCTCGCATTCTCGGCATCGAGAAGCAGAAAGGCGTGATCGCTCCCGGAGCTGACGCCGACCTCGCTATCCTCGACCGGAACTATTACGTGACCCAGACCTACGTGCGCGGGAGGCCTGTGCTCTAAGAACTGATTCACTGAATCCTTGATTCAGTCAATCATTGAGGACCAAACCATTCGCGCTCGCCAAATGCCCATGACCAATCCGACCGTCGAGCTCCAGCAACGGACCAAACAATTCGCTCTGAGGACAATCGCGATGTTTCGTTCTTTGCCCAAGACTGAGGAGGCGAGAATAATTGCGAGACAGGTTCTCCGGTCCGCGACTTCCGCCGCCGTGAATTATCGCGCTGCTTGTCGGGCACGCTCAAAGGTCGAATTCGCTGCCAAGATAGGGCTTGTGGTCGAAAAAGCGGACGAAACGGTTTTTTGGATGGAATTACTTGCGGAAAGCGGCACCGCCCGCGCTGGACAAATCAGCCAAATACTTAAGGAAGCCAATGAGCTGCTGGCAATCTTTGCCGCGTCGCAACGGACCGTCAGGTCAACATCACTTCCAATGAAACAATGACTCACTGACTCAGTGATTCAGTTTCTAAATGGCGCAACGGATCAATGGACAAATTCCTAATTGAGGGCGGCAAGCAACTCGAAGGTCGGATTCAGGTCAGCGGAGCGAAAAATGCGGCCCTGCCAGCGATGGCGGCGGCGCTGCTCACGGACCAGCGCGTTACCCTGCAGAACCTGCCGCGCGTCCGCGACCTCCGCACCCTGCGCAGTTTGCTGGAGGAGTTGGGCGTCGATTCTTCCGTAACGCACCAGGAGCACGGAAACCGGGTGGAGATCGAGGCTCGCCGCCTGCTCAACCCGGTGGCGCCGTATGAGTTGGTGAAACAGATGCGGGCGTCGGTGCTGGTGCTGGGCCCGCTCGTTGCGCGTTTCGGCCACGCACGGGTCTCGCTTCCCGGAGGCTGCGCCATTGGGGCGCGTCCCGTGAACCTGCATATTAAAGGGCTCGAAAAACTCGGCGCCACGATCAAGATCGAGCATGGTTACATCGAGGCCCGTGCCGACGGCCTCAAAGGCACGAACTTCTATTTTGATACGGTGTCCGTCACCGGGACGGAGAACTTGATGATGGCCGCCACGCTGGCCGAGGGCGAAACCGTGCTGGAAAACGCCGCGTGCGAGCCGGAAGTGGTGGACCTGGCCGAGCTTCTCACTTCCATGGGAGCGCGCATCGAAGGCGCCGGCACCGCCAAGATCGCGGTTCACGGCGTGAGCCGACTACACGGCACCACGCACACCATCATCCCCGACCGCATCGAAGCCGGAACATTTCTTATGGCCGCTGCCATCACCGGCTCGCACCTGACGCTCGCGCAAACGGAGCCTCGCCACTTGACGGCCGTGCTTGCCAAGCTCTCCGAGGCGGGCGTCCAGGCGCGGGCCACTGGCCCCCACGAGCTCGAGGTCGAGTGCGGGAAGACCCTCTGCTCCACCGACGTGGTGACGCAGGTGTACCCTGGCTTCCCCACCGACCTGCAAGCTCAATACATGGCACTGATGACGCAGGCGCAGGGTTCCTCCGTAATCACTGAGACGATTTTTGAGAACCGGTTTCTGCACGCGCAGGAACTCACGCGCATGGGGGCGGACATCACCGTCAACGGTTGCCGGGCGGTGGTGCGGGGCAAGACTCCCCTGAGCGGCGCCAAGGTACAAGCTTCCGACCTTCGCGCCAGCGCCTCACTGGTCATTGCCGGTCTGGCCGCCGAAGGCGAGACCCTCATCGATCGCGTCTACCACATCGACCGCGGCTATGAACGCATCGAGGAAAAGCTTACCCAGGCAGGCGCGAAAATCCGCCGCATCTCCGAGACGGATTGATTGCCTCATTCGATCTGGCCATCGCGTCATTGAGCGATTTGGTGATCTGGTGATTGAGCGAATGCCAGGAGCCCCTTTGCTTTTCAGTCACCCAATCACTCAATCGCTAAATCATCAGATGAACGGATGGCCCGATGGCAGTTGCTCCGTCCTATCCCTCAATTGCGTAGCTGATGCTGAGGAGCACCACCAACAGGACCCCCAGCGAAATCAAGACAAACTTCAGATCGCGTTCGAGGGCGAAGCTCACACCCGCCACAATGATGCGGAATAGCGGAGTGAGGAGCAGCAGCAGGACGCCCAATTCGGTCACCGCCTCCGGGTCGAAGTGCATCAGCTTGGGAAGGAGCATCGGCAAGCGAAGTCGGTGATCGGCGGCAAGCGGCAAGTTCGGCCCGCGCCTGAGCATCAGCGCTAGACCCAGGGCGATCATTACCGTAGAGATCAACGACCCATAGCGCAAGACTAACGCAATGGCGCGCTCGCCCTTTTCCTCGGACAGTGGAATCATCGAAAGACCCGAAACACGATTCGGCCGATGCGTCTACGCGGCGCGCAAGAACCACGGCGCAGCCGTCCCGCAAGATGGCCGCATTCTCGTGATAGGTCGTTTTGCCGGAACAAACGTTTTGGCCATCTCCGCCCCCTACGATCCCCCTGCCGGACAAATTGTCCCTGCGCCGTTTCGACTCACCGACTGAATCCTCCGTGCAAAGATTTCCAAATCATCATCAGCGCAAAGTAGAACACGATGAGCGAGAACAGACGGATCAGCCAACGGCTCGGCGCCCGGCGCATCACGTGTGTGCCCAAGCTCGCTCCCAAATAGACGCCGATTGCCGTGGGCGCCGTGATCAGGAGGCGGACGTCGCCACGCGAGTAATAAATGAACGCGCTGGCGGCGGCCGTCACACCAATCATGAAATTGGAAGTGGCGGTGGCAACCTTGAACGGTACTCCCATGACGAGGTACATGATGGGGACCTTGATGACTCCTCCCCCCACGCCCAGGAGTCCGGAAACAACTCCTGCGCCCCCAGACCCGAGCAAACCGAGCGGCAGTCGTCTGATCGTATAGGCAGCTTCGGCGTTTGGCGCCCGAACCTCTGCCCGGAAGCTTTGCCGCACCATGCTGCCGCCCGCGTAGGTCAGCAGGGCGGCAAACAAAATCGCCAAGACTTCGCGGGGCAACTTGGCGGCCAACAGCGCTCCACTCACTGCCCCGATCGTGGTGGCAAGCTCCAGGGTCATTCCCAGGCGTATATTGCTCAACCGGTGCTCCACGTAGCTTGCCGCCGCGCCACTCGAAGTGGCAATCACGCAACACAAGCTGGTGCCAATCGCCCAGTGAATCGGCACGCCGAAAAGGAGAGTGAGGACAGGGATAATGATAAGGCCGCCGCCGATCCCCGTCAGCGCGCCCACTGCACCGGCTACAAGGCCCAGGGTGGCAAGTTCAGCTAATTGCGAAGCGACAAGATGCATCCCGGCGCCGTGCTTCCACCTGCTTGCCCGCTCACGCGTGAGCGAGGCACGTTTCCGCATCTACATCCCCGAAGTACTCCCGGGGATTCATGATGCGGGGTTCACAGATTAGCAGAGTTTGCCCCCGGCCTCTACCCAGAAAGTTCACCCCGATCCGTCGGTAAGAGACCAAGCCCCGTGGGTCCAGAGGCCGCCCAGTATGCTTGTGTGCACGCACAGGCCAGCTCTCCCGCTCAGCGGGACGGTGCGCCCCGTGCCCGCGGGATCAGGTCCCGCCGAGGCGGGATCGCTCCCTTTACCGACGGATCGGGGTCCAGCCCCATCATCCTCGTCTGCATGCGGGGACAACCGGGGCTCAAGTCCGCCCGAAGGCGGAGCCGGGCACGTGGCGAGAAACGCGGTCGCGACCTTTCGATCCCGGAAATGCGCAGAGGTAGGGCCGAGCGGCGCTCGGCCAGTTCTCGCCGGACCATCCCCACGCCCGACCCCCCACACCCTATCTGTTCGGACCATCCCCACGCGCGTGGGGACAATCCCAAAATATCGGGTGGGAAATCACCAACAACCGGTTCACCCCCACGCGCGTGGGGACAATGAAACTGTAGTCACCGACGCCGTCTGTCCAGGCGGTTCACCCCCACGCGCGTGGGGACAATGTAACCAATTACCCCCAAGCGGCGGCGGCGGCCGGTTCACCCCCACGCGCGTGGGGACAATATCGCTGGCGACGGCAGTATTGACGTCATGATCGGTTCACCCCCACGCGCGTGGGGACAATTCATTAACCGCGTGTTCCTGACCG
>Ga0315279_10000484_pt1 | contig 78976 bp, 73 predicted proteins | sample YL17G06_20_MG_FD_203694 | JGI IMG/M metagenome (GOLD analysis project Ga0315279, IMG submission 203694) | Sediment microbial communities from Yellowstone Lake, YNP, Wyoming, USA - YL17G06_20 | ecosystem: Environmental > Aquatic > Freshwater > Lake > Sediment | place: USA: Wyoming | collected...
AACCATTGTTGTCAAGGGCAATATCAGATCATTCGCATATTATTAGTGACTACATATAGAGGTCAAAAAAAGAGCTAACTCTTCTGAATGCAAAAATTAACCTAAAAGCAGTGGGTGAACATCCGCTGCATGATCGCAAACCAGTCTCCCCAAGTCTTGTCGAGGCCGATCACGAACAACAAATGATCGAGGTTGTTCGGATCAGTTTGGTCAAAGTACGCGGCCTCCCCGCGGATGCCGAAGGGTCCGATTGCGGAAGCGAAGTCGACCCCCGCGATCCGAACCCGATAGTACTCTCGATGGAGATCGACCAGGGCTTGCGGCCGCTGCTGCTGCGGCACAGGCAGCAACGTGGTGCTGGTTCGGAAGAAGGCGATGTCGTCGAAGCCGTCGAAATAAGAAAGCGAAAACTCCGCGCGCGGCACGATCTGGTTGTAGCGCACTCCCCACTGCCCATTGCCGAACGTCCTAGCCGGCAGCGGCCCGCCCAGATCGCGATAGCTGAGATCCACATCAACAGGATCTGCACCCGGAGATGGCGAGACGCGGATGCTCGAAGGCAAGTGCGGGAACCAGCGCTCGCCTAGCAGAGGCAGGCGCGTCGGCGTGTAGAAAGGCACCCAGGCAGCTTCGAAGTGTGCCCGCGCGAGATAGGCGTCTGCTTTCACTGCCGACACGGCGATGCGCTGATCCGCGAAGGTGTCGAGATAATCGTACGGAATGAGGTTGTCGGTCGGATTGAATCCGTCGGCGCGTCCCCAGCGGATCTGTTGCTTGCCAAGCCGAAGGTCCACATGGTTGAGTTTCATATCCATGTAAAACTCCGAGACGGTTCCCGCCGGCTGGCGCAGTCCCCTGTCGCTGAAATCAGACCAGCGATGACGGTCAATATCCCTATGAGTGTCCAGGCGGAAATCGAAGGTGCCGCGCCAGGAAAGTCGGCTGTTAATGGCGGCGCGGGACCAGAGTTGGAAATGGGCGGTGCCGGCGGCGTAAGTGTCGGATGGGTTGGGACGCCGGGCGTAGATCTGGGACGTTTCTTCCAATAAACCGCCGTATTCCCAAGACTTCTGACCGTATGCTTGCCCAGGGGCCAGCCACAGAAAGATCAATCCACAGAGGCACAGAGACCACGGAGTAGGCATCAGGGGACTCGGCGCAGATTGCGCAAGCTGAACCAGTCGGGTTCAAACTTCACGTTGTACCTGACATTTGAGGAACGGATGCGCGTGATCGATCCCCGGGAGAGATCCTTCGTCTCGATGAAGTGCGGCGTCCAGATGTTCTGGATCTGTTTCCAGTCGTCCCAGCCCATGGTCTTGCGCAGCTTGCCGCCGATATAGAATTCGATGTACGTCGTGGCCACGATGTCCTTGCGCACCCAGAGGTAGAGCTGGGAGTACTGGGTGTTTTCGCGATTCCTGTAAACGGCTCTGATCTTATAAGCCGGTTGGCCGGCGTAGTTTTCTTCGGCAACTAGACTGTAGTCGTAATCGTCGATCGCGCGCTCTTCCATGTCCTCGTTAGTGAGATCGGTGCCCGTAAAACGCTGCGATTTTTCCTGGGGAGCGACCCGGCGGTCCCGCTGAATTGCCGGGGTGTAGAGCCACTGCTCGGCCGCCTTGCCGGGATAGTTTAGGGTCAGCAGCCCCACGCCACGGACCTCCGGCGGCGTATCGAAGCGAACCAGTATCTTGCTGTTGCCCCGGCTCCCCTCACGCCAGAAATGCCAGCTCTTGTTCCAGACCTTGCCCTTGGCGTCTACTACTTCGATCGCGCCTTCATAGATCTGGCTGTCAGTCAGGATACGGCGCTCTACCTCTTTCATTATCTCCAGCGCCTTATCCGCCGGCGCAGAGCTTGCCCCGGGCACCGCAATCAAAGCAGTCAGCATGCATAGAATGAGCCGGTATCTGTAGGGGCGGCACCTGTGGGCGTCCGCAAAACCGTAAGGGCGGGCACAGGTCCCGCCCCTACAGTTGATATGTGCAGGATTATTCATATGCCAATGCCTCGATCAAGGGAGTCTTTAGCGCCAGGCTGGAGGGGTACCAGGCGGCGAGAAGAGAAATGACAATCACACCGGGAACAAGCGCGAGCGCCATGGCTGCAGGGAAGCGGTACGGGAAGATCCAGCCGTTGAAGGCCGCACCGAAGGTGCCGACCGAGTAATACCCCATGATGGCTCCGCTGACGATGCCGAGGGTGACGGCCACGATGCCAATGCAAACAGCCTCGAGGACGATGGCTCTTCGCACCTGCCGTTTTTCTCCACCAAGACCGCGCAGGATGCCGATCTCGCGCTTGCGTTCGGTGATCGAGACCATCAGCGAGTTGATGATACCGAGTACGGCCACGAGGACGGCCACTAGAATCTGAACGTACTGAAGGCTCAGGAACTGATCCGTCAGGCGCGTGATTTCGGAGCGCATGTCCTTGTTGGTCAGGATAAAGACGTTCCGGGAATTGGCAAGCCGGCGCTGGATCTCCGTTTTCACCGCGTCGGGATCGTATCCTCTTTCGAGCATGAGGTCGAAGGTGTCGACGCGGTCGTCCTTCCAGAGGCGCTTATAGACTTCACGATCGATCAGGAGCGAGCCGCTGTCGGAGGTATAATCCGCCGACACCCCCACGACCTCGAATTCGTGCCGGCCCGTAGGCGTGTCCAGAAAGATGCGGCGACCCTTCTTCAGATCGTGGATACGCGCGAAGTTGTTCGAGATCAGGACGCCGTTCTTTCCGAGCATTCCCGGCAGCAGGTCCCCGACGCGACCCTCCTCCATGAGAGGTGTGCTGCGCCGAAGCCACTGGTCCACCTCAATCGATACCAGAAGCGGACTTCTCCCGTTGTATTCGAGCGTGAGGATGCGGACGTAATCCACCTGCCGGACCCCGGGAACCTTCTTTAACTCATCGCCCACCGATGCGGGAAACTGGAACGTGCGTGCGGTCAAGCTCTCCGAAGCCGAAACGAAGAGATCCGGATTGATAGAAAACTCGATCCATTTGGCGAGGGAGGCTTTTACGCTGACGCTGAACGTAGCCATGATCAGCACGAAAGCCAGGCTGAACATGAGCGCGGCTACTGTTGCGCTCGTACGGCGCGGAGCCTGAACCAAGCTATCGCTCGCCAGCCGCCCCTCCATGCCGAAAAGACGTCCCATCGGCCAGCGGAGCGACCCTGCCAGCAAATGGGAGAAAGTTGGGACAAGCAGCGTCAGACTCACAAATAGGAGGGAGAAGATCACTAGCTGAACCTGCAAGGCGTTTGCCCACGGAGTGAATCCTAATCCCATGCAGGCGATCAGAAGCAGAAATCCAACCCGCCGGCGGACTCGGTTTTCTCCCAAAAACAGGATCTGATACTTGCCCTTCTGAAGAGCTAACGCCGGATCGACGCGTCCTGCGGCGCGAGCGGGAAGATAAGCGCCGGCCAGCGAGGCTGCCACTCCCATCAGGAAAGACACGAGCGTCCAGAACTTGTCCACATGAAGCCGATCAATGTGAACCTGCATGCCGTATGTCTGTTCAACGATGTGCGCCATAATGGCCATCATGCCGCGGCCCATGAGTATCCCGAAAACTACCCCGATCAGCGACCCCGCCACACCGAGAACGAGGCTCTCACCGAGGAAAAGCAGCTGGATTTGGAGGCGTGTGACACCGAGCGCTCGCAGGATGCCGATTTGCGCCCGCCGCTGGGTGACGGTGACAGAGAAGGCATTAAAGATCAGAAAGAGACCGATGGTAAGCGCTATGGCGCTCGAGAGAAAGAGCGCGCGGGTGTACGCGTCCATGAGGCTCTCAGTCTGCTTGCCGCGGCGCAGCGGAGGCTCTACTTTGAATCCGGGACCGAGCTTTACCTGGATGCGGGAAACGGCGTCATCTATCGCGACTCCCTCATCGAGCGCGATATCCACGCGGTCGAACGTGCGCCCGCGGCTGAAGACAAACTGGGCGGAGTAAATGTCCATCACCCCGACGTTGCCGCCAAAGGCCTTGGCCATTCCCTTGGGTGCCATGATGCCTCGCACCGTAAAGGTCTTGGTGCCCAGCGCAGTGACGAGATTTATCCGGCTGTCTTCCTGCAAGTTGTTGCGTGCGGCGAACTCTTTCGAGACGATAATGCTGTCGGGCTGGGCGAGAAACACCAGCGGGTCCGAGACGACGTCCTCATTGCCCTCCATTGTGTAGTCGCGCATCGACCTGTCGCCAGCCATGTCGACGCCTAAGACAAGGATATTGCCTTGGCTGACATCCGCAGAGTGCACCACCGCTTCGATGACAGGGACGGCAGTGCGGACGCCCGGGACGGAACGTATGTCATCCACGACGGACTCGGGGAGACCGGCTTGTCCCGCAGTTATCTGGAGCACCGCCTTTCCCGCAACCTGGTCTATGGTGTCGCGGAGCGACGTTCTCAACGAAGAGTTCGCGGAGCGAATGGCGGCGAAGATGGCCACCCCGAGGATGATCCCCATCATCGTTAGGAGATTTCGTAACAGGTGCTTTCGGTATTCCGGAATGCTGATCCGGCGCAGGAGAGTGAACATGGCCTATTCCGTTCCGTTGATCAGCTGTCCGTCCTGCATGCGGAGAATCCGGCCGCAGAAGGCGGCCGCCTTGAAATCGTGCGTGACCATGATGACCGTGGTCTGAAACTGATTTTGAAGCTTCTTGAACAGCGTCAACACTTCCTGGCCGCTCTTTGAGTCAAGGTTGCCGGTAGGTTCGTCGGCCAGAATCAGCGGTGGGCGCAGTGCCAATGCGCGGGCCATCGCGACGCGCTGCTGTTCTCCGCCGGAGAGCTCGTCGGGCAGGTGATCCTCGCGATCTTTTAGCCCCACCATCTCGAGCAGTTCGCTTGCCCGGGCGACGGCCTCTTTCCGCCCAGTGCCGGCAAGATGAAGCGGAAGCGCGACATTTTCTCGCGCCGTCAGTGTGGGAAGAAGGTTGAAGAATTGGAATACGAAGCCGATCTTTTCCCGCCGGAGGCGGGTCAGCCCGTTGTCATCGAGGGTGCTGATATCGGTACCATCGATGATGATCGTGCCTTCACTGGGCCTGTCCAATCCTCCCAGCATGTTCAGAAGGGTGGATTTCCCACAGCCTGAGGGGCCCATGGCGGCGACCATTTCTCCCTTCTCTACTTTGAAGGAGACGCCACGAAGCGCGTGGACGGTGCGCTTGCCTTCGTATCGCTTGCTGATGTTCCTGACGTCGACCATATGTCGCAGAAGATTACACCACCAAGACACCGAGATCACAGAGACTCTGTAAACTCCGTATCTTTGTTCTGTAGCGGCGGGACCTGTGCCCGCCCTTGGAGCGCGTGTGTGATGAGGTTCGCCCAAGAGCGCCCACAGGTGGCGCTCCTACAGGAATTGGGGTGGATTACTTGATCGCGCCGATGAAGGCGAGCGGTTCTCCGGCGGAAATGGGAGGCGTGCCGATGATGTAGAGCACCTCCCCCGCGAAGGGTGCGCGCAGCTCGTAAATCTTCTTTCCGAAGAAGTCGGTAACATATCCGAGCAGAGCATTCTTCTCCACCATCTGGCTTTTCTTCGCGAGAGGGAAGAATGTTCCGGACTTGACGGGTAGGTTCTCGGGGAAACGCAAGACTTCCGCCGGATCGTACCAGACGATTTTTGCCGGGATTTCGGCTTTACCCTCGACCATCTTCAAGTGGCGCAGGATGTTCTGGACGCCGCGCTCCACGGTCGTGATGTCTTCCTCGTCGTATGCGATCCCCATGCCTCCGGATTCGATCGTGATCGCAGGCTTCCCGCGTGTCACCGCCGTATTTGAGCAGTAAAGGCTCGCCTCCCGACTGTTGGGCCTATCACGGTCAATCACGATATGATTCATCCCGAACGCTATAGCCATTGCTCTGGATGGTTCATCGACCTTCGGATCGTTGATGGGCATCCAATAGCTGTACGGTCGCAGGGACTCGTTTCCATCACCACAGTGCAGGTCCACGAGGTAATCTGCACTCTCGATGACTTCGCGAGTAATCGTATAGGCGATCCGCTGAGATAAGGTTCCGTCTTTCTTGCCCGGGTACACGCGATTCAGGTTCTGACCATCCACGGGACTGTAGTAGATGGTCCGCTTCAGGAAGGACGGCATGTTCGCCACGTGCACGATGATGACCTTACCGCGCAATTTCCGCGGGTCGATCTTGTTTATGAGCCTCTGCGTTGCAAGGATGGGCGGGTACTCATAACCGTGGTTACCCGCAATGAGAGCAAGGGTTGGACCCGGGTTGGATCCGTAAATGAGAGTTACGGGAATCTCCGTGGTGCCGTCAGGGCCGCTCGGCACCTGAAGGAAACCGGAGCGGTGCTGACCGGGCGGCACCTGGATGTTGCCCAACTTCCAGGGTGTCTGTGCGCGCAAGGCGTTCCAGGACAGGCAGAACGAGACGATGAGAGCCGACAAGAGCTTCGACCGCATAACCACCTCCATGACGAATGGGTTATTTCTATCACAGAAACAATGAGATCGCAGATCTCTGTCCTTTCCTGTGTCTCCGTGCCGGCCAAGTCTGTAGCTTATTCTTCCTTCGTTACCTGATCAACTCCTGGTATGAGGACCGAGTTCTGAGTCACGGTGGTAGACGCGGGTGAGGAGGGGAACCGTCCGATCCACGGGCGCAAGCGTGCGACCAGGACGTGATCTCAACGAGGCCTTTCTTCAACGGATATGACCATCCAGAAACTGGGCTATTCGCCGGCGCGGCGAACATTCCATTAAGGCGATGCGTTGCTTTCGCATCAATCAAGCGCTATAAGATGACTCATGCGGGAAGTGGCTCAATTGCTGAACGACATGCTGCGCGCCGGCGTCATCGGCAACTACGCCATGTTCGGCGCCGTCGCTCAGATGCGTTATACCCAACCGGTGGCGACATTGGATGCGGATGTGCTCGTGTCCCCTCCCGCGATGCAAGACATCAATGTGCTTGATCCCATCTGTCACTTTTGCAGATCGAGGGGCTACAACCCTGAAGGCGAGGCCATTCTGGTCGGAGACTGGCCCGTTCAATTCATACCTGCCTTCAGCCGACTCACGGAGGAGGCCATTGATCGGGCGGAAACGGGTGAGATTGGCGGCTTGCCGCTCCGCGTGGTTCGGGCGGATTATCTGGCGGCCATAGCTCTCAGCGTTGGACGTGCGAAGGATTTTGCCAGAGTGTTATCCCTTCTCGAGGCAGACGCGGTCAGCAGCAACGATATTGAAAGACTTTGCGCGCGGCACGACCTCCTTTCGCAGTGGCAGCAGTTTTGCAGGAGATTTCTTGATGCTTGATCTGCGGGCAATGCTCGAACGCCAGGCCGTCTGGCAACGCAAGCGCGCCAACCTGCCCTGGGAGACAAAACTCCGCATGGCGGTGATCCTGCGCCACGCCCAACGAGCGCTTCATCAGCCATCCAAAAAGAACAAAAGAAGGGAACTCCCCGGCTAGCGCGCTTGACCGCCCTTCTTCAACTCTCCACGTGCCTCTGATCTGCTTCCTTTACGGTCCGGATCCACGCCACTCCTGCCTCCGAAGGTTTATCATGTGCGTTTTCCCGCCGGACTCGGGCAAAGAGTTGGCCGGAAGCAGCCCATGCTGTGGAAGCAAAAGCTCGTCCACCTGCACAAGCGTGCAAATCCGTGAGTCCGTGTACATCCGTGTCCGGGAACCTTATCTCTGTCTCGTCAGTCTCTTTGTGTTACGCGCACGATGACTTCCACTTCCAATTGCACCCTTTTATCAATCAATCGTTTACATTACGGCGATTTTTTTCTATATTATCTGTTTTTTGAATTTCGGCCGGCAAACCGGCTTTGTAGAAGAGAGGCGGTTTTTATGAACAAAAGGGATCTCAAGAGATTCAAGGCAGTCCTGGAAGAGAAGCGAGATGCCATCATAAACTCAGCCAAGAAGCCCCACTGGGAAAACATGGAGAACACCCGTCACGGGGATTTCGTGGATCAGGCGAGTGATGACAACGAAGTCCATGTCAACATCCGGCTCCTTCAGACCGATGCCAAGCTGTTGCGTGCCATTGAGGCAGCCATCGCCCGTATCGATAACGGGATCTATGGCACCTGCACTATCTGCGAGCAAGAGATCAGCGTCGCCCGCCTGAACGCGGTTCCTTGGACTTCTGTCTGCATTGCATGCAAGGAGAAAAAGACAGCCTAATCCAAAACTGCTCGAAATCCAAAAGGCGTCCCCTGCGGGACGCCTTTTTATTTTTTATCCGCTTGTGGGCGAGTCGCCCAGTAAATGCCCAGGAGGATGATCCCGCCGCCGATCAATTTCAGCACAGTGAGATTCTCGTGGAGGATAAAGAAGGCCAGGACGCTCGCGCCGATCGGCTCGGTCAGCCCGATCAGGGCGACCAGCGCCGGCGACAGCCAGCGCAGCGACCAGTTGTAAGTGGTGTGGCCAATGCACTGGGGGATCAGCCCAAGCAGAAACAGAAAAAGATAGGTGGAGGGGGAGAAGCCCCGCAGGGGCGTTTGCGAAAGCAGGCACACCGCAACCAGGAAAACCGCCGCCGCGCCGTATACCGGCCATACATAAGCGACAAGCGAAAGCTTCTGACGAGCCTGGGCACCGACCAGAAGATAGACGGCAAACGCGATCGCCCCACCGAGGGCGAGCGCGTTCCCCTTTATCGAGTTCTGAGACTGCGACCAATCGCCGTGGAAAATGACCAGGCACCCGAAGAATGCCACTGCGAGTCCCATCCAGAAGTGGCGGTGGCAGGGCTTATTCAGAAACGACTGGCTGGCTAATCCAATGAAGAATGGGCTTGTGTCCACTAGCAGGACGGAGCTCGCGACCGTAGTGTAAGAGAGCGAAGCAATCCACAGGGCAAAGTGCAAGGCCAGCGCTGTGCCCGAAAGGACCAGCTGCAGCCAGTCCCTTCGGGTGTTGGCGGAAAGTTCGCGGGCCGGTCCCAGCGCCAGCGCCGGTGCGAACAGTAGAGTGCCCCACAGGACGCGGTAGGCCGCGGCGGTCAATGCGGGTGCGGATGCCAAACGGATGAAAATGGCGCCGCAGGAAACCGAGAGCATTCCCACGGTCAGACTAGCGACTAGACGAACAGGGTCAGGCCGATCCAATACTGTCCTTTCCTCGGGCATCTCTGTGTCCACTGCATCTCTGCGGTGCCTTTTGTGGATTCACTACAGAGACGCAGGGGACACAGAGCTCGTTGCCTCTACCGCTTGCCGAAGGTGGGGTGCGACTCGGGCTTCGCCTCCTGGCAGCTCACGAATCGAGCCAGCACAAAACACAGATCCGAAAGCCGGTTTAGGTACCGGACGATGAGCGGATCCACATGCTCAGCCCGCGCCAGTGTAACGCAGCAGCGTTCCGCACGCCGGGCTATCGTGCGTGCAAGGTGCAGCATGGCTGCCGCGGGTGTGCCTCCGGGCAAAATGAACTGGCGCAACGGCTCGAGGTTGCTCTCGCACTCGTCGATCTCCTTTTCCAGAGTCTGGACGGCTTCCTCCGGCAGCGTGGGAATTCCCCAATCCGCCCGGCTTGTGTCCTGAGGCAGCGCCAGATCCGCACCCACGGTAAATAGATCGTCCTGAATGCGCTCGAGGATCTTGTCCAGACGCCCGGGCAGCGAATAGCTGCGAACGACTCCCAGCACGGCATTGAGTTCGTCCACCGATCCGTAGGCCTCGATCCTCGGGGAGTCCTTGGGCACCCTCACGCCGCCGATCAGCCCGGTCGTTCCATCGTCGCCGCTCTTTGTGTAAATCCTGGTCAAGGAAACGCTCCTGACATCACGCCACGAAGACATCTCTGTGCCTCTGTGGTGTTCCCATTGATCCCGTTGCCAGCGGGAATGTGGCTCGGTAAGATTATAGCCACTCGGGGGTAGGTCTCCATGTTTTATTGTGTTTGCTTGGACTGCGGTCGTAGCCAGAGCTATGACGGTCCCGAAGACAATCGCTGCCCGACTTGCTGGGGAAAAACCTCTCTTTTTTGCCCGAACTGTAGTGTTTATCTCAGGGAAAAGCCGGGGAAAACCTGTCCATACTGCAAGCAACCGTTTGTAAAGCAGCCCGCTGCGGCGAAAGCTACTGTCTAGATGGTGTCACGTCTGGAAAAGGAGATTGGATGAATACTGCATTCATTGCAGACATCTGTAGGGGCGCCACCTGTGGCCGTCCTCTCAGGTCGAACGGGCGGGCACAGGTCCCGCCCCTACAGTTGAACCGGTTCGGTATCTCACAAAGTTCTAGACACTGTTTCCTAGCGGGCCTTATCTTTCTTGGCAAAATAGCCTTTCTTCGTTCGCGCCGCCAGCCCCGGCTTGTTTACTTTCACCTCAACCTTTCGGAACTTCCCGTCGTGCTTGGTGTTGGTTGAGTAATAGCCGATGCTGTACTGGCTCGCCAACTCCTTGGCGACCTGGGCGTACGCCCCGCTCAAATCCTCCATACCGTCGAAAAGTAGGCCACCGCTATATTCGGACAGTTTGTTCAGATAATTACGTGCCGCCATGTATTCGCCGCGAGTGGAACCGATCCCACCCGGGCCATAAACCGGAGGATAGGGATTGCCCATGGGTGGCATTCCCCCCGGCATGGGATAGCCTCCTACCGTTGGCCCGCGACGGTACGCGTACATGTCCCCCTCGGTGTTGTAATAGACGACGTAGATCGTCGCGGCGGTTTCTTTTGCCAGCTCGAGCGTCTCATTCATCGATGCTTTATGGCTGCAGGTGTCGACCCCGTCCGTGAAAACCACCAGAGCCTTTCGCTCCTTGATCGGTTTGAGCACTTCATCAAGTGCAAGCCAGACCGCTTCGTACTCGACCGTACATCCGCCGGGCCGGGTTTTCTTGATGGCATACTCGTTTCTGTCCCGATCGATGGTGAAGTCCCCTTGCATCTTGACATCATCGGAGAAGGAGAGGACGGCAACCTCGTCGTCGGGGTGAAGCTGATTTACGAAATCTATGGCTGAATTCTGGATTCGGGCCAACTCGTTCTCGGTGCTGCCGCTGGTATCCAGCATAAGCGCGACGTCAACGGGTTCGTCTGTGGCGGCAAATCCAGCAATGGTCTGAGGGACCCCATCCTCGTATACCTGGAAGTCCTCTTTCTTTAGATCGATAATTCGTCTTCCCTCGCGGGTTGACACGACCACCGGGAGCGAAACCATCTCGACGGCCACACGGATGGTCTGCTCGTCCGCCGGGTTCTTGTCCGTGGGTTTCTTCTTTTGGGCGGGGCTCTGCTCCGCCGAAAAGAAGAGAAGTGCAGCCAAGCCAAGGGCTGCGGACAGTGCAATGTTTTTTGGGTTGGCGAGCATATTTCCTCTTTGGGTTACTGGAATGATACCCCAGATCGTGCTGGACGGCCCGAAATAATCCCACTGCTTTGATGCTCGGATGAGGTATTTGGATCACATTTGCGGGGATCAGGGGCCGGGGGTCAGGGGTCGGAGGTCTGGGGCCAGGGATGAGGAAGCGCATTTCTTGATCAGGCTGCAATGACAACTGAGAGGCAATGCCGGTTATCGTGAAGCGGTGTGATGTCCTGCCACCACGAGAGGCCGAATTTCCAGAGCAGGTCTGAATCGTTGTACGAATCGCGGAAGCAACCCCGCTTGTTCATCATTTCCTATTACAGCTCGACGCGTTGTTGAATGCGCGTGCGCGCTGGCTGGCTTTGTGGCAGACGATCGCGACGCGCTGCGGCTTGCTCGAAACGCTTCTCCCATTTCCTGCGCAGCTCATCATACAGTGGCTTGATGTAGAGATCTGCACCCATCGGCTTTGATGTCTTTCGGGAAGCCTTACTTCTTGCCGCGGCGCACTCTGTCCCCGGGGCAAAACGCATCTCGCGCCCAAGCGTATAGCGCGGAAGCGTGAGGCAAGGTGGAGATGGGAATCTTGCCGAGCAAGGCGAGCAAGCGAAGCGGCACCGCGTGAAGGCATGCGAGGGAACCCGAAGCACGACTGACCAGCGAAGTGCCAGATCGGAGTGAGAGCTGCCCCGGAGCCAGCTTTCGCATAGGGGCAAAAAGGAGAGGGCTTCGCGCGCACGGTCGTTCTCGAAAGCTCCCTGGAACGACCTTGCAGGATTTTCGGGTTTCTGGATTTTTGATTACGCGGTAGCGATTTGTAGGCGGTGGGAGAGGGGAGAGGGCAAGAAGGAATGAGTGATCAGCGATAGGTCTTTTCTGTTCTGAGAAGGATTTGTGAGATTTCGACAATACGGTCTTCGTGGATCGGAATAAAAATGAGGCGATACCGGCCGGCAACTTTGCGGTATCGCCCCTTCCATTTCTTGCCCCTTAATGGTTGGACGTCCCCTTGAAAGGGATCGTCTCTCATCCGATCGATCGCACCGGCGATCGTTTGCTGGTGATCGCGCGGGATTCGGCTTAGTTGCTTATCAGCTTCAAGCGAGAGGCGAATTGTCCAGGGCATATTCAGAGGTTTAGCTTCTTCTTCGTGTCTTCCCAGAGAACGTGCTTACCCTTTTTCAACTGGGCCTCGCCCTTGCGGACGAGCTTTTCCTCTTCCGGTGTCAGTATGTCGTCGGCGTCGACCAGTGTCTTAGGTCTGATGGTTGCCAAACCTTTAGTCATGGCGACCTCAACAAAATCGCCGACGCGCAAGCCCATTTGCTCGCAGATACTTTTGGGGATGACGACTTGGCGACGCTGACCCAGTCTGCTGATGGCTACAATCGCTCCTTTGGTTTTTCTGACGTTCATACTATCAGACTATCAGATTCATGATATGTGTCAAGGCGCTCCGCGAAGACGGGATATAAGGCCAAGTGCCGTTCGAGACCTCGCATCCTGCAGGCTTTCTCGCCGGCGCGTGCGATCGTGGCTGGCAGCTTCTCCGGGCCAGCTATGGGCCGATTTCCTGGGTCATGGTCCCTAGAACTCAACTTTGTTGGGACTGCCGTGGATTAACCAGTCTTCGACAAGCTGAAATGCCTTGGCGCGGTATATATCGTCGGGATCATGGTGCAGCCCAGCCCCCGACAATACGAGCGCCAGCTCCTTGTCATTGGAGAACTGCAATGTGAACCAGGCCTGGTCGCTGAAGCCACTGGTTTAAGGGACCGCGTGGGGATTGATGGTCACGCATGCGATCACCCTCCCATTTGGTGTATCAAATTCGTGCCGGTCTATGGGGAAGAGATCGCAACGAGGTTGACGTATCATAACGTCCTTTATGATACGTCATCATATTTCAGGCCAAAAACCCGTGAAGTCATCGTCCAATCCGACGATACTCAATCGATCTGACGCGTTATAACAATTACCCCAGCGCACGGCAGCGTGGATCTCAGTGCAGAGGTCGCAAAAACCGCGCACGATACCGCGCAAGGTTGAGACTAAGTCTTTTCCGAAATCGGGATGCGACTGTGACCACAACAGGTATGCAGTCAACTCGGGCCTTTGGTTTTCTACCTGCCCTGCCTGTACGAGGAGCCGGGCAGGGAGATGCTCTATGATGTCGCGAATACCTGTTTTCGGGTTCCTTTTCGTCAGTGTTTCAAACCACAGGTCTCGTAACAGCCGCAACACTCGTCCTCTGGAATATCCGGGGCATCAAAATCAAGTTTTTCGTTAGTATGGAGATAGTCACCGCAAAGAGGTGAGGCACCCATAAAATAGTGGGAAACCCCAGCGTTCTCCAGTTCCCCGCACCCCTCAAAATCGGCCATCTCAAGCCCTCTTGAATAAAACAATGATGCTTTCCTAGAGCGTAAACCCAACCCCTTATTTTCGGAGGGAAAAGGGCCGCAGACAAAAACACCGGCTCGTGTAGTGCGGCTTGGCAAGGGGCGGCAAACCTCTACCTCAACTAAAACTTCTTCGGACGTTCTTGCGGTCGGACCTCATTGACCGTGAGTCGCTGTCCCTTGAGTTCTTTCCCATTGAATTGAGCAATGGCCTTTTGGGCCTCTTCGGGTGTGGACATCTCGATAAAGGCATACCCCTTGGGGGCGCCGGTTGGGTCGGTTATAACAGTGACCGATTGTACGATTCCTGCTTCGGAGAATAAATTGCTCAAGGAGCTTTGGATCATAGAGAATGGAAGGTTACCCACAAAGAGTTTCTTCCCCATGTTGGGAGTACTCCTAACGTGGAATTTATTCCGAGGAAGATGAAAATCGGTGAGTAGCGAGCTCAGAGGCCTTCAGGTCGACGGTGGAGAGAGAATACCATAGACACCTCAGCTTTACACCACAATTGAGCTCGTCTACCTCCGCCTAAGGGGTAGCTGAGGTGAGACCCTTGGGAATTCCATCTAAATCGGCACATCGTGCGACGCGCTCTCGGAGGTGCTACGCCGGCGCTTGTCGTAGATCTGCGTCGTGGTGATGTGGCGGTGTCCGAGCAGGTCCTGCACCTTGCGGATATCAACGCCGGCGTCCAGAAGAAGAGTTGCCGTGGTCGCCCGCAGGGAATGCGGCGTGTAGACGCAGGCGCTGGTTTTGGTGCCGTCCGGGTTCTCATATTCTTTTACGGCCCCGGGCAGCCGCTCAAGGTAGCTCTCGATCAAAAGGTACAGGCTGACAGGGTTCATGGCTCGGTCAGCGAGCCTGCGGCTTCGGGCGTTGAGGCGCGGCCGAAAGAGGGGACCGCTCGTGATGCCGGCCTTCTCGATGTACTCATGGATCGCCTGTGCGGCCTGGTAGTGAAGGCCAATCGTTCGGCGCTTCTCACCCTTTTCATGAAGCCGGATCGTCGCTTCATCCCCGTCCTGGTGAAAATCGGACACCTTCAGCCGGCAGGCCGTCGAGAGCCTAGCTCCCGAGTATAGGAAGAATTTCAGGATGGCGCGATCGCGGTAATCGAGCACGCTGTCGCCGGCAGGCATTCCCATGAGCTGCCGCGCGCGCGTCGCGCTCAGCGCCTTGGTCTCGTCACGCGGATCCGTGGACTTGCGGGCGATGAACTGGGCGTGCGCCGGATTGGGGACCGTGATGGGCAGGCGGATCTCGGCCGCGGCGGCCGCCAGGTACTTGTAGAAGCTCGAGACCGAAGAGATTCTCCGGTTGAGAGTCTTCGGCGCCGCGTCCTTTGCGATGAGCTGATCGCGGAAGGCCATCACATCTTTGATTGAAGCGGTCAAAATCTTCCACGCCTGCTCCGGCCATTCGATTCCCAAGAACTTCACGAAGGCCATGAAGTCTTCGCGGTAGGCGCGCTGGGTGTGCGGACTCTGCCGGCGCGTCACCCAGGATTCAAAGCAACTGGCTACGGAAAAGAAAAACTGCTCGACGCGGCGTCGCGTGTCGCGGGTGAAGCTGCCGGCGAGGATCGGAGGCAGCATTTGTTCGGATGGAAGTGCGGGCAGATTTTTGGACATGGTCTTATAAGGGCCTCCTCGAGATCGTTCGTCCTGGGGCATCCTGGCGCAAAGCTTTCTCCCTGTCTTGGCCTGTCGTGCGGTTTGGGCTTTCTTCCGTAGCCGTTGCAGGCCAGCTTTAATCGTGCGGAGTCGGTCTTTCCCGTCTTACGCTACGCGGCGGCCTTCAGCTCACTCTTATGAGAGCAGGCCTTGGCGTGCGCCTTGTACGCTGCCGTCAGGGCGAAGCTGGCGGCGAAGGCTCCGAGCAAAGCCGGGATCAGGTAGATATCGGCGAGCTTGACCGGCTTGAACCAGTGTCCGAGCACCGGGGAGCCCAGCCAGGCGCCGAGCCATCCGGCGAGCAGTTTGCCCAGGAAGCCGTCGAAGCCTTCCAGAACCCGGTAGCGAACAACGTAATGCAGCAGCCCGGCTGCAATCAGTCCGGCTACCAACAAAACCAGAAACGCCCAGAAACTCATGGCAATCATGTCCAGCCTCCGTCCGGGGGGTGAGAGAAGCCCCCAAATGTTCCCATTCAGCATTTAAGATAACAGATTTTATCTTTAACGGTCAAGGAAAGGCTGTGGACAGCTTTTATCGCCTTCAAAATTATTTGGCATAGAATCGTCAACACTATCTGGCATACTCTGCGGCCATGGACGAGTTAACTGGACTTTCGGAGGAGGACCGGAAGCTGGCGCTGGATCGGTTCCGGTTGCTCCGGCCGCACCTGGAGCAAAACCAGTCGTTACGGTCGGTGGCGTCGTCCGCAGGCATACCGTATCGAACAGCACATCGATGGGTCACGCAGTACCGGCAGTTTGGTTTAGCCGCGCTGATTCGAAAGAAGCGGGAAGATCGCGGCAAGCGACGGGCGGTCTCGACGAAGATCAAAGAAGTCATCGAAGGCCTTGCTCTGCAAAAGCCGCCTCTGCCCATTGCCGCGTTGTACCGGCAGGTGCAGCGATTTGCGCAGGACCTTGGAGAAAAGGTTCCGAGCTACGGAACCGTTTTCTATATTGTCCGCCGATTGCCCCCCGATCTTGTCACTCTCGCGCACGATGGCGCAAAAGCATACAGCGACGCATTCGAACTCGTTTACCGGCGCGAAGCGGAGCGGCCGAATGCCATCTGGCAGGCCGATCATTCACTGCTCGATGTTCTGCTCGTGCGTCCTGACGGTGAAATAGCAAAGCCCTGGCTCACAGTCATTCTGGACGACTACAGCCGCGCCGTGGCGGGATACTTTCTTTCCTTTGAGGCCCCGTCGTCCCTGCATACCTCACTGACTCTGCGTCAGGCAATCTGGCGCAAAGCGGATCCACGCTGGACAGTTTGCGGGATCCCGGAAGTGCTGTACACCGATCACGGGAGCGACTTTACCTCCCGTCATCTGGAGCAGGTCGGCGCGGATCTCAAAATACAACTGGTTTTCTCCATCCCAGGCAAGCCCAGAGGCCGCGGCCGCATCGAGCGATTCTTCCGGACCCTGAACGAGATGTTTCTTTGTGAGCTCGCGGGCTACGCACCAGCCGGCGGCACCGTCCGTGGAAAGCCGAATCTTACGTTGGCGGACTTTGATGCGCGGCTGCGCACGTTTTTGCTGGACGTGTACCAGCACCGCGATAGCGCTGAAACCAAAACGCCGCCGGCAGAGCGCTGGGCGGCAAGCGGCTTCCTGCCACGCATGCCTGATTCGTTGGAGCAACTGGATCTGCTGCTCGTTTGCGTCGCCAAGACGCGCCTGGTGCGGGTCGACGGGATCCATTTCCACAGCTTCCGCTACATCTCGACAACCCTGGCGGCGTACGTGGGAGAAACGGTGACCCTGCGCTTTGATCCGCGCGACATGGCCGAACTCCGTGTCTTCCACGGCGATCGGTTCCTGTGCCGCGCCATCTCGGCGGAGCTGGCCGGCGCCACGGTTCCTCTTCGAGAGATTCTGAGTGCCCGGAATCGGCGCCGGCGAGAGCTGCGCGGGGTCCTGCGGGACCGGCAGAATGCCATCGATACCCTGCTTGAAATGAAGCGTGGAGAAATCACGGAGAAACAAGATGCGCCGCCAACAACGCCAGACAAGTCAAAAGGAAAGCAATCCGCACCCGCCCTCAAGCGATACCGAAACGAATAGCAGCCAGCCGCCGGCCATCGTGGAAACGCTCGAACACCGACGATTTGCCGAGTTCTGCAATGCCTGCCGCCGCTACGGTTACATCGGCCTTTGTTACGGTTCGCCCGGCGTCGGCAAGACCCTCTCGGCCAGGCACTACAGCGGCTGGGACAAGTTCAGGCGAACGGACCGCTTCCACCTCGAGACCTGTGACGGTTCGATCTTAAACACGGTGTTCTACACGCCACCGGTTTTAAATACGCCTGGCATCATAGGCTCGGACATTTGCCAGGCGCGGGCCGACCTCCTGGAGCTAGCCAAACAGCCACTGCTCCGGGAAAAGACCGAGCGGCTCGATTTCGTACGCCGGCGCGATGAGGAACACCAGCGGAGGGCCATCATTGCCAGCGATTGGTTGGGCGGAGAGAAAGTAGCGGAGTTGCAGCGGACCTTTCGTCAGGTTGCGGATGAGTTTGCAGCGAGGGAAAGACAGATAAAAGACCCGACCACACTCATCGTGATCGATGAAGCCGATCGGCTCCGGATGGCTTCCTTGGAACAGGCGCGGGCGATCTTCGATTCCGGGCAGATCGGTTTGATCCTGATCGGAATGCCCGGCATTGAGAAGCGCATGGCACGCTACGCCCAGTTTTACTCCCGGATAGGATTTGTCCACGAGTTCCGGCCCCTGGGGGCCGTGGAGATCCGGCAACTGCTGGAGCAGCGGTGGACGCCTCCCGGCGTGCATCTTCCCGAGCGGCCAATGGATCAGGAAACGATGGCGGCGATCATCCGCATGACCGGCGGAAACTTCCGGTTACTCAGTCGTCTTCTCACTCAGATGGAACGAATTATCGAAGTCAACGCACTACAGGAGGTGACCAAAGCAGTCGTGGAGGCGGCTCGGGAGAGCTTAGTTATCGGCGAGGCTTAAGTTGGATTACGCCGAATAGCTCTGCCAGTGACAGTTCGCGTTCTGACTATTCAGTTCGAAGCGCGTTCATGGGATTTGCGGCTGCTCGTCGAGCGGGCAGCAAAACAGCCAATAACGCAACTGCAAGGATAAGAGCTGAAATGGCGGCATAGGTTGCTGGATCCAAAGGACTCAGTCCGTGCATGCGGCTCGCCAAGAATCTGGATAGAGCCATACTGCACGACAAACCGATTGCCAAGCCAAGCGCGGCTATTTTCATGCCTTCAAATATCACCTGTCGGACAATATCTCCGCCTCGTGCGCCCAAAGCCATGCGGATGCCGAATTCGCGAGTTCGCTGCGTTACGGAATAGGAAATGATTCCATACAGGCCTATCGCAGCCAGAATAAGAGCAAGCGCTCCGAATATTCCAAGCACCCAAGCTGCGGAACGCTCCTGAGTAAACAGCGACTCCAATTTCGTTGCAATCAAACGTTCATCGTTGATGACGGGTCCGGGATCCACGGTCTCGCACAACTTGCGAATCGGATCGATCATGGAATTTGGGTTCTCTGTAACGCTTACGTGGAGGCTCATTTGGGTGTAGAACCAATGCCAATAGGGAAAATAGATGTAAGGCATCTTGTCTTCCCAAGGCGTTTTATATTTGACATCCTTCACCACGCCGATCACTTCGCATAGCTCCGGTCCCTGGTCCCTGTTTTCCCTGGGATCCGCTCTCCTGACTCGGATCTGTTTGCCTATTGGCGTCGTGCCTGGCCAAAACCGGCGCGCCAGAGTTTCATTAACGATTACCATGCCGGCCGGATTTTGATTGTCCTGATCGGCGAAATCTCGCCCTTGAAGGATTGGAATTCTCAGGGTTTGAAAATATCCGGGGCTGACCGCGTTGCCCTGAATTCTGAACCAATTATCGTTCCCGTAGTCTGCCGGTTCCGGCCGAACATTCTCTACAATGTAACCTCGCCGGTCGAATGGCAGTATCATTCCCCAACCGGCGGAACGCACGCCTGAGAGATTGCGAATCCGCTCGAGGCTTTGGCGATAGAACATCAGCTGTCTGGCTTTATCAATTCCGTAGGTAGGCTCAGAACGGACGAGCAGAACATTTTTGTCGAAACCGGGATCGGCCGATACAAAACGCCAGACCATTCTGCCTAAAATGCCTGCTCCAACCAGCAAAACCACGGTAAGAATCATCTGAGATACAGCCAGAATCCGGCGCCATCGGGCTTTGCGGAAGCCAGAGCCCAAGAAGCCTTGATCCTTTAAAGATCCGCTGAGTTCAGTCCGAGTCGCGGCTAAAGCCGGTGCCAGCCCGAACATCAAGTTTGCGAGCAAGCCTATCCCCATCGCAGCTATTAAGGCTCTATGATCGATGCCCAGCTCAAGGTTGGTCTGCGAGTAATTGAAGGGAATTTCAAACGCGGACATGAGTTGAAGCGTCAAACTGTATATCGCCAGACTGCAGATCAAAGCGATTGCTGAGAGAACGAATCCTTCAGCGAGCAATTGACGAACGACTCGTGCGCGGCTCGCGCCCAGCGCCAGGCGCGTGGCGATTTCCCGCTGCCGCGCAAATCCGCGGGCGAGCAACAGGTTGGCGATATTCGTACAGGTGATGAGCAGGATACAAAGGGTGGCAGCCGCCAGAATGACAGCGGAGAACAAAATGTTTCCCTGGGGCCACCTTGCTTGGTTCATAGGTACAAGGTTCGGCTTCGCCTGATCTTTGATGGAGCCGGGATAGGATTTCTGGAGGTTGGTAAAGAGCACGGCTATCCGCGCTCTTGCTTGCAGCAAAGTGACCCCCGGCTTGAGCCGTCCGAATGACCAAAGCCATTCACCCATAGACCTGCTCTCGATGGCCTCGCGCCACATCGCTTCTTTTTCCAGATGCAATATCCTGACAAACATCGGGAGAGGAACCCATAAATCCCAGTAAACGCCTCCGATACCCAAATCGCCCCGAAGCTCCTTCGGGGCGACGCCTACAATAGTAAGCAGCTCTTCATTGAGTTTGATTGTCTTCCCCACGATAAGGGGATCGCTTCTATAGCCATTTTTCCACATACGATGGCTTATGACGGCGACAGGCTGGCTCCCTGAAAGTCTCTCCTCTTCCGGCAAAAACCCTCGACCCAGCGTCATGGGCAGCCCAACCACTTGAAAAAAGTTTGATGAAACAGCTCGGCCGGAAAGTATTTTTGAATCGGCGTTCCGCGCTTGGAGTGGGATATTCATCCACACCGCTACGTCAGAAAAGACTTGATCATCCGCCCTGATATCGAGGTAGTTCGGGTAATTAAACCCTGGAGGGATCTCCACCAGTCGATCGATTTGTCCAAAAGGCAACGTCTGGAAAACCAGCGCGTCATAGACGCTGACGACCGCGGTGTTGGCGCCGATGCCCAGAGCGAGCATGAGGACGGCTACAATAGTAAAGCATGGGCTTTTCGCCAATATTCGGACGGCGTAACGCAGATCCTGCAAGAACTCGTCGATCCAGCGCACGCCGCGAACATCGCGGCATTCCTCTTTGTGCTGCTCCATGCCGTGCATGGCACGCAAGGCGGCGTAGCGCGCTTCCAGGGGAGCCATGCCGGAGGCAATGCATTCCTGGATTTTCATGTCCAGGTGATATTGGAACTCTTCAGTCAGCTCCCGTTCAACCTGTCTGAGGCAGAAGATCGAGCGCACACGCAGCGGAAGGATGTAAATCCAGTGTTTTGGGCGCATGGTTCAGATCTCCTCAAGTTGCACCACATGAGAGATAGCAGCGGAAAGCCGCTTCCAGTTGGAAGCCTCCTTTTCTAGTTGCTTGCGGCCAAGCGGCGTCAGCGAATAAAACTTGGCGCGGCGGTTGTTTTCACTTGGCTTCCACTCGGCGGTGATCCAGCCCTCTTGCTCAAGCTTGTGCAAAGCCGGGTACAGCGATCCATCACTGACCTGAAGGGTGTCGCCTGAAATCTGTTTCAAACGATGGCTGATGGACCAGCCGTTAAGCGGCTGAAGTGCGAGAATCTTGAGTATTAGCAGATTGAGAGTGCCTTGAACCAAATCGGATGGTTTGCTCATACACTCACCTCGGTTACCGCGATAAGGATATGGCTGCTCCTCTCGGTAATCAAGTGGAATGTGTGAAGCTCACGCCCTGGTTTCGTTTATTTTCTTTTCTGAGACAGGCACCGCAAAGCGCCATGTGCACCACGGCCGGGTATGCCAAATAATGTTGACGGAAACGTGTCACTTATTTCTGAAAGCGACAACCTAAAATTATCTATTACTTTGCAAATTATTTGGCCCAATATTTTGCACGCTATTTGGCGTACTCTGTCCGTATGGATGAACAGGCGAGACTGACGGAGGCTTCCGCACTTTTTGACAGAACGGTTGCACGCACGCTGAACGTATGGAGACTGATCTCAAGTCTCCAGCTCTACATTGCCGCTGGCCTGCCCTCCGCCCGTGAGGCGATTTCAAATGAGATGATGCATCAGACCGCGTCCGAACAGCTGGCACGCCCAGATTACGGTACTCCGGAGCAGGTGAAGTGGGCCCGTGAATCACTACCCACCTATGTTGAAGGCGCCACAAACGGAACGATCGAAGGTGCCAAAACGGCAGCTAACGCAGCCCTTGTCGTCTTCGCGCATTCCGTCCTCGACGCCGCCATTGAAGGGTACTGTGAAGTATCAGCGATACTGAACGCAGCTGACTGGATGGATTTTGTTGAACAGCGCGAGGTAACGCTCAGGGAAGCCCGCGATCGCGAGTTTGATGATCTACTCAAAATTGCCGTGTCGGAGTATCTGAAGAAGCTCCACAACAAATCGCTCTTGAACAAGATAGGGACGCTACAGGGCATCTGCAAGCCGGGATCCAAAGAACTTGCGCCGGGCTACCGCTTTGACGCTGAGCGAATTCGGCGAATTGACAATCTCCGACATGAGATAGTGCACGGAGAGGGATTAGGCTCACGAATTGAGAACGCTGCAGACGATCTAGATTATCTTTGGAAAACGAACACTTACCTCTCGGCAATGATCACGCACCGATATGGACTTCGGCTTGGTCCTACGGCGATCCTTCAGTGCGGCTAACTACTCTTCCCGAAGAGCCTTGCGGACCGCACTGATCGGGGCGTTAGCCGGAAGACCGAGGTCCTTTTTGATATTTTTCAGCTGCGCGTCTGAACGAACGTTGAAAAATTCAGGGTAGTCCTTACGGAGCGTGCCAGCTGTTGAGTCGCCGCGCTCTCTCCTGAAAGTACCTTTCTCGGTCCTGCTATGTTTTCCAAGTGGCATGGACGGTCACCCCCATCTTATTTCGTGGTGTAAGAATACATTATATCGAATTCGCCCCGCATGGGCGACTAGCGATTTCGCTAACATTAGGGAACCGATCCAGCTGGCCGGGTTTCTTCCTCCAACGTACTGGCGAAGGCCTACCAGTCATCAAATAATGCTGACGGAAATGTGCCACTTATTTCTGAAAGTGACAATTTTTACAAGGGGAGCCTGACGGGATCAAATTGAGGACTCAGTGGAAGACTTTTTACTTGCCTGTGGGCGCGACCTCTTTGCGATGGACCCACCTCAGACCATCAGGGGTTATCACCAAAGAATCTACAGGGCCGCCGACGTCTGGTAATGCCCCAACGTTTCCATGTGTGCCAAATGAGAATCGTTGCATCGTGACTGTCGCCTGAACTAAGAAGCTCGCAAGGTCGAGGGCGTCTTGCAGGGACATGAAATCATAGAAAATGGTATATTCGAGAGGCCCCAATCCTTCCCGAATCTGCTTCTTCCTCTCGTTTTCCAGATCTCGGTACTGCTGTAACTGAAAGAACCGTTCCATGTCCACTCCGAGCACAATTCTTTGAATCGTGTCTGTTTCTCCCTGCCAGGTAATACCGGTGCGGTCTTTGGTGTTTGTCCTCTCAACGGAGGTTCCGTCTGGGAAAACAAGAAGAAAAATCCTGCCAACTCCAGAGGCGTCGTACCCAGCCACAAGGAATCCCACAACCGCTCCTTGCTCTGTCTTTCGGTGCTCCACAACTTTTGGGCCAAAAAACGCCCTGAACTCGGCAAGAACTTGGTCAACGGTAAGGGCAGCCGTGTTCTTTGTCTTCAGCTCAAATAGGAAGTCCTGAACCCAGCTATAGGTGCTCCTCCCCAAAACAAAAGCCGTGCCAAAGGTTGCAAGGCCAACTTTTCCGATAGCCATCAGCTTCTGATGTGAGTCTGATACTACCTTGTATGTCGGGTCCCATTGCGGATTTCGAAGAGTTACGCGACTGTCCCCAACCAAGGCAAGTCCTTCTGCAACCGCGATGCCCACGGCAACAGTTCCTCTGGCAGTATTGTTAGATGTTCCCTGTCCTGCAATACCGCAGAAGGCGGCCAGATGGACACTCAACACGGCGAGGATGGGTCTGATTATGCTCTTCTTCCATCCCGATAAAGAAAGAGGTCTTGCGAGTTTTGTTGTCAGTGGCCACCTCTCAATAAGTCGTTCCTCCAACAGAATGCACTTCCAAACCGCCTTTACTTCGACAGCGCTAAGGACGTAGACGAAAGCCATTGATGCGAGCCCGTGGAGCGTCAAGCTATCCAGTATCCAAGGGAGTTGAGTCGGATTAGCAGAGCTTGGGTACTAACACCATATCTCTTTGCGAAACGCGTAAAGGCATCATCGTCTAGGAGGTTCAAATCGAGAGCTCTTAAATCGCGATCAAGAAATGTGGCTGGCATCAGCAGTTCCGCTGCAAAAAGGTTCGCCTCTATCTCCGCCTCGTCGGTACCCTGACTCGAGAGCTCGTTTCGGAGGCGCAGTTTGAAATCATGGTCTACGTGAATCTTCTCCTGGTCGTGGAGCAATAGATGCCCCAATTCGTGCGCCACTGTGAAGCGCTGTCGAACGGTAGGGTGATGGGTGTTGACGCCTATGACAGGTTGAGCAACATCCCGATAGAGAAAGCCAGAAAGATCTCCTTTAAGGGATCGGAAAAAGATTCGCGCTCCCTGTGCTTTGGCTATGTAGTTAACCGGCACGGGAGGGTTAGTCACTCTTTGCAATGTCAAAAGTCCTTCGACCACCGTCCGGATTTTTCTTCGCCGTATTGGCATCTTCTCTCCTCTTTTTGATTCCTAACCCAGCCTCGATGAAGGCGCGTTCTGGTTCTGGAATTTTCTGCAGGTCCTCTTGTTTCAAAGTAAGATCCAGTTCTAGAGGCTCCGGCAGGAGCTTGTCCGGCTCAACTCCTAGGATGTCGGCGATTTCGCAAAACGTGTGCAGGAGCATTTTCTGGCGGCCCTTTTCGATGTTGCTGATAGAGGTCCGCGTAAGGCCGACAGCTGAAGCAAGAAATTCCTGGGCAAAGTTCCGATCCTGGCGAGCCTTCCGGACCAGCTGACCGACACGTTTATAGAAGGAATCCCGGTCGTTCATTGTTGTGCTCTCGCTGTAAGATACTGCAACCGGGAAATTGATGTCAACAACATAAACGTGTTTGTAATATTGACATATTTAGCAAGCTAGTTTCATTGACTTATTAAGATCTACGATTTACTATATTGTCGAACTGGGCAGCCTGCAGTCATCGCGTAGGCGCGGGCGAAACAACTTTTTGGCAGGAGACCATTATGCTAAGCGGGGCATACCCGGTAGGCAGCGCAGGTAGCCATGTAGCGCCTACTCAACCAGCCCTGTTGGGGAATGCCCGTGGTCCTAAAGGGGGGAGTGGTTGCAAAGTAAGCGACGAATAAGTCTAGATGTCGGGCGTAGTGTGCAAAGAGCTCGTCTTGATCACCGAACAGCCCGAGGAGGTTAGGTTACGATGAACTGTCCCAAATGTAACACGGCAAATGGCGAAGAGAGTCGATTTTGTGGCCAGTGTCGCTCTTTCCTTGACCCCTACTTGCAAGGTTATTTCGAGGAACTCGTAGACAAGCGAGCGACATCCATCTTCCGGCAGCGGTTATGGAGGGCCACGAAAATCCTCGGTGTGATTTTAGGAGTTCTTGCGTTCTTCGGCTACCGTCAATGGTCTGACTTCAGAGCGGGACTGGGGGCGAGTGCCATACAGATTGAGAAGGACGCGTTAAAGGACGTGAGAGCGGGAATGCAGGTCGATGCTCAAAAGGCCAGAGCTGAAAGTGCTGCTTTCATGGGCGAGCTTCGGGGGCAGCTTGCGGATTACAAAAAACAGGCAAAGCAAACAATTTTGCATGTCGGTGATCTGACCAAGCGCGTACAGCGAGAGAGCGAGGCCCTTTCAGCCGCGCAGAACAGTAGGAGCGAACTGGTCTCCGCCGCGGCGACACTTTCAAACTGGAACATCAACTCCCTGCCCGATTCGTTGACCGTGAGATATCCTGTGCTGCGGTACAACCTCCAGTCTGAGACTGGTACCGTATCGTTGTTGGACAGCACACAAGGGTGGAAGAGTCTCAATGACCTCAACAAGGAAATCGGCATCGCGACTGGGAGCTCAATTCTCGGGAACCAAAGCAATGGCTTAGGTGTAATCGATGTTGCTACACCGGGGATGCTCACGACGTATCGCTTGCCCTATACAGCGACGATCAGTTCGTCTCCACTCGTTACGGGCGAGTCCATTCTGAAGGTCGATAAGCAGAAGCCATAAACCGTTCCGGCTGTTTGGCTCACCGTAGTCGAAACCTTCGTGCAAACCCCTTCTGCATACCGGGCACGTGTAGGCGAAGCCAGGAAGTGAGCCATTTCCTAGGCGGGTATAGAAATAGACCGAGCGAACGTAATCAGTCAATTTTCTCAACTGCATACTCTAGTAGAAATGCAACAACGCACAAAGCAATGCCCCAAAAAAACCATGGAGCCCTGGCTACTACCGCTCAGGAATTTAATAGCGCCCGAGACCACCGCAAACAGCCCGGCCACCGCGCACAAAAATGCCAGCACGGCAGTAGGAAGTGCGAGACAACCTCTCATAGGAAATGCCTCCAATATATCTATTGTTACTGTCACGCTGATGCAATCGTTGCTTCTGCGACCTTCGGTCGGTGCCACCCGATAGCGCCTGCGGCTTTCAGCACCGGTGGTATTCGTCGTCTCGCAGCTGCTCGCCGCAGTTGGCACACTTTCGCGGCGCCGAGTGTTCCAGATCATAGTGCTTCTCGAGCAAAGTGCGGGAGGCACACTCGCGGTAGGAAATTTGGTAGGTTGGTGGGAAGCCTCAAGGGCCGCTAAACATTTTATCTTAAATGGTCAACTTCGCCGGCCACCCCGTCAAAATTATCACCTTCAAAATTATTTGGCATGGAATCGTCAACGCTATTTGGCATACTCTTTGCATGTGGACGAGTTGGCGGGACTTTCGGAAGAGACCCGGGAAAGCTTGATTATCGGAGCCAGCCTGCGCCAAATAATTTTGCCAGCGGCGCGCCAGATAATTCTGCCAGTGACAGTGATTTCCGCCCTTGGTCGGTGTCGCGGGCTCTACCTTGTAATTGCGACCCTCAGTTTCGAGTCATCAGGTATGCTGCTGTCAGTGACCCTTGTGTTGGCCAGGTCGAGGCTGGTCAGTATCCCCCCAGCATATCGCTTTGCAAAAATTAGCGATTTTGGCGCCGGCCGGCGTTGGTTTGTGCTTTTAACCCCCACGGTGGCTATCCAAAGACAAGCCTAAGCCGGAGATTCTCATGCAGGCTGCTCCTCATTTCTTGAGTAATCCTATAATCGTATCCATGTCGAAAGTAAGGCCAATGTTGCCACGCACCTCGCTTTCCTTGATTAGTTCGGTGCGATTGGACCACGTGATAGAAACGGGAATTTTCACGCCTGTGTTTTTTATGGGAATTGTCAACTTGGCCTGGAACAATGTCAGGTTTCCCTTGAGCGCCGCTCCGGTTCCGGAGAACGCGTCCGCCAGGGAGGGCAAGGGCAGGTTTATCGCTCCCGGCACGACCGCGACAATCGTGGGGAGAGTATCACTCGCGATGTGTTCGAATTTTCCGGAAAACGACAGCAGGACATTGCCAAGCGTACTCACAGCGGTCTTGATTGGCACGTCCAGTTGAGCCGACGCCTGGGCGTCGCGGAGTCTCTTGGCGACAAATCCCACCGGCTTTGAGTTGAAGATGGTGACTGATCCGTTGATCGTGAAGGAGCCGCCATGAAACGGCGCCGTTTCAACGACCAGCTTTAGATTTGACATATCGGGTAACTGCGGAGCTGGCGCGACCGCTTTCACCGCGAAATCATTGGTGTATTCGAGAGAGATGATGGGGGCGGTTCCGACGTAATCGAGTATATTCTGGCGAGCTTTTAGCACGGTATCGGTAGCATCGGCCGCCGCTTTTACGATTGCATCGGCACCCGGGACAACGCTCGCAGGCGGAAACGCTTTCAATGCTTTGTCGGCGATGCTCGTGAGTGTCGGGAGTGTGGTGGCATCCTTTGCTGTCAGTGCCCTAGTGACATCGACCAGTATACCCTTTTTCCACTTGTCATATTCTTCTTGGAACGCTGGATCGTCAAACACCTTGTCGAATACCGCGTAAAGCTTGTTCGTCATTTGCTGAAGCGCACCTTTTCGAAGATCCTCCCATTGCGGATCGAAACGTTTGGAACGTGGGTCGCGCCAGTTCAACAGGTCGAGGTGAGCAAGGAATGCTGAAATCTGATTGGTGCTACCGGTGAAGACTCCATTTGTGCCTCCCCGGGTCGTGTCAAAGGTCGCACCAAAGGAGAAGCGGTTGAGAATGCCCAGTGTCGGATTCTTTTCGATATCTTTATAGCTTTGGCCCCAAGAGGTGTTTTGGAGCGCCTGGACAACCTGCAGCGGTCGGGCGATGAATGTGATTGAGGTACCGCTTGCGGAGCGTACCAGCGCACCATTTTCGACAGCAAACCCAAGCACGGCGGGCACGCTGCCTTTTGTGGTCAACGAAGTCGACCCTGAGTTGGACGCGGCCGCGCCCAACTGCTTGTCAGGGCGTGCCTCATCCGCTGCGACCACAAGCGTCGCAGCAGCACCCTCGACGGCTGCATCGGCTGCGGCTGCAATCATCACTTTCAGGTAAGTGTCCTTTTGAAGAGTCAAGCAGGTATCGACGGCAACATCCTGAGGGGCTCGCCGGCTGATCTTCTCGTCGAAGCACTTTTGCAACTCCGTAGGGAACTTCTGAATCGCGATCTCGGCCTGGTCTTTCAGAGTTGTCGTCTTCGGGGGCCGCGGCTGAGGATCCTGTGCCGCTGCAAGCGCCGGCATCATCGCAAGTAGCACGGTCTTAAACAATAACGATTCTATACATCGCCACATCGAAAGCCTCCCCTGGTGCCTGCACTTCGTCATGAGTCGAGACATCCCCCCCCAAGCTGCTGCCTGTGACTTGCAGCTCGACGCTACCGCCAGAATCGGTCTTATACAGCGTTGTCGCCAGAAGCTTAAAGACCGGAAAAACGGTTTTATCCAGCTTAAAAGTGCCGCCCGCAAATGTCTTCCCGTTCAGCGTGTAGGCGATTAGCGGATCATTGGTGCTTTTGTTGACGGCGATGGTAATGTCTTCCCCATCGGCTCCCGTCAAATCGAGCTCATTGAAATTTGTAATGTGCATCTCATTCTCTCCTCTAAGTTAAGTAAGGAACCTGTCCTTAAAATCACCGTCTCCCGGTAAGCCTAAAAGGACAATCGTGTCGCCCCGCGCACTGCGCCCAATGCCAAGTTCCTGGGCGAGACCTTCAAGCGGCATCCCTGGGGTCTTCGAAAGCTCACGATTTACTTCATGGAACACATACTGAAAAAGGTTAGGTCCTAGGATTCCCGGGTGCTCTTTCCACCAGAGCAGGCCGCTACTTAACAAGAACGCGATACAGCGAAAATTGCCTACCCAAAAATTCAGATTGTGTAAGTCGTTCCGCAACTGCTTGCCGTAGTTTTGGAACTTTCGGGGCGACCAATGATCGAGATCATAGTGCTCCTCCAGCAGGGTGCTAGAGGCACACTCGGGATAACAGATGCGTCAGGTGTGGTGAATTGGGAATGATGGACCGGCTCAAGGAGCGGTAGAAATTTTATCTTGAATGGCCAACGCTGGCGGAATCAGGGGAAACCGGCGCGTCGGATACGGATGCCGGTAGTACCAGCACGCATAGCACAGGCCTTGGAATAGACGCCGGGATGCAGGTCGTAGGGATACCATCGGGCGGTGGCAGATCCGGCAGGTGTACCCAGGGCTATGGGTTCCGGCAATATCAGCAAGGGGAGCACAAGCCCTCGGCGTAGACGCCTGGTTCCTTGCATTTCCTACATGCTTGCAACTGCCGGCGCCGGAAGTGGGATCGCTGTGTGAATAGCGGCAGAGCCAGAGGACTTCGCCAGTGGCAGTGTGGGTACGGCGTAGGGGTACGTGGTGTTTGTCGCAGCGGAGCATAGGGGTGTTTTGAAATCGCAAATTGCGATATCAAGATTTATTTTTCTTCGGGAGCAACGAAGCCAATTTGCCGGCGCTGGTGGGAGCGCCGATTCATTAGTTTTTTGATATAAGAAAAAATCTGCTGGATCCGGACGTCGTGAGCAGCGTACTTGCGCTCGAGCTCCGCCAGTTTATGCGCAAACTCTTTATGGGTCGCCAGCATCTCCCGGAGCCGCACGAAGGCGCGGACAACCTGGATGCTGGCGCGAACTGCAACAGGACTATTGAGCACGTTCGCTGCCATGACGGCACCATGCTCCGTGAAAGCATACGGAGCGTACTTGAGGTGCTGCCCCCGTTTTAAGGTCGCAAAATGCGACCTTAAAGTAAGAACCGCTTTCCCCTCGTCCCGGGTCAACTGAAACATGAAATCTTCTGGAAAGCGAACACGGTTTCGTTTGACCTGTTCGTTGAGGCGCTTCGTCGAAACACCATAGAGCTGGGCTAGGTCGCGGTCAAGCATGACATTGTGCCCGCGGATCAGAAAAATCTGGCTCTCGATTGTTTCGACTGGATTGAGCTCGTGGGGAGTTGTTGACTGTGGATTCTGTTCGGGCATGGGTCGAGAGTTTAAGCTCGGAATCCCCAACTCCGAGGCCAGCACAGCAAGGCGGTCCGGGAGCTGTCAAATCTCCTGCTCTAAGCACTCTCGGCATGGTCAGTCCGCAGCCAAATGGATCTCGATCCGGTCCCTGGCTCCTGATCCCCGGCCACTGGCCACTGGCCACTGGCCGGACTATACTTTGGAGCCTATGAACTCACCCAGGATGATCTTGAAACAGGTTGAGCTCGGCCCGATGATGAATTTTGTCTATCTTATCGGCTGCGCCGAGACCCGCGAGGCCGCTGTGGTGGATCCCGCGTGGGACGTTCAGTCCATTCTTAAGATCGCCGAGGAATCCGATCTCAAGATTAACCGGATTTTCCTCACGCACGGTCATCCAGACCACGTCAACGGGCTCGAGGCCCTGTTGGAGGCCACCGACGCGAAGGTCTACATGCATGCCGACGAAATGGACTACATGCGGCAGGTCGCTGCGCTGTTTCGCATGCCCGTGGAGTTCATGAACCGGCGTTCCGGGAATTTCCAGACGATCTCGGACGGCGACCAGATCCTGGTTGGTAGGCTCCCTGTCCAGTTTTTGCACACACCCGGTCACACTCCCGGCTCGCAGTGCTTCCTGGTCGAAAAGAATCTCGTCTCCGGAGACACCCTCTTCATTAACGCGTGCGGGCGAGTGGACCTGCCCGGCGGAGATCCGGAGAAGATGTGGTGGAGTCTCAACCGCAGACTGCGGGCGCTTGAGGACGACACTGTTCTTTATCCGGGCCACAACTACGCGGATCGCCCAACCGCAACCATGGGGGAGCAAAAGCAGACCAACCCTTACCTGAAATATGATTCCCTGGATCAATTCATCCGCGCCATGGGCGGCACCTATTGATTTATGCATTGTGAGGCTGAGAATCCAATTGCGGATTGAAAAACCGAATGTGCAATCCGAAATCTAAAATCCGCAAGTGATTAGTGATGTTTGCGGGATATATTCACAATCCAATAGGTAGGGGGACCGCGCGCCGGTTCCCTGCACAACCGGGATGCTCACATTCCTCGGAGTGATGACCACAGCCGGAGGGCTCTTCCTGTTGCTGTGGTACCGAACCGTAGTCGCCCTCCCCGTAAAAAAGCAACCTTTGTTCATCCATCCCGTATTGTTCAAGTGGGGCATCCCGACCCTTGGTATCGCCATCTTCGTCGCGGGGCTTTACCTGTTGTTGACAATCAGCCATGGGCTTGCTGGAGCGGTTTTTGCAGCTGCCCTCCTCCTATTTGTGCTGGTGGCAAAGTTCGACCGCCACTCGGCCGATATGCGGATCATTCATGATCACTACCGGGATGTCCGCGAAGCGAACCCAGGCCTGGAGGAGGTAGAGGTGCTCTTTATTACGGCAAAGTGGCGATATCCCCAGTGGTCTCATGACCGGATCGTGGAATTGGTGGCCGGCAAAAATATCGAGAGCTTGATACTGTTGATGTTGATAAACGAGAACAAGATAAATCCCATTTCCGACTGGGAGCTCTACCGCTCATTGAAGGTCAGGGTGGCGCGCCTCGTCGGGGCGGGCAAGTGAGGTGCACACGATGGTCACGCAGAAAAATGCTCTCCTATTGATTCTATTGTTATGTCTTGGCCCAATTGCCCTCTGGGCACAGGAGGCAACTGAGGACAAGCCTGTGGACTTGCCCAAATACCTCGAGTTGACTCCGCGTATTGGAACCGGCGGCCAGCCTACCAGTGCCGGCTTCCGCCTCCTGGCGGAGAAAGGATACAAAGCAGTGATCAACCTGCGCACCGCCAACGAGAAATTTGATCTTGCGGTAGAGGAGAAGGCCCTCGCGGACTTGGGTCTGAAGTACTACAACATCCCTGTCGTGGGCAAAGAACCGCGCGAAGAGCAGGCGACAGCATTCTTGAAGCTTATGGAGGACCTCAAGGACGAGAGGGTGTTCGTTCACTGTGCAGCAGCAAACCGCGTAGGCGGCTTTATGATCATCCAAAGGGTCCTCAAGGATGGGATACCCCTTGAAAAGGCGGAGGAGGAGGCCCGGCAGATTGGCTTGCGATCTGAAAACCTGCTCAAGTTCGCCCGCGACTTCATTTCCCGTCAGCGGCAGTAGAAACGGCCGGGGGACATTCCGGTTTTCCAGCTTTCCGCTGCTGGTAAGAGAAGCGCAACTACAGGCTGATTTGTTCAATCGAGTCTGACAAGCGTGGAAAATCGGGATGTCCCCTTGGGCCGGAGTTCAGTCTTTCTTATTGCGCCTGTCAGGAAACTGCGTGATCTCCAATGTCGCCACTTCGACTGAGGAACGGACACCCTCCACGACCACTATCCCGCTCTCCGCGACAAAGTGAGACTGACGATCCCTTTCCAGATCATAGCCAACAGCAGTGCCCTCGCACACGCAACTATGGTTGTCGAGAATTGCCCTTCTGACTCTTGCGCCTCGCCCGATATCGCAGTCGTCCAATATAATCGAATCCTCCACAACGGCCCCGCTATGCAACCTCACTCCTCGCCCAAGCACCGAATTGCGGACCAGTGCGCCTGAAAGAATGCATCCGCCCGATACTATCGAATCAATCGCGTGGCCGCGGCGGCCTTCATTATCAAAAACGAACTTTGCGGGCGGGTCCGACTGACTGGATGAACGCAGCGGCCACTGCCGGTTGTAGAGATTGAGAGCCGGCGTGATGGCGCGCAAGTCCATGTTGGCTTCGTAGTACGCATCAATCGTCCCCACGTCGCGCCAATATGGAACGGCGTCCGGCAAATCTCCGGGAATATGATTTGTCTGAAAATCATAGGCAAACACGTTGGCTCGTTGCACGAGGCCGGGCAAAACATCTCTCCCAAAGTCGTGACCACTCTGCTCATATGGGGCGTCGCCATGGGGTTCCTGCTGGAGGATTTCAGAGGCAAAAATGTAGTTGCCCATCGATGCGAAGACGCGCTCTGGATCACCGGGAATGGTTGGCGCATCGGCGTTTTTTTCGTGGAATGCTGTGATACGCCCATCCGCCGTGACTTCAATCACACCGAATTCCGATGCCAGACTCTTCGCCATAGGAATTGCCGCAACAGTTACATCGGCACCATTCTCGTTGTGGAACTCTATCATCTCCCGGATGTTCATCCGATAGACATGGTCGGCACCAAAAACCAGTACCAGATCAGGCTCAGCCTGCTTGATCAGATCGATGTTCTGAAAGATCGCATCAGCCGTGCCTCGATACCAGGTTTCATCGGGCGACTGCATTTGGGCGGGTACAGGAATAATAAACTGATGGGGCAACAGGCTGCCGAACTGCCACCCGTCCCGCAGGTGCTGCAGCAAAGACTGGCTTTTAAACTGGGTAAGCACATACGTGGAATAAACACCTGAATTGATCAGGTTGCTAAGTACGAAGTCAACGATTCTGTACATGCCCCCAAACGGCACGGCCGGCTTCGCACGCGCCTTGGTCAGCGGGTAGAGGCGGGTCCCCCTCCCACCGGCCAGCACCATTGCGAGTACACGACGATTCATATTTGCTCAACCAGCGAAAAACGAATCTGACTTCGCGCGAGCGGCAAGCACAAATCCTCAAAGTCCGAACCAGCGCTCGCCTTTAAGTATTTTAATACTAGCCGATTCGCATTGAGTCAATTTTTCTGCGGGGCGTCATCAGTCGAGGCGCTTGTGGAAGCGCAGAGAGCTTATTCCCAGGATTGCGACTCCCAGTACCAGGAGCGCGAGCACCTGCGGCCACAGAAACTGTAACCCCACACCCTTGAGGAACAGTCCGCGAACGATCTCCATGAAATAGCGCACGGGATTCAGGTAAGTCAGGTACTGCACGACAGCCGGCATGTTGCGGACCGGGAAGGCAAAGCCGCTCAGCAGTAGCGCGGGCATGAAGAAGAAAAACGAGGACATCATGGCCTGCTGCTGTGTCTGCGAGATTGTTGATATGAACAGGCCCACACCAAGCGTGGTCAGCAGAAACACCAGCGCGCAAGCGAACAGGAACAGAACGCTTCCCCGCAGAGGAGTCTGGAAGATCAGGAGTGCGGCCGTCACAACCAGGACAACTTCGAAGATCCCGACGACGGCAAAAGGGAGCAGTTTTCCGAGTATCAGCTCGATCGGCCGGATCGGGGTCACCATCAACTGTTCCATGGTGCCGATCTCCCTCTCGCGGACGATGCTCATGGAGGTAAGCATGATCGTGACCAGCGCGATGATGTTCACAACCACGCCTGGAACAAAGTAAACCCGACTCCTCAGATCCGGGTTGAACCAGACCCGAGGCTGCGCCACAAGCCTTGGCAGTGGCGCGGCGGCCGGCCCTCCGGCAGCAAGGGTGCCGAATACCAGGCGCGAGTTCTGCTGGTCCTGGAGCACTTTGAGAGCATAGCTCGCGACAATCTGGCTTGCGTATGACGAAACGATCGCAGCCGTGTTGGAGTTGGTTCCGTCAATCAGGATCTGAACGGCGGCCGGATTACCGCGCTGTATGTCCCGGGAAAAACCGGGCAGAACGCGGATGACGGCAAGCACCTCCCCGCCATCCAGCAGCTTCCGGACCTCATCGTCCCGCGAAGGGATCGCAGTTATCGCGAAATAGCGCGATCCGCGGAAAGCATCCAGCAGCTCCCGGCTTTCCGGAGTGCGATCCATGTCCATCCAGGCTGTGCGCGTGTATTCCACATCGAGGTTCACGGCATAGCCGAAGATGATCAACTGGAGCAGCGGTGGCGCGAACAGTAGCCCAAGCATCCGCGGATCCCTTAAGGTTTGAAGGAACTCCTTCCGGATTATTTCTCTGATTCGTTCCCACATAGCCGTCAGGCAACCTTTTGTTTGAGCTTCTTCGTCGCGATCAAGAACACCACACCCGCGTATGCCAATAGCAGGATAACTTCCATGTATAGGACCTCCAGTCCGACACCTCTCAGAAAGATTCCTTTCAGGATGGTAACGAAGTACCGCGTTGGGAAAAGGTAGGTAACTATCTTGATCGGCAAGGGCATGTTCTCGATTGCGAATATGAATCCCGAAAGAAGAAACGCCGGAAGGAAGGAGGTGAGCATCGCCAGCTGGTAAGCAACAAGCTGGGTCCGGGCGGTAGCCGAAAGCATGATTCCCCAGAAGAGCGCTCCAACCAGAAAGATGCAGCCCGTGGCCAGGAGGAATAGATAGCTGCCGCGCATCGGCACCTGGAAAACCGTGACTCCGGCTATGATGGCGATGAGCATGTCGATGATTCCGAGTGAGAAGTAGGCAATCATCTTGCCCAGCGCCACCTCTGGGGCCCGGAGAGGAGTGGACAGCAACTGCTCCATCGTTCCCATTTCCCATTCGCGCGCCAAAGTCAAAGACGTCAGCAGGGCGCCAATGATCATCATGATGAGGCCGATCAAGCCCGGCACGATATAGTTTTTCGATTTGAGCTCGCTGTTGTACCAGACCCGCAGACGGCCCTCCACCGGAACCGTGTTGTGCCACCCTCCTCTGCGGTTTTGTGCCCTGGAGCGGAGTTCGAGAGCGTAGGTTTGAATCACGGAGTTGGCGTATCCGAGAGCGATCGAAGCGGTGTTGGAGTCGCTCCCGTCGATGAGAAGCTGGACTGGTACGACCTTTCCGGTCAGCAGCTTGCGGGCGTAGTCCTGAGGGATTACGACTCCAAGCATGCACTCGTCTCTGTTCACCCTCCGCTCGATCTCCTGGTAGTTGCCGGTAGAGCCGAGGATTTGAAAATAGCGCGAGCCCTGGAAGCGCGAGATGAGTTCGCGGCTCTCGGCGGTGTGGTCGTAGTCATAAACAAGCGTTGGGATACGGTCGACATCCAGCGTCAGTGCATAGCCGAACAGCAGGAGCATGAGGATCGGTAATGCAAGAGCCAAAATGAGGCTCCGCGGATCGCGCAGAATGTGCAGAAACTCTTTTCGTGCCACAGCCCGGGTTCTGCGGAGATTCATGGCGACTTCCGCTCCTCCTCTTCGATCACCGCGACAAAAACGTCCTCCATCGAAGGTTGAATGGATTCCAGACGCCGGATCCTGATTCCCCGGCCGGCGAGCGCCTGCCGGATGTGCGGCCCGGCGGTTTCCGGGTCCTGAACCGTCACGTGGAGTCCTCCGCCGAAGACGGCCACGTCAAGAACTCCTTCCTGCTTCTCGAGTGTCTTCATGCTTTCCAGCGGATCCGAAGAGTCGAGGTTCATCAAGGCGTGTGACTGCAGTTGCTTTTTCAAGGCCGGCGGAGTGCCGAGAGCTATGATTTTTCCGCGATACATCAACGCAAGACGGTGGCAGTACTCGGCCTCATCCATGTAGTGGGTGCTGACAAAGATCGTGTGTCCTGCATCCGAGAGCTGGTAAATGAGAGACCAGAACCCTCTGCGTGCGATCGGGTCGACTCCTGATGTGGGTTCATCCAGAAACAAAATGGGAGGCTGGTGCAGAATGGCGCACCCGAGCGCCAGACGTTGTTTCCAGCCGCCGGGAAGTATGCGGGTCATAGAGCTTCTCCGGTCCTGCAATCCGGCCATGCGGAGAACGTATTCCTTGCGCTCCCGCCTCTGCTCTCGCGGAACCCTGTAGATGCCGCTGAAAAAGTCGATGTTTTCTTCTACCGACAGGTCATCGTAGAGGGAAAACTTCTGCGACATGTAACCGATATGGCTCCGGAGAGTCTCCGCCTGCGTTGCGATATCAAATCCTCCAACCGTCGCCTGACCGCCGGTTGGAGAGAGCAGCCCGCAGAGCATCCTGATGGTTGTCGATTTACCCGCACCATTCGGGCCCAGGAATCCGAAAATCTCGCCGCGGCTGACCTCAAAGGAAATGTGGTCCACGGCGTAGAAATCACCGAACCGTTTCACCAGATCCTTTACTTCCACAGCCACGCCGTTCTCTGTCATCTTGTATAACCTGGGTGATTCGCGGGATAAGGTCCCGTCCGGCGGCCGGGACCTACCCTGGCCCTCCAACCCGTCAACCCCTGCTTTTCGAATCAATGCTATGAACACATCTTCCAGTGAGGGGACGATTGGGATAAACGAGACGGATGCGAACCCCTCTGCCGCGCACGCCTTTTGCAGCGCCTCCACCGAAGTTGCGGATGGAGAGAGAAACAAGTGAAGCGTCGCGCCGGCAGGCTCTACGCTTACTACTCCGGGCGAGCGTTCCAGTAATTCCCGCACGGCCCTCCGATCGGGGGCCTGCACCTGGTAGCAGACTTCCTCGAGGCGGGTCTTGAGAGTTTCCGGTGGATCGCAGCGCACGAGACGTCCCTGGTGCAGAAGGCCGACGCGGTTGCAGCGCTCGGCCTCATCGAGGTAAGCCGTCGTGATGAGCACCGTCATCCCGTCCTTGACCAACTGATAGAGAATCGCCCAGAAATCGCGGCGCGACACGGGGTCCACCCCATTCGTGGGCTCATCCAGGAAAAGGATCTGAGGGTGATGCAGCAGCGTGCACATCAGCGCCAGTTTCTGCTTCATTCCGCCGGAGAGTTTGCCCGCGGCTCTATTGCGGAAGGGTTCCAGCCGCGTCATCTTTAGCAGCTGGCTCATGAGCCCATCGCGCTCTGCATCGGATATGCCGAAGAGATCGGCGTAGAAGACCATGTTCTCTTCGACTGTCAAGTCCACGTAGAGGCCGAAGCGCTGGGCCATGTAACCGATCCGGTCCTTGACGGCTTCCGCATCCCGTAGGACGTCGTAGCCGGCGACCGTGGCTCGTCCCTCGGTAGGATCGAGCAGCCCGCAGAGCATGCGGAGCGTGGTGGTCTTGCCCGCGCCGTCGGGCCCGACCAGGCCGAATATCTCGCCGTGCTGGATCTCAAGCGTTAAATGATCCACGGCGGTGAGGTCGCCGAAACACCTCGTCAGGTTGACCGTCTGTATCATCGGCCCTGCTGCTGCGTTCATCTTGCCTCTGAGTCTTTGTGAATCTTCGTGTCCTTGGTGTTCTTGGTCTCTTGGTGGTGTCAGTTTCTGTCCAGCTGGATTTCGGCATCCGCAGGCATGTTCAGCTTTAGTTCATGCTGCGGATTTTCAACCTCGATCTTGATGCGATAGACAAGCTTTACGCGCTCCTCCGGTGTTTGAATCTGCTTCGGAGTGAATTCCGCCTCGGAAGAGATAAACGAAATTCGGCCCCAGTAGATCTTTCCCGGGTACGAATCTGTGGTTACCTTGGCTTTCATGCCCAGCTTCACTCGGCCCAGGTCTTGTTCCTTGATGTAACCGCGCAGCCATGGCTTGTCCATCTCGGCGAGCGTTGCCAGGGTGGTTCCTGCGGCCAGGATTTCTCCAACCTCGGCCGATTTGACCAGAACTACGCCGTTGATCGGAGCGGTGACCACGCCGTCTGCGATCTGAGTTTCCACCACGGCCACCTGCGCGCGTGCCTGCTCGATTTGTGCGCGTCGGGTTTCGAGTTCCTGTTCCTTCCGTTTCAGCTCCAGACGCACTGCTTCGGCCTGCTTCACACTCGCTCGGGCCTGCGCGACCTGGGCGCGAGCCGCCTCGATGTCTTCCTTCCGGGGACCTTCCATTACGAGCGACAGCCGCTCTTCCGCCTGCTGAAGCAGGGCTTTGCTGCTGTTGAAGCGGGTCCGGTATTGATCGTATTGGGACCTGGAGATGTCGTCCGACTTGAAAAGGGTCTGAGCCCTGTCCCAGTCATCTTTGGCCAGCGCGTGCTGGGTGCGCGCATCTTCCGCCGCTGCCCCGGCCTGTTCCTTCTCCTGCCGCCGCGATCCGGCCAGAAGCTCCTGCAGCCTCGCCTCGGCCAGTCTGAGGGTAGCCTGGCGGGTTTCGACGTCGGCTTCGAGCGATGCCTTCTGGTATTCGACGGCGGTCCTCTGCTGAATAAGCTGTGTTTCCGTCACTGTCAGTGATGCCTGGTCACGAGCACGCTGCTTCTGCAGTTGATCCACGTCCAGTCGCGCCAGTACCGTCCCTTTCCGAACCTCCATGCCTTCATCGATGGGGAGCTCGATCAGTTTGCCGGAAACTTTGAATGCGAGGTTCACCTGGGTGAGCTCGATGTTTCCGGAGAGAGTAATGTTACCGCCGGTGCTCCGATTCCACAGGCTGCAAGAAGCAAGGCCTGCACTGGTCAAAGCCACGAGAGCCAGGGTTGATAGGTTCCGACTCATTGTTGCTCGCTCCTTTTTATACTTTTTTCGTTCTTGCCTTTCGGGTAATTCGTGGCAGTTCTTAATAAATCATCTGCCGAATTGTTCCCATGGCCGTGTTCAGATCGATGCGCGCCATGCTGTAATTAAACAGCGCCAGGATGCGGTTATCCCGGGCGCGCTCGAGGCGGGTCTGGGCATCCGTTACCTCGATGCTGCTGCCCATTCCGGCCTTGTATCTGCGCTGTGCCTGCGCGAGCTCATTCTCGGACAGGGCCAGCCCATCCCCGGCGGTTTTTACCTGCTCGTCTGCCGACCGCAGGCTGTCAAGTGCCAATCGGATATCGAGCTCAATCTGCGCTCGCAGATCGCGCGTTCGAATGCCCTCCTGGCGCAGCTGGGATGAGCTCTCGGCCCTGCGCGCGTCGCGCCGGCCGCCGTCGAACACGGGGAAACGGACCGCGAATCCATACGTCCGGGTAGGAACGGCGTGATCGATGCTGGAGCCGATCGATCCGTAGTCGGCGAATAGACTGAGTGAAGGAACGCGCTCGAGCCTTGTGGCACTCTGGTTCAGGCGGGCGGTCTCCTCGCGCCTGGCCTGTGCCTTCCAGTCGGCCCTGGACTCGAGTGCGACCTGCATAGCCTGCTGAGCCGTGACGCCCGGCACCGGTATGTGCGACAGCCGCTCGGTGAGTTCTACCGTTGCATCGAGGTTCAAGCCCATGACCCTGAGAAGCCGAAGATGCGCCTTGGTGAGATCGTTTTCGGCGACGAGGAGCTTCTGTTTTTCGTTGGCCAGCTGCACTTTGGCTCGCGTAACTTCAATGCCTGTGCCTGTGCCAGCGGCCTTCTGATCGTTGGCAAGTTTCAGCAGGGCCTCGGAGAGCTCCACGTTGGCCTTCGCCGTTTCGACGCTCGCCTGTGCTCTCAGCGCGGCGAGATAGGCGCGCGCAACCTGGCCGCGGACCTGGTCTTGAGTGCTTTCCCGTTCCGCCTCTGCCTGCGTGACTCCCGCGCGTGACGCCTGGAGTCTGCGAATGGAGCTGAGATCAAAGACTGTCTGGCTTGCCGTGGCGCGGGCGTCGAAGACGTTGAAGGGGCCCACAAACGTTGGGAAGGTGAAGCCGGGCACGGGCAGGCTGATCCGGATGCCGAAGGCCGCGAGGTTGCGAGTCTGGCTCTGCTGCGACACGGAAGAATCCACGTTGGGCAGCAGCGCCGCGCGCGCCTGAGCGGAGCGGGCCTGGGCTTGGCGGATCAGCTCTTCGGCAATCTGAACCCGGGCATTGCCTTCGGGGCTTAGCGCAATGTCCACGGCCTGTTTAAGGCTCAGCTGTAGGGTCGGCTTCGCGGCAGCTCCCCGGAACAGGGCTCCATCACTCGGAGAGGACTGAGCCCAAAGAGCAGCAGGTGCGAAAAGCACCGCCATCAGGAGGTGTTTGTGGAATCGATTATGCATAGGTGTTTACCTCCGGGCAGCGTCCGGTGATTTTCCCACTCCGCCGTTGGGCGGGTCGATGGCGAGGTTGTTTGGGAAGGGCCGTCCCTGTTTTCTCGTTTTTTCTCTATGCCGTGCGGGCGGAGGAGCCTGCAATCCGGCAACCACGTAATCAATCAGCCGCTCGACCATTCCGTCGAGATCCATCGGATCACATATGCTATCGGAGATTATTTCCAGCAAGCTTGATCCGGCCAGGGTGTGCGCCATCGCGCCGATGGAGAAAAAAAATCTCCAGTAGAGTTCCCCGGCCGGCAGCTGTGGGAGAGCGCGGCGGAATGCCGAACGGAATCGCTCAATCTGCTCCCGTATCTCCACGACAAAAATCCGCTTTACTTGAGCGGATGGCCAGGAGTACATGCGGCCCAGCAGCGTGCCGAAGCCCGAGCCGCCGGAGGCGGGGTCGCCTCCCAGGCGCAGCACAGGTTCCATAAGGGCCCTTACGATCTTTTCCACCGGAACCGGCTGGTCACCAGCTTCGGCTTCGTAGGCGTCGAGCATCGCCAGGCGCTGCCGGTTGAGCAGCTCCAGCCTGCGCGCGAAGAGCGCGCGCAGAAGGGCTTCCTTTGAGCTGAAGTGATAGTTGACCGCGGCCAGATTGACGCCGGCCTCCCGGGTAATGGCGCGAAGAGAGGTGGCGTCGTATCCGTGCTCGGCGAAAAGCCGTTCGGCAGTGTCGAGGATGCGAGCTTTTGTGTTTTGCATTTCAGGCGCTCGTTTAAAACTATCGTTTAAATCAAACGTATGAATAATACGGGCGTATTAATTTGTCAAGGATTTTTTGAAGCGGTGGTATTCGGTTAGTCTCCGGGGGAAACCAGGTCGTTTTTTTCTGGTTACGTGGAATGTGTCAGATATTGAGAAAAAACAGGCCACGAATCTCACGAATTGCACGAAAGAAGCGGGCCACTAATTTCACGAATTGCACCAACCGCTTGGGTGAGGCCCGGCCCGGCAAGACACGCCCCCGCTCATCCCGCCGAGCCTTTGTGTGATTCGTGCAATTCGTGGCAGATTATCCCCTAGCAAGTACGAGAATCATCACGAATTCCCCCCAAGACTAACGGGCTACAAGCGGTGGATAGTTTGGAATTCGGATTGGGGCGGGTGTGGTTTTTATTCTTTAGGGTCTCTGAGGTCTTCGTGGTTTGCTTTTAACTGCCCACCGCAACGACCCCAAGGACCTCAAATTAGTCCAATCACTCACCAGATTCCCGGAAGCAAGCGATAGTGCGTTGCTTGGATGTACTCCTCATAGCCCGAGAGCTCGCGCCGGAGCGTCCTATCCTCCAACGCGGTTCGCAAGACGAAGAGTACAATGCACATCCCGTCGGGCACGAAGCTCCAGGCGGAGCCAAGGATCAACGGGCATCCCAGCATCATCACGATCATCGCCAAGTACATCGGGTGTCGGATGAATCCGTATGGACCCGTGGTGATTACTCTTTGATCCCGGTCGGCCTGAATGCGGACGCTCTTCTCCAGATAGGGATTCGTCGCTAAGCACCAGCATATAGCGGCCATTCCCAGCACATGGAGAGCGACTCCCGCGTAGAGCCACCCAGCGGATATGGAAGACCAGCCGAAGCGGACCGCGTCCATGCCGGCAACAATCCAAATCCCGACGGTCGCCAGCGTGATGATGCTGGTCAGAACCTTGTCGAAAGTCTTGGTGTTCTCGTGTTTCTTATGGCGTTCGACAATCGCCTGCGGATTTATTCGGAGAACGATAGAGGCATTCACCGCCAGACAGAAGAGTCCTACGCCCAGATAGATCCATGCCCTCGCCCAATACAGTGTGCCGGCTGCAACCAGGAGAACGGCGCCCATAAAAACGAATTGGAGCACCATCTTCAAAAGGGTCAGGCCAAGCCCCGGAACCCTCGTGTTGGCACCAGCCGTTGTGGGCTCATGAATGGCCGGCATATCAATGTGATTTGCTTCCAGGCGTTCCATGGCTTTCCTCCCTTCTGATTTCGCCATCCGGGTGGATGGCTTCGGATATTCTTTCAAAGACTCCCTGGCTCATGCGTTCGATCGAGCCCTTGGGTGCACCCAGGATCCGTTCCACAAACTCTAGATTCAGGTTTGCCCGCCGCTGGAGAAACGATAGAACCTCCGGGTCTTGTTTCCTCTCGAGCAAAGTCCGCGTCTGGATTTCAGCCATAACGTTCATCATGCTGAGCAGCAGCACCGCTGTCTCCTCGGGATCAGCAACATCGAAGACGCCTTCCTGGACCCCTTGGGACAAGATGCGCGACACCAACGGTTTCATGAGAGCGACGATTCTCTTGTCAATCTTGTGCCGGATGATGATGTTCTCGTCCCGATAGAGGACCTCGGCCACTGCCATGACGGCACCGATGTTGGCCAAGCGCCACCTTCGAGAGACGGAGATATAACTGTTTAGCTTTCCGAGGGCCGAGAGTGCTTGGGTTTCCACAACCAGCCTCAGTTCCTCCAAACCTTGGGTGATTATGCGGTCGATGACGGCATCCAACACCTCTTCCTTGTTGGAGAAATAATGATAGAAGGCTCCCTTGGAGACTCCGACCTTTTCGATGACGCTCTCGATGGTGGCTCTGTCGTATCCCATGGAGGAAAACAGATCCCACGCCGCGTCAATCAGCTTTGATCTCAAGTCTGTTCTTTTCGGCCTAGCCACCAAGTTTTCACCTCGATCTAATATTAGATACCGACCGTCGGTATGTTTTATAACCCCTTTTCTTTCTTTTGTCAAGTGTCATTTTCTGTTTTTGCTTGGTGCGACCCTGATCCCTCCATGCCCGGATAAACTTTGGCCGTGACGGACGATGTCTGCTTCCACGTCCCGGCCGTGATGTCGCTGGCTACCAATCAGCCTTCTCTCGGTCGCACTGTTCTGGCGATGCGTTTCGCCTGTGCGAGATCTGCCACTCGGAGGTCATAGGCTGACTGCAGATTCATCCACGAACGAGCATCTGTCCCAAATTGCGGTGTAACGATAAAGATCGATGAGATGCCTTATTGTGAATAGTCGCCTTCATTAACCGTTTTTTTCGTGGACGAGGTTCTGGCCGGTTTTCAGGGCAGATCGGTGATCGCTCTGTCCTGATGAGACTTGGGGTGAGTTGATTTAACCTGGAACCAGGTCATCCAAAATGAGCACGTCCAAATTCGCCACACGCCGAAAAGCTGGATCGTTGGAAATAAATCCGGTGGCTTGTGACGCCACGGCTGATGCAGCCTGGATGGCATCCGGCGTCTTGAGATTGAATTCGGCCCTGAGGCGTGCGGCCGAATCAGCGACAGGAAGCGTCAGTTCGACCCAATGCAGATTTGGATGGGTGGAAAGCAAGGCATAAAACCTATTGACGGTATCGACATCGGATCGCCGATATGGCTGAACAAGCAACTCCAACATTGTAACGGTGGATGTGACCGCGTGTGATCTCGGTTCATCCAGCCACCGGAAGATCGGGTGCACAAGCCCGATATATTTCGGGTTTTCCTCCACCTCGAAGATGAAAACGCTGCTGTCGAGGCCGATCTTTTGATGTCGTTTCAGAAATCCCGCGAGAGAATGTCTGCCCACTACCAGCTATCCTTTTCCCTTTGGAGGTAATTCTTCGCATAATGAGTTGGGCTGATGCCGCGAAGTGCATCCGAGTATCTCTTGGGCTTGCGCATAAGGACGATCATATCTCCTCGAACCACGACGAGAATCTTGTCGGCCGGCTTGAGCCCAAGCACCACTCGGGCCCCTCGGGGGATTACGATCTGGTTTTTACTGGACAACTTTGCTTCATACATTTTGCACCTTCCCTTTACTATTCTATCTTTGGTAAAGTCGCTTGTAAAGCAAACCGCCGGCCAATCAGATGCGAAGTTCCCAAGCTCCCCGATAGCGGATGACCGTCACGCGTCTTTGGAAAGTCTGGAGATTTCCTAGCCTGTCCCCAGCTGCGCTGGTAAGCTGAGAAAAGTATGAATTCGCATTTGTTAATTACGACACTGGCCTCCAGTCCGATCGGAGGGATGGCAGCTTATATGGATCGGCAGAAGGATTCGAATGGAAACCCTGCTTCAGGACCTGCGATACGCTTGTCGGATGCTGGTGAAGAATCCCGGGTTCACGGTCATCGCCGTGTTGACCTTGGCGCTTGGCATCGGCGCTAACTCCACCATCTTCAGTTGGATCAACTCGACCCTTCTCGACCCCATCCCCGGCATCACGCGCACCGGCGACCTCGTCACCGTCATGAGGGGAGAACCTAGCGAACACCCCACCCCGCCGTTCTCTTACCCGGACTATGTGGACCTGCGCGCGGGGAACCAGAGCTTAGCCGGCCTTCTGGCATATCACGACGATTTCGTGTCCCTCACCGGCAGCGGCAAGCCGGAGCGCATTTACGGGGCTTTCACCGCCGCGGATTATTTCAACGTGCTCGGCGTGAGGCCCATTCTCGGCCGTGGCTTCCTGCCGGCGGAGGAGGAAAAGCCCGGAGGCACGCCGGTGGTTGTAATTAGCTACGGTCTGTGGCAGAGCCATTTCGGCGCGGATCGCTCCGTCATCGGCAGGGCAATCCAGATTAACCGGCATCTGTGCACGATTGTCGGAGTAACTCCTCCGAGTTTTCAGGGATGCAAGACCGGGCTGCGCACGGACGTTTGGATTCCTCTGGGTTACCGTGGAGATCAGTTGCGCCGGCGTGACAATTATTGGTTCAACGTGCTTGGGAGACTCAGGCCCGGGATCGATCGCCGCCAAGCAGAGAGTGAACTGAACATCCTGATGCAACAGATCGTCGAACAGTATCCCGACTCCCACCGGGGGCCCAACCAGGTCACGCTGGATCCGCTCTGGCGCTCTCCTTTTGGCGCCAACGTCTATTTATACAAGACGCTGCCCATGCTGCTGGCCCTCGCGGCGGTATTGCTATTGCTGGCGTGCGCGAATGTTGCCAATCTGCTGCTGGTACGCTCGGTGGCGCGGCGGCGCGAGATCGCCATTCGTTTGTCCATCGGCGCAAGCCGCGGGCGGCTGATCCGCCAACTCCTGGTGGAGACCCTCCTGCTGGCTCTAGCCGGCGGCGCGCTTGCCATGTTCCTCACCACCTGGACTGCTGGGACGTTCAAAGCCTTCATCCCGCCCATGAGTCTCCCTCTCACGCTCAATGGCCGCGCGGATCGCACCGTGATTGTGGCAACGGTCGTAATCTCGATGCTTACGGCCGTGATTTTCGGTATCCTGCCGGCGCTGCGCTCTTCGAGGCTCGCACCGGCGTCGGTCCTGAAAGAGGAAGCGGGCAGCATCTCCGATGGACTCCACAAGTCGCGGCTATCGAGCGCGCTTGTGGTGGCGCAAATCTCTCTTTCGCTGCTACTGCTGATTTGTGCCGGTCTCTTTATCCGCAGCTTACAGAACGCGCAGCGATTGGATCCCGGCTTCGACCCGAACCACGTGCTGCTTGCTTCCTATGAGCTCGGGCCCGCCGGTTATTCGGGAGCTCAAGGCATTGCGTTCGACCGGCAACTGCTTGCCAAACTCGAGGCACTCCCTGGAGTTGCGGCCGCGACCCTGGCGGATTTCTCGCCGCTCAGTTTCACGCTCCACACCAATTACGTCCACCCCGATGGTTACGTGCCCCAGCTCCGCGAATCGATGGAAATCAGTCGTGCTATCGTGGGTCCGAACTACCTTCGGACGATGCGGATTCCTCTCATTGCCGGGCGAGACTTTACACCACAGGACGCCGAGAAGTCGCAGCGGGTAGTAATCATCAATCAGGAATTCGCCGAACGCTACTGGCCGCATCAGGACGCGATCGGCAAGAGGATCAACGTGTGGGGCCAGGGGTTCGCGGTCGTCGGCGTGGCTCGAAATGGCAAGTACCGCCGCCTGGTTTATGCTCCGGAGCCTGTCATTTTTTTGCCGCTGTTCCAGGCCTACTGCGATCTGGTGATCATCCACGCGCGGGTGGCGGGCGATCCGCAAGTTTTCGCCTCGGCCGTTGAACAAAGCGTCCACGAACTCAACGCCGATTTGCCGGTATTCAATGTGACGACACTCAAGTCAAGCATGCAGCTTGGAAGCATCTTTGAACGGCTCGCCGGAACATTCGCAGGCGCATTTGGCTTGCTCTCGCTGGTCCTCGCTGCCGTAGGAATCTACGGGGTAGTCGACTATACGACGCGCCAGCGCACGCATGAAATTGGCATTCGCGTGGCACTCGGTGCGCAGCAGGGCGACGTTTTTCGGCTTGTGCTGAGCCAGGGTCTCCGGTTGGCACTCATTGGCTTGACCTTTGGACTCGGGGTGTCGTTTGCGCTTACACGCTTCCTGCGCAGCATGCTATTCGGCGTGACAGAAATGGATGCGCTGACGTTTACGAGCGTCTCGGCCTTGCTGTGCATTGTAGCGCTCGCCGCGTGCTATATCCCGGCACGGCGGGCGGCGAAGGTGGATCCGATCGTTGCGTTGCGATACGAGTGAAACGCATTGCGTGTACGAAGCGCGCTGATGAAGCCGTGATTGTCGAGGGAATAGCCCGCGAGGTTGGCGAGCCCCTCCTCCGGCGCAAATTCATGGCCGCGTACGAGAGGAAGTACCACTGGGACATGTCGGGGTACCAGCAGGAGCCGGTCACTGCTGTCATTCCGCGCCTGGCATTCGGGCTATCCGAGAAAGATTTCCTCAACGCGGCGACACGCTGGCGATTCGAGGACTGAGGCGCGGCAAACCGCTGGATTGAGGTCGCGGCCTTTGGGATTCCTGCCGCACGAATCCCCCTTTTTATTGAATGCGCTGCGTACTAACATTAATCCTTATGCTATTGGGTTTACCGATGGAGAAGCTTGAAACCATTCTCGATGAAGAACTGCGCATGAGCGCGCAGTATCTGTCTCAGCGTCTCATGCCTGCGGCTGGGGCCATTCCCCACGTCCCAGGCATTGACATCTATGGCATGACCCTCCCATTCAATGGCATTGCGGGCGGGGATCTCGTTACCTATTTAAACTTCCAGGAGCGGTATGATTTGGATGTGCGCGTCCGGCGAGCCGTCAATCAGGGACAGGTCGGCATGGCACAGAGACTTAAGAGACTCAAACGAGAGGGTGGCATCCTTGTCGCTGACGTGGCCGGGCATGATTTGACCGGCGCTGCTCGGGCGCTGCTGTTGCATCAGGCCTTTCATACAGCGGCGTTATATGAAATGGATTTAAATGGTGAAATCACAGTGCGCCTCTTCGAGCAAGTCAACACGCGTTTTTGCAAGTCCACTACATTGCGCAACCTTGCCGCGGATCCGGACGAGGCGAGTTTCATCACAATCATCTACGGTGAGATTTCTCACACGGGCCGCTTCCGCTTTGTAAGTGCCGGCCATCCGCCGCCGCTCGTTTTCTCCCGCGAGTACGACCGCTTTGTAGAGATCAGTCAGGACCGGCTCGTCAGCTACCCGCCCATCGGGCTCCAACCAAGTGAAGATCACGCAGATGCCAGGCGTTACCAGCGGGCGCTGGGCTATAAAAAACGTTACACGGTCAACGAGCTCAATCTGATGGGTCAGGGCGACGTGTTGTTTCTTTATACAGACGGTCTCCTCGATCCCCTCTCTTCTTGTTATACGCAGGTTCAAATGGAAAGGGTTGTTTCCCGCGCAAGAGACGGTACTGCGAAGGAGATCTGCGAGGCGATAGTGCAAGATCAGCGCGCCACAGCTGAACAGACTGACGATCTCAGTCTCGTGGTGGTCAAGTACCACTAACCCGGACACCCCAGCTTGTTTTTAAGATTTATCCGGGGACCCAGTCAGAAGACGGGAGGCAGCGCTTCAGATCCGTGAGAGCCATCCACTGCTGAGTTGGGGTCGTGTCACAACGACCTGGAGCAGTAAGTCATAGGATTACGCCGCCCCGGCGATCTCTGTGTCCGCCGTACCTCCGAGGCGAATCCCTGGGAACAAAAATCTTGCCGTGTTCGTATCTAGCCGATACGCAAGGTATTCGTGTGCCTGGTGGAGGAACAATGGAATCCCTTTGGCAGGATGTTCGCTACGCGGCGCGCGTGCTGTGGGCTAAGCCCGGCTTCACTGCAGTCGCTGTTGTGACTCTGGCTCTGGGCATCGGCGCTAACTCAGCGGTCTTCAGCGTCGCCGATGCGTTTCTGTTCCGGCCGCTGCCGTTTCGGGACATGCATCATCTCGCCGCCGTCATGGAAATCCGTACCGGGCTGACCGAGGACTGGAGCGGTGTTGCGCCGGCGAATTTTCTTGATTGGAAGCGGCAGTGCCGGTCGTTCGAGCGACTGGCAGGATATGCCTGGTCCGAAGTGAATCTTACGGGCGAAGGCGATCCTGAGAAGCTGAGCGCTACGCTGGTAACTACGGATTTCTTCCCCCTGTTGGGAGTCGAGCCCCTGTTGGGACGATATTTCCTAGTTGGAGAAGATCAGGCTGGGAGGGAGCAGGTGGTCGTTCTAAGCCGCGGACTCTGGGAGCGGCGGTTCGGCGGCGACCCGAGTGTGGTGGGCAGAACCGTGAAGATCGACGGCCGGAGCTGCACAATTGCTGGCGTAATGCCGAAGCAGTTTGTCTTTCCGATGGCGGCCGAGCTGTGGATGCCGCTGGCGATGAGCCCGAAAGACCTGGCAGACCGCACTTCGCGTTACGTGCGCGTGTTCGGGCGGCTCAGGTCCGGTGTCTCCGTATCGGCAGGCGCAGGCCGAGATGGAAACGATCGCCCGTGGGCTGGCGGCGGCCTACCCGGAAAACAAGGGCTGGCGCGCGAAGGTTGAGTCCTTGAATGAAACCGTGGTGGGCGAGTTGACGCGCCAATACACGTTCCTGATGCTGGGCGCCGTCGGCTTCGTGCTGCTTATTGCTTGTGCGAACGTGGCGAATCTTCAGTTCGCCCGCGCGGCGGCGCGGGCTAAGGAAGTGGCAGTCCGGGCAGCGCTTGGAGCGAGCCGCTGGCGGGTGGTCCGGCAATTGCTGGCCGAGAGTGTTCTTGTCTCGCTGCTGGGCGCGTCGGCCGGCCTGCTGTTTGGCGCGTTGGGCATTAGAATGATCCTCTCAAATATGCCTCCCGACGTGGCACGCTGGATCGCAGGTTGGAACGAAATCCGGCTCGACCTGCGCGTGCTTGCCGGCACGCTTGCCGTCGCGCTGCTGGCAGGGATCACCTCGGGGCTCGCGCCCGCAATCCAGAGTTCGAAGCCGGACCTCAACGAGACACTGAAGGAAACCGGGCGGACCTCCACGGGACGGTCGCGTCAGCGAATCCGGAGCTTCCTGGTCGTTGCGGAAATGGCTTTGGCGTTTATCCTGCTGATTGGCGCAGGGCTGATGGTAAGAGGCCTGCGGGCGCTGATCGATCTGAATCAAGGATTCGAGCCGGCGACCATGCTGACCATGCAGCTCAATCTGCCGGCGTCGAAGTATAAGACGGCTGCGCAGCGCACGGCATTCTATGAGCAGGCGTTGCGAAACCTGGAGTCGATCCCCAGCGTGCGCTCGGCATCGCTCGTGAGCGCCGTTCCGTTCTCGCCGGCCGGCATAAGCATGAGCGATCTGACCATCGAAGATCGACCGGCAAAAGATCTGGGTGAAGTCTGTGAAGCTCAGATTCAAATCATCAGCTCGGCGTATTTCCGGGCGATGCACGTCCGGCTGCGCGAAGGAAGAGAGTTGAATGACGGCGATGTCATGGATTCCCTGCCGGTGGCTGTGATCAGCGCGAACCTCGCTCAACGCTATTGGCCGGGCGAAAATCCGATCGGGAGGCGCTTAACACTTGGGCGTTCGAGCTCGGGCAGACATTGGCTGACAGTCGTCGGAGTGGCCGCAGATGTGAAGCAGCACTGGATCAGCCGCGAGGCGACACCGACTTTGTACCTGCCGTATCGGCAGGTACCGCCCGCGTATTCGAGTATCGTCGTTCGGACCGATGGCGATCCGATGCGGATTGTGCGGCTGGTGAGGGCTCAGATTGTTGCCGTCGATTCGAATCAGCCGATCTATGATGTCAAGACGCTACAGCAAGTAATTGCCGAATCCACTGTCGGCCTGGCGTATATCGCGGTGGTCATGACGATACTGGGAACAGTTGCGCTCGTTTTGTCATCAGTCGGCGTGTACGGAGTGATGGCCCACTCGGTGAGCGAGCGAACGCACGAGATCGGCATTCGCATGGCCCTGGGCGCCGGGCGGAAACAGATCTTGAATATGGTGCTCGGACGAGGGGCGGGGCTCTCTATCGGCGTTCCTGCTTCGGTGGTCCTCGCCCGCATGCTCGCGAGCATCATTTTCGGCGTCAGCGCAACTGACCTTACAACGTTCGTTGGCCTGATGGTGATCTTGACGGCGATTGCGCTGTTGGCTTGTTACATCCCCGCCCTCCGCGCCGTGAGGGTGTCCCCGATCACAGCGCTGCGGCACGAATAAGATGGGGGACAGTCACGAATGGCACGAAGTTAAGCTCGGATTTCTCTGCCGCCCTTTCAGGGCTATATGTTCATTGTCCACCAACCCCGGGTTCGCTTCGCTCACCCGGGGCTACTCTCTGGCGCCCCTCCGGGACTCAAATGCCGCCCTCTGATTATGTGTACTGCGCCGCCCTGGAAGGGCGGCAAGAGAATAGCCGGGGGCAAGCGAAGAGGTTGTCTCAAAACAACCCAAAACAAGCACTCTGTGGGGGCGGGCTTTAGCCCGCGCCCCCATAGCCTCAAGATAGAAATGAGCTCATCAAATGCCGCATCTATTTGAAGAAGTGGCTTTTGCATTTGATGGCTATCCTGACCCATGAAGTCATTCGGACAGGCTGAAGCCCGTCCGCACAGAACTCAAAGCTAGTTTTGAGACGGCCGCGAAGCGCCGCCCCCGGGTCAAAACACTGCTGGGGAAAGATCCGCACCTGAAAAGCAGGTGCGGAACAACCATAAGGGGCGACAGCGCGTATCTGTGCTTAACTTCGTGCCATTCGGGACAGTCACCAATACCCAGCTGAATGCTGACAGCTGATGGCTGACAGCTCGGCGTGGCCGGCGGTCACAATTTAACGCCCTGTTTGGATGTGGCCGCCGGCCACGCCGTGTAATTCCTGGCAGATGATCCCCTAACAAGTGCGAGGATTATCACGAGTTCCCCCTAAGACCAAGCGAACTTCATTGACGCGGTTGCAGGACGTCTGCTGTAAACCTTTTAGATTCGCGACCGTATCAAGGGTATGCATTTCGTGGAAGGCATCATGGTCGCACTGGAAGCCCTATGGGGCAACAAGCTTAGGACTATCCTGACGCTGCTGGGGAATATTGTCGGGGTGATGTCGGTAATTGCGGTCGTGAGCATTATTGACGGCATGAACTCCTATATCCGAACGGAGGTTGCCGACGAGGGATCGGGTGTGTTCAGTGTACAGCAGGTGAACACGCTCGACATCCTCTCCGATTTCGATAAGTTCCTGAAGTCACTGCACAATCCGAAAGTCACGCTGCTGGACCTTGCGATCCTGCGCGAGCGCGTGACCCTGGCGGAGTACATGGACGCCACCCAAGGAGCCGGTGCGGAGGTGCGATATCAGCGACACAGTATCAAGTCGGTCAGCATCCAGGGGCGGACCGAGAATTATCCAATGCTGGGCAAATGGGAATTGAAGGACGGTCGGCACTTCTCATCCCAGGAGGTCCAGCGCAGCGCCGAAGTGGCTGTCATCGGATTCGACATCGCGGATCGCATGTTCCCCGGGATCGATCCCATAGGAAAGGACATCAAGATTGCCGGTATCAACTTCAGCATCATTGGGGTCCTGGCGAAGAAGGCCGGCACGCTCGGCGGCGGTCGGAATCTCTTTGTGGTTGTGCCCCTCACTTCGTTGCAAAGGCTCTTCGGCGCGCACCGCTCCATCGCCATCTACGTAAAATCCGCGGACCTCGATCGCGTCGGCGAATGTGTTGACCAAGTAAGACTGACGATGCGGACCCTGAGGCACCTGGGGCCCAAGCGCGAAGACAACTTTGCCATTGTGACCTCCGACAATCTCCTGACCCTCTGGGAAGGGATCAGTAAGGGGATCTTCGCAGCACTGATCGGAATCGTTTCCATCAGCCTCGTGGTGGGTGGCATCGTCATCATGAACATCATGCTTGTTTCCGTCACGGAGAGGACGCGCGAGATCGGCATTCGGAAAGCTGTGGGGGCGACGCGGATGAACATCCTCTGGCAGTTCCTGGTAGAAGCGATCACGCTTTCCAGCGTCGGCGGTATTCTCGGCATCCTCTTTGGTTTCGCCATTGCGGCGCTCGTCGCATACTTCTCGATTTTGCCTTATGCGATAAAAGTCTGGTCCATCTTTGTCGGCCTCAGCGTCACGTTTGCGGTGGGAGTGTTTTTCGGCGCCTATCCCGCGCTGCAGGCTGCTCGGCTCGATCCCATCGAGGCACTGCGCTATGAGTAAAGAACGCGGCAAGGCTTTGATCTTCGAAAATCTTGCGATCGCCCTCGATATACTGCGCGCGCACAAAATGCGCAGCGCGCTGATTGTTCTTGGAGTATCCATCGGGGTTGCGGCGCTGATGGGCATGGTGTCGATCCTTCTTGGCCTGGGGCAAAAAATAGCTCGTGACATCCACTCTTCCGAGCAGACAATCGTACAGGTTGTGAAATTCGACTTTTTCGTGTCCGGCTTTGACGAGGCAATGCTGCACCGGAAGGACATCACCGAAGAAGACGCCAAGGCCATCCGCTCGGAGTGCCCATCACTGCAACACGTTGGATACTTTGTGGAGTCGGGACACGGGCCATTCACCCTCCGCGCCGGAAATGAGAAGAGCCGCATGATCCAGGTGGCAGGCACCGAACCCACTCTCATGGATATCTGGAACCTCGACCTCGAAGGGGGACGCATGTTCACAGCTGAGGAAGTGTTTCACCGTGCCAAGGTGATTGTGCTGGGCCACAGCCCCCGGCGCGATCTCTTTCCTCTCACCGACCCGATCGGGAAAAGGGTAAAGATCGGAAACGACGACTACACTGTCATTGGCACCTTTGTGGAGCGCAAAACCCTTTTCGGCGCTTTCGCGGAAAACTTCGCTTTTATTCCATACACCGCTTATATGGCGACACTCTGGAAGGAGCACGACCCGAGCAGCGCAGTCGGAGCCGTGCGCGAGGGTGTGAGCCTTGAGGCGGCCAAAGATGAGGTCATCCGTGTGATGCGCCAGCGCCGGAGACTCAAGGCCAACCAAGATAACGACTTCGCGGTCTCAACGTCCGATGCGGCGCTCGAGTTTCTCAGCAGGATCACTGCACCTATCGCAACAATCCTCGCGGCTATTTCATCGATCGGGTTGCTGGTCGGCGGCATCGGCGTGATGAACATGATGCTGGTGTCGGTGACGGAACGCACTGGTGAAATCGGCATTCGCAAAGCCGTGGGCGCGACACGTCAGGACATCCTGTGGCAGTTCCTGATCGAAGCGGGTACGCTCACCGGCGTCGGTGGAATCGTAGGGACGGGCATGGGACTCGCCGCGGCGCTCGGCGTTTCCGCCCTGACTGGCCTGCCTAGTGCGCTGTCGCCTTTCTACATCATCCTTTCTGTTACCTTCTCCATCAGCATTGGCCTGTTTTTTGGGCTCTATCCCGCCAACCGCGCCTCGAAACTGGATCCCGTCCAAGCGATGAACTACGCCAAGAATTGACGAGTGAACCCAGAGTTCACCGAATGGTCCCGGGCCCACCCACTTCAGATCGCCCATAAGCTCACCACGCTCGTTGTAGTAGCAGCGGCAATGGGTGCGCAGCTCATCGTAGAGCTTTGTTCGTGCCCTGTGCAGGCGCATCTTTGCGGTTTCAAGCGGAAGGGAAAGCCTTTTGGCGATTGTGGTGATCGCACAGCAGCTTGCACTCCAATACCCCAACACGAATAAAGGTAACAGGATGCACCTTGATGCGGAATACATCCGCACCATGCGCGCGCCGTTGGTGAGGGGACGTTGGTTCAATCGGACCGAGGAAGAGGAGAGTCGGGCGGTAGCCGTGGTAAACGAAGCCATGGCCCGGCGACTCTGGCCCGGCCGGCCCGCGTCGATCCCATAGTCGCCCTGTGCTACGAGTAAGGTCTCCAAAATCCCGCGTGCTGCCGGGTTTTTACTACATTTCCATGTAGGGCATCGCCGGCACCTTGCCGAGGAGCCGCGCATACACCGTCAGCGCCCCGCGATGGTGCGCCGTATGATCTGTCAGCGCGCCGAAAATGGTGTGCCTCGGCTGCCCACCCATGATGGGCCCCGGGGGCAGCAGCTCCGCCCATTCCGTTTCGGTATGTGATTCGATGGTTGTCCGCGCGGTAGCGCATGCCCTGTCCAGCCAGTCGCGCGCTGCAGCCAGAGAAGTTGCCGCGTGAACCTCGCAATTCATTCGTTCGAAGTCCATGTCGAATCCGCCGGCTGCGAACGTGCCCCGGAAGAACCAGTCGACCGTTTGTGCAACATGGGCTGCCACTTGCGCTATTGTGAACATGCCCTCCTTCGGCGCAAACGTTGAGTCGGCTTCCTCCAGAACTCTGGTTGAGCGGTCAAAATACTCCTTCAGCGCGGCGATTTCGCCCAGCATCGCCTCCCTATTCATATCAATCCTCCTCCTCGATTATGAGGCTCTTTGTGTTTCTTCGTGGTCTTCGTGTCTTTGTGTTGTCCTTTAAGAAAATGAGCAAGGTATCGGCCTGTGTGGGAGCGCTTCTCCCTCACGATTTCCTCGGGGTGCCTTCGGCAACCACCTCGCCACCCCTCTTGCCGCCCTCGGGGCCGAGATCGATGACCCAATCGGCGTGGCGAATGACGTCGAGGTTGTGTTCTCTCGCCAAGGATCCTGATGCTATCGCCACAGCCATTTCCCTTGCAAGCGCCGAGTATTACCTTGGCATAGTTTCGGTGTCGCGCTCGCCCAATCCATGATGGCGCCCGCACGCACTCAAGCGAGCCGTCATCGGCCGGCATAGCGAACAAGAGGTCGAATGGCAAACTCCAGCAACGCCGCGAAAGCCGCCGAGCACGGGATCGTCAAGATCCAGGCCCAGACAATGTTCCGTGCAATCCCCCAGCGCACCGCCCTGAGCCGCTGGATCGAGCCAACCCCAACAATTGCCCCGGTAATCGTGTGGGTAGTGCTCAAAGGAATGCCGAGGAAGGAAAGAAACACTATGGTCGCCCCTCCACCAGTCTCGGCGCAAAACCCTCCTACTGGCTGGAGCTTGGTAAGACGCATCGCGAGGGTCTTGACGATACGCCACCCACCAGAGTAGGTGCCCAGGGCGATCGCAGCGTGGCAGGACAGAATCACCCAGAGTGGAACGATCACTCTCCCCGAGTCCGGAGCCGGCAGCAAGTGCGCCGAGATGAGAAGAGCGACGATGATCCCCATGGTTTTCTGAGCGTCGTTCATGCCGTGACTGAAGCTGAAAATCGACGCGGATACAAGCTGACCGCGACGAAAAACGTGATCCACTTTCCTAGGAGACGAGTTTCTGAAAAGGAAGTACATCAACATCATCATGAGCCGTCCCAATACCAACCCCACGAGAGGGGCAATTACTATGTAGGGCACAACCTTCATCAAGCCCTCTAGCTTCAGCGCAGCCAGCCCCGCATGCGACACAGCCGCTCCCGCGAATCCGCCGACGAGAGCATGTGAGGAGCTCGAGGGAAGCCCGAAATACCAGGTAATGATATTCCAGATAATGGCAGCAAGCAGTCCGAACAGCACCATGTAAGGATCGAGAAACTGCGGACGAACGATGTCCTTGCCGATGGTAGATGCGACCTTGGTTTCGAAAAAGAATGCTGCGGCGAAATTCCAGAACGCCGCCAGGATTACCGCAGCGAGCGGCGACAGAACATGCGTGGCCACGATGGTAGCGATCGAGTTGGCGGCGTCGTGAAAGCCATTTAGAAAATCGAACGCAAGGGCGATAAAGATGACAACGCACACAAGAATAATCTGACTATCCATCTAACCTCCATGCCCCCTCCGCCGAAGAGCTCCAGGTTGCTGGCGCGCCTTCATCTTCAGGCCTGAGGCGGGACGAGACGCAGGACGATTATCAGAGCGCTGGGCATGGCAGAATATGAAGATTATGTGAAGACTCCGTTAAGAGCCGGTTAAGATGCCCGCAAGACTATTTTGGTGGGCGGTCGCAGACTTCGTCTGTTTCGTCTGAAAATGCAAAGGGGGCACGGCGCGCCGTGCCCCAAAGGTCTTGAAATTGTTACAGGATCGCGTCCGCCGCAACAAATCAAAAGCTGAAACGGAGGTCGAACTGGATCTGCCGGTTTGTCCCCTGTCCAACCGTACGTTCCACTGTCTGGTTCAGGACGCCAAACGTGCCTGCCGCTGCGGCAGTATAGGGCTGCCCGGGCTGAAGCTGGTTCGTGCCCGTTCCCAGGACGTTGGGAAGGGTGGCTGGCGGATTGAGGAAGTTCGTCAGATTGAAGATATTGAAGAACTCGGCGCGGAACTCAATACCTGAGGATTCCGTCAAACGGAACTTTTTGTTGACGGTGAAGTCACACTGCCGGAAGTTCGGTCCCTTGAGCGCTCCGCGCATAAGATTCCCGACGGTTCCCGGCTTTGGTGTTGTGAATGCCGCCGGGTTCAGGAAGGCTCGGTCAGCATCGAGGAACGGGCTGACGCCGGGAACGACGTCAGGCCTGCGCACGTTACGCGATGCGCCGCCGCCGGGCGTGTTGATGACCGCAGTTCGGCCGGCCCCGGGGGAATTGTAGACAAGTCCGGCACCGTCTATATAGACGATGTCGTTCCGCCCAATGCGCGCGTCGATGGGAAGCCCTGTGCGCGCGTTCACAATGGTACCGACTTCCCAATCGCCCAGCAGTGTCCTTGCTGCGCCAGAAAGGTTCTTCCCGAAGGGCAAGCTGTACACCGCACTCACGTTGAAGGACTGGCGGACATCGAAGTTGTTGTAGCCGTAGTCGTTATTGAAGTCGAACGGGTTGTTCGCAGTCAGAGCATCGTTCGATCCTGACGTGTTGCCGTAACTCCTGCCCCACGTGTATTGGGAGTTCAGCGTGAGTCCGGTAGTGAATCGCCGCCCGAAGGACACCTGCATGGCATTGTAGTTATCCTTGCCGCCGCTGGTCTTGTAGTCCACCTCCGCGTAAGGCCTGAGCACCGTACCGTCAGTATTAACGATATCGAACTGGCGTATTACAGTAGCGGCCTTGGTTGGGTCGGCGCTGGTAATGACTCTGGTGATCTTGTTGCTCCAGGCGCGCAAGAAGAGGTTGCGTCCCAGGTCGCCGACGTAGGCCAAGGTCATGTTGAATTTGTAAGGGAGTTCCTGCTGGATAGAAAGGCTGTACTGATAGATTCGCTCAGGGATACTGTAATTGGGGTCGTAAGCCCGTGGCTGATACTGACGGTTGTTGGGATTGTTGACGAAATTGCTCCGCAAAGCCTGAATGTCGATCGGGTAGGTTCCGCCGCTCTGCGTTACATTGATCCGGTCACTCTGAATCGGCTGGATCTGGTCTTCAATCTGCCCCGGTCCGTAAAACATTCCGAACCCAGCGCGCACGACGGTCTTTCCTCCACCGAGCAATCCTGTCCCGCCGTAGTTCGGCGACCAGGCGATGCCAAGGCGCGGACCAAAGTTCGTTTTCACCGACTTATAGTATTGCCTGTCCGGTGGAAGGAGCGTGCCTGTGGTGATGTCAAACTGGACATCGAGGTTCCGGTCTTCGTGAAATGGGGTGTAGTACTCGTAGCGCAAGCCATAGCTGAGAGTCAGGTTGGGCCTGAGCTTCCACTCGTCTTGAGCGTAACCGATGTAGAACTCCGTTTTGCCCAATCGGTTTCCAGTTGCCCCGTTATTGAAGGGGCTTGGGTCGCTCACGTCTCCGCCATAACTCACACTGGTGAGCTTGTTGGCGAGGAAGTCGTTCAGGTTAGCGAAGGTGTATGTGGTGCCTCCCAGGATGTTGAGGTAAAGGTTCAGCATACGGACTTCCATGCCGAATTTCAGGTTATGATTTCCTTTTACCCAGCTCAGGTTGTCGATGATGGAGAGCGAGTAGGGCGTGTACGGGAAACCGCGGCCGTTAAAGGAGCTGCTCCCGCGGATCTGGCCGCCGGGAACCGCGATGCCAGAAGACGCCCCCTGGCCGGCGATACCTGTGTTGGCGACACTGCCCGAGATATTAAGAGCGAAGGTTGTCATGTCGATGCCGTTTACCACAGGAGCGGTGCCGGCAACGCGGGTAAGCGCCCCGTTGTAGCCGAACTTGAACTCGTTGACCAGGCGCTGTGTGAGAGATCCTTGCAGGGCAAGGACCGCGTTTTGCGGGACCGTCCTATACTTGGTAATTCGCCCCGTAACTCCTTCCGGCTGGGTGGTCTCGCCCTGGTCTCGCATATAGCGGATGTACATCGAATAGCGGTTGTTGATCTTGTAATCCATGCGCATGGCGCCGGCGTATTCATCGACAGCCACGTCGGTCTGGAGCTGCAAAATATCAAAGTCCGGATTGGTTGAGGCGCCGGGGAGGACGAAAGAGCCTGGACCACGGAAAGCATCAATCATCGGTGCAATCGCCGGTACCGCGCGAGATTTGGTTGAGAGACTGGGAACAGCCTCTACAATGTTGATGCCGGAGCGAAGGCGATAGCCTTCATAGCTGGCGAAAAAGAACACTTTGTCCCTCTTAATAGGGCTGCCTGCCGAGGCGCCGAACTGATTGAGCCGCAGAGGCGATTTGCCGACTCTATCGAAAAAGTTGCGAGCGTCGAAGGCGTCGTTGCGCAGGTATTCAAACAGCGAACCGTGGAACTGGTTTGAGCCGGACTTGGTGATCACGCTTATTTGTCCGCCGCTGCCCGTGCCGTATTCGGCAGGATAATTGCTGGAGTCGACTCGGAACTCCTGCACGTTTTCCAGGCTGGTTTGGAGACGGAAGGGCGATGAAATCTCGCCGTTCATGTTGCCGGGGTTGGAGTCGATGATGGCGCTGCCTTCCACGCCATCAAAGCGGATAGCGTTCTGCTCGTTGGACCGGCCGCTGAAACGGATATCGAAGAACGTGCCGGAGCCGGTGTTTACCGAGCCGGGAGCTTGAAGGTAGAGCTGGGAGAGCTGGCGGCCGTTGAGTGGCAATCCCCCGACTTCGCGCTCATTCACATTCGCGCCGATGCGCGCGGAGCTCGTATCCACGATTGCCTCCTGGGTGGCGACCACGGTCACGCTCTCCGAAATCCCACCCGGATTGAGCACCAGACTGAGCGGTACCGACTCACCCGCCAGGACCGTTAAGACCTTCGTCTCAGCAACTGCGAAACCCTGTGCACTGGCTTTCACGGTGTAGAGGGACGGCTGCAACGAAGGAATGATGAAGTAGCCCTGATCGTTTGTCAGCACCGTGCGCACGGCGCCGTTGCGCTCGTTGATTGCCGATATGGAAGCACTGGGAATCACACCTCCGCTGCTGTCTTTTACGGTTCCGGCGATCTGGGCGACTCCGCCTTGTGCTTGTGCGCGGACGCACAGACCGGCCAACAAGAAAAGTACGAGCGCCGCCTGTTTCCATGCAGAATTGGCATATCGTGTCGAATGCATTTCTCCCCCCTCGAATCATGCGTATGGTTCGCGTGTCTCTCAATGTGGCGGTGGGAGCATCGCACAAATGGGTTAAGATATTATTAAGTGGCTGTTGAAATATCGTTAAATCCCTCCGGTATATAATGCCTTGCGATATGCTGATTCAGAGAAACTCGGTTGTTCGGTCGAGGCCTATGAAACTCCGATTATCCTGGCGACTCGGGCTGGTCCACCTGCCTCTGCTTCTGCTGGCGCTGGTGGCAGCGGACATCTACACCGTGCAAGCCTTGCGCCGCGAGTATCTAAAGTCCGCATTCGACCAACTCGATGCCCTGGCTCGCTTGGCGGCCAGTCGGCCGCCGCGCACTGACAATCTGGCAGAACTACATTCCTGGACCGCGTGGATGGCTCGGAGCGGCGCCCGGCTCACCATAGTGTCTGTCGACGGAACCGTTCTTGCAGATTCGGATGAGCCGCCTGAAAAGATGGAGAATCATGGGGGACGGCCGGAGATTCGGGAGGCGCTCAGGGCCGGCAAAGGGACTGCCGTGCGTTACAGCAACACCCTGGGGCGTGAGCTTGTCTATTTGGCTGTGCGCCACCGGGATTCTTCGGCGACGCCGCCGGCCGTGATTCGACTTGCAGTGCCCCTCACGCGGCTGGATGAAGCTCTCGCAGCCTTTCGACGGCGTCTCTGGATCGCATCCCTGATTATTCTCGTGCTGTCCGGCTGCGTGTCCTTGCTGTTTTTCCGCGCGCTCGCCAATCGCATCGAACGACTGAAACAGTTTTCCATGAGAGTGGCCGGGGGCGACTTCCGTCCGCTGCCCATGGAACGCAAGGATGACGAGCTCTCCGATCTCAGCCGGACTCTCAACGAGACTGCAGCACGCCTGGACAGCACGATCCGAACTCTCACCGAAGAACGCAACCAGTCTGCCGCTATACTGCGCAGCATGGCCGAGGGTGTTGCAGTAATTGGATCCAACCAGCGTCTCATCTTTTGTAACGAGGCTTTCTCCAAGGCCTTGGCAATCGGAGGCTCCGACCTGGAAGGGCGCCCCATTGTGGAGGTAATCCGTCAGTCGGATTTGCTCGAGTCGATACGGGAAGCCCTCGCGGGCAGCGAGAGGGTGAGGACCGAGTTAGTCATCGGGGCCTTGCGGACCCGAAGTTTTTCCGTAACCGCCGCGCCGGTGCGGTCGGGGAGTGCCATCCGGGGAGCGGTGATGGTTCTCTATGACATTAGCGAGCTGAGACGCCTGGAACGCGCACGCCGCGACTTCGTGGCCAATGTTTCTCACGAGTTCAAAACACCCCTGACTGCAATCCAGGGCTTTGCCGAAACGCTTCTCGCAGGTGCAATCGACGACGCGCAGAATCGCATGCGTTTCCTGGAGATCATCAGGAACAACTCCGTTCGCTTGGGACGATTGACCGATGATCTGCTCAAGCTCTCCCAAATCGAGGCCGGCAAGCTTCAGCTTGAGTTTCGCCCCGTGGAGGTTGCCACCGTTATCGAATCCTGCGTCGACATGGCACGTCTGCATGCACAGTCGGAACAACTGACGATCGAGACCGATTACGGGCACGACCTGCCGAAGATCAAGGGAGACATCGGTTCTCTTGAGGAAGTGCTTCAAAACCTGCTCGACAACGCTCTGCGCTACACGCTTCCGGGCGGCCGGATTATGGTGCGGGCATCGGAACAGGATGGTATGGTCGTCATCTCCGTCGTGGACACCGGGATCGGCATACCCAAGGCGGAACAGGAGCGAATCTTTGAACGCTTCTACCGGGTTGACAGCGCCCGATCTCGCGAGCTGGGAGGGACTGGCCTTGGCCTATCCATTGCCAAACATCTGGTGGAGGCTCATGGCGGCCGCATCGAGGTCCAGAGCGAGGTTGGAAAAGGATCTACCTTCTTTGTCATCCTACCCCGCGCTTAACTCCTTCCCCACCGCAATTCTGTTGAAGCGAGGCTCAAGAAACAACGCCAAGAGGTGGAGGGCAAAGAGATTTTTCTCTGCGATCTGAGTGTTTCTGTGGTGCAAGATTACTGGGAGTCTTCCTCCTCACGGAAGCGGTACCCGAAACCGCGAACCGTTTCGACCCATTGGCCGCATTTGCCCAGCTTTCTGCGCAGGGAAACCACATGAACGTCGATAGTGCGCTCCAGCACGGCAATGTCACGCCCCAGCGTGGCGCTGATGATCTCATTGCGGGAGAATACCCGCCCCGGCCGCCCCGCTAGGAAGTGAAGCATCCGGAATTCCGCGGCGGTGAGGGAGATGGCTTTGTTGCCACAGAAAACCTCATAGCGTTCCGGATCGATGGCAAGCTCACCTACGCGGATCAGACCTGGGAGTTGTCGCTGGGGGGAGGTGCGTCGCAGAACAGCCTTGACGCGGGCTGCCAGCTCGCGCGGGCTGAAGGGCTTGGTCACGTAGTCGTCGGCTCCCAGCTCGAGGCCGACAACCCGATCGGACTCTGAGGACTTCGCGGTCAACATGATGATCGGAATGCGCGATGTCCGCTCCGAAGCTCGCAGCTGCCGGCACACCTCGAGCCCGTCGATGCCGGGCAGCATCAGGTCGATGAGGATCACGTCCGGGTTTGCCTGTGTTGCCATCGACATGCCTGCCTCGCCATCGAAGGCGGACGTTATCTGGAAGCCTTCTTTCTCGAGGTTGTATCGGACAAGCTCGATCAGGTCCTTCTCATCGTCAATAACCAGAATGGTTTCTCTAGGCATAGGTCGCGGTCAATGATTTCAAATTGAGGGTTTCGAGTTATCCGGAACGGATCGACTCCTCCGCGTAAAAAGGTGTCTCTCGGCCATCTGGATCCATGAACCCATCAGTGATCCGATAATCCATCGTGTCCAAACCCGTCCCGCCGGGATACGCCAGCCACGCCACCTGCACCGGCGTCGGTGAATTGGGTTGCAGTCTGCTGCTGAGCTGAGGCCAGAACCGCGTGGCCGTAAGCGAGCGCCGTCAGAATCAGAAAATGCGGGAGCTTGTGGCCAGCCAGTCTCATTTTGTAGCGTCCTGCTGACGCATAGTAGCACGCTCTCTGTTGGGAGGAGTAGAGTAGCTGCAATTGGCAGAGGGATCATCTGGAATGATCACAGCGCCTTGAATCCGGCTCTGGCCAACTTGCGAGCCCGGGGATAGATGGAACAGCCGAAGGAGCTCTGCTCTTCGCGCCTACTTGTCCAAAGCAGCCCTCTCCACGAGTCCCATTTCATCCGGGAGACATGGTTTCTTCAGGTAATCCCCGATTCCCAGTCTATGAATGAGGCGCGCGGCCGCGCCGGGCGGCAGCTTTCGGCACCTTAGCGTGGGGCTTCTCCGAAGTCAGACTGTTGAGATATTCCTCGATATTGGTATATCCGTCGCGATCGCGATCGAGAACGGCGTCCCGCGAATCGCGAGGGTTGAGGCCATGGGCGACTTCCCAGGCGTCGGGCATTCCATCATTGTCGGAATCTGCGGGCGGCCGCGCGGAGCGGTACACCGGCCAGCCACCCACCTGCTTCTGAGAATCGATGATCGAACCCGCACGATGGCGAACCTCGTCAACGATTCTGGCATCCACGGAGTCTCGTATCGGCAACGAAGCTCCGACTCTCGCCAGCACCGCCTCGTAAGCCTCACGGGCGGGGAGCGTGCGAACCGGGGGCGCCGCGAAGAGTTCCGCAGCGGTGTTGACCTGTCTCTTGCCGCCTATTTCAACAGGATCGAAGAACAGGGAATTGTCCTCGGTCAGAGAGTTGTTTCCCTCGAAGTAGTTGTCACGAATGTAAAAGAGCAGGTCCGAGGGGCCTCCAATTCGGATCGGGCGGCTGGCCTTGCTGCTTGGGCCGGGCCGGATGTAGTTCGCGACATAATTCACTTTGAGCACGCCTTGCGTCAGGCCTGAGCAAATGGCGCCATAGTCATACATGACGTTGTTGCGGACATCGAAAGTCGGATATGGAGGTTTTCCATAATTGTCGCCGAGCCGCGGATTGCGCGCGTCATTATGTGCCCACAGATTGTGATGCAGCGAAATCGGACCGTTGGCCCGGGCGAGCGATCCGTAGCCGTGCGCCCCCTTCTTGTGAATGCTGTGGTTGAGGGCCTCGGCAATGAGACACCATTGGACTGTTGCATTGCTGACATTACCGGTGAGCGAAAGTGCCTCGTCGACCGACCACGTAGCCGAGCAGTGGTCCAAAACTGTATTGCTCGCACCCGATCCAAGAGTGATGCAATCCGACTCCTGGCCGCTCGAGTCGCCCAGCCGGCTGCGCAAATAGCGCACAACCACGTCGTGGGTAGCCACTACAAAAGCGAAGTTTCGGAGGCAAATGCCATCGCCCGGAGCCGTCTGTCCGGCGACGCTTAGAAAAGGATTTTGCACCACGATAGGCGAGTTAAGAGAGATTAATCCGGAGATGCGAAATATCACGATGCGTGGCCCTTCGGCCTCGCAGGCTGCGCGCAAGCTCCCGGGGCCGGCATCATCCAAATTGGTCACCAGCAGGACCCTTCCACCCCGTCCGCCGGGTGTGGTTGAACCGAATCCTTCTGCGCCAGGGAAAGCCGGCAGTTCCTGTCCCGATGTTGCTGACCACCGCCAGACAAGCAGAATTGCAGCGAGGAGAATGAAAACCGAACCTCTATTCTTCTGTACCTCAAGTATTGGCACGCTCCGGAAGCATAATAATCATATTTCCTGGCGGACGCGAGACGTTTCCGCCGAGTGGCTGTGTGCTTTCCAAGTTCACAGAAATAGCGGAAATGGGCAGTGAATCGAATTTTTGGCGGGGACAAGACGTATACTAGCCGCAACGTGGGAGACTAAAATGGAAGACCCGCACCGATTCACGCAGTCAGAGCTATCGCGCCGTGACTTCCTTGGCGCTGCAGTCGCAGGACTCGGATGTCTGGCCGCGGCAAAGCCGGAGAAGGCACCCGTGGTCAGCATCGTCAAGATCAAGAACAACAACGTATCGGCTGCCGTGGAGCAAGCCGTCGACCTGCTCGGCGGCATCAAGAGTGTGACAAAAGGCAAAGGGCGGATCATGCTCAAGCCGAACCTGGTGGCCCCGGTGCCGGGCGCAGTCACAAACCGCGAGGTCATATCCGCCCTCGCGAAGCTGATGAAATCCGCTCATAAGGAGGTCAGCATTGGCGAAGGATCGGCCGCAGCAGCGGGATTCAATGCCCAAGGGACCGCAGTTTTCCGTACACGGAACGCTGATCTTCTGAGTCGCATGCAGAGCCATGTCTTCGACAAACTCGGCTACACCGAGCTTGGCAAGGAGCTGCGGATTCCGCTGATCAACCTGCATTGCGGCGAGATGGCAAAGGTCAGGGTCCCGGGCGGCTTTGTCTTCGATGAGGTGACCATCCATCGCTCGCTGACCGAGATCGACCTGCTGTGCTCGGTGCCCATCATGAAAACTCACGCGCTGGCGCAGGTGACGCTGGGGATGAAGAATCTCGTGGGCGTGTTTCCCGGGACGGTCTACTGCTCCGTCCGCGCCTGCATGCATGATCTCGCCTCGAAAGTCGAGCCCTCAGGCACGGCCGCGCCCGTCGTGGACATGGTGCGGGCGAACAAGCTGGGATTGGTGGTGGTGGATGCTTCCACCGCCATGGAGGGACAGGGGCCTTCGGATGGTAGGCCGGTGAAAATGGGGTTGATTATCGCTGGCACCAACCCGCTGGCAACGGACATGGTGAGCGCCAGCCTGATGGGCTTCGAGCCGGAAGAGGTCCCTATGTTCGCGTGGGCCAACAAAGCGGGCATGAAACCCGCCCGCCTGGACGAAATTGAAGTGCGGGGCGAGAAGCCGGATGGCGTGCGCCGCAAGTTCGCAAGGCCGTTAATCATCTCCTGGCCAAGCATCCGCGACTATTGGGGAGTGAAGGAGATCTCCTAGCGGAGAATCGTGTCAGGTCTAGACGGTTTCGTTCCCACACCGTTCATTCCCATTTGACGAGCCCCAATGGCCGTCAAGACCTGACACCTGGATCTTTGCGGCCAACGCAGCCACTCGCCCTTGGAGGATCAATTCCCCTGTTGCCCTTCGCTTTTGTTCGCAGACGCTTTGCCCTATAAAAAACCGGCGCGAACTATTCGATGCCTACCTTGATGAGAGCGAGGAGTCCGCTACTGGCACGTACGTCGTTGGTGGCTTTGTGGGCAAAGCAGGAGTTTGGGAAGAGTTAAAACCGAAATGGCTGGAATCAAACGACTGGGGGACCTTCTTTCTCCAACGCTGCCCGGCTGGCGAAATCCTCAATCCGCAATCGGTCTAGCCAGGATTGCCATACCCCGATACGGAGCTACGCCGCGGTCTCCGGAACAAGGGAATACATCTGCTCCGTTCCATAGGCGCCAGAGTTGAAGAAGATGCGAGCGCGGCCGCCGGGCGTGGCCAATAGGTGATGGCGCCAAAAGTTCACGCCGAGCCCGGCCCGTCGCTCCTCCTCCGACAGGTTCTCAGGATAGGCAAAAGGACTGTGGTGGGTGTCAACTTCCCAGCCGCGATCCGGCCGGCTGGCTTTGCACACGCCCCAGCCCCCCAGGGAAGGTGCCGGCTCCCGGTTGCTGATATCCTCGGGAGGCGTCGGACTCCCGTTCGTGAGGGCATACCAGCTCTTTGTGTCAGGAGCGTACAGAAGTTGAAAACCGCCAATCCAGCCACGGTTCCAGGCAGTGCCTTTTCCCGGGAGCAGAATCTGTGGTCCCTTTGCGGCGGACGCCTCCCGCGGGTGCCAATAGGCTACAACGCTGCTCGAACCGAACGGTGAGTTGGGTTGGGCGGGCTGCGCTCGAAGCGGATAGGCCTTATAGAAGATCAGGGCCTTCGCCAGATCCTCGAACCAGTAGGCGGCGGGAGTATCACAGTGTTTCCCATCCGGCGCGCCAGGCGCGGTGCCGGGCACGAGGATTGGTTCCTTTACCACTGTCCATGGCCCTGCCAGGCGTGAGGCGGAGGCGGCTTGTATCACTTTGGGCCCGGTTGTGACGAACAGTGCCCAATAGGAGCCGGCGATGCGCGCCGCATGATTCATGCGCTTCGGATCCATCACCACCCACCATTTGTGTCCCTGTTTGCTTCCGGCAATGTCTTCCGGATTGGATAGGAGCACCTGGCCGATCTTGCGCCAGTCTCCGGGCTGGATATCTTCAGCGGACTTACTCAGGGCCATTCCGGCCACGTCTGCCCTGGCTGCCCCGGAATCTCCATAAGAGGATGCAAAATAGAACATCCTCCACGTGGCGACCTCGTCGTCCCACACGATGCAGGGATCGCCCACCACCCGGCTGTCGAACTCGCCTTTCTGGCCATGCGGTAGTACGCAGCGCGGATCTACCTTCCATTTCGCGGACATCCAGTTGCTGCGAAGGGGTCTGCCCTCTGATACATTTGCTTGTGCCAAGGACTGAAAACCTGCGCACAATCCGCCTACCGATTGTAAGAAAGTACGGCGCTGCATATCGTGCCACCCCATCGCTCGAAGCACATGAGACCTGCGTTGGCAGCCTAACACCCAACGCAGAGTAATCGACCAAATTGGATGTTATCGTCACTGCCTCCGACAGTCTCCTCTAGCTCAGTCCCGATGAGGAAGACTTTATTCTGGCGGTTAAAATAAAATGCCCGTAAATCTGGAAATCCCAAGCCAGTTCAGATCTCCACTTTCTGCTGCGCGGCCTCCCACCGCACGCGCCGGCCCTGCTTCAGGGAGATATTGGCCATCTGGACCACCAGCGCAGCCTGGAAGCCCAGCGCCATTGGGGCGGTGGGAGTCTTTCGCGTGCGGATGCATTCCAGAAAGTTCTGCACGTGCAGCTCCGTGGCTTTACCGAATCCCTCCGCCGATGTCCTTGTGATTATCGGACTCTCCTCGGAGTCGCGCTGATATACGCGGAACTCCTCGCGGCCGATGTCCAGCCGCGCCTTATCGCCGTCTAGCTGGTTGAGCTGGTCATTGCGTGCTTTGTACCTCATGGCTGCATAGTTGATGCTGAAAACTGCTATGAAGTCTTCCGGGTACTGGGCGGTTACCACCACAGATTCAGGGGTTTCGACTCCCATCCTGTGAGGTCTTCCTGCGGCGGCGGTTACCGCCAGCGGATAGCCTGCGCCCATAAGCAGATGTATGCCGTCGTAAACGTGAGCGCCCTGGTCGGCGACGATCCCGCCGGCGTAATCGGTGAAGAACCTCCAATTCCGGAAGCGCATGGGGTCGAAGGGATGGCGCTTTGCCGGCCCCTGCCATTGTTCCCAGTTGAGCTTTCCCTCCAGCTTGGTGACGGGGGCTTCGCCCAGGTAGTTGTTCAGCCACCAGGATCGAACCATGCGCACCGTGCCCAACGTTCCGGACGCCACCACTTTGCGCGCTTCCAGGAACAGGTCGTAGCTGCGGCGCTGCATTCCTACCTGCACGATGCTCTTCGAGCGCCTCTCGGCCTCCAGCAATTCCACGCCTTGCTCAGGTGTCTGGCAGAGCGGCTTCTCGATATAGATGTCCTTTCCCGCGGCCAGAGCGTCGAGCACCATGCGGTGATGCCAGTGCTCCGGCGTAGCGATCAGCACCGCCTGAATTTCCTTGTCCTCCAGCAGTCTTCTGTAGTTGCTGTAGGCTTTGGGCTGGTTGCCTTGAAACTTGGCCGCGGCGGCCATTGCCTTCTCCAAATTGGGTTCGTAGACGTCGCAAATCGCGCCAACTCGGACCGCGGGGTCTTTTTGGAAGACCGTCATCACGGACATGCCGCGCCCTCCGCTTCCGATCACGCCCAGGGTGATTTGATCCGAGGGCGCCGCGCGAGCCAATAGCGCACCGCCGCCGGCGATGAGAAAAGTTCTGCGATCAATTTCCATAAGTCTGCTCCTCCTCCCGGGATTGCTTGCATCTTGAGAGTACGATGCATGAAGGTGTTATACAATGGCCGGCGCAGGTGCACAAAAGCATACGGGGGATCGGCTCTTGATCCTCCATGCACCGAGCAAAACTGAATCCCGACCTTGGAGTGAGCCAAATGAAGCAGCCATCTCGTGACATCAAATGCTGCCAGTGGAAGCTAATCGGAATCCTGGCGGTTGCGTTTTCCATCTTCGTGTTCGCTCCGCGCAGCTTGGCCCAGAGGGCCAGCGGAAGGAATGCAAAACTATCTGAGTGGAAGGTGCTTTTCGACGGCAGATCGACCAGCGCCTGGCGGGGATTTCGCAAGCCTTACTTTCCCTCCGCCTGCTGGGTGATTGAAGATGGTGCGCTCAAACGACGGGTTGCGTCCGATCTCAAAAAGGAAGACTGTGGAGACATCATCACCCGCGATCAGTATGACAACTTTGAGCTGGAATTCGAGTGGCGCAGCGCGCCTGGCGGCAACAGCGGTGTGAAATACCTGATCCCGGAAGACCGGCCTGCAAGCTGGGAACGCGTCTACATGGATATTGAACACGAGGATTTCAAAAAGGCAGGCATGACGTACAAGCCGGACCCTGAGAAGTGGGCAAAATTCCCCATTGGTTTTGAGTTTCAGTTGATTGATGACGAAAGGAATCCGGATGCCCGCAAGAGCCCCAAGCGCGTCACCGGTTCACTCTACGACATGCTGGCTCCCAGCCAAAAACCAGTCCGGTCCGCCGGGGAGTACAACAAGGGACGCATCCTGGTTCAGGGGAACCATGTGGAGCACTGGATCAACGGCGTGAAGGTGCTCGAGTTCGAACTGGGCAGCCAGACGCTCAAAGACGCGATAGCCGAGAGCAAGTTTAAACCGATGGAGGGCTTTGGCTCCATAAGGCGAGGTCACATCGACCTGCAGGATCATGATACCGAAGTCTGGTTCAAGAATATCCGTATACGGGAATTGGCTCCAAAATGAACTCCAACACCCGTGAGAAGGACAAGCAACTCATGTGGCAGAAGCGTTAACTCTGCACTCTCCGTGTCTCGGTGGTGTAGTCAGCCGGAATTTCGAATCACAAAAAGTAATACTTGACTCATTTCATATTTCCACAATAATAGTAATATGAAAACAAAGCTGGATGTCGGAAGGTACGCCGACATGCTGTCGGCGATGGGAACCGAGCCGAGGCTGCGCATCATGCGTCTCCTGCTCTCGGCTCACCCGCAAGGCTTGGTGGTGGGAGACATACAGGCCGAACTGGGCATCCCGGGCTCAACGCTGTCCCATCACCTGGAAAAACTGAAGAACGAAGACCTGCTCGTGGTCTGCCGAGAACGGCAGTTTCTGTGGTATTCCGCGAATACCTCCGCGCTGGGGGATCTTCTGGGTTTTCTGTTCGAGGAATGCTGTTCCCGTAACAAGGCGATTCCGGCGGAGAAGCTGGTTAGGATCTGTAAGTCTAAATATTAGCGTCGCTGCGTTGACGCGAGAAGGAGAGAAATGTCCGAGCAAAAGATTAAAGAAATCGTGAAGGAAAAATATGGGGAGGTGGCGCTGCGCGTCCTGAGCGGCGGGTCATGCTGCGGATCGGGCTCGGCGCAGCGTGGCACTGATCCGATCACGTCCAACCTCTATGATGCCGCCGAAACTGGACAACTGCCTGCCGAAGCTGTCAGCGCGTCGCTGGGTTGCGGTAATCCGACCGCTCTCGCTGAGCTGAAGCCGGGAGAGATCGTTCTGGACCTTGGTTCCGGCGGAGGCATCGACGTGCTGCTGTCGGCGAAGAGAGTGGGACCGACAGGCAAGGCCTACGGCCTTGACATGACCGACCAGATGCTGGCGCTTGCGCGGGAGAATCAAAAGAAGGCTGGGATCGAGAATGTCGAGTTTTTGAAAGGCGAGATGGAGGACATCCCGCTTCCGGACAATTCGGTCGATGTCGTTATATCCAACTGCGTGATCAATCTCTCCGCCGACAAAGATCGCGTCCTGCGCGAGGCGTTTCGCATTTTGCGTCCCGGAGGGCGTTTCGCCGTATCGGACGTAGTCGTTCGCGGCGAAATTGCGCCGGAGATCCGCCGCAACGTGGAGCTTTGGATCGGCTGTCTTGCCGGCGCTCTGGAAGAAGGAGACTATCGCAGGAAATTGCGTGCCGCGGGCTTTGAAGAGATCGACGTGGAGCCGACGAGGATCCATCGGGCGGCAGATGCCAGGGAGTTCCTGGCGAGCGCGGGTATCAACTATGAAGCGGTCGCCCCGTCCTTAGACGGCAAGTTTATGAGCGCCTTCGTGCGCGCTCGCAAGCCGGGTCGTTAGAGTATCCGCACTGATACTCCCCTGAGATCGGGTGTCCGGACGCGGCGCTGGTTCCCCTCCTATGCGCTGGGTGGCCGATGACAGAGAAACTGAGAGTTCTCTTCCTATGCACCGGAAATTCCTGCCGGAGTCAGATGGCCGAAGCCTTACTGCGGCACTACGCGGGAGATCGCTTTGAAGCGGTGAGTGCGGGAACGCATCCGGTGGGGCTCAATCCGGACGCCGCCGCAATCATGCAGGAGATCGGTATTGATATCTCCACTCAACGGTCAAAGTCCGTCGATGAGTTCCTTTCCGATCGATTCGACTACGTGATCACGGTCTGCGACTCGGCCAGAGAGTCCTGTCCCGTTTTCCCCGCGCACGCCGCCACGCTGCACTGGAGCCTTGAAGATCCGGCGGCCGCGATTGGCGCGCGCGAGATAAGAATGGCGGTCTTTCGGCGCATTCGCGATGAGATCGCCTGCCGCATCCGGGAACTCACCTCGCTTCTGGCATAGCCGCATTTGTGGGTCTCGGCGCCTCAGAGGATTTGAATAATTTCTGCTTCTTCTCGATTTCACGAGGGCTTTTTAATAAGCCGGCATTTTCGTTTTGGCTTGCAAGTGCCGGGGTTGCGCACATATCCTGCTGCGATAAGGCCGCTTTGTTAAACGCCAAGCAATTCTGGAGGAAACCGATGAGCAAAAGGATGAGACGCCGCGAGTTTTTTAAAACAACCGCCGCCGCCGGTCTGGCCGCGGCTGCACCCGCCACTGTCTTCGGCAGTGCGCCGGTCATGTGGATCCAGAACAGCGTCAAGCCGGTCGTGATATCTTCGGCCAATGGCCACAGATTCAAAAACGGCGGGACGCAGACATGCGTCGAGAAGGCATTCTCGATGATAGTCGCCGGGTCGGACGTCCTGGATGCACTCATCGCCGGTGTCAACATCGTCGAACTCGATCCCGAGGACTCGAGCGTTGGTTACGGCGGTCTGCCGAACGCCGACGGAGTAGTCCAGCTGGATTCGAGCTGTATGCACGGTCCGCTAAAGCGCGCGGGAGGAGTCGCGGCTCTCGAGGGAGTGCGCACTCCCTCGCTCGTGGCCAAGGCGGTCATGGACAGCACCGATCATCACCTGCTGGTGGGAACAGGCGCGCAGAGCTTCGCGCGCAGCATGGGATTCAAAATCGAGGACGATTTGAATACCGAAAAATCCCGCAGGCTGTGGCTCGAGTGGAAGCGCCGGACAGATCCCGAACATTATCTCGATCCCAAGAAGCGGGCCGAGGCGGGAATGAAAGTCGGTCTTCAGATGGTGAAGGAGGGATTAATCGATCCTGAGCATTTCTGGGGCACCATCAACTGCGATGGGATCAACGCGAAGGGCGAAATCTGCGGCGTCACGACGACCAGCGGGCTGGCTTGGAAGATTCCGGGCCGGGCGGGCGATTCCCCGATCCTTGGGGCCGGCTTGTATGTCGATCAGGAAGTCGGCGCGGCCGGGTCCACGGGAAGGGGTGAGGCGAACCTTTACAATCTGACATCGTTCCTGATCGTGGAAGCGATGCGCCGGGGGATGAGTCCGAAAGACGCCGGGATGGAAGGGCTGAAGCGCATCAAGGCGAACACGATCGAAAAACGGCTGCTCCGGCCAGACGGAACCCCGGCCTTCAACATTAGCTTCTACATTCTGAACGCAAAGGGCGAGCACGCCGGCGTGGTGATGTACGGCGACGGGCGCGGCAGGTATGCGGTCTGCACCGAAAACGGCGCGCAGCTCGTGCCGCTCGAGCCCTTGCAGAAGGGCTCGATGGCGGGCTAGGTTGAAACCACAGAGACGCTGAAATCACTGAGAGCTCTTTGACCTCGGTGCCTCTGTGGTGGATTCATCATGCAATGGAAGGCAGTCCTCAGTGAAGTCGTGCTGTTGCTCCTCGCCTTGCAGTCCTTTCTTACCCCCGTAAGCTGGCTTAAACCATTGACCGGGTAGTTGCCTCAACGGAAACGGGGGTGGCGAAGGTTGTCCTCTTTTTTGCTATTTTCCCGAGCGCGGGTTCATTTCTCTGAGCAGTTGTCGAGCCTGAGGATTCGAGGGATCTAAGCGGAGAGCTTCCTGGAGCAACGACATTGCTTCAGCAGCCCGGTTGGTTTGAGAGAAGAGGTGCGCCAGCGCAACGCGCGAGCCCGGAAGGCTTGGATCCAATTGAATTGCTTTGTGCAACTCCTTTTCGGCGGACTGAATGTCATTCAGCTGAAAGAGTGCAGTCCCCAGATTGGCGTGCGCCACCGCACTACCTGGCTCCAACTCGACCGCGTGGCGCAGCAGTTGCTCGGCTTCCGCAGGACTGCCTCGTCTCAGCATCACAACGCCCATCGTCTGGTAGGCGTCACCCAGATTCGGCATAAGGTCACGCGCTTCGACGGCGTAATTCCAGGCGTCATCAAGCTTGCCCTCGGCACTTGCCACAGCGCTCAGTCCTAAAAGGCTGATGGCTCGTTCCATGGGCGATCTGGCAAACGATTTTGAATTTGAATCCAGAGCAGCCTGGAACGCACGGCGCGCCGAAGCAATGTCACGTTCACTAAAGAAAACCCTTCCGAGATTGTTCCGAAAGGCCGTTGCGTCCGGAGAAACCGCCAGCGTCGCCACATAAAGCGTCTTGTCGTTCTTCCAGACCGGATTCCGCTCGATTGTCAAAAACCCAAGCAGCAGTACTATTCCTCCTTGCACAAAAAGGCTGGTTTTCCGCTCCCCCAGATACCGTCCGAAAAGTCCCGCAATCAGGAGACAGAAGCCTGCTGACGGGATGTACAGATATCGCTCCGTAAACACGTTCTGTCCTACACCACTCAGGTTCAAAACCGGAATGATTGTCACGACAATGAACAGCGCAAGAAACAACAGCTTCCTGTCTTGTCTCAAGCGTGTCCAGACCAGGTATGTTCCTCCCGACAGGAGCAAAGCGGGCAGCGCCCACTCGCGCAGGCTCAAGCGTGAGAACGGCACGAATACATGGTAGGCGTTTTGCCAGAACGGGAGGAGCAGATCCTGGATGTAGCGGCCGACGAAATAGAGCATTGTCAGCAGCCTGTCTGTCAGCCCGATGGGCAAGGCTAGAGTTGCATGCGAGAACGTTCCAAGCGCATTTATCCGAAGCATTAGATAGACTGCGAGCGCTGGAATGAATGGAATCAAACGCTTGAGCCGTCCCATCGAAAGGAGCCGGGCCCCCTTGTCATCGCAGGCATGGTCGATAAGAAAAATGATCAATGGCAGCGTCAGGGCCATCTCCTTGTAAAAAAGAGCCAGCAGAAAAGAGCTCAAGGCAATCGCCTGCCACAGACCCTGCCGGCCTCTTTCCTTCCGATATCGCAGATACGCACCCAGTGAGAGGAAGTAAAAGAGGCCACAGCCCACGTCGGTAATCCCGGCCACCCAAGTCACACTTTCCGTGTGCATTGGATGAACAGCAAAGAGCAGTGCGCCCCACATCGCCGCAGTCGAAGCGCCGAGGAGTTCCACTCCTACCCAATAGACTGCCAGGCTCGCGAGAACGTGAAGCAAGATGTTGATCCAATGAAAGGCCGATGGAGAAAGGCCGCTGAGGGCATAACCCAACATGTAGGAAAAGGTCTGCAGCGGCCGGTAATAGTTGGTGAAGGATGTGGCGGAGAGGAAGGCCCAGAAGTTTTCTGTGAAGGCGGCGCCCAGGTTTGAGAAGCTGCGAATGCGGGCGTTTTGAACGATTTGAATTTTATCGTCATGGACAAATTCGTAGCCGGCGGCCTGAAGGTAGCATGCCAGGGCAATCACAGAGATGAGAGCAAGATGCCACCACCACACGCGGTCGAAGCCGCGCGATCCGGTATGAGAGATCTGCTGCCTGCCTGATTTCTGCTTAACTTGCTTCCTCTGCGTGGCAATTCCTCCGATCTGCGGGAAAGTGGCTAGGCTATATATCGTGACAAGTCTTCTTGATCAATGAAAAGTTGCGAGCGCCTTTGCGGTTCTTTGTGATCATTGAGTCATCGTGTTCATCCGTGTCCCATTATTCCTCTGCGCGCTGCGCGCCTCGGCGGTGAAAAAATCCTTTCCCGCAGGGAAAGGATTTGAGCATCAGTACGATGGCACAAAGACACAAAGGTCCACAGAGAATTCTGTCGGGGCATCAGGGGTTTCCCTTGAACTTCGATTCCTGCTATCGTAAGACCAGCGAGGGTCATCATGGCAACTATAGTCAAATCCACATCGCTTCTGTCCAAACTTCGGATCAACGACGTCAATCCCGGCGTCTGCTTCGGCCCCGACGGCTGGATCACCGATCCGCAGGGCAGGGAGTCGGTATCCTATAACCCGACCACCGGCGAGCCGATCGCGAAGATTATCCAGGCGACCTCGGTCTCGTACGAGCGCGTGATGGACGAGGCGGTGAAGGCGTTCAAGTCCTGGCGCATGATCCCGGCGCCCAAGCGCGGCGAGATCGTCCGCGACCTCGGCAACGCGCTGCGTGAGCTTAAGGACCCCCTGGGAGACCTGGTCAGCCTGGAGATGGGCAAGATCCAGGCGGAAGGGCGCGGCGAAGTCCAGGAGATGATCGACATCTGTGATTTTGCCGTCGGCTTGTCGCGGCAGCTTTACGGCTTGACTATGGCGTCCGAACGCCCTGCGCACCGGATGATGGAGCAGTGGCATCCGCTTGGGATTGTCGGTGTAATTACCGCCTTCAACTTTCCCGTCGCCGTCTGGTCATGGAACAGTGCGATCGCAGCCGTTTGCGGAGATCCGGTGGTCTGGAAGCCGGCCGGGCCTACACCACTTTGCGCTGTCGCCGTCCAGCACGTCGCCAACCGGGTAATGGCGGACCACGGACTGCGCGGCATCTTCAACCTGGTCATCGGGCCGGGAAGCAGCGTCGGTGAGTGGATGCTGGGAGATCACCGGCTGCCTCTCATTTCCTTCACGGGATCCACGCTGGTAGGCCGACATGTCTCGGAGATGGTCGCGCGGCGCTTCGGGCACTCGATCCTGGAACTCGGCGGCAACAATGCGATCATCGTTACGGAAGACGCGAATCTCGACTTGGCGACGCGCGCCATCCTGTTTGGAGCGGTCGGCACGGCGGGTCAGCGCTGCACCTCAACCCGCCGCATCATTGTACACAAGAGCATTGCGCAGGAGTTGACCGGGAGGCTCGTGCGTGCCTACGCTCAGGTTCGCATCGGCGACCCTCTCGATCCTTCTACACTGATGGGACCGCTGGTGACGGCCGACGCTGTCGAGGATATGGCCAAGGCGTTGGAGCAGGCAAAGGCCGATGGCGGAGAGATTCTCTGCGGCGGGCGGAGGCGTCCCGATATCGGCCCGCAGTTCGTCGAGCCTACGATTGTCCGCATGCCGGCGCAGACTGAAATCGTGAAATGCGAAACCTTCGCGCCGATTCTCTACGTTCTCGAGTATGAGGACTTCGCCGATGCCCTGGCTTTGCATAACGGGGTTCCCCAGGGACTTTCGAGCGCCATCTTCACTGAGAATGTGCGCAAGGCCGAGGAGTTCCTGTCCGCGCGTGGTTCCGACTGCGGCATTGCCAACGTCAACATCGGCACATCGGGTGCGGAGATCGGCGGCGCTTTCGGTGGCGAAAAAGAGACCGGCGGCGGACGCGAGTCGGGATCGGATGCCTGGAAGGCTTATATGCGACGGCAGACCAACACGGTCAATTGGTCAACAGACCTGCCGCTCGCGCAAGGAATCAAATTCGGCGAGTAGGTCCCGGCCGCCGGACGGGACCTGATACAGTTTCTGGCAAAAAGGACCCGTCTGGCAGCCGGGACCTACGCAATTAGGGGACCGTAACTTCTACGTAGAAGGCAACGGGTACTGGATCGGCTCCTCGCTTTCCAGGGCTGATCACACGGGTGCGAATCAGTTCGTTTTCGACTGCCAGGATCTTCGGACCGCGCAGCTGCTGGATGCCGACGATCTCGCCAACTTCGTTCATGAAGATTCGATAGATCAGTGGCTTTTGCTCTGGGGAAAGATTATCCACAAGCCCTGAAGACCTTGCGATGTTGGTGAGCAGTTCGTTGTCGAGCGCCAGCGCCGGCGCGGCAGACCCGGCAATTGCAGTGGCTTGATTAACTGTAATACTCCCGATGGCTCCGACTGACGCGAACAATCTTCCATCCCGGTCCGTGAAGCCGGATACACGCAGGTTCCGAATGCCCTCACTCTGCAGGTTCCTTACGGTTTCCTCGATAACGCGCATTGGCACCACGGGGCTCGGCTGAATGAGGACGCCGTCCTGTGATTCCTTCATCCTCTGAATCAGAGCGGAACCCTCTAGGTGGGAAACCGGGTCGCGGAGGTTGCCGATTTCATCCAGCTGCAATGAAAGCTCATCGCCCTTTATGTTGAAGATCACCGTCACTGTCGCCACTACCGGGACCGGTTCGCCGTTCAGGAGGGTTGGCACATAGCGCCATTGGCGCACCGCGTCTATGGCAGCCTCGTCGAGCATTGGATGGCCCCTCAAAACCTTGACCTCATAAACTTCACCAGCCTCATTCACTGTCACCTGTAGAATGACCACGCCAGAGACGCGGGCCCGTTTTGCCAGTTCCGGGTAAACCGGAAAGATCTTGACCAGGAGCTTGGACTCCTGCACGTTGCCGCCCACACGAATCGGCTCACGCATCGGCTTGGCGACGACATGCGCGGTTTGCTGGGTTCTTTCCCGTGAAATTCCGGGCGCGTTCAAGGGGAACCAGCCCGTGGCAAGACGGCCTGTGCAGAGCAGAAGCACGACTGCGACAGACAGACTCACGATCACTCTTGTCTTTGACATGTCGACCTCCTTAAGCATCAGCGCCACGCGCTGCGCCAGATGACACTCCTTCAAGAACAATGGCGCCGGCACCGTAGCAGGCCGGCTCCGCATACTTGCGATGTGCAGCAAAGACTCCAGGTAGGGCTTTCTCTCTCCCGTGACATCCAGGACTTCGCGATCCACCGTCTGCTCGCGATAGAGTTGGATTCTTCCCACTGCCCACCAGATGGCGGGATGAAACCAGAAGAGGGAGCGCAGGATATCCTCGAGCACGACGAACA